>ERZ795053.5041-NODE-5041-length-13909-cov-5.091670_pt1 | contig 13909 bp, 11 predicted proteins | sample MGYA00375137_ERZ795053 | MGnify/ENA primary metagenome ERZ795053 (study PRJEB30182, sample SAMN05720284) | activated sludge metagenome | isolation source: Anaerobic digester | place: Hong Kong | collected 2014-12-17 ... | reverse complement strand
TGTTCCAACTGACAGAATTCCAACTCACACTGTTCCAACTGACAGAATTTCAACTCACGCTGTTCCAACTGACGCTATTCCAACTCACACTGCCCCAGGTGATGGGATTCGTTCCACTCCAGAGCAATTGGCTCGCTTGTACACCTGTATTGGCACTTTGCATGCTTTGGCCATGAACGGCGGCATAGATATCAACATACCCTCTGCCACTCGCACAGACACTATTGTTGGCTGAGACCGGCCGCGCCGTAACAAGCAGACGCAATTTCACTTGGTCGGGCGTGAGCGCCGGTTCATCTTCAAGCAGCAAGGCCACGGCACCGGCCATCACGGCTGATGCCATCGATGTACCGGACATTTTGAAGTATTTGTTTTCGTAGCCAAGCACACTGTTGAGCGGCAGCATCTTTTTGAGATTCATATCATCGCTGGCGAGGAGGCTTACGATATTCTGTCCCGGTGCCACCAAGTCGGGTTTGAGGAAACCATCGCTTGTCATACCGTAGGCTGAAAATGAAGAGAGCTTATCATCGGCAATATCGGCCGTCCCCTTGTCATCCATTGAACCAACAACAATCGCAAAGGGATCATTGGCGGGCGGATACAATTTCTCTTTGCCTTCATTGCCGGCAGAGACAACAACGACAATCCTGTTAAACCAGAGTACTTCCAACGCCGCATCGAGTGCACTGACATGGTACGATTCGGGCACGGTGCTGTTCAGCGACAGATTGGCAACTTTGATGTTGTAGGTGGCACGATTGTTGTAGATCCACTGAAGACCAGCCACTACGTCCGATGTATTGCCCATGCCGTAGTCATCGGTCACTTTGACATCGATGATATTTGCCTCCGGTGCAACCCCCATATAGACACCACCCGAGCTGACGCCGCGACCGGCAATAGTTCCAGCAACGTGCGTACCATGGCCATAAAAATCATCGGGCATCGCTGCATTGGGCACAAAATTGACCCGTGCAACAATGCGACTGTTGCCGTTGTAATCGGTGAGATCGGGATGGGGAGAAATGCCACTATCGACCACCGCGACACCCACGCCCCAGCCCCGAATGTAGGGGGCGACATTCCACAGCTGATCAGCGCGAATGGCTTTAATGTAGGTACTCTTAAGTTTTGAGAGATCAAAGCAGTAGTAGTTACAGGTCGTTGCACTGGCACTCACCAACGCCTCCTCTTTGCCGCGTGCCGTAGCAGCAAAGAGCTCAGGTTTGGCCTCGCCGGCACCGGCCACCAATGGCAAAAAGACCCGTGTCGTGGCAGTGGCACCGGCGTCATAGAGCGGGCGCACATCGATAGCATCGACATAGAAAGTGGCATCGGCACTCATCGCCGGGGCCGTTACAAGACGCAGCATCATCTCACGTGCTATATAGGTGGAGAGGTCGTAGTTGCCGTATTGGATCTCTGCATCGGTAGCAGCACCGGCAAAGCGCACCGCCTCCTGCCACGTTGCGCCGCCATCCTGTGACAATTCCAGTGCAACATAATCGGTGTCGGCAAAATCCTTGCGCCGATAGGCGATGCCAAGGTGCAGTTGCTGCGCGCCAGCCAGCCAGAAAGCGCGCGCCGCACCCATTTGCATACCTTGCAGACGCAGTCCTTGTAGAGCACCGCCCCAAAAGCTGGTGACGGCAACATTGCCTTCGCCGGGACCGTCACTTTCGCCCATCTCTTGCCAGGCTGATGCCCAAGGCAGAGCGCCGGAACTTCCACTAAAAGAAACATAGTCAAAGTCATCGCGCAGGTTGTCGGCACTCCCATCGGTTGCGCTGGACTTGCGTACCGGGGCGTCGAGTGAAATCCAGCGCACACTCTGCTTCGCAGCCAACGCAGGTAATTTTCCGGCGGCAACCTCAACAGCATAGGCGTTGATAAAGTCCAAGTCATTCACAACAAGCGCATTGCTATCGGCTAGGTCTTGCTTGACAAGCGGCATCTCCCCCTGATATTGGACAATCACACGAACCCGATCGCGCGGATCGGTCACAGCCACCTTCTGAAGAAACGGCTGTAGCTTCGATAGAGACTGGTTGGGTACGTCTACCGTATCATTTTGTAGCGCCAAGGGCATTGCCGTAACCTGAGACATCGCGCAGCCGGTCAAGGTGATAAGCAGCAGGAGTAAGTGTAGAAACATCCGAGGAATTGTTGAAGCATTGGTTGAGGGCACACGCATTGTCATCTCACTTTTTCTCATCGATTTAGGCTCATATCGGTCTCTGGGTGAAATTGGGTAGATTCTCGGTGAGAATGGCAATGATTTTACCTCTTCGTCCATACGAGCGTCGATTTATATCTAGCAACTACAAAGCAGGTAGTGTAGATCAAGCACTTTCTTGTCACGTCTTCTAAGTGTACTGAAAAAAAGTGGATTTTTCCTGTCAGCAAACTGTCAATTAATAGGCAGTAAGGTTTGCAATGCAAACAGGGATGCAATACGATTTATGTGACAATAATGAGTTGTGATGCGGATTACGTGCTACGTGCCACCTCGCGCCATTTTCATTCTTCGCTCATCCGGGCGGTGAACTGAAATTGCACCATTCTCCAGAAAGAAAAAATGGCAATTCCAGCCGTATCCCTATATGAGCCTCGCTCTTACTGTTACCGGTAGGATATGGGATTTGATAGGCAAAAGCTCACGCCAAAACGCAGAGGCGCAAAGAAAACGCAACATATTTTTTTTGCGCGTTTAGCGCCTTAACGAGAAATTTCGTTAATATCACTGCCTGATAGGAGTTGGGAATACAGCAGAAAGAAATGGGAAAAAGGAGCGCAATCCGCGAGGTGAGTGAACAAGAAGTATTTGCTCTTGTTCACTCACCTCTCATGTCAAATAGGAAGGGTTTGTCAGTAACGAACAATGCTGAAGGGGATAACGTCACGAATTGATGTAGACATCTGTCCCTGGCTCAGCCCAGTTGTAGAGCCAGGACGCTTCACCAGGACGCAGATGGATGCAGCCGTGGCTCATGGGCACACCAAAGTTATTGTGCCAATAGGCCCCATGAAAGGCATATCCATCCCAGAAGTACATCACCCACGGCACATCGGGGATGTCGTAACCCGGTCCTATCATTCTTTGCTGAGGATACTTACTGCCAATTTTATAGTAACCGGTCACCGTTGGGTTGGCCCATGTACCTGAGCTAATATTGGTGTAGAGCTCAATTGTGTCACCATACCAGGCTGTTAACGTTTGATCACTGAGATCAACCACAATGCGTTTATGCCCGACCGGCGGGGCATAATAGTCATTTGCACTGGGCTGCCGGCCTCCAATAATGGCGAGGCGCTGCCCCACACGTACATTGTTCGGATCCCAAAGACCATTGGCATCCATCACGTTCTGCATCGTCACGCCATAGTAGGCGGCAATCTCAGACAATGAGTCCCCTGGTTGCACGATGTGATAGATAGTGTTACCACTTGGCTGGCTCGCCGCGGCAACGGAGCTTGTGGTGGAAACGCGGCCGTAGACCTGTAGCTGCTGACCAACCCAGACATGGTTGGGATTTGTCAGCCCGTTCAGATCCATTAATTCTTGCACCGTCATCCCATACATCGACGCAATGAGCGACAACGAGTCACCGCGGCCAACGGAAACCGTTGTGCTCCCGGAAGTGTTATGCCAAGTGCTCCCGCTGGAACTAGCACCAGGGATGGTCAGCTGTTGTCCCACCCAGACGTGATCGTTGTTGCTAATTCCATTGGCAGCCGCCAAGTCCCCCATGCTGACCCCATAGCGCGCCGCAATCACAGAGAGACTATCCCCCGGTTGCACAATGTGAACAGTACCTTGGGCAAGGAGCGGACTAGTGGTCGCAAACAGTGATGACATCACAAAGATGAGACTCAGCAAAAAGCGATTCAGGTGTAATCGCCGGCGATGGGTATGATGCAAAGCGGATCTCATGTACCACTCCTTCTTTCCAACTGTCTCTGAAACGCAGCCAACCAGAGGGAAATAGAATATTATTGGAAAATTACGGGAATATCATAAACAAATATTGCGGAGCGGTCAAACTTAAGAACCAGTGATAAAACGATAAGGATCTATGGAGAAGGCCTTAACAGATGCGCGGCAACTGTTCGCCAACCTGCATATCGACGACACGCGAGCCGCCGATCCCGGTACGGGCGACCACAACACCGGGATGCTGCTCCGTCACCTGTCCGATAATTTGTGCGGCACGCCCCAACGGATGTTGCTGCATGGTCGCCCATACTTCCTCCGCCACACCGGCGGGTACAATGGCGATGAGCTTCCCTTCGTTGGCCACATAGATAGGATCCATACCCAACATGTCACAGGCAGCACGGACAACATCAGGCACCGGTAACTTACGTTCATCATAGGCGATGCCCACATGAGACATCTTGGCAATTTCGTTGAGTGAGGAAGCGACGCCGCCACGGGTCGGATCGCGCAGAACATGGATATCGGTTGTCACAGCCAGTAAAGCGTTGACCAATCCATTGAGTGGAGCACTATCGCTCTCCAAGGTAACACCAAACGCCAGTCCCTCGCGCACGCTCATGATCGCAATGCCATGCACCCCAATCTCACCGCTGACCATAACAACATCGCCCGGACGGGCCCGATGGGGTGCGATCTGTACACCTTCCGGAATGATACCAATACCACTCGTGTTAATGTAGAGACCATCGCCATGGCCCTTGTCGACCACTTTGGTGTCGCCGGTGACCAATGCAACACCCGCGGCACTGGCGGCTGCGCCCATGGTGTTGGCAATCCGCGCCAGTTGTTCGAGTGCCATGCCCTCTTCCACAATAAACCCAGTGCTCAGAAAGAGCGGTTGTGCGCCACTCATGGCGATATCGTTCACCGTGCCGTTTATGGCCAAATCCCCAATATTGCCGCCGGGAAAAAAGAGGGGGCGCACCACAAAGGAATCGGTGGAAAAGGCCAGACGCAGCCCACCCATCGCCAGTTGAGCAGAATCCCCTAGATCGTTGAGCGCAGCATTGGCAAAGGCAGGTAGGAAAAGATGTTGGATAAGTTCGGCAGATAACTTGCCACCACCGCCATGGCCCATCACAATTTGTGGGTGATTGCGCAGTGGAATTGGGCACGTCCAGCCGTCGATGTTGAGTTTGCTCATCGTGATTCAGTCATGAAAAATAAACACTCATATGGGCGAAGCGGTGAAATCGGCGCGATTCTCTCGGAGGATTTATACGATTTCACGCGGAGACCGATATGAGCCAAAGTAAATTGGTGATTCAAGCCATCAATTCGTCAACGGTGATGAAGCGGCCATACTGGTAATAGGCGGCGCAGGCGCCTTCGCTCGAAACCATTGTGGCGCCGAGTGGCGTCTGTGGCGTACATTCCTTACCAAAAGCCGGGCATTGGTTTGGCTTGAGCAGCCCACGCAACACATCACCGCTACGACAGAGGGACGACTCTTGCGTGTGAATTGCGCCCACGGCAAACTTCTGTTCGGCATCAAAAGCACGGTATTCATCACTCAGCGCCCAGCCACTCTGGGGAATTTCGCCGATACCGCGCCACTTGCGGTCCGTTACCGTGAAGACGGTGGCTAGCATCTTCTGCGCCGGCAGATTCCCTTCCGGCTGGACCGCACGACGATAGCCGTTTTCCAATGTGGCGCGCCCTTCTTCCAGTTGCTTGACAACCAAATAGATGCCGTGCAAGACATCGAGCGGTTCAAATCCAGTCACCACCACCGGCACCCGGTACTTCTCCACCAGCGGCCCATATTGCCATGTGCCCATTACGCTACAGACGTGACCGGCCGCAAGAAACGCCTGTACTCGATTGTCCGGCGACGCCATGATGGCGGAAATTGCCGGTGGCACCAAGACGTGTGACACGAGCATGGAAAAGTTGGTCAATCCCTGCGCCTTGGCCTGAAAGACCGCCATTGCATTGGCCGGTGCGGTTGTCTCAAAGCCGATCCCAAAAAAGACGACCTCACGTGTTGGGTTTTCGCGGGCGATTTTGAGCGCATCGAGCGGCGAGTAGACGATGCGCACGTCGCCCCCCTCACTCTTGATCCGGAAGAGATCTTTCTCGCTGCCCGGCACACGCAACATATCGCCAAAGGAACAGAAGATCACATTCGGTTGTGCGGCGATCGCCAGCGCCTTATCGATCATCTCCAGCGGCGTGACACAGACCGGACAGCCCGGCCCGTGGATCAGTTCAATCGCCGTCGGCAAGAGCTGATCGATACCATTGCGAATGATCGAGTGGGTCTGTCCCCCACAGACCTCCATGATCGCCCACGGTCGGGTCGTAATGGCACGAATATTGGCAAAGAGTTTCTGCGCCATCTCGGGATCACGAAACTCGTCGAGATATTTCATCATTCACCTTAGTCTGTAAGACGTGAAACGTGAGACGTAAAGCGTAAAGCGTAAAGCATAAAATTGCGCTTCCACTTTACGTCTCACGTTTTACGTCTCACGTTTCACGTCTCACGTTTTACGTCTCACGTTTCACGTCCTACACTTCACCACGCACGGCTCTCGCCGTCACTCCGTAACACCGACGCCCAATTCTTCCGCCAGCACCCCCATCTCGCGGAAGAGGGCTAGCGACTCCTGAGCCGACGCTTCATCAAGCCTGGTAATGGCAAAGCCGACGTGAATAATGGTGTAGTCGCCGACTTCGATTTCGGGCACGTAGGCGAGACAGACTTCCTTTTGCACACCGCCAAAGTCGACTTTGCCCATGCGCATCGCATTGGCTTCATAAATTTCCACAACCTTGCCTGGGATTCCGAGGCACATGCTGCTTCTCCTATATTATTACGTCTATTATTACGTCTATTATTACGTCTATTATTACGTCTATTATTACGTCGTACACGAAGCACAGGGTTCATTCGCAAATAAGGTTGGAGAATTGCCCTGAAGGGGTCGTCAGACCCCGCCGTATTCTGCCAGGGTCCGGCGACCCTTCGCGAGCAGGCAATCTAATTTTGTTTCCGATTGAATCCATAGACAATACGACCGTCTCACTGTCCTACTGTCTCACTGCCCCACCGGCTCGCTTCCGCCACCCCAACCACATAGGCTAGCCACTCGGCCATCCCCGTCCCCGTCTTCGCCGATGTTTCAAAGATCGGAATGCCGGGACGGACCGCGTGGAGATTGGCATGGGCCGCTTCCCGGTCAAACTCAACCGCATCGGCTAGGTCGATCTTGGTGATCACCGCCACATCGGCTGTGCTAAAGAGCGGCGGGTACTTCAGGGGCTTGTCCTCGCCCTCTGTCACCGACAGGAGGACCACCCTGCTTGCTTCACCCAGATCATAGCCGGAGGGACAGACCAGATTGCCGACATTCTCAATAAAGAGAAAATCGAGCGCAGTGAGATCCCAATCCGCCAGGTGACGTTCGATCATCGCTGCTTCCAAATGACACATCGTGCCGGTGACAATCTGACGCACGGGCACACCACTACGCGCAAGCCGTTTGGCATCATTTTCCGTCGCCAGATCCCCGACAAGCGCAGCCGGGCGATGGCTCTTGCTCAGTTCACGTAACGTCGCTTCCAAGAAGGCGGTTTTCCCCGTGCCTGGGCTGGAGACCAGATTGAAGACCGCCACATCCGCTGCTTGAAAACGGTAGCGTAAGCGTTGGGCCAGTTGATCATTCTTACTGAGAACATTCTGCTGAATTTCCAGCAGCCGGCTTGTCATCGGTCCCCTCCGCATTCACAATTTCCATCGATGTCAACTCAATTTCCCGCCCCTGCACCACCGTCGGCGTTGGTGCATCACAGACCGGGCAACGAAACCTTTGAGCGGATGAAAGCGCCACATTTCGATTGCACTGCGTACAGTATACCACAATCGGAACTTCCTCGATTGTCAGCTGTGCCCCAGCCAGCAACGTACCTTCTGTGGCAATTTCCCAGCCAAATTGCAGCGCATCCACCACGACGCCGGATAGTTGTCCAAGGCGCAGATAGACCACGTTGACCGCTTTGGCATGGGCCGCGTTGGCCGCTTCTTCCGCGACTTCGACTAAACTGTAGGCAATCGACAATTCGTGCACAACATCTCTTTCTCTGTCGTGGTCAACATGATCGTAGAACCAATTGGCTCACGCCAAGGCATAAAGCTCGCCAAGGCGCAAAGATCCTTGCATGCTTAGCGAGCTTTGCGTGAATTCAACATCAGCTTGACCACGACAACGATATCTTTTTCTCAAGCCAGATACTGATCCATGGCGCCCCGGCGGGCATCAAAGTGGGGGAAGTGAGCCCAGGTGCGATTTTGCCGCTTCATGGTATCGCGGATCAGCGCCCGGCGGTAGAGACTTTCTAGATTTTCCGTGACCATCGCCGCCGGATCAAACTGCCCCAGAATAGCCTGGCGCAGTTGCATTGCGGTTGCCTGGTGGGCCGGGTCGCCAACGAGATTGCGCCACTCCCCAGGGTCAGTGGCCAGATCAAAGAGCTGTGGATCATAGCCGTGAATGTAATGATATTTGTACTGCCCCTGACGCGCCATGATGCAGGGCATGCCGACCGCTTCGTGGGCTTGGGCATAGACAATGCGGTCAGTCGGTGGATTGGTCAGTTGGGACATCAGACTCATGCCATCGTGGGGCAACAGGTTGCGCGCCCCGGCCAACTCGGCAAAGGTGGGCAGCAGATCGAGCAGCGAGACCGGCGTCGTGTGGGTGGTACCACCCTGCCAGCCATCGGGAAAGCGCACGATCAGCGGCACCCGGCACGACCACTCGTAGAAGCAGCGCTTCTGCACCATCTCCTTTTCACAGAGCATATCGCCGTGGTCGCTCGTAAAGATGACAACGGTGTTCTCAGCCAACCCATTGGCAGTCAACGCGTCGAGCAATTCACCCACCTTGCGATCCATATAGGTGACGAGGGCATAGTACGCACGGCGTAGACGATAGAGGCCATCGGTGTCGCGCAGATTGTAACGTCGTGTGCCATGATAGGCATTCAAACAACGGTCCAGCATCGAGTAAGTCTCATCCAGATTGTCGGGAAATTCGGGCAGTTCAATCTCGGCGTCCTCATAGAGATCCCAGTATTCCTGCGGCGGCCAGAAGGGTTCGTGGGGATGGTGATAGGAAGCGCAGAGCAGGAACGGCGCGGCGTCGCTGTGGTCGCGCTGGTGGCGCCCCTGGGCACGCAGATACTCGAGCGACCGGAAATGGGTCTCTTCGTCGTAGCTCAGCGCATTGTGCCACCGGTCAATCTGCACGCCGGCACCAGTATACCCCAGGGCATTGTAACGCGGCCGTTGGCTCATCACCTCTTCAGGATTGCGCCCTTGTGCCTCTTTGATCGCAATCCACTCGGGGCGCACCCAGGTAAAGTCGGAAGAATAGATGTCCGTGTTCAACCGCATGCGAAAGCCATGCAGCTGCTCCGGCCCCACAAAGTGCATTTTACCTGACAAGACCGTATCATAACCGGCGTTGGCGAGATAGTGGGCAAAGGTTGGCTGGTCCGCAGCGTGGAGTGCGCCATTGTCCCACGCACCGATGGCCGAGGCATGACGCCCGGTCATGATACAGGCGCGGCCGGGCGAGCAGAGCGGAAAGGGCGTGTAGGCAGCGTCAAAACGAACACCGTGGGCGGCCAGCCGCTCCAAGTGGGGCGTCTGTACCACCGGGTGGCCATAGACACCGGTGAGCGCCGCCGTCATCTGGTCGGACATGATCAGCAGAATATTGGGCTGAGATGGCATGAGTTGGCTCCTTTCGTTCGATTGTGACAGTTTGTACAGCCCAATTGTTGCGTTGATTGGGCGGCGTGTCAAACCGCTCAAAATAGCATACACTACCGTCCCAAAGTACCCCAAGTCAGCAAACAAAAAGCCGGCAGCTAGCCTATAAAAAGCAAGAATCCAGCCACACCCAGGACCACCGCGACCAACTGCATAAAGCGTCGCTGACTGATGTTGAAGTGGGCGCGGTGGCCCAACCACGTCCCCAGCACGAGCGCGGGGATAACCGCGGCGGTCATCAACAGGATCTCGCCGGTGAGCAGCCCCGTGGCGGTGAAGAGGCCGACGCGCCAGAGACCGTCGAAGGCAAAGAGCGCAATGAGGGTGGCACGCAGCACGCTTTTGTCGCGCAGACGGTAAGAAAGGTAGATCACGTAGGGCGGCCCGCTGGTGCCGACGGTGCCGCCGATCAGGCCGCCCCCAAGGCCGGCGGTGAATCCCCAGCCAAGGCTGGTCGGCTGGTAGCGTGGCGGACGCTGGTCCCGGTAGAGATAGAGCGCGTAGCCCATGATCGCCACGCCAAAGACGCGCTTGAGAAGCGGCGTCTCGACCGTTGACAGGCCATAGACACCAAACAGCGCGCCAATCGCCACACCGACCATCATCGGCAGCACAGTGCGCCGGTCGATGGTGTGGTAGACGGCACGCAACAGGAGCACGCTGATCGCCACTTCGAGGATTGCCTCCAGCGGCACAACCACTTTCAGATCAAAGAGAAGGGCCAGCAGTGGAATACTGATGAGGGCGCTGCCAAAGCCGGTCATCGAACGGATGAAGAAGGCGACGAAGACCACGACGCTACCATAGGTCGCCAGCAGCAGGAAGGCTTCACTCATTGGGCCAAGACGAGGTTGAGTTGTTCGGCCAACGCCGCGGCCTGCCCAACCGTGGCATCATCCAGTTGCGCGGCCAATTCCCCTTTGGCATGGGCCGGCGCCACGTATTGCGTCAACAGGCTGACCTCGATGCCGGGTCGTGCCGCCAACCAGTGGAGCACGGGGACGGTACAGCAGTCGAAGTGGCCGGGCATGAGCAGGTGACGCACGAGCAGTTGCTTGCCGGCGCGGTAGAGACTGTCGATAGAGCCGGTCACCACGTTCCAGTAGTCGGGCATGCCACCCAGCCGTTCGCCACAGCTCGTGGGGCCAGTTGCCGGGCCAAATTTGAGATCGGGCAAATAGATGTCGATGGCACCATCGAGCAGATCGAGCGCCTGCGCCGTGAGATAGAAGTTGCTGTTGAAGACCGCAGGCACACGCCGCCGTTCACCGAGCACCGCCAACGAATCCAGGATAAAGGGAATGTGAGGGGCTGGATCGCCGCCGATAAAACAGATCGACCGGGCACCCTGTTCCTGACGTCGCACCATGCGCTGGGCCAATTGGGCCGGCGTCACGACGACACCATAGGTGGGACGAAACGCAATCTTGGCCGCGGTGCAAAAACGACAGGTTGCCGTGCAGCCGCTAAAGAAGATTGCGTGGGCGGGGTGCAACCGCGCCTCTTCACCCATGTGCAACATTTCGCTGGCAAGATAACTAGCCTGCCCCACGCGACAAAGACCCTCGGCGGTGGCGCGCGCGGTTCCACAGTGGTGGGGACAGAGATGACAATCCTGCAGATGGTGCGCGGCCCGTTCAGTTACGGTTGTCATTAGCGCCCACGTCGCCGGCGCATGCGCCGCAGCCAATCCTGAAACTCGTGCAGCCACTCAGTGGCATCTTTTTCCTCATCGGCTGAGGGCACACTGCGGGCGCCGGTCCCTTGGGCCTGGGCACTGCCCTTGGCCGTCGCCACCCCCTTGCCCTTGACCAGGACAATCTTTTCACCATTTTCGTCGTGGGCCAGTACAATCATGGCGCGCTGGCCCAGTGCATTTTGTCCCAAGTAGATCTTGTAACGGTCATTGGCGCCGTAAGCCCAGGTATACTGGTCGACCAGTGGCTGCACCTGCGGCTCGGCAGCACAGGGTTCCTTGCTCAGATCGAGCACATCACGTTCGGGATCAATATTGGCACAGGTTTCACAAAAACCACGCTGCGTCACACAGGCCTTGCAGTAGCGCTGGCCACAACGTCCACAGTGAGCCACATGGTCGTCGCAATGATGGCCACCACAGATCGCACAACGCTTGCTGCAAAGCGGGCAAAGGTCACCATGACAGCTCGTGCAGTGGACCAAATGGTGCGTACAGACCGTGTGATCACAGGCGCCAAAGTAGTGGTTGTGATCAACACAGTGGGTTTCGCCGCAGACGGCACAGCGTTGACCACAACGGGCACAGTATCCTTCGTCACAGGTGGGGCAGCGTTCAATGGCCAGCGCCCACTCGCCGCAAGAAGGACACTCCTGCAAACAGCCGTGGCAGTAGGGCTTGTCATCAAAGCGTTCGTAAAAGCCGGGGCCAACGCGCTTGCCACAGGCAACACAGTCAACCAGACACGCCGCGCAAAAACGTTGACCGCTACTTTCACAGGTGCCGGTTACGGCGCTATATTGGTTGCATCCCGGGCAGCGAATGGCACAGGCGTTGCAGATGAGCACCGTCTCACCCCGTTGCGAGCGCACGTGGTCCAGCCGCAGGTGACTGCGGCACTGCCGCACGCCACAATCGGCACAGACACTCTGACAAGCATGGCAGACGGCATCGCCACAGGTGGGGCAGCTGCTAATGTGCTCGGCACAGGCGCGTTCGCCACAGGCCCAACAGAGTTGACCACAGGTGTCACAGTTCTCTCGCCCACAGACGGGACACGGTTCAACGCCACAGGTCACGCAGAGAATCTCTTGGCAGCCGGCACACTGCTGCACACATTGCTCACAGATGATATGACCATTGCGATCGATGGCAAGCCGCTGGATCGGTTGATCACAGACATGGCAGTGCGGTCGACGCAACTCTCCACTGTACCGGTTGCGTTCGACGGTAACCGAAACCTCTTGTTTGCCATCGCTCAATGTCATCTGGGCCGTCGCCACGGGCACACGAAAGACTACATAGCTGACCAACTGCAACTGTACCCGCAGCCGATGGTTCTCCACTTCCTCGGCCAGTTTCCGTTCGAGATCCAGCTCCAATGTGCGCCGTTTTTCGCCATCCAGATCGTGCGCGTCGTAGACCTCTTCGATCTGCTGCTGATAGTAGGTGCTCAAGCGATTCAGCGTCTTGTAGAGCCGAGGCAAGATCTCCGCTTCGTGGCTGACACAGCGCACGTCAGCGTGGTAGACGGCATATTTGCGCGCGCCTTCCGCCAGACGAACGAGTTGGGTCATCGGGGGCAACTTCGGGGGGAGCAACTGACCCTCTTCATTTGCCTCCAACGGTGGCGCTTCGGCATCGGCGAGCAATGTTTCAACCGATTGCGGGAACACAGTATGGGGATGGCGGACATCGTCCGATGGGCCAGGGATGCGGTGCCCATCGGCGTCGAGCAGAACGGTGTAGAGTTCTTCGCGCTTATCATCGGCGCGGTAGGTAATGCGCCAATGGAAGGCAAAAAGGTAATGCATCTCCTGTTGCGTGCGCAAATTGACAATCCCGGCGTTGGTTGGCTGTACCGCCTGTAGCAGCTCTTCGCCGGCACCGTGTCGCACCGGCAACTGTTGCAACGCCACGGCACTTTTGCGGTCGAGGTAACCAATCATTTTGTCGAAGATTGGGCTACCATGCGCCACAAGCAATTGCCCGTGGACCGGTTCGGCCTGATGAAAGGCCAAGTGCAGCTGTTCCGCGCCAAAGTAGTCGCGCAGGTCCGGCGCCAGGGTGATCAGGAGCGGACCATATTTGGTGCGATCAACGCGCTCGATCGTGCTGTCAAATAAGCCAAAGAAGTCATTGGTAAAGTCATAGAGGGCAGCCACATGTTGCTGACGCACGTTGACTTTGCCGGCGCCGCGATTCTGCTTCTTTGATTTTTTGGACCTTGCTTTCTGTGCACTCGACGTTTTTGCCTTTGTTTTTTTGGCCCCCTGGCGCTTACTTGTCCCGGTGGTCGTTGCTGCATTTTCACGAACAGGCATAACAGTAAACTCTCGCCTTTGGAAACATTTTGTAGTGGTCAACTTAATCGCAAGACCATTCAAATAAGAAAATACTGGTTCCCATCGCTCTGCGTGGGAACAGG
>ERZ795053.5039-NODE-5039-length-13913-cov-4.762520_pt1 | contig 13913 bp, 9 predicted proteins | sample MGYA00375137_ERZ795053 | MGnify/ENA primary metagenome ERZ795053 (study PRJEB30182, sample SAMN05720284) | activated sludge metagenome | isolation source: Anaerobic digester | place: Hong Kong | collected 2014-12-17 ... | reverse complement strand
ATCAAGCCGCGATAGGTTGTCCGACCGCCGCCCTTGCTGATCGATTTGCTGGTGATAACCGAACTGGTGTTGGGCGCGGCGTGAACAATTTTACCGCCGGCGTCTTGAACCTGCCCTTTACCGGCAAAAGCAATCGACAGGACTTCGCCGTGAGCGCCGTCTTCCATCAGCCAGACCGCCGGGTACTTCATGGTCAATTTAGAGCCTAGGTTGCCGTCCACCCATTCCATCGTCGCGTTTTTGTAAGCCTGAGCGCGTTTGGTCACCAAGTTGTAGACATTGTGACTCCAGTTCTGGATGGTGGAGTAACGGCAGCGGCCATTTTCTTTGACGATGATTTCGACGACGGCGCTATGCAAGCTGTCGGTCGAGTAGGTGGGCGCGGTGCAGCCCTCAACGTAATGGACATAAGCGCCTTCGTCAACGATAATCAACGTGCGCTCGAACTGGCCCATGTTTTGGGCGTTGATGCGGAAGTAGGCTTGTAGCGGCAGGTCGATGTGAACCCCTGGCGGGACATAAATAAAACTGCCGCCTGACCAGACAGAGGTGTTGAGCGCGGCGAATTTGTTATCTTCGGGTGGAATGACCGTACCGAAATACTCTTTCACAATTTCGGGGTGCTCCCGCAAACTGGCATCCATATCAAGGAAGAGGACACCTTTCGCTTCCAAATCCTTGATGATGCTGTGGTAGATCACTTCCGACTCATACTGAGCGCCCACGCCGGCCAAAAACTTCTGCTCGGCTTCGGGAATACCGAGGCGGTCAAACGTATTTTTGATATCCTCAGGCACATCATCCCACGACTCAAACGCTTTATCAGCGCCGACGGGTTTGATGTAGTAGTAAATATCATCAAAGTTAATCGTATTCAGCATGCCCTGACCACCCCATTGAGGCATCGGGCGTTCCATGAAATGTTTGTAACCACGCAGCCGGAAATCGGTCATCCAGCCAGGTTCGTTTTTCATTTCGGAAATTTGCTTAACGATGCGTTCGCTTAAACCTTTTTCGGCTTTGAAGGCATAATTTTCGGGGACGCTAAATCCATATTTATAATCATCAAGATTGACATCAACTGTTGCCGCCATTAATTTCCTCCATTTCCGTTCTGTGGGATACTTTTCAGAATATTATCATAACCCTCGTCTTCGAGGCGCAAGGCGAGTTCCGGACCACCCGACAAAATGATTTGGCCATTATACATAATGTGAACATAGTCGGGCTTGATGTAATCTAAAATTCGTTGATAGTGGGTGATAACAATGAAGGCGCGCTCCGGGCTTAACATGGAGTTGACCCCTTCGGAGACAATTTTCAATGCGTCGATATCCAGACCAGAGTCGGTTTCGTCCAGAATCGCCACTTTGGGTTCGAGCAGGGTCATCTGCAAAATTTCGGCGCGCTTTTTCTCACCGCCGGAGAACCCTTCATTTAAGTAACGACGAGCGAAACTTTTGTCCATTTTGAGCAAATCCATTTTTTCCAGCAGCTTCTTACGAAACTCGGCGATGGGAATAGGCTTTTTCTTGCCATCTTCGCCCTCTTCACCTTTAACCGCGTTGTAAGAGGTACGCAGGAAGTTAGCCATACTGATACCGGGAATAGCCGTTGGATATTGGAAGCACAAAAAGAGACCCATTTGCGCCCGCTCATCAGGCGATAGCTCCAACAGGTTAACCCCATCCATCCAAACTTCACCGCCTTCAACCTCATAGGCCGGGTGACCGGCCAACGCATAGGCCGTAGTACTCTTGCCGGAGCCGTTTGGCCCCATAATGGCATGCACTTCACCGGGTTTGACCTCAAGGTTAAGCCCCTTCAAAATGAGTTTGTCATCAATACTCACTTGCAAATCTTTGATAGAAAGAGACGTACTCATATTGTTCTATTACACTCCTAAACTTTATTTGTTGTCGTCAAATAACGTCATCCAATGTGGCCGGGATCACGTCGAGATAGTTTTCAGAAATCGATGGTATTCTAACATGGCGAAAAGACTTTGTCAACTAATTAGTTATTAAATATTGCAAAGTTGGATTATTTATGTTATACTCTCCCGTGCAGTAGAAGGTCATTTCATCTGTATGCTATTTGAATCCTTAAGACCGAAACTCAAATAAGAGGGGGATTAAATCGGGTAACGGATCAAAGAGGACGTTATTTGATTTCTATCCTAAATTAGTTGTTGGGAGTATTGGCTAAATGATGAATCGAGAAGGCAGCCCTTTAATACACAAACACATGCCCACGACCAGCCGCCGCATTCTAACGCTGCTCAAGCAAGAAGGGTCTCTCACTGCTGATGAACTGGCTCGCTATCTGGGCATTAGTTCGGTCGCGGTACGGCGACACCTAACCAAACTTGAAACTGATCAGCTAGTCACCTACGAGGAGATTCAGCGCGGTATGGGCCGGCCCAGCTTTGTCTATCGTCTAGGCGAAGCCGCCTCTAGCTTTTTTCCCCGGCGCTATGAAGAGTTGGCCTCAGATGTCATCGAAACCGTCCAAAACTTGTACGGCAAAGAGGCCGTTAGCGCGATTTTTGAAAAGCGTTCGGAGAATATCATTGGTGAGTATCGCAGCCTGGTCAACGGGCACACGCTCGATAAGCGCTTAGACCAGTTAACCAAGCTGCGCGAGGCCGATGGTTATATGTCAAGTTGGGAAGCCGGACAGAACGGCGTTTTTATCCTTCGAGAGTCAAATTGTCCGATCATTCACGTCGCCGAAGAATGCGGCACGGTCTGCGAATGCGATCAGGTTATCCTGGAACAAGTTCTCAAGGCCGAGGTCAAGCGCAAGCACCATTTAATTCATGGTGACGGCGCCTGCGAGTATGAAGTTCGGCCGAAGGATGAATAACTCTATCGCTCCCCTGCGTTAAACAAAAAATTTGCATTTCAGCCTCTATTGCATTTTAATTCACCTTGAAAATCAATCATTAGGAGCGAAGCTGTGGCAGATGTAACCCAAGCTCAAGTTTTAGAAGCACTCAGTCAGGTGCGTGAGCCGCAACAGAACCAAGATATTGTATCCCTCAATCTGGTTAAAGATATTGAAATTAAGGGATCCGCTGTTAACCTGACCATCACCTTAAACCGAACCATTGCCTCATTCAAAAACCAAATTAAAACCACCGCGGAAAAAGCAGTGTCGGCGCTGCCCGGTGTCAACGTGGTTAATGTTAAAATCGACTCGCCGGTAACCGGCGACCCGCGTTTGATGAGCCGGGCCGATTTGGGCGTACGCAACGCCGTTGCCGTGGCCTCCGGTAAAGGCGGGGTCGGCAAAAGCACAATGGCTACCAATCTAGCGATCAGCCTGGCCCTCGACGGCGCTCAGGTCGGGTTGCTGGATGTCGATGTCTACGGGCCGAACGTGCCGATTATGATGGGCGTCAGTGACCGGCCTCAGGGCCGCAATAACAAGATTTTGCCCCTCGAAAGCTATGGGGTTAAATTGATGAGTATGGGCTTTCTAGTCGATCCCAACCAAGCCATTATCTGGCGCGGCCCCATGCTGCACAATGCCATCCGCCAATTCATTGAGGATGTCGAGTGGGGCGAACTCGACTATCTGGTCATCGATTTGCCGCCGGGCACGGGCGATGCCAGCTTGAGCCTGGCCCAAAGTCTGGGGTTGACCGGAGCGGTCATCATCACCACCCCCCAACGCGTTGCTCTGAGCGATGTCATCCGCAGTGTGTCGATGTTCGAACAGCTTAACGTGCCTATCTTTGGCGTTGTTGAAAATATGAGCTACTTTGTCGCGCCCGATACGGGCCAGCGCTACGACATCTTCGGACACGGCGGCGGCGCCCAAATGGCCAAAGAAGTTAACGCCGATTTTCTCGGCGAAGTCCCGCTTGAACCAAACGTTCGATCCGGCGGCGACGAAGGTGAGCCGATTGTGGTGCGCGACCCGGCGTCGGCGGCGGCGCAAGCCATCCGCGACATTGCCCGTAAAGTGGCAGATGCCGTGGAAGCGGTAAATCTGGGCAAAAGCAGCGGTGGGCCGCAGTCGGATACGATTCTGTCGGTCGTTAATTGATGGACGGATAGAATCAAATTAATCTATACATAAGGAAGGTAGAGTATTGATTTAAGCTCTACCTTTTTTGATTCAGTAGAGAGGGTGACGATGAAAATGTACCGGAGCGACAAAGCAAGCTTTGTCAAATACGATCAAAGCTTGCTTTGATGCTCCAATTCAAAAGGGGATCAACAATGACGATATTTACCAGTGCTGAGTCGGTAATCCAATATATCGAAACCCGGCAAGCGGAGTTGATTCGATTATACCGGAGCGTACCGGTCACGGCAGTCGAACAACGGGAGTTATCGAACGGCTGGTCGGTTAAGGATGTGTTGGGGCATTTGGCAGCGTGGGAACGATACTGCGCCGACTTATTGGCGCAATCTCACGTTTCGAGCACGCCACTCCAAATAGAGGTCGATACCGACTCGATGAATCGAGACTTTTACGAAGAACGCGAGGAATGGAGTTGGGAAGAAATAGAGTACGATTTCAGAGCGGCTCACGCCGCATTATTACAAACCATCCGCAACTTACCGGAGGTCCGTCTTAAAGATAACGATATTCAAATATGGATTGCGGAGAATACCTGGGAACATTACGCCGAACATAGGGACGATATGGAGCAGTGGCACCGGCGGCATACACGTAATAAATGAGGATTAATTGCTACTCCAACTGATTTGCTCATCCAACCAAGAACGTTTGCCATGCTCATTGTAGGGGCGCCGATCTTCCGGAATGAGATAACCGTTTTCAAAAGTAACGGTCTGATGGAGTTCACCGCTGGCCACGTGCAAAATCCACAAGCCCCACTCATCGCCTCGATTGGAGATAAAGGCCACCCAGTCGCCATCGGGAGACCAGGCCGGCAGCCCATCAATGGCCGGGTCATCGGTCAACTGCTGCACGTTGCTGCCATCGCTGTTGACCATAAACAGATCCCAGTTGTTATGGGGATTAGACATATACACAATCTTCTCATCAACCGGCGACCAATCGGGCGATTTGGCCGACCGATCTTCGAGGATTAGGCCGTAGCCGGACTCAGGACTGTCATATAAATGACCTACCCATAAGCCGCAGCTAGTCCCGTACTTATCGCAGCTTTCAAAAGCAAATCGCTTGCCATCTGGGGCAAAGGTGGGCGATTGACCTTCACGAGACAAATTGTCCTCACGCGAGCCATCGCCCCAGGCGGTATACAGTCGCCAGATCCGGTCACTTTCGCGTTGTGAGGCAAAAATAATCCGGTTTTCAGTTGGCGACCAATCGGCTTGGGCATCTTCCCAATATTTGGCAACGGCCGTTTGCTTGCGGCTCGGAAAATCCGTCGTGAGGATTGTACGCGGATTCGATTTCTCTTCCCAGGTGCGAACCGCTAGGGGGTAATCGTTATCGGCCTTGGGGCTAAGCGCCGGTTCGGACACATCGATTAAAGCGTACTGCCGCAAATTGCTGCCATCAGGGCTAATGAAATAGGTGCGGAATGCTTCGATACCGGGGGTTGGATCATACAAGGCGTAGGCAATCGTTCCGCTCGGAAGCGCCGGATCGCTGAGGCCATCCGCTGTCCCATAGTCTTGTCCGGAAGCCATCGGACGATGATAACCGTTGGAGTCACCTTTAACTTCAGTTATCGTCATGGCATCAGGCTTGGCCGGGGCGTCTTTTACAGCACCCGCAGATCCCCCCAGGCTATTGGGTAAATTCTTCAATGTATCACCCAGCGTGTTTCGTCCCTCTCCCGGTTTAGGAAATTTGGAATTCTGATCCTTAGTAGCGTTATCAATCATAAGGATAGGGGTAGGAACAAGCTGAGAGGACAGGGGATTCACCCGACTGCTCACGTCGATCGGCAGATTGTAAAGTAAATCGACCCCCGGAATATACCCTCTAATAACGACGAACGCCCCAAAGGCTAAAGCCGCCATCAAAGCCATATTACCAACGGCCCCAAAGACTCGAACCGGCGCAACCCAATTTATCCGAAACCGAGAGGACGAAGCCTGTTCTCGGAGGGCCTGTTTTACCTCCAGATGCAGTCGAGACGGCGGCGCGGGCTGACCTAGCGTGATACGCAGTACAGGCCCCAGCTCTCGTCTCAGCCGCTTGGCTTCATACAAGTGGTCGGTACACAGGGGACATTCCTGTAAATGATTCTCAACCTGTGTTCGTATTTTGGGTGATAGTTGGTTGTCTAGATAAGCTTCAATGAACTTATCAACATGTCTAATGGGCATTCTGAGCCTCAAGAATTTCCGGCGCTGTAAGCCCTTGGGCGGTCAACATCTCGGCTAAACGGCGTCGAGCATTATGTAGCCGAGAATAGACTGTGCCTTCCGGACACTCCAGCATAACGGCGATTTCCACTGCCGGGAGTTCCATATAATAGTGTAACGTCACCACCTCTTTTAGAGGCTCGCTCAAACCCTGAACAGCTTCCCACAACATCCGGCGATACTCACCGCGTAGCGTGTGGCTTTCAGGGCCTGGTCGCGTATCAGGCATGTCCGGCGCATCATCTGTCTGCCGGAGCCACGGAATGGTCAAAAGACGCTTTCGGCGTAAATGGCTACGACAGTAATTCAGCGCTATCTGATAAAGCCATGTCCCAAAACTGGCTCGGGTCGGATCAAACCGGTGACGTGCCTTGTAAGCCCGCAAAAATGTTTCTTGCACCACATCTTCGGCAGCCTGTGACTGTTGTAACATCGCCCAACCCAACCGGTAAATCGCTTGAGCGTGAAGATGATATAATTCGTCAAAAGCATCTTGATCACCGGCCTGCCAGCGGGCGATGATAACATTTTCGTTGACTTCTTTATTGACATCTTTGTTACACATAGGTTATACGCCGTCTACTAGGGATCCTTTAGATTAGTTTGAAAAGACATGCAAAACTGAAACTTTTGGATGTCTTTCTAAAAAATGATACCCCTATCATACCACACTTTGCGCCCCCACAGGAAGGCTTAAGCCCTTTTGAATCCAACGCCAAACCAACGATCACGCCGACGCTACCGTAATATCAATGAACAGACTCTCATTCAAACAAAGGTGTTGCTGCTTAGAGCGTACTATTCTATATCAAAATTGGCAGAATCCATAATTTGATAGTAAAACATGGGTATTATAACTGTACATAAAGTTAAAGATCGGGCAAAATAGACCATAGCTATTTTTTAAAGAATCGGTCTTTACGAACCCTTTCTCAGTTCTATCATCAACTATCTCTAATCCTCTCAACAAAGGCGTGATATGCTTAGATTTGTAATCGCCACGATTTCTTTGATTATATGTTTAGGTTTCAGTTGGATTAGTCGCCCTCATTTGGTTCAGGCCGACTCGCCAACGCCTGTCCCCTCGATCTCGCTTGAGACCACCGATGCCGAGGCAAGTTCAACCGTTCCGGATAACTCAGAGACGGAGACATACGTTAAAGGCGTGTACATGACTTACTACGCCGCCGGCAGCGACAGCTATCGTCGCCATATTTTCAACTTGCTCGAAACCACCGAACTCAACGCCGTAGTGATCGATATCAAAGGCGATTTTGGCCTACTCAGCTACAGCAGCGACGTCATTACGGCCACCGCCATCGGCGCGAATGACGCCCCCACCATCACCGACTGGCCGGCCCTAATGCAAGATCTCAAGGCCCGCAATATCTACAGCATCGCCCGGATTGTGGTTTTCAAGGATGACTATCTGGCCCGCGCCCATCCGGAATGGGCCGTCAAAACCACCTCCGGCCAGCTTTGGCTCGATGGTGAGAATTTACCGTGGCTTGAAGCCTTTCAAGAAGGCGTGTGGGATTACAACATCGCCCTGGCCGTAGAAGCCGCCGAGCGTGGCTTTGATGAAATTCAGTTCGATTACGTCCGCTTTCCCACCGACGGCAATCTGAGCAGCATTGATTATTCACGAGATCAGGTCGATGCCGAGGTTCGTACGGCGGCGATCTCCGGTTTTCTGGCGAAAGCGAAAGCCGCGCTGACTCCCTATAACGTAAAATTAGCCGCCGATGTATTCGGCTACACTACCTGGAACGAGGGCGATTTCGGGATCGGGCAAGATCTAACCCAGATAGCGGCCCATCTCGATGTCCTGTCGCCGATGGTGTATCCTTCCACTTACGGCTACGGTCTACCCGGCCTGCCCCAGTACAACGATTTAATTGTAGCTCACCCTTATGCGGTGGTCTATGAAAGCATGCTACGGGCTATGGCCAAAGTCAAACCGGCCAATCCCGATATCATCCTCCGCCCGTGGATTCAGGATTTTCCGGACTATGCCTTCGACCGGCGAACCTATACCCCCACCGAAATACGCGAGCAGATGTTGGGCGCTTACGACTCCGGCAGCGGCGGCTGGCTGCTGTGGGACCCCCGCGTCGAGTACACTGCCGAAGCTTTGGTGACTACCACCACAGCTAACTATCCGCCTAACGAACAGGGCGAGGTCATGATTTTGCGCTATCGCAACTTTGGCCGCACCAATACCGCCACCCAGCGCAGCTTGGCCGGCTTTCGCCAGGATTTGGGGCAATTGCGGGCAGCCGGATTCTATCCGGTCAACTTGCGCGATCTGGCTTTGGGCCAGACTAAATACCGGCAAGACCTGGCTAAATTGGCCGATGAAGGCTGGCCGGCGTTCCGCTCGGATGATCTTCTGGCGCATCATTTGTATGGCGTGCCGGCCGGCAAGCGACCGGTGGTGCTGACATTCGACGGTTCTCACGAGAGCCAGTACCGCCTTTTACCTAACGGCGACATCGATCCCAACACGGCTATGGGCGTTCTGGACGCATTCCACCAGCAACACCCCGCCGACTGGCCGCTACGGGCGACGTTTTTTGTCCAGCCCGCAGCGGATCAAGCAGCATACCAACTCTTCGGCCAACCGGAATTGGCCGCGCAAAAACTGCAAACCCTCGTCGACGCCGGGATGGAGGTAGGACTTTATTTGCCTGAAATTACTGAGGCCAACTATCAAGAAACTCGCCGGCGGCTCAGCGGCGAAGCGACGCTGGAAACGCTGCTGCCCGGTTATGAAATCGACTCGCTGGCTCTGGAAACCATCGACCAGGCGCCGGCGCTGAGCTTACTGCAAATGGGTGCGTTCAACGGCCGGCGCTATGATTATCCGCTGATCACCATCGTCGCTGATGCCGCCGCGCCCTCGCCTCACTCCGAACAATTTAGCTCGCATCGTATCCCCCGCATTAACGCCACCGCTGAATCCGTGACCACTTGGCTTGACCGGTATGCCAATGCACCGGGCCGGTATTATGTCTCGGCCGGCGCCATACCGGCCACTTATCCGGTTGACTAACGCCTTTTTGTAGCATCTCAATTTTTCGAAGTCAATACACCAACGGATTAGGAAAGTATCAGATTTTTCTTTTTGAATTTGTTTTTTTCCGCCACTGACACCGTCTTCCCCCAGTTATTGAAGAGATGTGATCCCTTCATAATAAGATCGTGCAAATAAATCTAAATTAATGACTAAACTTGTCATAAAATCATTAATAAAGACTCCCATTTTTGGAAATCTTATGTTATAATCAACTTGACATATTAGCTTTACATATTACAATCGGTTAAGCACAGTTAGTTGGTTAGCTGGTTAAGTTGGTTGGTTGGTTGGTTGGTTCGGCAATTGAAACCCATCAGCAATCTATCAACCGGCAAACCAACCATCTATCAAACTCATCAACCTAACCAACTATTTTGGAGGAGCAGTTCATGCCGGCCAAACGACGCGCATCGGGGTATTTTTGGAGCATCGTCATTTTGTTGTTCGCTATGCTAGTCACGGCTTGTAGTTCTAATGAAGCGCCGCCGGATATTCCTAATGGGGTCCGAACACAGCTTTTGGTCAAAGCTCCGGAAACCAGCCTGCCGTCGGGTACGCCGCTAAACGTACGTTCCCGAACCGAGGCCAACTCCCCCGGCGTGTCACATGTTGAACTCCATGCGGTTCAACTACCTTCGGGTCAACAGGATGTCCTTTTACGCTCAGATGCCCCTCCATTCGACCAAACTACCTTTACCACGATGCAGGAATTTACCCCCATTGAGACGGGGCATTATGTCATTAAAGTTGTTGGATATAACAAGCTAGGCCAAAAAGCCGAATCAGCTTACATTAGTTTTGATGTGGAATAGAGGGACATTATGGCGGGATTCCTTACAAGATTTAGAGTAGCTCTTATTGTCTTCTCGGTCATTATAGGGCTAATACTTGTTATAAGCGCCTGTAATCAGATCCGGTTTGGCCAGGACGTGACCAGCGGCCAAACTCAGACCAAGATCGTCGCTCCGGTTGAGAGCGGGAGCGGGCAGGAAGCCAACGTTTTTGTCAACAGCCCGCTTCAAATTCAAAGTGTATACACCAGCGCCAACATTTCGCGGGTCGAGTTAACGGTTCAGCGAGATACAGAGCAGCCTCAACTCATCCGGGCCGATGTTCCCAGTAACGGAAGCGTCACCCAAGCCTGGACACCGGGCCAACCGGGAACCTACATGGTTACGACCGAAGCCTTTAATTCGACCGGCGGCTCCGAGGCCCGGTTAATGATCCAGGTTAATGCCCAACCGGCTGACAATATCGTTTCGATTCCGCCGCCGGCAGCCGAAGTGCAAACCGCTGGTGTCCCTGGACCTACCCCCACCCCAACCGCCAATGTCATCATCGTCCGCCCAACCGAAGTAAATGCCACACCTGTTGTCCAGGGCAATGCCGCTTTCCAAGCTCCCGACGCTGAAATTGTGGTGGTTGAAAGCCAAACTTCAACCACATTAAAATCAACTAAACCCACGACCGTAACCTATCCGCCGCCGCCGCCGGCGCCGGGAGTTCCGTGGGGACCAACCCAGGCTCAACTGCCCCGCCGGATTCCACCGGTATGCGATGCAGCCGAATTTGTGGGGGTATTTGCTGACACCAGCGGGGCAGCAAATGTAAGTACCTTTGAAAGCACTGCCAATATCCGCCGAGAATTCATCCCCGGACCCGATGATATTGCTAAGAAAGTCGCCGGCGGAACGGTTGTTCACCGAGCTTGGAAACTCAGAAATATTGGAACGTGTACTTGGGGGCCGGGGTACGAGTTGGCCTTTTACGGCGGACGCTCGATGGGATCGGGTGGCGTGGCGTTTGAGTCCACTTTCCCTTCTGATTTGAGACCGCGCAACCAACTGATCGACACCAACCGGCTGATTTTGCCGGAAGGCAAACCCAACCAGATTGCCGTCTTGGAAGTTCTCCTCAACGTCCCGGCTTACCCCGGCATCCACCAAAGCTACTGGCGGATGCGCAACCCGCAGGGGGTCTACTTTGGGCCGATCATCGGGGTCACGATGGACGTGGTGAGAGAATGTAACCAGCCGCAATTAGGGCCTCAGGAACGAATTTACGGTGCGCCTTCCGTTACCTTTAGAATTTTAGGTGTTGACGGCAATCTAGTTGGGCCGGGAGAAGGCATCCCCGGAGCCGGTCCGCTGCCGGCGACAGTGGGGCAGTTATTGACCATTGACTGGAGTGTTTTCAACAGCACCAGTTTTCAGTTGATTATCGAGAACCCCACCGGGGATCTCGAAGTTATTACGACGAGTGATCCCAGAGATCGAGCCAACTTTACGCCCACCATGGTGGGCGATTACACCCTGACCTTATATGCCGAAAATGGGGTGTGTTATGTCGAACAACAGATCATTGTTCGGGTTAGCCCGCCAACGGAAGAACGATTTGTTATGAATGCCACTTTTAACTCTAACGCGCCGGTTTTAGCCCAGACCGATAATGTTTTCTTCTCAACGGACGTTGCTCCCGGCACGGCTGAAGTGGATTATGAATACTTTGACCAAAATGCGACGGTTCAAACCGGAGTGGCTGTTGAAAGTTACGAATCGGATTGGATCAGCCCGTCGCCTTGTCCGTCCCCCGTTTCATTTATTAATTGTGGGGGTGGTTATTATTCAGAGTGGCGACGCGTTAATAGTCTTCCCCTTGAAATTGATGGCGCGAGCGCCAGTGGCTCAGCGACCATTGGCACCCGATCTCAACAGGGTAGCACCCCGCCAACTGAAATTGAGGGCAGCGCGGTAACCCCCGAGCCACTTTCGATAGCGGTTCCACCGCCGGGCTGTCGCACCGTCAGTATTTCTACAAAACTTTTCGGCGCTATATATACCGGCAGCGCCACAGCTACGGACACGCAGAATGGCCGGCAGATAACGTCTGATCAGGTAAAATTTGTGTGCGCAACCAGTGGCTTTGTACCCAATGGCACAATTCCCGAACTACCATAGTTGATCTTAAGTACGACCATCGTAAAAGGAGCAACCTTCACTTTCAAGTGTTGCTCTTTTTAATTTATGTGAAGGATTCAGACCGAATATGAATACAAATAAGATGGGGTATATCTGATTGGGGTAAAATCAGGCAGCCACAGCTCCCCTATGACCATAGTTTGACCACTATTCATGTCCAAATTGTCCTGTTATTTGAATTTGAAATAAAATAGGCGAGATTAAGCTCAGTATCTATCTTTTAACTAGGAGCTCTTTTCTATGAGCCAGAGCCATCCTTCAGCTTTTAGCTCAGACTACTCACAAGACCCACAGCCGCAGTTGCAGATTGTGGTCCACGCCGGGCCGCTGGCCGGGAAGGGGTATCCCATCAGAGGTGATGGCATTTCCTTTGGCCGCGATCCGGAAAATGATATTTCCTGGGACGACTCACAAGTGTCCCGCAAGCACGCTCGATTGACCCGCCAGGATAACGAACTTGTTCTGGAAGATTTAGGCAGCACCAATGGCACCCTGGTCAACGGCAAACCGATCGAAGGCCCTCACGTGTTGCAGCCGGCCGATATCATTAGCATCGGCTCTTCCATTTTTGGGGTAAAAGGCTTTTCGGCCCCGAACACATTGGGGGTTACGCAAGTATCGCGTGATAGAATGACGCTGCCGCCGGCTTTGTCCAAGGCGGCCGCGTCGCCGCCGCAGCCGGCCCCCGCCCCACGTCCGGCATCCGCGCCGGTGGCCCAGCAATCCGGCGGCGGGCAGTGGAATATGGTGGCCATCGGCGGTGTGGCGATTTTTGTGGTGGTGGTCATCGCTCTGGCGGCGATTACCGCTTTCTTCCTGGTGCGAGGGCAAGAGACCGGCGCGACACAGGTGCCGACCGTGGTCATCACCGCCCCTGTGGGGGGCAGCGAGGTTCAAATCAATGTCCCCGTTACGGTGCAGGCCACGGCTTCTGACTCAAGTGGTGTTACCCGGCTGGAATTGTGGGTAGATGGCGTCAAAACCGCCGAAGCCGCCAGTCCGGTGGCTCAAGGGCAGCCCACCCTGACAGCTTCGTTGCAGTGGGTTCCGACCAGCCTGGGCAACCATACCCTTGAAATAAGAGCTTACAACGCCTCCGGCAACGTTAGCGAACCGACAGCGGTCATCGTCAACGCGGTTGAAGATACGGCCGCCGCCGGCAGCCCCACGCCGACCACAACCCCGGAGACACCGACCGCGACCGTCTCCACTGCGCCCTCCTTAACCGCTCTGACCGATCTCAATGTCCGAGGCGGGCCTGAGACCTTTTACGATCTACTGGGGCTGCTGCCATCGGGGACCACGGCGGAAATTATTGGTCGGGATGAAACCCGGCAGTGGTGGCAAATTCGATTTGCGCCCTCGCCAACCGGCCTCGGCTGGGTATCGGCCGATCCCGGCTACTCGAAAACCGTGAATGTCGATAACGTCCCCATCGCCGTTGCTCCGCCGACGCCCACCGGAACCCCGACCAATACCCCGACCACCACCACCACCCCCACATCGCTGCCAACTTTCACGAATGTGCCGCCC
>ERZ795053.5038-NODE-5038-length-13915-cov-4.543362_pt1 | contig 13915 bp, 10 predicted proteins | sample MGYA00375137_ERZ795053 | MGnify/ENA primary metagenome ERZ795053 (study PRJEB30182, sample SAMN05720284) | activated sludge metagenome | isolation source: Anaerobic digester | place: Hong Kong | collected 2014-12-17 ... | reverse complement strand
GTTTCGGCTGTTGACGAGTCCCTGAACGGACCGACGCTTGGGCTTTGTTCCGGCAGCAAGCTCGACAATGTGAACAACGGCCTTCATATCAACTGGGTAACGGGGTTATCGCCGTACACCGCGTTTAAGGCCTGCGATTATGTCTATAGCATCAAGGATTGCGACAACCCGGCGGGTGCGCGCCTGTTCATTCTCTTTATGTTGGGTGGCGACGATGGAGAGAGCGGATGCATGAGTGCGTTTAATACGATTGGCAAATGGTCTATTCGCGACGACTATGTGTTTGATAAAACACCGTATGCGATTGACGAAGTGAACCTGAAGAACCCGGATTTTGAGGATATCTACAGCTATTATCCGGACGTTAAGGCATATTGGATTTACTGGCGGAGCCTTGCTCCCAGTACCTAATATAGAATAATTGGGGTGGACCGTGAGGCACATGGTGTCTTCGGTTCACCTTGCGGAGGCTAGGTATGGCACAAGAAAAAAAGAGAACTTTCCGGGAGAAGATGGATCGATTCTGGGCGGTTTTGTTTCTGACCGAAGAAGGCCGACCAAAGAGCGCCCTGATGCTGTATTCGTTTTGCCTGAGCTTGCTGTTTTTCGGTATATACGCCTTTGCGTATGGCTTCCTTCTTGACGTACTGGAAAAACTTTTTGCAACGTACTCGGTCGCGGTTCGAAATGCATTTCAGGCGATCGTTCCTGGGGTGGCGGGAAGTATCGTTTGCTGCTCCTTATTCTTTTTGTTCAAAGACCGGAGGCTGGTTCCTGCAACGTATATTTGGTTAACGCTATATGCTTTGGCCGCGTTGATCGGAATGTTGCTAGTTACGGCCGGAGAAGAATCCCGCATATTCCTTTATTTCTATGCCATGCTTGTTCCAACAGGACTTATAAGCGGAGACGCGGCTATGTTTTTACTGTATCGTCGATATCGACGCAAGCAGGAGGAAACAAAAAACCAATGCTGAAGCTGAGCTTTCTGAATGTTGGCGACGGCGATGCGATTTTGATTCGCGAGGACACGACGGATTTTGTGATGCTGGTCGATTGCGGTCGTCCGCATGTGGAGTTTGCAAATGGCTCTAAGCGGATGTCGGCGATTAACCACCTCATGAAAGAGCATATTGATCACATCGACCTGCTTGTATTAACGCACCTTCATTTTGATCACTTTGGCGGAGCACCGGCTGTTTTTCGGCATATTCCCGTGAAGGCGTTGCTTACGGCTTACCTTCCACCGGACGATGCGGATTGGATTATGGCACCACCGTCAAACGAGAAAACCGTAGTTGGCTTGTGCGACGCGCTCAATCTGTTTAACGATATCATTTCCTCTGCAAAAGAGGGTAGCACGACTTGTCTGCTTGCCAAAGACGGCGAAGAGCAGCTGCGATGTGGGCTTTCAGTGCAGATTACACTGCCGGACGCAGGCGTGCTTGCAAGACAAAAGGCCGTATTTGACGCGCTGTATCAAAACAAGAATATTGATGTTGACACCGTATACTCCATATCTAAGGAGCGAAACATATCCAGCTTGAGAGTCAGACTTTGTTATGCGGACAGGAGTATCCTGCTGACGGGCGACGCGTATGCAACCGAGTGGGAAAACTCAGCTGAACAATGCTGCGATATCCTGAAGATACCGCACCATGGCGATGAAAAGTCCATGACGCAAACTCTGCTAAATAAACTACAACCCGCTTACGCCGTCATTTCGTGTGAAAACACGGTTCCGGCGACCAAAAACCGACCGGACGAGTCTATATTGGATATGCTTTTACAGCAAACGCCTTGTGTTGTTTGTACGGAAAACCGTTCGTTTCCACAATATCCGGAAACCTCGCGGAGCGCGGTTTGTTTCCATCTTGACCAAGACGGAGCCATCCAACTTATTGAAGAAAAGAACTAAATGGTTTCATGCTCCAATTCATCAATTTAGCCATATCCGCACAAGGGAATGCGGAAGAATCATACAAAAATAAAAGGAGGGTATCACATGAAAAAGTTGTTAGCAGTTTTATTGGCACTCGCGCTGATCTTTAGCGCCGTTGCTTGTGCAACAACGCCTGCAGCCGAGGAAGTGGAGGAAGTGGAAACGGCCGCCACGGAAGAACCGGTTGCCGAAGCCGCGGCTCCGGAAGAAGAAACCGTTGTAACCGAAGAAGCGGTTGTAGAGGAAGCCGTCGTTACCTATGTTCCTCTCGGTCTTGATTTTAAAAACAAGACCGGCGTCACCATTACCGGGCTGTACCTTTACCCGACGGGCGCAGAGGACAAAGGCAACAGTTTCTGTGCAGCCGAGTGGATTGATAAAGACAGCGACCCAGATGGCGAGCATTATGAATTCCAGGCATACCTTGTACGTCCCGCAACCGATTCTTACGACGTGTATGTAGAGTTTGCCGATGGGACGAACGCAACTTGGTCGGGCATCTCGCTTCAGATGAACGACAAGCTGTCGTTGAAGGACGGCGTAGATCCCTCCACCTGGGAACTCGAAGCGCTGGATGACGAGGAAGATATTGCAAAAGTCGCAGCAGTTGTAGCGGCGGGCAAAACAACCGACAATTCCTATCCCGGATATGAAATTCTTGGTTTAGAAATCAAGAATAAAACCGGAAAAGGCGTTACGGAGTTTTATTTCTATGAGACCGGTGGCGAAGCCGCTTCTTACAACAATATGGTCCCGTGTCTGATTGATGAAGAAGGTAATACCGTTACAGTATGGCAGTCCGGCAAAGGCGGCTTATACGTATTCAATTTCTTCATCCGTCCCTATGCGGAGACATATGAAATTTATCTTGTGTTTGAAGACGGAACAGACCTGACGGTTCCGGCGATCGACCTCTTCAAACTCAACACCGATGGTTTTTCCAGCAACGAAATCTCTATGAAAGATGCGTTGGATTCAGATTTGACAGAGGTTTCTTATGATGATGGCGATCCGGAACCGCTTCAATACATCCGGGATGCGATCGTTGCAGGCGTTCCTGCCGATGCATGGTATCCGGTTTACTAACCGACAATTCACGAACGTAACTAGAAAATGTCTGTCGACTGCAAGCCGTAACAAACAAGCAAATGTTTGCAGTCGGCAGACAACGCAATTTTAAAATGCAAGAAATAATACTAAAGAGCATCAATGATTTAAAACATAAACTTATTTGATCACAGAACACACGGCGGCGATAAGGCCGCCGAAAAAAATTATAACGCAAACGTTTGCGTTCAAACTGTAGCGAATATGAAGCCTGCCACACTAGAGGCATTAAGATTAAGGTCTTTGGTTTTGATTATCCGAGTTAACGCACGCATTCACGCGTGCGTCCAACCTTAAAAATATATCTCGAATTTCGAAGAAGACATAGGAGGAAAAAATGGATTTAATGATACTTGCTCCGATCGGAGCGGTGCTGTCGCTTCTTTTTGCCCTATTCCTTGCTTATCGAATCAAGAGCTTTTCGACTGGCACAGAATTGATGACAAAGCTCTCCGCATCGATTAAAAAGGGCGCACAGGTTTACTTAAAGCGACAATATACGGGTGTCGGTATATTCTTTGCGTTTATGTTTGCCGTACTGCTCGTCCTTTGGCGTCTCGGCCTTGTGAATCCCTTTGTACCATTTGCTTTTATCACCGGTGGTTTCTTCTCTGGACTCTCCGGTTTTGTTGGCATGAGCGTTGCAACATCATCCAATGCGCGTACGGCGTATGCCGCGAGCGAGAGTCTCAACAAAGGATTGCGCGTCGCTTTTTCGGCGGGCGGTGTTATGGGCTTTACCGTAGTAGGGCTTGGTTTGCTCGACCTTTCCATATGGTACTTTATGCTCACGCAGTTGTTCCACCTGGATATTCAGAGTACGACTTCAGCCATGCTGACGTTTGGTATGGGAGCGTCCTCAATGGCGCTGTTTGCACGCGTCGGCGGTGGCATCTTCACAAAAGCGGCCGACGTTGGCGCCGATTTGGTCGGCAAAGTTGAAGCCGGAATCCCGGAAGACGACCCTCGCAATCCCGCTGTTATTGCCGATAACGTAGGCGATAACGTAGGCGATGTTGCCGGAATGGGTGCGGATCTGTATGAATCATACGTCGGCTCAATCGTTTCAACCTCAGCGCTGGCTGTTGCGGCGAATCTTGGTGTTAACGGCGTTATGATTCCAATGGTCATGGCTGCAATCGGCATTTTTGCATCTATCATCGGCACGTTCTTCGTTCGCTCCGGTGAAAAGACCGAACAGAAAGCGTTGCTGGCGGCGCTCAGCAGAGGTGTTTACATCAGTTCCATTATTATTGTTGCGGTCGCGTTTGCACTTGTTTGGTTTGTTCTTGGCAAAGAACATCTCGGTGTTTTCTTTGCAATTGTTTCCGGCTTGGTTGCAGGCATTCTGATCGGTCAGTTCACAGAATTTCATACGTCCGACTCCTATATTCACACGCAGAATGTTGCAGCGTCCGCAACGACCGGGCCTGCCACGGTTATCATCAGCGGCATTTCTCTCGGCATGAAATCGACGCTGGTTCCCATTCTTATCATTGGGATGTCCGTGCTGACCTCCTTTTATGTAGCGGGCGGCAACGTGAGTTTCAATTTTGGCCTCTATGGCATTGGACTGTCCGCAGTCGGTATGCTCTCCACGCTTGGTATCACGCTTGCCACGGATGCTTACGGCCCGGTTGCAGACAATGCGGGCGGTATTGCCGAAATGAGCCACATGGGGCCGGAGGTCCGCAGACGCACGGATGCGCTTGACTCGCTTGGCAACACGACCGCCGCTACCGGAAAAGGATTTGCAATCGGTTCGGCTGCGCTGACGTCCCTTGCACTACTGGCGTCGTTTATGAACGAGGTAAAAATGCTCAACCCAAGCATGTTGATTGAATTGGATATATTAAATCCTGTCACACTGACGGGACTATTCATCGGCGGTGCGCTTCCGTTCCTGTTCTCGTCACTGACAATGAATGCCGTCGGCCGCGCGGCACAAAGCGTTGTAATTGAAGTTCGGCGGCAGTTTAAGGAGATTGTCGGACTCATGGATGGCAAAGCCGATCCCGATTATGCAAGCTGCGTGGATATCTGCACAAAGAGTGCGCAAAAAGAGATGGTACTTCCGGCGCTGACGGCAATTATTTTTCCAATCGCCGTAGGCGTGCTGCTTGGGCCGTATGCGGTAGCTGCAATGCTTGCGGGCGCCACGGTTTCGGGGTTTATTCTTGCAATTATGATGTCGAATGCGGGCGGCACCTGGGACAATGCGAAAAAGTACATTGAAGCAGGCAACTATCTTGGCAAAGGCAGCGATGCGCATAAAGCTGCGGTCGTCGGCGACACGGTTGGCGATCCGTTTAAAGATACGGCGGGTCCGTCGATCAATGTTCTTATCAAGCTGTTATCGATGGTATCCATTGTGTTCGCCGGGCTTTTCTCAAATGGGTGTCTGTTGAGTTTCCTGGGATTCTAAATAAGAAAATGGTGGCATAAACAGTATTACCTGCCGTTTTTCGCTTAGCTCGCTCAGGCTCCGTATAGGACATACGGAGCCTGAGCGGCTAAAGTAAACATCATATGCAACTTCTGATAAATAAAGGGGGAATACCATTGTTTGAAATTCGCGAATTGACTTTGGCGTCGATGGCGCTGCGCATCTTCATTGCGGTTTTACTTGGTGGAGCGCTTGGATTGGATCGGGGTTTGAAAAACCGACCGGCCGGTTTGCGTACCTATATGTTGGTGTGCTTGGGTGCCTGTATCGTAATGATCACCAACCAATTTGTGTATCAGGCATATGGAACTGGCGATCCGGTACGAATGGGCGCGCAGGTGATCAGTGGCATTGGTTTCCTTGGAGCCGGTACGATTATCGTTACAATACGCAACCAGATCAAAGGGTTAACGACGGCGGCCGGCTTATGGGCGTCCGCTTGCGTTGGACTGGCGATCGGAATCGGATTATATGAAACAGCAATCCTGGGGGGCGCGTCGGTTATTTTTGTTTTGACGGTTTTGCAGAAGTGGGATTACGCGATGCGACAAAAAGCAAGGTTTATCGATGTTTATATTGAAATGGAGAAGAATTCCAAGCTGGTGCATTTTGTTCACGGACTACGACAGGAAAATATCGAGATGAGCAACCTGCAGATTGAGCGCGAAGCGGGTGCGGACAACGAAATTGTGGCTTTTATTGTAACGCTAAAAGGCGAAAAGCATAGTAATCATAATGAAATGCTTTCCATCGTGAAAAATATATCGGAAGTGGCGTATGTTGAAGAGCTTTGAGCTTTTTATATTGCTGATATGCAGCTTTGTGGCAGCCATTGTTTCGGGGACGGCCGGTTTCGGTGGATCGTTGTTATTGCTTCCGGTGGTGACGATTTTTATCGGCGCAGAAGCAGCCGTTCCGGTGTTGACCATTGCGCAGCTGATTGGCAATCTGGCGCGGATGGCAACGGGGTTTCGACAGATTGACTGGAAATCGGTCGGCTGGTTTTCTCTGTCGGCGCTGCCTTTGGCGGCGCTTGGCGCATTCGGGTTTGCTTTGCTTCCTAAGGATGCTGTAACGCGTTGCATTGGTGCCGGGCTGGTTATGCTTGCCGTAGCGAAACTGTTGTTGAAAAAGGATCTGCCAAAGGGCAGAGGGACGCTTCTGGCAGGCGGCGCGCTTACAGGGGGACTTTCCGGACTATGTGGAAGCGGCGGGCCAATCGGCGCCGCCGCTTTTTTATCGCTGGGACTCTCTCCCGTTGCTTACATTGCAAGCGAAGCAGCCAGTGCAACAGCAATGCATATTCTGAAAATTGTGGTTTACAGTCGGTTGACAAATATGACGCTTCAAACACTGACGGTTGGTGCCGCAATGGGATGCGCGATGCTGATTGGTACATTTGCAGCCAAATATTTCATAAAGGGAATGACAAAAAATAAATTTCAAATATATGTGGCGTCTATTTTATGCCTGGTTGGACTCTTTATGCTGATCTTCGGGGCGTAGTGGGAAGCTGACTTTCTTTAGGAGAAGCAAAGGAGCGGTTCAAAAAGCTATACTTAGAGCTTGACAATGATATTGTGGATGAGATCGGCGCTGATATCGCCTTTATCAGAAGCATGATTCATGTGGCTGTATATTTCGCGGTACTTCAGAATATTTTTAAAATCATCGGTAGCGAACAGCTCCGTAATCGATTCGTGATAGCGAACGTTGAGCGTATTTTCTAATTTTTTTACCTTTGTGGCTTCCGCGGCAACGACAGTATGGTTTTTTCCCAAGTGCTTCACGCATACCAGTAACCCATCGGCCATCTGTCGAAGAATTCTTGCCATTGACAGCAAGTTTTTATCCGGAGGTATATTGTAGATGCGTAAGTCTTTTACTGTAGTCCAGGAATAATCCGCAAGATCGTCGATGGAGGTAGAGAGGCGAAACAGATCCTCGCGGTCGATCGGCGTAATAAACGTATGATTAATGGCCTCGGCCAGTTGATTATGAACGCGATCGGCTTCTTCTTCCATGTCCTTTACAAAGTCTCCGTTCTCCTGAGTGGGATTTTCACAAAAGGTACACAGCGCGTCAACCGTATCACGGATGGCTTGCGCTTGCTGGGCCAAGATGCTATAAAAGTTGAGGTTTTCTTTTCTCTTAAAAATCATGGGCAACTCCTTTCAATCAAAAAATTATAGAAAATAGCAAGAATAAAAGTGCGGCAAGAGCACCTGCGATCGGGATTGTGATAAACCACGAAATCAGGATGCGGCCGGCGACGTTCCACTTGACCGATTTATACCGCTCCGCCGCACCAACACCCATAATGGAGGACGAAACGATTTGGCTGGATGATACCGGTGCGCCAAGTAAGGACGAGACCAAAATGATCGTTCCGGCAGTCAACTGGGAGGCAAAAGAGTGTATGGGGCGCACCTTGTAAATGCCGGCGCCGACGGTCTTGATGATCTTGAAACCGCCGAACGCGATGCCACAGGCGAGACTCAGGGCCGCACCGGCAATCGCCCATAATGGAATGGTGTTTGTGGCGCCGCCGTAAATGCCGATTAGAATCATGACGATTCCAATTGATTTTTGAGAGTCGTTGAACGAATGGTTGAATGCAAGAAATGTCATGTTCAACCATTGCGTATATTTGAAAAACTTATTGACGCCTCTTCTGGCATTGCGGGTTAAAAACAATAGCAATTTTAGGATGCAAAATCCTATAAGAAAACTGACCAATGGCGTAACGAATATCATCATAACAACCTTTGTCCAGAAATAACTCCAGGAAATAGCTTGGCTGCTGAACGCCGCAAGGCCCGCGCCAACGACACCGCCGATCAGAGCATGAGAAGAAGATGCGGGAATTCCATAATACCAAGTCGTCAAATTCCAAAGAATGGCGGCGAGGATGGCGGCTGAAATGAATGCCAAAGCGATGCTTTTCACATGCGGATCTGTGTAGTAACTCTCGACTACCAGTTTTTTGATGGTATCCGAAACGCTGGACCCTATAAGCAAAATTGCAAACGGAGAAAGAACCTCCACTACGGCGGCCCAGGCAAGCGCCGGATACGGCTTCATGGATCGACTGGCTATCAGCGTTGCAACCACGTTACAACCGTCGTGGAATCCATTTACATATGTGAAAGCGAAGGTCAATATTACCAGAATCCAGAAAGAGACACACATAAGGAAAAGAAACACCATCCAATCACGCAAACGTTTGCGAAAGAAGTATAAAGAAAACCCCATAGGTTTCTATAAGGTGAATATTATTATTACACAAAATGCTTAAATAGTCAATGGAATTGTACAAGTTTTCGATGCCCGTCGCAATAAAATGGAGCTATACTTGGCGGTGGCTTCGCAGAATAGTGAGCTTTCAGGCCAAATAAGAAAAATCGCTGCTCAAACGTTCGTCCCGGGAGTTTCCGCATGCAAGTGCTTGCTTTCTAAAGCGGAACATGCTATATAAATGCTGTAACTTCATATCAATGCAAAACGAATATATAAGCCGATAACAGAATCTAATATCAACGCTGGCATTTCAAGAGTACCCGGTCGTTTTAAGCAACACAACCGACAATTTCATACGGCAATTTATACCAAACCGACCAACGCGACAAAAAATGAAGTAACACTATTAACACTATTAATACTATGGTACATGTCAGCTTGCTGCGGGAGGATGGATTGGATGAGACGAGGTTTGAAATACGGGAGGACAAAGCGTTTTTTAACGGGAGCTCTTTGTGCTGTTTTTATTTGCGCATGTCTTGCCGTAATGCCTTTGGCAAACGCCGAAGAAGAGTACGACGGCTGGCAATTGGTCGGACAGACCGGTGGGACGACGAAAGCGATCTGCATAGAAGGAGATACGCTCTATATTGGCAGCGGACTGCACGTGCTGACCGCGGATGTTTCCGCTGGAAACGAATTACAACTGCTCAGCACAAGTTCACTGCTGCCACAATTTGTAGAAAGCATTACAAGTGACGGCAACGGCCTGTTGTATGTCTGCTGCGGTACGGGCGGTCTCGTGATATTGGACGTTTCCGATCCAGCCGCGCCAACAATTCTATCAACGTTGGACACGCGTGGATATACGGAAGGCGTGGCGCTGTACGACGGTTATGCCGTGCAAGCGGACGGACCGCAGGGCGTGCAGGTCGTCGACGTTTCCAATCCGGAAAATCCATCGACCGTTTCCGAAGCATATTCGCTCGCATATGCGTATGATGTTGCGATCCAGGACGACACCGCATACGTTGCGGGCGGCGGAAGCGGGTTGTTCGTCGTCGATATCGGCGATCCGGAAGTGCCGGAGGAAGCCGGTCTGATTTCGATGGATGGGTTCCAATATGATGTTGAACTTGCCGAAGGACGGCTGTATACTGCCGGAGCATGGGGCGGGATTTCAACCCTCGATATATCTCAGCCGCTGAATCCGAAGGTGATATCAAATGTACGGACGGCGGGGTGGGCTATGGCACTGGCGAGCACTGATCACAACCTGCTTGTTATGGATGGCGCAAACGGAGTTGACCTTTACGGCATTGCGGGAACACGTCCCGTGCTGATGTCCATGTTTTCGCTCGGCGGGTTTGTGATGGCGGGCGCGACGAACGGACGGACGGCGTTTGTACTGGACAAGGAAAAAGGATTGATTGCAATCGACTACACCCTCAAATCGAAACCGGAACCCGTCTGGAGATGGATGCCGATTTTGGACGGGCGCAGGATTACAATGAACGGGGATTTCTGTTATGTAGCGGCCGGACTTTCCGGCATGCATGTGCTGAATATGGAAAACCCGAGTGCGCCTGTTGCAACAGATTGGTACGACACGGAAAAGGGCTATGCAAATGGCGTTTATGCCGACGGCGGTATGCTATATCTTTCCATGCAATACGACACGAACGAACCGATTGTCGCCTTTGACACAAGCGACCCGTATGCGGTTGAAAAAACAGGTGCTATCAACAATGCGGATGGAAGATATGCGCTGACGGGTAGAGCCATTACGTTTGAAGACGGTTATGTGTATGTTGCGGGCGAGTGGGATGCCGTTTCTATAGACGTTAGTGATCCGTCAAATCCGTTCGTCGCATGCGAGCTTTTTTTAGAAACGCTCAACGCCGATGTTTATGAGGATTTGTTTGTTGTAAGTAATAACCGCGAACTGATGTTTATCGACGTATCCAACCCATCGGATATGCACCTGGTCGCCACGCTTCCGGAGGATTCCGGCGGAGATGCAGTGTGCTTTATCAACGCGGACATGCTGATTGCATCCAATAATTACGGCGTGCGCGTGGTGGACGTTTCCGATCCGCTCAATCCAAACAACATTTCACAATTGGAACTCTCCGGCGCCGTACTGGATATCTGTCTGGACGGAGACATTGCCTATATGGCGGCGCAGGGTGAAGGTGTTTACATTGCGGACTTTTCCGATCCGCTCAATCCAGTACTGCTGGGCGCGGTGAAAACGCCGGGTGAGGCTTGGAATTGTTATGTGCAGGACGATCTTCTGATCGTTGCCGACAACTATGCGGGGCTGTCCATCTTTCAGCGCGAAGAAGCGCAGCAACAGACGGAAAATACCACTACAAATCTTATGCTGAGCGATAATTTCCTGATTGAGGAGAAATACCATCCGAATCCACTCGTTCGACCGGAAGATTTTTATGAATATGTGGTCACCAGCACGGCAGACAATGGACCCGGATCGCTGCGCGAGGCAATCGATCCCGCGCGGCTGCAAAACAACACGACGATCACGTTTGATCCTGCGGTATTCTCGCCGGATAATCCGGCGACAATCGCACTGGAATCCCAACTACCACCGATCGATCGAGACTTTGTGAGCATTGATGCGAGTAATGCAGGTGTGATTTTGGACGGCAACTTGGAAATTGGACGCGGGTTGGAACTCTATGGCATGCACGCGGTCGTTTTGGGACTGCAGGTGCGCGGATTTACAGAAGTCGGCATCATGGCGAACGGGGCCTACGGGCAGGTTGGTGGTAACCGCAACATTGGTGAAGGGCCTATCGGCCAGGGCAATCAAGTCGGCGGGTGTCATATGGGAATCATCATCAACGGCTGGAAATGTGTAGCGCGAGGCAACCTTGCCGGTGTGGATGTGACTGGAACAAAAGCGACACCGAATTACGACGGCATATTCATTGCGGGCGGAGACGGCGTGACCATCGGCGGAACCAACCCCGGAGAAAGGAATGTGATCAGCGGCAACGACATGAACAATATCACTTCCTGGTGCGATAATACGCGCATCATCGGCAACTATATCGGCACGGATATTACGGGAACCAAGGCGATACGGACCGACACGACGATCAATCTCTGCCTGGAATCCAACGCGTCCAATAATATCGTCGGCGGAACGACGCCGGAGGAGCGCAATATCATCAGTGGTGCGCAGTGCGGCGTCGTATTCAGCGACAAGAACACCTATCAATGCAATATCATTGGAAATTATATCGGTACGGACGTAACCGGAACCAAAGCGATTCCGAACGGCGACGGTGTGTTTGCCAACGTATCCGGCAACCACCGCATCGGCGGCACGCAACCCGGTGAGGGCAATCTCATCAGCGGTAACCGCGGCGGAGTGGACGTCATTCTCGACAGCATTGTGCTCGGCAACCGGATAGGCCTTGCTGCGGACGGCGAGTCCCCGCTGACAAATGATACGGCGGTTTCGCTGCGCGCGCATGTGACCATCGGTGGATATACACCGGTGGAAGGCAATCAGATTTACGGCGGTTCGTTCGCCGTGCGGACGAGCGGGACGGGCGTGAATGCAAGTTATATTCTCGGCAACACGTTCCTCAATCCGTCCTGCAGCGGAATTTGGCTGGAAAATGAAACGACCGATATCTTCATTCAAAACAATACGTTTACGCGCAAATCCGACTATTCCGTTTTAATTGATGGCGGTAGCGGGATTTATATCCGCGGGAACAGCTTTAGCGGGCAAAACACGCAAAATTTCGTATGCCTTGTGCAAGGCGGTAATCTGGAACTACCTGCGCCGGTGGCAACCGCTATAGGCGAAAACACGATATCCGGCACAGCGAGTGGATATGGGCGCGTAGAAGTTTATCTGTATGAAAACGGATCGGCGATTTCGATCGGCTATGCCGATGCGGGCGCGGACGGTGCGTTTGTGTTTGTAGGTGATGATACTTTAGCGGGCAGGCAGCTGCTGTTGCTCGCGACGGATTCCTTCAACAATACGTCCTCGTTTTCGGAAATTGTCGAAATGCCATAAAACGGCATACAAAGTGTTACGAACAAAACAGCCCGAAACTTGAACTGAACCCCGCAAAACGGACATTGAGAAAAGGCACCTCCTGTTTGAACTGAACCCCGAGAAATGGACTTTGAGAAAAAGAGCCTCCTGTCGTAGGATAAAGCGACAGGAGGTTTTCATATGGGGGAACATTATTGGAAAGAAATATTGCCAAAGGCATTGGAGCTAAAAGTGCAAGAATATGCGCGAAACGGGTTCAAACATGAGTAGTATATTCTTGCGCGTTTCCTCGGGGATGAGTGCAAATCGATACTGTGATGAACCCCGTCAGCGTTGATACGGCCGTTAGAGTTCTGGTCATCAGCGCTTTGTGGTTACCTGTCTGAAAAAAATTGTATTCCTTGCAAGCATTTTTCGACATAAGGCAGCGTATTGCAACATTGGCCGACACGTGTTCACTGAACGCTTAAGAAACAACCGCAAACAAAAAACAGAATCATTCCGCGCCCGAAACTAAGAAAAACGAATCGATTACTTAAGAAGTATAGCTCTATTTCATAATATTGGCCCGTATCATATTCCGGATTTCGACAAGCTCTTCAAACTGATAGAAAAACGTTACCTTTTGGTCCTTGATCCGGCTGCCGGTTGGCTGATCTTCCAGTACGAATGTGCAGAAGGATTCCGCAATGTCTTCTTCCGGATTGTAGGCCGCATATTCGCTGACAAACATATCCGTGTGATCGTCATAAAACAGATAGGAGTTCGCATCCGGGTTATTTCTAACGGTGCTGCGGTATTCATCCATGATGTCGTCCCAGAATTCGGTATAGAACAGATTGAGGTAGGAGGTTTCCTTTAGCGTGCCTTCTTCCGTAACATACGTATTCTTTGCCGAGCTGTCCATCTGGTAGTTGTTGAGCGTCAGCAGATGTCCGAATTCGTGAATGACGTTTGCGTCGAAGTCGCTTGTCAAGTTGCCGTTGCTTAGGACGACGTCCGCAGGGTCCAGACTGATCGTCCACGTTTTCAGGCTTGAATCCTCGTTGTAGACATACGCCAGGGAACCGTCGACGCCGTCGGACGCAATCTCGAATTTCACGATCATATTTTCATATTCGTCGGGGATGATCAG
>ERZ795053.5037-NODE-5037-length-13917-cov-21.112249_pt1 | contig 13917 bp, 14 predicted proteins | sample MGYA00375137_ERZ795053 | MGnify/ENA primary metagenome ERZ795053 (study PRJEB30182, sample SAMN05720284) | activated sludge metagenome | isolation source: Anaerobic digester | place: Hong Kong | collected 2014-12-17 ... | reverse complement strand
TTCGGTACGCATGCCCAGATGATATCACAGCCCCGCCCCGCCCCCCATCACCAATTTCCAATCTCGGTAGTTCACGATTGTAGTGACGGCTTCAGCCGTTCCAGCGGGAAGCCAACGACTGAAGTCGTCACTACGGTGGGATTCGTGAACTACTGAATCTCCAATCTCCAATCTGACAGGTACAGCGCGATTTCTCCTGGTGGGCGAGCGGGCCTGCCTGCCGTATAATGAGCGCAACTTCTTCCCATCAAACACCGGATCGGCACATGAGTACACGTCCCATCGATACCTACCGCGCCCTGGACGCCGACAAACTGATCGCCACCGCGGATACACTTGCCCAGCGCATCGGCGAACGCTTCCCCGAGGCCGGCCTGTATCGGGTCGCGCAGCAGTTGCTCGATACGGCCCGGATGTCGGCCGGGCACAGCGCCGATCTGGCGCGACCGATCGCCTGGGTGCGCGTGGTCAATGTCTTGCTCGTCTTGCTCATTGTGGCGCTGCTTGTCATCGCCCTGCTGCGTGTCGAACTGCGCACCGACGGCTTTGGCTTCTTCGACTTCGTACAGGTGCTGGAGGCGGGGATCAACGACGTCATCCTCATCGGCGCGGCGCTCTTCTTTCTGGTCACGCTGGAGCGGCGTATCAAGCGCGGCCGGGCGCTGGCCGATCTGCACCAGCTTCGCTCGCTCGCTCACGTCGTCGACATGCACCAGCTCACCAAGGATCCCGACCGCGTGCTCTCGCAGCGCAGTGCAACCGCCTCGTCGCCGCGCCCCACGCTTTCCGCCTACGAACTGGGGCGCTATCTCGACTATTGCAGCGAGATGCTGGCCATCATCGGCAAACTCGCCGCGCTCTACGTGCAGAACCTCGACGACAACGCCGTGCTCGCCTCCGTCGACGAGATCGAGTCGCTGACCAACGGCCTCTCGCGCAAGATCTGGCAGAAGGTGATGATCCTCTACCAGACCTGGCCGGTGGAGATGGGAGGAGTGGGGGATGACAAGATGACAAGATGAGGGGATGAGGGGGTGACAAGATGAACGGTCAACGGTCAACGGTCAATGGTCAACGGTTAATTGTCAATGCAGTGTGGACCGTCATCCCCTCACCCTCTCATCCCTTCATCCCCTCATCTTGTCATACCCCTCACCTTGTCATGCCCTTCATCTTGTCACCGCCCCCTCACATCCTCGCCTTGCGCTTGTGCCAATCTTCTTTGAAGAGGTTGAAGTTGATGCGCTGTTCGGGATGCGCGGCGACGACATCCTCGTCGAGGGTGATGCCCAGCCCGGGGCCTGTGGGCAGCGGGAAGGAGCCGTCCGTCACCTTGGGTAGACCGGGCGCCGATTCCAGCACGTAGGCTTCGTCGAAGTCGTTGAAGTTTTCCTGGATCTTGAAATTGGGCGTGCACGCGGCGAGATGCAGCGCGGCCGCGGTGGCAATCGGCCCGCCCACGTTGTGCGGCGCCATCAGCACGTAGTAGACATCTGCCCACGCCGCCAGCTTCTTCGTATTGAGGAGGCCGCCAAAGTGGGCGATGTCGGGCTGGATGACGTCGGCGGCGTGCAACTCGAGCAGGTCGCGATATTCGTGCAAGGTGTGGATGCGCTCGCCCGTCGCCACGGGGATGCCCAGCGGCGCAATGGCGTCGGCCACCTTCTTGAGCGCCGGAATGTTGGACGGCGGCACCGGCTCCTCGTACCAACTCGGCTGGAAGGGCGCCAGGGCGCGCGCCATCTCTACGGCTGTCACTGGATTGAAGCGGCCGTGCATTTCGATGAGCAGCTCGACATCCGGGCCTACCGCATCGCGCACCGCCTCCACCAGGGCGATGGTCTTCAGCTTCTCGGCGCGTTCGGCTTCATAGTAGCCGGCGCCAAATGGGTCGAACTTGAGCGCGCGGTAGCCCTTGGCCACGGCGCGTTTTGCCGCCGCGGCGAACTCCTCCGGCGTGCGCTCGACGGTGTACCAGCCATTGCCATACGCCTTGATGCGCTCGCGCACGGCCCCGCCCAGCAGCCGGTAGACGGGCTGGTTGAGCGCCTTGCCGATGATGTCCCAGCACGCCATCTCGATCATGGCCAGCCCGGTCATGGCAATTTCGCCCGGCCGGCCGTAGTCCTCCACCGTCAAGCGCCGCACCAGCACCTCGATGTCAAAGGGATCCAGCCCGATGACAAAGCGGTCGGCCACATCCTTCACATAGCCGACGGCGGCGTCGACCTTGTTGATCGGCCGGCTCTCACCCACGCCGATGATGCCCTCGTCGGTCTCCACCTTGACGATGACCAGATTGCGCCACTGCGTGCCTAGCACCATGGGCGTGATTGCGGTAATGCGCATAATCCATCTCCTTGAATGCGTGACTCGGCAGTATTCGGCTGCCTTCTTGGATTGAATGAGGGATTCATAATGCCTAGGAAACCAAAAGCGGAAACTCGACAATCAATCGAAATGTCCTTTGTTTTCGAATGCGTTTGACACTTTGCCGGTGCGATGCAATTTGCTAGATTGAACTCTGGCCCTGCCGGCGACGACGATGGCAGGGTGCGCCAGGGCGTGCGCAGTTGGTATCTCAATTCTTTTTCTCAAATTGTAACTGGAAAGGGTACGTATGCGTTTTTCTCACAAGCTGGTTGTGTTCCTCGTCGTCGCGGCACTGCTCGTCGCCTGTGCCCCTGCGCCCGAACCCGCAGCCGCCCCCGCTGTTGAAACCGAGCCTGCTGCCTCGGATAGCGCCGAGGAGCAGCCCGCCGCTGTCACTGGCGGCGACGGCGGTATGTCAATTCGCATCGCCACGCAGTCGCCCTTGAGCGGCGCACAGTCGGCGCTGGGCACCGCCCTGAAGAATGGGGCGCAGCTTGCACTGGAGCAACAAAAGGATGGTCTGGAAGCGATGGGCTTCAGCGTGGAACTGGTGCCCTACGATGACCAGGCCAGCGCCGACACCGGCCTGGCCAACGCCAAGCAGATCGTGGCGGATCCATCCGTGCTGTGTGTCGTGGGCCATCTCAATTCCGGCGTGACGATTCCTGCCTCAGAAGAATATCACAATGCCAACCTGTCCATGATTTCGCCTTCATCGACAAACCCGACGGTCACCGACCGCGGCTACCTGGAGATCAACCGGGTCGTTGGCCGTGATGACGTGCAGGGTGTCGTGGCTGAACAGTTCGCACGCGAAGAGCTTGGCGTCAAGAGCGTTTACATTGTTCACGACAAGACCTCCTACGGTCAGGGCGTTGCCGAGTACTTCCGCAAGGCTGCGGAGAGCAACGGCATGCAGGTGGTCGGCTTTGAAGGCACGGAGGAACAGGCGAATTTCGACAGCATCATCACGCCGATCCTTGCCGTCGCACCGGACCTCATCTACTTCGGCGGCGTCTACAGCCAGGGTGGTATCTTCTTCAAGCAGGTCCGCGAAAAGGGGATCACCGCTCAGTTCATGGGCCCTGATGGCATGGACAGTCCGGAATTGGTCAATCTCGGCGGCGATGCAGTGGTCGATCTCCACTACACTTCCATCGCCGGCCCGGCCAGCGAATACCCGGCCACCGAGCAGTTCATGCAGGATTATGAGGCCCGCTTTGGCGAGCCGTCGCAGCCCTTTACGGCCCAGGCCTTCGACGCGATGAGCCTCTGCGTTGCGTCTATCGAGCAGGCGGCCCAGGAGAACGGCGGCGCCATGCCGTCGCGCGCACAGGTTACCACCGCGTTGCGCAGCCTGAAGGAGTTCCCGGGCGTCACCGGTTCTATCACCTTCAACGCAAAGGGTGATCCGGTTCAGTCGACCTACTTTGTCTTGCAGGTGAAGGCATCCGACGCCGACAGTTGGAACAACAATCAGATCATCAAGAAGCTGGAGATCGCGGCGCCACAGTAGGAAACCCATCGCCCGGCGGTCATGGCCGCCGAGTCACGTACGCGTCCCGGTAAAACGGGACCGGAGCGTGACAGGGAAGAACCAAAATTACACAAGAGCCACGAGGCAGCACAATGTACCGTTGTGCTGCCTCGTACATTCTGCTACCCCGATTTCCGCTTTACTGGATGCGGCGCAAGATACTATCTTTCGTTAACCAGGGCGTGCGGTGGGAATGCGCCGGGACGGCGGGCAAGGTCGGGCTAGCCGGTCAGGCCGCGCGCCAGATGCGTTGGGCGTGAGCGGCTGGGCAGCGTGTCAGTTGGTGCGGCAGATCGACGGGGCGGGGCGGCCGGCGATGCGATCGGCCATCCATGCCAGCAGGTCGGGGCGCGCCGGCTTGACAACGGTGAAATGGGTTGCGCCGTCGTAGCGCTTGTAGTTGACGGTGTTGCCAAGCTGGCAGAGCCGGCGCACGAAGGCATCGGTCGTCCATGGCAACACAATTTCATCGGCCTCACCCTGCATGACCAGGATGGGCGCGTTCGTCGGCAGGCTCCCCGGCGTGTTGAGTGCGATGTACTCGCGCCAGATGGGCGTGCGCGCGGGGTTGGCCTTGAGATAGGTGCTCGGCGGTGCATCGCTGAATGCGCTCACTTCGCCAAACACGCAGCGTCCTTCAACGTCGATCAGCCGGCTCAGCCCCGACTTCGTGAGGATCGCGTCCGCCCGTGCGTCGGCATAGGCGCGACTCCACGCCCCGGCCACCATCATGGCGAGACCGGTATCGGCGCCCTGATGGTCGGTGCGCATGATTGTATCGACAAGCAGGCCGAGTTCAGCGGCGGGTGCCGTCATCGCCACGCCGGCAATATCCAGGTCAGGGGCGTAGGAGGCGGCAAGCTGGCCGGCAAAGGCAGCGGCGTGGCCACCCTGCGAATGCCCCCACACCACAAACGGTTGCTGAACCGGCACCGGCGCAAAGTGCTGGAGCACGCGCGCTGCATCGAGGACATTCTTCCCCTCGGTGTCGCCGACCAGATAGGAGGGGCGCCCCGGCGCGCCCATGCCTGCGTAGTCGCTCATGACCACGGCATAGCCAGCCTCCACCAGGGGCGCTACATGGCCGGACAACATGTCGGGAAAGGTAGTGCGGTTGGGATTCATCAACAGGCTGGGCGCGCAGAACTGGCCAATACCCGACGTGCCGTGCGCAACGGCGACCATGGGAAAGCCACCCTGCGGTGCCGGTGTTGCTGGGGCAAAGATAGTGCCGGAGACGGCCGCCGGCTGGCCGTCGACATCCGTCGAGCGATAGAGGATGCGCCAGGCGCGCATGCCGGGCGGCGCTGGCCAGTCGGCCACGCGCAGCAGATCGCCCGGCTTTCCCGGCCTAAGCGGCGCCGGGTCCGTATAGAACGCGGTAACGGGTGGCGGCAAGAAGCTGTCGGCGGCAATGAAGAGCAGGATCAGGGCAACATAGACGACGAGTGCGCCGAGCAGTTTCAAGGAGTTGCGCATAGGATCACCAAAAAGAAAGGGAACGACCGGTCTCTGCCCATCATACACGGTCGTTCCCACTTTTCTGTCCGGCATTTGACCGAACCTGCCTACTTTCCGGCGTAATCAGAAGTCGATGGGGCGCCCTTCGTAGACGTACTCGAACATCTGCGCCAGTTCCTCGCTTTCCGGGATGCGTGGCGCCGTGAAGAACTGGGTATCCTGCTCGGCATACTCGACCAGCTTGGGCAGCATCTCGCGGAAATCGGCGCGGTCGATACCGAATTCGGCGATGCTCAGGGGCTGGCTCACCGCCAGGGCCAGTTCGCGCACCTTTTCCGCCAGGATGCGGCCGCCCTCCTCTTCGTCGCGGCTGTCGGTGAGGCCGATAAAGCGGGCAATGTCGGCATAGCGCCCCAGCGTGGCGTTTGTCGTGAAATCGATCGTATAGGGCAGGTAGAGCGCTACGGCACGCCCGTGCGGCTGCTTGAAGAGCGCGCCGAAGCTGTGCCCCATGGCGTGCGCCAACCCCAGGTTGGAGTTTCCAAAACCCAGCCCGGCGATGGTGGCGGCGTTGCCCATGTGCTCGCGCGCCTCCAGGTCATTGCCGTCGCGCACCGCGCGCTCCAGATAGTCGAAGACCAGTTGCGCGCCCTTGAGACAGAGCCCGTCGGAGAAGTCGTTGTGCCACGTCGTGACATAGCCTTCGATGGCGTGGGTCAGCGCGTCCAGCCCGGTGTCGGCAGTGATGCGGGCGGGCAGACCCTGTGTCAGCGTCGGGTCGACGATGGCCAGCGTCGGTACCAACTCGCGGCTGCCCGTGCTGAACTTGCGCTTCTCCTCCGTGTCGGTGAGCACCAGCGCCCAGGTGGCTTCGCTGCCCGTACCGCTCGTAGTGGGGATGGCGATAAGCTTTGCTTTGCTCAGCCCCAGCGTGATCATGGGGTTGATTTCGGTGGCGTCGAGATCGGGCCGCTCGTACATTGCCCAGATCGCCTTGGAGGCGTCCATGGGGCTGCCGCCGCCCAGGCCGACGATCCAATCCGGCGCAAACTCGGCCGCGACCTGCGCGCCGCGCAGCGCCGTCTGCAAGCTTGGCTCGGGTTCGACCTCGGCGAACAGGCATGTCTCCATGCCAGCCTTGTGCAGCGCCTCCTCGACGCGGCCGGCAATGCCCAGCTTCGCCAGCGTGGCATCGGTCACGATCAGGGCGCGCTCGCCGCTCAGTTGCTCCAGATGTGACAGGGCTTCATCGCCAAAGACGACGAAAGGAGAAGAGTAATACCACATATCAACCTCGTTTGTGTGAATCCTCGCCGGACAAGAAAAAGCGCGAAACGGACGGGAAATCCTGCGTGCGTTTCGCGCTTTTCATGCAATCACCTTCGAGACAGGCGCCCGGTCGATCAGTAGACGGTCGGCACCTTGGTTGCGCAGCGTACGAGCTCCTGCGCCGCCTTGACGTTCTTCATGATCTTGACCAGGTTGCCGTCCAGCTTGATCTGGCGCGTGACCATACCCTGCACCGGGTCGAGCTTGCCGGCCAGCACTTTCTTCCACTTCTCCATGTCGGCCGTGATCTGGAACTCGGGGCTCTTGCTGCTCGGGTCGGTCAGGAACTCGGCCTGGCGGCACTTGCCATGCCACAGGTCGAGATAGATACCGGCACCGCCCTCGATGACCAGCGTAATGTCGCCTTCCCACGTCTTGGCGGCGTTGGCATAGGCATCGCTGGTGTTGATCTGCTCGTCAAAGGCGGTAACCCATTCCGGGCTGGGGAACTTGAAACTCATGCGATTTTCCTCCGTTCTTGCTTGCAATCCGATGGAACCCAATTCTGCAAAAATGATGTGTTGGCAGTGTTGTCAGTGTGTATCAATCTACTCACCGGAGTAGCCATGCGCCGCCCACCCCGGCCAGCCATCAACAATCAGCAATCACCCATCAACAATTCTCCGAACTCGCCCCTTGTGACTCGCTGCCCCCTGCTCGCTTGCGCCGGATCCGCGCCAGCCGGTGCTGAAGATCGGCCAACTGCCCCGGCACGCGCTGGTAGACGGGCGCCGCCTCGACCGTGTGCAGCGCCCACGCCGCCCACATCTCCGCCTGCTCCAGGTCGCCTGTCCGCCATTCGCAATACTTGGCAAGTTCCACAAAGGGTGTGGCGTCGGCGCCCGGCACCGAACTGAGCCAAAGCTGCCACACCTCGGCTGCCTCCTGCCAGCGCTCCTGCCGCTTGAGCAGACCCGCCCACTGCGCGTAGATCTCCGCCCGTGTGTCGTCGTGATCGGCGGTTGCCGCCGCCCGCGTAAGGGCGCGTTCGGCGCGCAACGTGTCGCCGCTGCGCAGATGGCACGCCGCCAGCGACAGCAGGTCCTCGGCGTACAGGTCGCACGATTCGTCCAGCGGCGCGGCGTAGGCCTCCACCAGCCGCTGCGCCAGCGACACCATAGAGACGATGTCCTCGCGGTTGTGATAGAAGACGCGCTGCATTTCGCCGGCCTGCTGCGTGCGCACGTAATCGACATAAAGCTGGGGAATCATTGAACCCGGCACGTCATCCTCGTTGCGCGCCAGCCCGAGGATCATCTGTTCCAGGTTGATGAGCCGGCAGCTTTGCAGCCGCTTGCGCCACAGCCGCCGCGCCGGCAGCAGCAGGTCGAGGTGGGACCCGCCTTCCTCGAACAGCGCCACCCTACGCTCGCCTTCGGGCAAGAGCGGGCGGTTCTGCCGGTAGCGCGTGCGCAGGAGCGGCAGGTCGAAGCCGCGGCCGTTGAAGGTGACCGCCAGCCGCCTGCCATTCACGATACTCGCTACCGCCGCAAGCAACGCTGCTTCTTCCCCTGGATGCCGCATAAAGAACTGCCGCACAACAAAGTGCGTGGGGTCAGATGTCTCATCATCGACCATTGACCATTGACCATTGACCGTTGACAATTCCCCATCCCACGCCTCAAACGTCCCCACCCCCACCATGAACGCGTACACGCCTGCGCCGCCGCCCAGCCCCGTCGTCTCCGTGTCGACGAAAGCCGCGCCGGCCAGGTCGTCGATGGCATCGAGCGCGAGGTCGGGGTGGAAGGGCGCCAGCGTAGCCGGCGCGACGCCGATGGCCTGGCTGAGCCGGCTGCCGCCGCGCACGTCGTCCAGCGGCACAGCGGTCGTGCTGACATAACAGCGACCGGCCGCGTTCTCGACCACAGCGCCGGGCACCAACTCCTCCAGCGAGCCGCGGGGCGGCGCCGGGCGCGCGACAAGCGGCTCGCCGTCATCGTCGATGGGCGTGTAGGTCAGCTCGGGCTGGCTCTTTTGTGGGCGCAGGCCGTGCAGCCGGCGCAGGCGGTCCATGGTGGAGGACATGCGTCAATCGATCCAATTCGGCGCGGTACCGGTCAATGGGCAGCGTTACTATACTCTATTGCTTGATCGCCACAAAACAACCCGCGGCTTTTGGCACGCGCAGGCTGCCGCCGGCATCCATCTGGCCGCGCAGGTGCGCTTCCACCAACGGCAACAGCCGCGCTGTGTGACTGCCGTCGCGCGGCGCGTGCTCGATGGCGTCGACGGTGCCGCTGGCGTAGTAGCGCAGCGCGGCGTCGAGCGTGGGGAAGCGGAAGGCATCCTCGCGCACGTGCACCTCCGCGCCTGGGAAGAAGCGTTGCACCAACTCCAGGTGGCCGAGATGGAAGCGGCTGGACATGCGCGGCGTCGGGACATAGCCGAGCGATTGCGCGGCCGCGCTGTGCGCGTTATGGAAGACGTCGTTGGCGTCCTCGGCGTTCGTCGCCAGCATGACGCGCCCGCCCGGCTTCAGCACGCGGCGCATCTCGGCCAGTGCCGCTTCCTGGTCCGGTACGTGGTAGAGCATGTGGTTGGCCATGAGCCGGTCGACGCTGCTGTCGGCCAGCGGGAGCCGTTCGGCGCTCGCCTGCACGGGCCAGACGGCCAGCCGCTGCTCGGCGGCCTGCGCCGCCACATCGCGCATCATGCCGAACGAGGCGTCGATGCCGATCGCGGTGCAGCCGGCCGCCGCAACCAGCGCATGATACGCGCCCGGCCCGCAGCCGACGTCGGCCACCAGTTGCCCGGGGTGCAGGTCGAGCAGGTCGAGCGCCCACACAAAGAAGTCGTTGGGGCGCTCGCTATAGTGCTCGTGCGCCTCCTGGCGGATGCGTAGTTTCTCCGATGTGCCGTACTGGTAGGCGAGATAGGTCGGGTCGGTGGCGAAATCTGGCATAGTGCGTTCCGTTTTTTCGTCAATTGCCGGTTGGGTCAGGGCCGGCGAACCCGTATAATCATACCATGCCGTTACGCCGTGCCCGCTGGGCGATCAAACCTGCTGCACCGGACGCCTTCCTGCGCGCCGTGCCCGAACACCCGCTGCTCACCCAGGTGCTCTACAACCGCGGCGTCGATTCGCCGCCGGCCGTGCGTTCCTTCCTGGACGGCGCGCACGCTACGGTCGAGAATCCCTACAAGTTGCGCGACATGGTGCCTGCCGTGCGCCGCATTCTCAAGGCGCTCGAAAAGCACGAGACGATCTGCGTCTACGGCGACTTCGACGTGGACGGCGTCACCTCGACCGCGCTGCTCGTGACGGCGCTGCAAGCCGCCGGCGGCCGCGTCGGGCCGTATATCCCCGACCGCGTTGATGAAGGCTATGGCCTGAACAGCGAGGCCGTCGTGCGTATCGCCGGCCAGGCGAAGCTGCTCATCACCGTCGACTGCGGCATCCGCTCCATCAGCGAGGTGGCCTGCGCGATCGAGCATGACCTCGATGTCATCGTGACCGACCACCATTCGGTGGGCAGGGAATTGCCGCCGGCGCTGGCCGTCATCAACCCGCGCCGGCCCGACTGTCCCAGCAAGTTCGACCGGCTCGCCGGGGTCGGCGTGGCTTTCCGGCTGGCGCAGGCGGTGCTGCGCGCTGCGGCGCAGGAGAAGTGGTGCACGCTGACGCTCGAGCAGGCGGCCGACGTGGAGGCGGGGTTGCTCGACCTCGTTGCGCTGGGCACCGTCGCCGACATGATGCCGCTGCTGGGCGAGAACCGTGACCTGGTGCGCCGCGGGCTGGCCGCGCTCAACGCCCAGCCGCGCGTGGGGCTGGAAGCGCTCATGCTGCAATCTGACTTGCGGGCTGGTGCGGTCGACGCAACGGCGATTTCGTTCCGGCTCGCGCCGCGCCTCAATGCGGCCGGGCGGCTGGGCGATGCGCGGCTGGCCTACCGCCTGCTGCGCACCCAGGATCCCACCGAGGCCTACACGCTCTCAGGCAGCCTGGACGAGTTCAACCAGCGCCGGCGTTCGCTCACGGAGAAAGCGCAGAATGAGGCGGAGGCACAACTGGCTGCGGTGCTGCCCGATGACCCGGCTATCTTTATCGTCGGCAGCGAGAGCTTTGATCACGGTATCGTCGGACTGGTGGCGGGCCGGTTGACCGATCGCTACTACCGCCCCGCCATCGTCATGCGCGAGGAGGCGGAGGAGACACGCGGCAGCGCGCGCAGTATTCCGGAGTTCAACATCAGCCATGCGCTGGATGCGGTGAGCGAGCTGCTCGTGCGCCATGGCGGCCATCACCTGGCGGCGGGCTTTACGGTCAAGAACGCCAACCTCCCGGCGTTCCGCGCATCCTTGCAGGAGATAGCCGGCAGCGCGCTGGCCGACCGCACGGCGCTCCGCCCGACGCTTGAGATCGACGCGGTCACGCCCCTACCCGACGTCAACTGGGGCATCGTCGAGCAATTTGCCCGGCTGGAGCCCACCGGGCAGGAAAACCCGCCGCCGGTGCTGCTGGCGCGCAATGCCCGCGTGCGCGAGGTGCGCACCGTGGGCAGCGGCAAGCATCTGCGCCTGGTCGTCGACGAGGGCGCGACGGGGCCGGTCTTCGACGCCGTCGCCTTCCAGCAGGGCGAGTGGGCGGCGTTGCTGGGCGACGGCAGCCGCATCGACCTGGCCTTTCAGGTCGAGATCAATGAGTGGCAGGGCAATCGCCGGCTCCAACTCAACGTGCAGGACCTGCGGCCGAGCGGCAGCGAATAGCCTCTCCTCACCCCTGCAACAGCCGCAGCACGCGCTCGTACATGATCGCATAGTCGACCAGGGCCGCCGCCACGAAAGCCAGCGCCAGTGTGGTGTGACCGGCCGCGTAGAGCATGGCGGCAGCCAGCCCAAAGATCGCCCACTCGATCAGCAGGCGCAGGCGCCCGTCGATGGCCACCGTCGCCGGGCCGGGGTCGTTGGGCACGCGAAAGATGCCCCAAACCGCCGCCGCTGCAACCGGCAGGGCAATCCCGAGCAGCAGGCGCATGGCCAGGTTGTCGCCCAGGCGAAAGCCGGCAAAGGCCATCGCAGCCAGCGCACAGAGTTCGAGAATGAAGTGAAGCCCGAGTCCCAGGGTGACGATTGACATTGATCTTCCCTCTTACTTTCAAGAATGCCGGCGTCGCAGGTTGTCGCAGCACCGGTCAAGCGCTGGCTGTTGCCCGCACTGCGCCAGCGGCGACCTGCTGCTGCTCTTCTAGCCCGGCGACGACCATTGCCACCAGGCGACGAAAGCTCTCGTCCAGGTCCAGCGGGATGCCGAAGCCGCCGGCGCTCTCCAGGGTTGCGAAGCCGTGGACGACGCTGCGCAGGGCACGCACGGCGTGGATCGCGTCGTCGCCCGTCAGCCCGAACGAATTGACGACGGCAACGGCAACCATGACGATGCGCGTTTCCGCCTGCGCGCGCTCGGCGTCGTGCGGCGCGTCCAATGCAGCCGGCCGCACGGCGTAGAGATAGAGCCCCGGGTTTGCCTTGATGTACTCCCGGTAGGCGTCCATGAGCGCGGCGATGGCAGCGGGGCCGGCCTTGCCGATCGCAGCAGCCGTGAGGGCGTCGCCCAGCAGCCGTGCGTTGAGCAGCGTCAGCTCGCGTTGGAGACCGGGCAGGCCATCCACATGGTTGTAGAGTGACGGCGTCTGCACGCCCAACTCGTCGGCAAGGCGCTTGAGCGACAGCGCACCGGCGCCCTCACGGTTGACGAGATCGACGGCCGCAGCGACGACAGCGTCACGGTCAAGCCCGGCCCTAGGCGACATGGTGTGCCTCCTCGGCAGCGACGGCCGTTTGCAGAAAATCGACGATGATGGGCGCTGCGATCTCCGGCATCTCGGCGTGCGGATAGTGCCCGGCGCCGTCGACCATGACGTAGCGGCCATGGACTGCGTCGGCGACCCAGCGCGCCTCGACCTCGGGCTGCTTGAAGTCGGGATCCTTGCTGCCCATGAGCACAAGCACCGGCGCCGTGACGCGCTCCAGCCGTTCGGCAGAAGCGGTTTTGGGCGCCAGGACTGCCGCCAGCATTGCCTCCAGCCGCCCCTTCTCCTTGAGGTTGGCGCCCAGCGCAGCCTTGTACGCCTCGAAGTCTGCCGGTTTGCGTGTCGGATAGAGCGTCGTGTAATACCACTGCCAGAAGGCGACGCCCCACGGCCGCGCAAAGAGTGCCTTATAGAGCAGGCGGTTGGCGCCGCTCACCTCGCCATGCACGGCCGCGCCGATCATCACAATGCCGGCGACCAGGCTGGGTGCTTCCACCGCTGCCCAGGCTGCGGCGCCTGCGGCCATGGACGTGGAGATGATTAGCGCCGGGCCGCCGTTGAGATGGCGGATGAGCGCCAGCATGTCGCTGCCAACGCCTGCCACCGAGAAGTCGCCCCATTGCGTGCTGCTCTCACCGTGCCCGCGCAGATCCATGGTGACGACGCGGAAGCCGGCCGCAAGCAGGTGCGGCGTCAAGAAGCGGTACTCGGCGCGCACGTCGCCGATGGAGGGGGCGCACAGAACAAGCGGGCCGCTGCCCGTGTCGTCGTAGGCGATCCGGCCGGCGTGGTGGGAAAGGTACTGGGTGCTCATTGGGTCTCTCCTTGGAACAAAAAACTAAGACACTTAGTTTATAAACTAATTTACTTAGTTTGTCAAGACCCAATATCCACGATGTCTCAATCTGGCGTCTGTGAAGGCGCGGAAGTGCAGATTGGGGGGCGCAGCAGCGGCCGGCTTCCAGATGATCGCTCGGCACGTGGTATGATGGCGGCACAGAGTGTATGGGAAGCGGAACCTGCGCGCGGGTCCGCCAGAGAAAGTGATGGTGTCATGTCTCGGATGTCGTTGCCGGTCAAGATTGGGTTGGGGTTCGCTGCGGCCGGTCTGTTGCTGACGATCGTCGGCATTGTGCGCGGCCAGGTGCCGCTGGCGCCGCTGAACATCGCCATCGCGCTGCTGATCGGGGGCGGTGTGTGGTTCGTGGTGGCGTGGGCCGTCGCGTCCGCGGCGGTGGACGTGGAGCGGGATGTGGAGGAGGAGAGAGGGTGAGGGGATGGGTGGATGAGGGGATGAAAAGATGAGGGGATGAGGCGCCAGTCAGCAATTAGCAATCTGCAATCAACCATCAACAATTGTTGATTGAAAATTGCTGATTGCTAATTGACCTTACACCCCCTCATCTTGTCATCTTTTCATCCCTCTCATCTTTTCAAAAAACTACCCAATCACCGTCTGGCTCTGCT
>ERZ795053.5034-NODE-5034-length-13919-cov-5.927366_pt1 | contig 13919 bp, 16 predicted proteins | sample MGYA00375137_ERZ795053 | MGnify/ENA primary metagenome ERZ795053 (study PRJEB30182, sample SAMN05720284) | activated sludge metagenome | isolation source: Anaerobic digester | place: Hong Kong | collected 2014-12-17 ... | reverse complement strand
GCCCACGAGATCGCCCACATGTGGTTCGGCGACCTGGTCACGATGGGCTGGTGGAACGGCATCTGGCTCAACGAGGCGTTCGCCACCTTCATGGAGATGCTGACGACCGACGCCTTCCGGCCCGAGTGGCAGCGCTGGGTCGACTTCGGCCTGGCCCGCAGCGCCGCCTTCGACACCGACTCGCTCTCGACCACCCGACCCATCGAGTACGAGGTCGTGACCGCCGCCGACGCCGAGGGCATGTTCGACGTGCTCACCTACGAGAAGGGCGCGTCGGTGGTGCGCATGCTCCAGCAGTTCCTCGGCGAGGAGCGCTTCCAGGCCGGCATCCGGCGCTACCTCGACACCCACCAGTACGCCAACACCGAGACGACCGACCTGTGGGACGCCATCGAGGAGGCATCGGGGGAACCGGTGCGCCAGATGATGGACAGCTGGATCTACCGGCCGGGCCACCCGGTGGTGTCGGTCGCCCGATCCGACGACGGGCGGACGCTGCACCTGCGCCAGGACCGCTTCGCGTTCGCCCCCGACGACGCCTGGGGCGGCGACCACGCCGCCGACGAGGTCCGCATCGTCCCGGTCGGCGTGCGGACGGGCCACGCCGACGGCACCACGACCGTGCACCGGCTGCTGCTCGCCGACGCCCGCGCCGAGGTCGCGCTCGACCAGCCGGCCACGTGGCTGGTGGGCAACCACGCCGGCGACGGCTTCTACCGGGTCGAGCTGGCCGACGAGGACCTGCGGGCCACGGCTGAGGCTCGCGGCGAGCTCTCGCCCCTCGAGCGCTACGGGCTCGTCGAGGACGAGTGGGCGCTGATCCTGGCCGGCCGCGGCTCGCTCGAACGGGTCCTCGAGCTGGTCGCCGCGCTGGCCGATGACGACGACCTCTCGGTCTGGCAGCGGATGGCCGGCGTGCTCGGCGCCCTCCACCGCCTCGCCGACCCCGCCGACCGGCCGGCCCTGGAGGCTCGGATCCGCGCCCTCGCCGCGCCGGCGCTCGATGCCCTGGGCGAGGCGCGCCGCGACGGCGAGCCCGAGCGCACCACGGCGCGTCGCGCCACCCTGTTCGACCTCGTGGCCCGCACCGGCGCCGACGGCGAGCGACGTCGGCTGGCCGCCGAGCGCTTCCGCGCCCTGGGGGCCGACCCCGACGCGGTCGACCCCGACCTCGCCGATGCCGTCGTGCGGATCGTGGCGGCCACCGCCGACGAGGCGACGTGGGACGAGCTGCGACGCCGGGCCGGGAGCGCCCGCACCCCCCAGGACCGGCTCCGCCACCAGGGCGCCCTCGCCGACGCCGCCGACCCCGCCCTGGTGCTGCGGTTCTGCGAGCTCGCGCTCACCGACGAGGTGCGCAGCCAGGACGCGCTGTTCCTCCTGCGCCGGGCCCTCGCCAACCGCGACGCCAGCGAGGCGGTGTGGGGGTTCCTCACCGAGCGCTGGGACGAGATCACCAGCCGGTTCCCCTCCAGCACCGTGCCCCGCCTGCTCGAGGGCATCCGCCAGGTGACCGACCCCGAGCTCGCGGCCTCGATCGCCGCGTTCCTCGATCAGCACCCGCCCACGCAGGGGGCCAAGGTCGTGCGCCAGCACCTCGAGCGCATGTGGGTCAACGTGCGCGCGGCCCGGCGGGTGCGGGCGGAGCTGGGCGCTGCCCTCTCGTGATCCTCCATCGGCGGGGCCCGCGGCTCTGGGTCTTCGCCGTCGACCACGACGCCGTGCAGCTGTCGTGGCGCGCCCTGCACCCGGGGCGCCTTCGCCTCGAGGTGCACGCCGGCGCCGCGCCGCTGGTCGAGCCCACGACGCTCCACCTCGCCGTGCCGCGGGAGCCCGGCGACCCGACGCCGCGCGCCGACGCGGGCGCGGTGACCCTCACCGGCCTGCCCGCCGGGCGGCTGCTCACCGTCCGCGCGTCGGGCTCGGCGCTCGACGGCGCGGTGGAGGTGGTCGCTCGCACGCTCCCCGCGCTCGGAGGGGAGGAGCTGACCCGGATCGCCACCATCTCCGACCTCCACCTGGGAACCGAAAGCTTCGGCCAGCGCGGGACGATCCGCGAGCGCGAGCAGCACGACGATCCGCACCCGTGGCGCTGCGCCACCGCCGCGATCGATGCCGCCGTCGACCACGGGGCCCGGCACCTGGTGGCCAAGGGCGACCTGACCAACCTGGGCCTCGCCCACCAGTGGCGGGCCTATGCCCGCCTCGTGGCAACGTGCCCGGTGCCGCTCGACGCGGTGGCGGGGAACCACGATCGCGGGGCCTACGGCGGCGGGGCCGCGGTGGCGCCCACCGACGCCGCGGCCGCCTACGGGCTCTCGATCGCCAACCCGCTCATCGTGCGCGACCTGCCGGGCGTCCGCCTCGTGCTGGCCGACACGACGATCGCCGGGCGCAACCGCGGCACGGTGCACCCGGTGGCGGCCGACGTGCTCGACGCGGCGGCCGAGGCGCCCGCCACCGGCGGCGTGCTCGTCGTGCTGCACCACCAGCTCCAGCCCCACGCCCTGTCCGAGGGACCACCCGTCGGCATCCCGCAGCAGGAGAGCGCCCGCTTCCTCGACCAGCTCGGGGCCGCCCACCCCCACGTGCTGCTCACGAGCGGCCACACCCACCGCCACCGCCGCTGGGCGCGAGCGGGCGTGGTGGTCACCCAGGTCGGGGCCACCAAGGACTACCCCGGGGTGTGGGCGAGCTACCGGGTCCACGAGGGCGGGATCTCCCAGAGCGTGCGGCGCATCGAGCGCCCCGACTGCATCGGGTGGACCGACCGCACCCGACGGGCCGGGCTGGGGGCGTGGGAGCACGTCGCGCCCGGGCGCCTGGACGCCCGCTGCTTCGATGTGCCGTGGTCGGTGGCCGTGGCCGACCGCGACCCCGCGGCCTACGGGTCGACGAGCTGGTAGCTCAGCCCGCCGTCGGCCCCATCGATGGTGACCTCCACGGAGCGGCGGGAGGTGGCGTCGCGCGCCCGGCAGGTGACCTGCGCCCCCGCCTCCCGGACGGTCGGGCCGCGGTCGCCGCAGTCCACCTGGAAGCTCCGACCGAACCCGTCGCGCAGCGCGGCGCGCAGGGCATCGGCCACCTCGGCATCGGACAGCACGGCCCGGCGCAGCTCCACGTCGAGGGATCCTCGCTCGTCGCGCTGGCGAGCGACGACGGGGAGCGTCCCGGCACCGTCGGCCAGCTCGACGTCGCACTCCACCTCCTCGCCTCGGCCCAGCGGGATCTCGTCGGGGCAGCGCACGGCCGCGACCTCGGGCTCGACCTCCGCCGCCACCGCGGCGGCGATCTCGCGCTCGGCGCTGGGCCCGTCGAGGCGCGCCGGGTCGTCGCCGCACCCGGCGAGGCCGACGACGACCACGGAGGCCGCCGCCAGGGCGATCAGCCGGTCACGAGCCACGCCACCAGCCCGATCTGCGCGAGGTGGTAGGTCACCATCACCGCCGGGCCGCCGTAGCGGAGCCGACCGACGAAGCGGTTCCAGGCGAGCGTGGCGTCGGAGGCGTAGAAGAGCAGGGCGCCCACGATGGCGGCCGCGGCGCCGGTGCCGAACGCGCTGACGACCATGGCGGAGATGGCGACGAGGTACACGATCACGGGGCCCACCAGCTCGGGGTGCTCGCCGGTCCGCACGCTCTCGACGATGCGCCGCCCGACGGTGGCGACGGCGAGGACGACAGCCGCCAGGCCGACGAGCGACCCGGCGAGCGAGGTCGGGGCCAGCTGGAGGCCGACGATGTAGGCGAGGTGCCCGAGGAGGAACGACCCGAGGCCGAACACGAAGAGGCGCTCCTCGAACAGCAAGAAGGCATCGCCGGCCAGCGACAGCACCAGGCCGGCCACCATCCAGGCGCGGATGCGGGGATCGACCGGGTCGAGGGCGAGGGCGACGCCGATCAGGAGCACCAGGGTGAGGGGCTTGGCGACCAGGCGGACCGACCGCCGCTCGCGCCAGGTGGCCCACCAGTCGACGACCGCGACGGCGAGCGTCGCGCCGAGCAGTCCCCACGCCGTCGCGTTCACGTCCCCACCTCCTGCGACACGGGGGCCGAGGCTACTCCGAGCCGGGGGCGCCCGATCCCGGGCCGAGCAGGGCCCCGAACGCACCGGCCGCGAGGGCGACCGAATCGGGGCACAGCTCGTGGCTGGCGATCCAGCCGGCGACATCGTCGAGCGGGATGCGATCGGACGCCACCACCTCGCCATCGGGGAAGGTGAACGGGCCGTCGTGGCGGGCCAGGTAGACGCGCCCGAGCACGGCCACGTCGCCGTCGTCGTAGGTGCCGCCGCCCAGGGCCTGGAGGCCGGCCTCGATGCCGGCCTCCTCGAGCAGCTCTCGCTGGGCGGCGGCGCCCCAGTCCTCGCCCACGGCCACGACGCCACCGAACGCCACGTCCCACCGTCCCGGCCACACGTCCTTCCAGTCGGCGCGGCGGTGCACCACGAGGCGCTCGGCGTGATCGACGACGATCACGTACGTGCAGCGGTGCCGGAGGCGCTCGGCTCGCATCTGGGCCCGGGGGACGACGCGCACGACGCGACCCTCGAGGTCGACCACTTCGACGAGCTGCTCGGCCGCCGCCGCGGCCGGGTCGTCCGGTCCGCTCACGATCCCGCCGCGGCCGCCAGCGCGTCGTCCCAGCCGAGCCCCTCGGCGATCTGGCGGCGGTAGCGGATGACCTTGGCGGGCATGTTCATCGTGAGGGCGCCGACGACCCGCCCGTCGCGCCCGTACAGGGCGCAGAACCGGCGCTCGTCGAGCGAGCCGGCGACCACCGCGACCTCGTCGTCGGGGCGGACCCGGCCGGCGAGCTGGATCTTGCGGTCGTACTGGTCGCTCCAGAAGAACGGGACGGGGGCGAACGCCTCGCCCGGCTCGCCTCGATCCTGGGCGAGCAGCCGACGGGCCGCGTGAGCCGCCATGTCGAGGGCGTGCTCCCAGTGCTCCACGCGCATGACCTCGTCGTAGAGCCGGTTGGGCCAGCGCGCCACGTCGCCGCAGGCGACCACGCCGGGCGCCACGAGGGTGGTCTCGTCGCAGACCACGCCGTCGGCGAGCTCGACCCCGCTCCCCTCGAGCCACTCCGTGTTGGGGATCACCCCGATGCCGACCACGACGACCTCGGCGTCGAGGACCTGCCCGTCGGCGAGCACCACCCGCTCGACGTGCCCGTCGCCCTCGAGCCGCTCGACGCCCACGCCGAGGTGGAGCTCGACGCCGTGGTCGCGGTGGAGGTCGGCGACGACCTGGCCCATCGGCGCACCGAGCACCCGGGCGAGCGGCGCCGGGAGCGGCTCGACCATGGCGACGTCACCGCCCCGGCTGCGACACGATGCGGCCACCTCGGCGCCGATGAAGCCGGCGCCGACCACCACCAGCCTCCCCCCGGCCTCGACCGCGGCTCGCACCGCGAGGGCGTCGTCGAGGGTGCGCAGGGCGTGGACGCCGGCCAGGCCGTCGGTGCCGGGCAGCGTGCGGGCGCGCGCCCCGGTGGCGATGACCAGGCCGTCGAACGGCAGCTGGCGGCCGTCGGCCAAGGCGACGGTCCGACGCGCGAGGTCGAGGCCCACGGCGGCGACGCCGCGCTCCCAGGTGAGGCCCAGCCCCTCGTCGGCCGCGGCCACGAGCGCGACCCGCTCGTGGTCCCACTCGCCTGTCAGGACCTGCTTGGAGAGGGGTGGCCGGTCGTAGGGCGCGTGCGGCTCATCGCCGACGAGGGTGAGCGTGCCGGCGTAGCCCTCGCGGCGGAGGGTCTCGGCGGCGCGGAGCCCAGCCAGGGACGCGCCGACGACGACGATGCGGTCCAGCCGTCAGCCCTCGATGGCGATGGCCTGCTTCGGGCAGCGCGCCGCCGCCTCCTCGACCTTCGGGCGCAGGCCCTCGTCGGGCTCCTCCTGGAGCACGTAGAGGAAGTCGTCGTCGCGGACCTCGAAGACCTCGGGCGCGATGCCCATGCAGACCGCGTTGCTCTCGCACAGGTCGAAGTCGACCACCACTCGCATGACGTCCTCCCGGAAGGAACTGGAACGTGTTCTCGCAGGCCAACGTAGCCCGGCGACGAACCCACCGCCGCCAGCCCGGACGCGCCACGCCCCGGCCGCTGGCGGCCGGGGCGTGGAGGCGTGCGGTGGTGGAGGTGAGGGGAATCGAACCCCTGGCCTCCTCGATGCGACCGAGGCGCTCTACCAACTGAGCTACACCCCCGCAGCGGGACCCGAACCCTAGCGCGAGCGCTGCGTCGCTCGGCCAACCGAACCGGCCCCTCGCACGGCGCCGCGGCCAGCGACGGCCGGCCACCTCGCCGGGCATCGATGGGCCACCCGACCCATTTCGACCGCGTTCCGTGACCGAACTGCCTGGTGAGGCCGCGCTGGGCGGAGATCCCACCACCCTGGGCGGCGAAGGGCCCTCAAGGCGACCACCCGTCGCGCCGAGAAAGGAGGTATGGCACTCCGAACCCCCACCACCAAGCGCGGGCTCGCCATCGTCATCATCGTCGCTGCCCTGAGCCTCCTCACCGCCTGCCTCTCCGCCTCCCAGGACGAGGTGCTGACCGAGCTGAACGCCGACCGCAAGGCCAACCGCCTGAGCAGCCTGGCCGTCCAGGCCGACGCCCAGGCCAAGGCGCAGGCGTGGGCCGAGAAGCTGGCGCGCGAGAACAAGCTGTACCACTCGACCCTCTCGGACGGGATCCGGGTCCGCTGGTGCTCGTTGGGCGAGAACGTCGGCTACGGCGGCTCGGTCGCCGCCATCGAGGACGCCTACATGAACTCGTCGGGCCACCGCGCCAACATCCTCTCCACCAAGTGGAACGGCGTCGGCGTGGGCTACGCCCGCAACGGCAACCGGATCTTCACCGTCCAGGTCTTCATCAAGACCTGCTGATCTCGACCCACCCGCCGTCGGGTCGAACCAGCCCACCCCCGCGGAGGCCGATCCCACCGGGATCGGCCTCCGGCGCGCTCGTGGCGCCGGCGCCGGCGACACGAGCGGAGCCTGGCCGTGGCGGTGGGCCCTCGTCGTGGGGGCGGTGCTCCCGGGCTCGCCGTCGGGTGCTCGATCAGGTCGCGTCGCCCGGACGACGGCGGTGCCCGCTCCGGCGCAGGGCTTCCGCAGCCGTCGGCCCGGTGCCGGCGCCCGCACCGCGACCGACGTCCGTGGTCCGTCCGGCCACGAGCGCCACGACCCGGTGGCCGCGCCCCGTCCGGGGCCCGACGGCGATCAGTTGGCGGTGCGGCGCACGGCGACCGTGTGGGTGCCGTGGGAGGCCTGCGGGCGCAGGACCCGGACCTTCACCGCCGCCTCCTCGGCCCGCATGCGGATCTGCACCAGCGCGTAGCAGTACGCGCCGAGCGCGCCAGCGGCGAGGACGAAGAGCAGGAACGTGAGGGCGCTCGATGCCACCAGCAGCAGCAGGAAGGTGAAGGCGGTGGCGCCGAGCAGGCCGATCAGCACGTCGCGACGGCGCTTGACCACGTGGCTCGGGGCGGTGGCCACCCGGGGCCGGCGCACCGGCGCCGAGCTCGGGCCGGCGGCCGGGGCGCCCTGGTGGAGGGGACGCAGCGTGGTGCCGGGCGTGGCCCGCTCGAGCGTGGAGAGCTGACGACGGAAGCTGTGCACCGAGCTGCCGGGCCGCCCCTCGCGGAAGCGGTGCAGCGCCCAGGAGCCACCGATGGCACCCCAAGCGATGGCCAGGCACAGGAACGCCAGCATCTTCAAGGTCGGAGGCCTTTCGTCGGCTGCAGCGACCGTACCGAGCGACCCACCGGCGAAGGTGGACCCGAGGCGATCGACGGGGACATCGGCGGCGAACGGCACCTGACGGCCAGGTGACGGCTTCGCTGCGGTTGTTACGGTTCTACTACGGAACCATCGGCCGGTGCCACCTGCGACTGGAGCGATATCTCGCCCCGAGCGGCCGGGCCTAGATGCCGAGGTCGAGCTCGGGGTCGCCCACCTCGCGGCGGAAGGTCCCGGAGCGGCCGCCGGTCTTCTCCCAGAGGGCGATGTCGCCGATGGTCATGGTGCGATCGGCGGACTTGCACATGTCGTAGATGGTGAGCGCCGCCACCGACACGGCCGTGAGCGCCTCCATCTCGACACCGGTGCGATCGACCGTGTCGACGTGGGCCTCGATCTCGATGAACGCATCGTCGATGTGGAAGTTGATGAGCACCGCGCCCACCAGGAGGGGATGGCACAGCGGGATCAGGTCGGACGCCCGCTTGGCGGCCTGGATGCCGGCCACGCGCGCCACGTTGAGCACGTCGCCCTTGCCCACCGAGCCGCGAGCCACCAGCGCGGTGGTCTCGGGCTGCATGTGCACGCGGCCTCGGGCCACCGCCCGCCGGTGCGACGGGTCCTTCGGCGTGACGTCGACCATCCGAGCGCGGCCGAGCGGGTCGAGGTGGGTGAGGCGGTCCGGCATGGCCGAAGGTTAGGCGCTCGACCGCCGAGCGCGATCAGCCGCCGATCTCGCTCATCGAGCGGGCCGGCCGGATGAACTGCACCGACGAGATGCCGTGGCCCGCCCACTTGCCCGCCACCGTCGCCTCGATGGCGGCGGCGAGGTCGTCGTCGGAGCCCCCGTCGCGCAGCACGGCGCGCAGATCCGTCTCCTCGGTGGCGAACAGGCAGGCCCGGAGCTTGCCGTCGGCGGTGAGGCGCACCCGATCGCAGCTCCCGCAGAACGGCTCGGTCACCGTGCCGATCACGCCGACCTCGCCCCCGCCGTCGAGGTAGCGGTGCCGCTCGGCCGGCTCGGATCCGCGGGCGAGCGGCTCGAGCGGGAACGCGGCGGCGATGCGCTCGACGATCTCGTGCGACGCCAGCACCTGCTCGCGCGACCAGCGCTCCTCGGCGTCGAGGGGCATGAACTCGATGAACCGCACGACGACGCCCTCGTCGCGCCCGAAGCGGGCGAAGTCGACGATCTCGTCGTCGTTCACCCCCCGGACCACGACCACGTTGACCTTCACCGGAGCGAACCCGGCGTCGACCGCGGCCCGGATGCCGTCGAGCACGGCGGGGAGCTCGTCGCGCCGGGTGAGCTCGGCGAAGCGCTCCGGCCGCAAGGAGTCGAGCGAGACGTTGATGCGCCCGAGGCCCGCGGCGCGCAGCTCGGGCGCCTGAGCGCGCAGCGTCGATCCGTTGGTGGTGAGCGAGAGGTCGGCATCGAGCTCGGCGAGCTGCGCCACCAGGATCGGCAGCCGATGGCGCACGGTCGGCTCGCCCCCGGTGAGCCGGATCGAGTCGAAGCCGTAGCGCTCGACGAAGATCCCGGCCACCCGGCGCAGCTCCTCGAAGCTCAGCAGCTCCGATCGCGGGTGCCAGTCCATGCCCTCGGCCGGCATGCAGTAGGTGCAACGGAAGTTGCAGCGATCGGTGACCGAGATGCGCAGGTCGCGGTGCACGCGCCCGTACGAGTCGGTCAAGGTCCCCTGGCTCACCCCGTCGAGGCTACGGCGGTGCCGGCCCGGTGGCTCACCCGGGGAGGCCGAGCACCACGGCGACCACCTCGTCGCCGGCGGCCACGCCGTCGCCGTCGGGCAGCTCGACGAGCACGTTGGCGTCCGCCGCCGAGGCCAGCTGGTGCGACGCCTGCCCGGTCACGGGGGTGGCCACGAGGCGCCCCTCGTGCCAGCGGGCCACCGCCCGCAGGTAGGCCGTGCGGCCGTCGGGGCGGCGGCCGAGGTCGGCGCCGGCGACCGCGGCGACGCGCGGCAGGTCGAGATCGGCGCGTCCGGCGAGGCGGCGCAGCCCGGGCACGCCGAGCAGGCTGAGCGACACCATCGACGAGACCGGGTTGCCGGGCAGGCCGAAGATCGGCGTGCCGTCGAGCACCCCGAACGCGAAGGGCTTGGCGGGCCGGATGGCCACCTGCATCCAGCGCACCTCGGCGATGCGGTCGAGCACGACCTTCACCAGGTCGACGTCGCCCATGCTCACCCCGCCGCTCGTGGCGATGGCGTCGCAGGTGCCCGCGCCCGCGACCAGGGCGGCCTCGATCGCCTCGGCATCGTCGGGGACCGTGCCGAGGTCGACGGCGTCGACGCCGAACGAGCGGGCCAGCGCCACGAGCATCGGCCGGTTGCTCTCGCGGATCTGGCCCGGGCCGAGCGGACGGTCGTCGTCGACGAGCTCGTCGCCCGTGGAGATGACGCCGAGGCGGGGCCGGGGGATCACCACCGGGCGCCGGACGCCCACCGACGCCAGCACGCCCAGGTGGGCCGGACCGAGGAGGGTGCCGGCCCCCAGCACCACGGTGCCGGCGGCGATGTCGCTCCCGACCGCCCGCACGTTGCGTCCCGCCTCCACGGCGTCGAGGACCTCCACCGCTGCCGCGTGGGGCCCGCCCCGGGTCCGCTCCACCATCACCACCGCGTCGGCCCCGGGCGGCACCGGAGCGCCGGTCATGATGCGCACGGCCTGCCCGGCGCCCACCTCGACGGTGGCGGCGGCGCCGGCGTGGACCGTGTCGACCACGGCCAGCGAGACCGGGGCGGCGTCGGCGGCGCCCGCCACGTCGGCGGCGCGCACGGCGTAGCCGTCCATCGCCGAGTTGGCCCACGGCGGCACCGCCTCGGGTGCCACCACCGGACCGGCGAGCACGCACCCGTGGGCGTCGGCCAGGGCGACCGGCACCGGCCCCCGGGGCGAGCAGCGGGCGAGGACGTGCTCGCGCGCCTCGGCGAGGGGGATCATCGCCTCAGCCGTCGGCGAGGCCGTGGCGCCGGCAGGCGTCGAGCAGGTAGCGGCCGAACTCCGGGCCGATGTCGTCGCGCAGCAGGGCCAGCTCGACGATCGTCTCCAGGTAGGCGGGCACGGTGCCGGTGTCGTAGCGCCCGCCCTCGAAGGTGGCGCCGTAGACGGCCTGGTCGGCGAGCAGCATGGCGATCGCGTCGGTGAGCTGGATCTCGCCGCCGACGCCCGGCTGCACCTTCTCGAGCTTGTCGAAGATCTCGGGGGTGAACACGTAGCGGCCCATGACCGCCAGGTTCGACGGGGCGGCGGCGGGCTCGGGCTTCTCCACCAGGTCGAGGATCTGCACCAGCGTGTCGGAGATCCGCTCGGGCTTGGCGCAGCCGTAGCGCTTGATCTCGGCCGGCTCCACCTCCTGGAGCGCCAGCACCGAGCGCCCGTACTGGGCGTGGATCTTGATCATGTCGGGCAGGAGGGTCGACTCCTTGGCCATGAACTCGTCGCCGAGCAGCACGGCGAAGGGGTTGTCGCCCACGTGCTTGCGCGCCACCGAGATGGCGTGGCCCAGCCCGAGCGGCTCCCCCTGGCGCACGTAGTGGATGTCGGCCAGCTCGGCGAGGTCGAGGACCTCGTGGAGCTCCTCGGTCTTGCCCGCCTGGGTGAGGTGGTGCTCGAGCTCGAACTGGCGGTCGAAGTGGTCCTCGATGGAGCGCTTCGAGCGGCCGGTGATGATGAGGATGTCGTCGATGCCGGCAGCGACCGCCTCCTCCACCACGTACTGGATGGCGGGCTTGTCGACCACGGGCAGCATCTCCTTGGGCTGCGCCTTGGTGGCCGGGAGGAAGCGGGTGCCGAGGCCGGCGGCGGGGATGACGGCCTTGCGGACGGCGGACTGCGGGGTGGTCACGGTCCGAGTCTCGCGCAGCGCCCCGTCGCCGGCGCCCACCGGGCGTGGCCCCTCGCGGCGATCTCGGCCTACACTGGCACTCTCGCATCGAGAGTGCTAACCGCCCGGCCGATCCCCGAGGACCCCATGCCCACGTACGAGTACAAGTGCAAGAGCTGCGGCCACACCTTCGACATCGTGCAGGCCTTCAGCGACGACGCCCTCACCGAGTGCCCGTCGTGCGGGGAGCAGGCCCTGAAGAAGGTGTTCGGCAACGTCGGCATCACGTTCAAGGGGTCGGGCTTCTACAAGACCGATAGCCGCTCGGCCGGCTCGTTCGGCTCCACCAAGGACGCCGACAAGAGCGACACGGGCTCGTCCACCAAGGCCGAGCCCAAGAGCGATGCCAAGGGCGACTCGTCCCCGACCTCCCCCAAGGGCGACTCGACGGCGAGCTCGTCGAGCTCCAGCGGGTCGTCCACCAGCTCCAGCGCCGCGAAGAGCGCCTGACGTGGCCGCCGACGCGCCTCGGGCCGACGTCGGGGTCTTCGGCGGCTCGGGCTTCTACCGCTTCTTGGACGACGTGACCGAGGTCGAGGTCGAGACGCCCTACGGCCCGCCCGCCTCGCCCGTCCACGTCGGCACGCTCGGCGATCGCACCGTCGCCTTCCTCCCCCGCCACGGCGCCGACCACCAGCACGCCCCGCACCTCATCCCCTACCGGGCGAACGTGTGGGCCATGCACGCGCTCGGGGTCACCAACGTGTTCGGACCCTGCGCGTCCGGCTCGCTGCAGCCCGAGGTGGCCCCGGGCTCGTTCGTGGTGCCCGACCAGCTCGTCGACCGCACCTGGGGCCGACCCGACTCGTTCTTCGACGGTTCGCTCGGTGGCCCCGTCCACCACGTGGCCTTCGGCGACCCCTACGACGAGGCGCTGCGCCGCATCGCCATCGACGCCTGCCGGGCCGAGGGCGTGGAGGTGCACGACGGCGGCACGGTGGTCACGGTGCAGGGCCCCCGCTTCTCGACCCGGGCGGAGTCACGCTGGTACGGCTCGCAGGGCTGGGAGGTCATCAACATGACCCAGCACCCCGAGGCCGTGCTGTGCCGGGAGGCGGGCATCCGCTACGCCGCCATCGCCCTCATCACCGACTACGACGCCGGCCTCGAGGGCACCGACATCCCCACGGTCACCATGGAGGAGGTGTTCGCCTTCTTCGAGGCGAACGTCGAGACCGTGCGCAAGGTCCTCTTCCGGGCGCTGCAGGCCGACCTGCCGGCCGAGCCGCTCGATCCCGGCCCCGGCCTCGAACGCGCCTGACCGGGCGCCACCGACGGCGTCCCGGGCCCCACCCACCTCGGGTCGATCGCGCCCGGCCACCGTGGACGATCGACCTCCGTTCGGTCGGGTGGTGCCGGGCGTGCGCCAGATGGGTCGCACCCCGTCTCCCGGCGCGGCCACGCCGGTAGGGTCGCCCGGCCTTCCCCGCCGCACTCCCCTCCCGTCCGAAGGAGGTGGCCGTGACCGTGGGTCGCTCGCGCCACCGCATCGCCCGCAGCCGCGTGCCCCGGCGGCTCCGCCTGCTGCTCGACCCTGCCGCCCTGCGCCACTGGCTCCTCGTGCTCGCCCTCGCCGCGCTGGTGGCCGGCATCGTGGCTCGGTCGCTCGGCGCCGCGGAGCGCGCCCGCCAGGCGTGGGGCTCCACGGCCCCGGTCGTGGTCGCCGCCCGCGACCTCGAGCCCGGCGAGGCGCTCGACGCCGGCGCGCTGCAGACCGTGCGCTGGCCCACCGCCCTGCGGCCCGCCGCCGCCCTGCGCGCGCCGCCGGCCGACGGGACCACGGCGGGGGTGGCACTGGCCGCGGGCATGCCGATCGACGCCGCCCAGACCCGATCGCCCGAGCGCCTCGACCACCTCCGCACCGTGGCCATCCCCATCGATGGTGCCGCGCTGCCCGTCCGGATGGGCGACGAGGTCGACGTGTGGGCCGTCGAGGACCTTGGCGCGCCGGTCGACGGCGCCGCGAGCGCCCGCCGCGTGGCGAGCGACGCCGAGGTGATCTCGCGCTCCGACGGCGCGGTCGTCCTGGCACTCGATGCTGACGACGTGGAGGCGACGGCGGCCGCCGCCGCGACCGCGGTCGTCGTGCTGGTGGGCTCGGCCTGATCAGCGGGCGTCGATGGCCCCGCCGGCGAGCAGGCCGAGGAGGAGCAGGCCGAGCGCCACCCGGTACACCACGAAGATGGCCGTGCTGTGGCGCACCAGGTAGCGCAGCAGCCAGGCGATGGACGCGTAGCCCACCGCGAACGAGACGAGCGTGGCCACCAC
>ERZ795053.5033-NODE-5033-length-13925-cov-5.763518_pt1 | contig 13925 bp, 13 predicted proteins | sample MGYA00375137_ERZ795053 | MGnify/ENA primary metagenome ERZ795053 (study PRJEB30182, sample SAMN05720284) | activated sludge metagenome | isolation source: Anaerobic digester | place: Hong Kong | collected 2014-12-17 ... | reverse complement strand
GGCCTCGGCGTGAGCGGCGACGTCGCCTGGCGCGCCGCCTCCTTCGCCTATCCGGGCGCCCCGGCCACGCTCGGCCCTGTCGACGCGGAGGTCGATCCCGGCACCATCGCCCTGGTGGTGGGCGAGTCCGGCTCGGGCAAGTCCACCCTGCTGCGAACGGTCAACGGCCTGGTGCCCCACAGCACCGGCGGGCGCTTCTCGGGCGAGGTGGTGGTCAGCGGCCGCTCGACCGCCACCCACCGCCCGCGCGACCTCGCCGACGTGGTGGGGTTCGTGCACCAGACCCCCGAGGCCCAGTTCGTCGTCGACCACGTCGAGCACGACATCGCCTTCGTCCTGGAGAACCTCGGTACCGACGAGCGGGCGATGCGGCGGCGCGTCGAGGAGGTGCTCGATGCGCTCGGGGTCGCCCACCTGCGCGACCGCTCGCCCGCCACCCTCTCAGGGGGCGAGCGCCAGCGGTGCGCCCTCGCTGGCGCGCTGGCCAGCGGGCCGCCGGTGCTCGTGCTCGACGAGCCGACCTCGATGCTCGACCCCCAGGGCGCGGACGACGTGATGGCCGCCGTGCGCCGCCTCAACGACGACCTCGGCACCACGGTCATCCTGGCCGAGCACCGCCTCGAGCGGGCCGGCCCGGTGGCCGATCGGGTGCTGGTGGTCGACGACGGGCGGATCGTCGACGACGGCGACCCGGCCGAGGTGCTGGCCGCCCTCCCCGGCGCGCCGCCGGTCACCCACCTGGCCCGGCTGCTCGGTTGGTCGCCGCTGCCCCTCACCGTCCGCGACGCCCGGGCCCGGGCCCGGGGTGCGGAGGTGCCCGAGCGCCTCGCCACCGCCCCCGGGCGCGGGGACGACGCCGCACGCACCCCGGGCCGCACCCTCGTCCGCACCGCCGGCGCGTCGGTGGCCCACGGCGCCCGCACGGTGCTGTCGCCCGTCGACCTCGAGGTGGCCGAGGGCGAGATCGTGGCCGTCCTCGGCCGCAACGGCGCCGGGAAGTCCTCGCTCCTGCGGCTGCTCGCCGGCGCCCACCCGCCGGCCGCCGGTTCCGTCGCCGCCGAGGTCCCAGTAGCGCTCGTGCCCCAGGAGCCCGACTCGCTGCTGTTCCGGGCCACCGTGCGAGCCGAGGTCGAGAGCACCCTCGCCCTGCTCGGGCGCCGCGATCCCGCGGCGGTGGAGCGCTGGCTCGGTCGGCTCCGCCTCGCCGAGCTCGCCGACCGCCACCCGCGCAGCCTCTCGGTGGGCCAGCGCCAGCGCGTGGCCATCGCCGCCGTCGCGGTGGGCGACGCCCCGGTGCTGCTCCTCGACGAGCCCACCCGAGGGATCGACGCCACCTCCCGCCTGGCCCTCGAGGCCGCGGTGATCGAGCACGCGGCGGGCGGGGGCGCCGTCGTGCTCGCCACCCACGACATCGAGCTGGCCGCCCGCGTCGCCACCCGCGTCGTCGTGCTCGGTGCCGGCGAGGTCGTGGCCGAGGGCGAGGCCCGCGAGGTGCTCGCCGGGTCGCTCTTCGCGCCGCAGGTGCTGCGGGTGCTCCCACCGTTCCTCACGGTCGCCGAGGTGGAGCGGGCGCTGGCCGCCGCCGGAGGCCGCCCGTGACCGCGCTCGCCACGCCCGCCGCGGTCCCGCTCGGCCAGCGGCCGCCGATGGTCGACCGGCTGCGCGCCTCCGCGGTGTACGTGCTCATGACCGTGCTGGGCGCCGGCGCGTTCCTCTACCCGTTCTGGCTCCCGTCCGACGCCCTCCAGAGCCAGGCCCACGCCGGCGACGCGCCGCTCGTGGCCGCCGCGGTCGGCGCCCTGGCGGTCGTGGCCGTCGCCATGGAGCTGCGCCGGGGGACGATGACCGGCGCGACCGTCGCCCTGCTCGGGATGCTGTCGGCCCTCGCCGGGCTCATGAAGCTGCTCGACCTGCCCGGCGGCGGGTCGGGCCTGTTCTTCCTGGTCATCCTGGCCGGCGCCGCCTTCGGCCCCCGCTTCGGGATGCTGCTCGGGCTCACCTCGTTCGCCGTCGCGGCCGTGCTGTCGGGCGGCATCGGGCCGTGGCTGCCCTTCCAGATGCTGGCCCTCGGCTGGATGGCCGCCGGCGCCGGCTGGCTCGGGCGGGCGACGAGGCGGCTGCCACCCTGGGGTGAGGTCGTGGTGCTCGCCGCCTACGGCTGGGTGTGGGGCTTCGTGTTCGGCGCCATCCTCAACCTCTGGTTCTGGCCGTTCCAGCGCGGCGGCGAGCTCTCGTGGGCGCCGGGCATGGGCCTGGCCGACACCCTCCGCACCTACTGGTCGTTCTACGTCGCCACGTCACTGGCCTGGGACGCCGCCGGGGCCTTCGCCAACGCGGTGATCCTGCTGATCGTCGGTCGGCCCCTCATGGCCACCCTGCGCCGCTACGCCGACCGCCTCGAGCCCGTCGCCGTGCTCGAACCGGCCACCTGACCAGCACCTACCTACGCGGCCCGGCGGCCTACCTATGGCGGCGGCCGCCGGACGGGCCGACGATCCGGTCATGACCCGCCGACCGCTCGCCCTGGCCCTCCTGCTCGTCGCCTCGCTGGTGCTCGCCGCCTGCGGCGGTTCGTCCGACGCCGCCTCCGACCCGCCGTCGAGCGCCTCCGCCGACGCGGCCGACGGCGGCGCCGTCGACGACGCGGGCGTGGAGGCGGCGCTCGAGCAGGCGGCGCCCGACGGGACCGTCGAGGTCCCGTCGGAGGACGGCGCCACCACCATCGCCGAGTACTCGGCGGGCAGCAGCGGCTACGAGCCGGCGAACGCCGAGGAGCTGGCGCAGCTGCTGGCGGTGGTGGGCACCGACGCCGACGGCTACCTGACCGACGACGCGTTCGTCGTCCGCACCGCCGAGGCGGACGCAGCCGTGCTGTGCCTCACCGCCGAGGGCATGGACATCGAGACCTACCGCGTCATCCCGGTGCGCCCCGACGGCACCGGTGTCGACTGCGCCGCCTGACCCGACCCTCCGACCGATCCCACGACCCGAGGAGCTCCCATGACCCACCCGCCCCGCCACCTTGCCCTGGCCACCTCGGCGACCGCCCTGCTGCTGCTCGCCGGCTGCGGCGCCGCCGCCGACAAGGTCGCCGAGAAGGCCACCGAGAAGGCGATCGAGTCGCAGACCGGCGGGAACGTCGACCTCGACGCGGACGACGGCTCCTTCACCATCGAGACCGACGAGGGCACGTACTCGTCGGGGACGGGGAAGGCGCCCGACTCCTGGCCCGACGACGTGCCGCTGCCCGACGGGCTCGAGGTCCAGGTGGGCACCGAGTCCGACACCGCGGACGGTCGGCTCGTGTCGATCATCGGCACCGTGAGCTCGACGCCCGACGAGGTGCTGGCCGACATGAAGGACGCCCTCGCCGACTGGGAGATCTCCGACGAGGTCACCGTCACCGGCAGCCAGGGCGCCACCACCAGCGCCCAGTTCGAGCGCGACGGCCGCCGGGTGACCTTCACCGCCACGGCGGGCGACGACGGGGTCACGGCCATCACCCTCGGGGAGACCACCCTCCCCTGACCCCCGCCGTCGGGCCGGGCCTGCGGGAGCCCGGCCCGGCGGGGCCGCGCCGTCCGCGATGATCGGGGGATGCCCCCGGCCGCCGACCCCTCGTGGCCGTTCGCCGGGCGCGGTGGGGAGCTGGCCACGATCGCCGCCCACCTCCGCGACGACCGCACGACCGCGGTGGTGATCACCGGTGATGCCGGCAGCGGCAAGACCCGGCTCGCCGCCGAGGCGCTGTGCGGCGCCGCCCTCCCGCCGATGTGGTGGCACGCCACCCCGGCCACCGCCGCGCTGCCCCACGCGGTGCTGTCGTCGATCGTGGCGCCCGACGAGCTGGAGGACCCAGCGGTGCTCTACCGCCGGGTCGCGGCCGGGGTGCTCGACGCCGGCGGCGTGGTGGTGGTCGACGACGGCCCGCACCTCGACGCCCGATCGGCCGACCTGCTCCGTCGACTCGTCGACGCCGGCAAGGCCCGGGCGGTCGTCACGGCGCGAGCCGGCGTGCCCGTGCCCGGCTGGCTCGACTGGCTGTGGCTCGGCGAGGGCACCCGCCACGTCGAGCTCGGCGCCCTGGACGGCCCGGCGATCGACGACCTGGTGGGCGCGGTGCTCCCCGAGATCGAGCCCGATCGGCGACGCCGCCTGGTCGACCAGCTCGGCGAGCGCACGAGGGGCAACGCCCTCTTCCTGCGCGAGCTGCTCGCCTCCCAGCGGGCCGCGCTCGATCGCGGGGACCCGGTCGATCCCGCCCTGGCCACCCCCGCCCCGCTGCGGCGGGTGCTCGAGGCGCGGGTGGCCGACGCGGGCACGGGAGCCACCGAGCTGCTCGCCGCCCTCGGCCTCTTCGGCTCGCTCTCGCTCGACGCCGCCGAGCACCGCTTCGGCGACGAGGTCCTCGGGGCCGCCGAGCGCGCCGGGCTGATCGCCGTCGATCTCGCCGGCCGGGCGACGGTCCGCCCGGCGCACCCGCTGCTCGCCGAGGCGGCCACGTCGACGATGACGTCGGTCGCTCGCCGGCGGGCCGTGGCCGAGCTGGCCGGCTCGGTGCTCGGCGATCCGGCCGCCACCGGTACCGAACGGCTGGCCGCGGTGGCCGCGCAGCTCGACCACGGCGGCGCGGTGCCGGGCGAGGCCCTCGCGGAGGCGGCGCGCCTGGCCTTCGCCGAGCTCGACCACGAGCTGGCCGTGCGCTTGGCGAGCGCGGCCCTCGAGGCGGGCGACCGCTTCGAGGCCTGGGTGGTCCTGGGCGCCGCCCACTCCGGCGCCGGTCGCGCCGACGAGGCCGAGGTCGCCCTGCGCAACGCCCTCGATGCCGCGACCACCGACGACGAGCTGGCGCGTGCGGCCGGACGCCTCTCCGTGCACCTCGTGGCCCACGGCCCCCGCATCGGGGAGGCCGAGACCCTGCTGTCCGGCGTCGCTTCGCGCCTCGCCGACCCCGACGCCGTCGCCTTCCTCGCCGCCGACCGGGCCAAGCTGGCATCGATCCGCGGCGACCTGGCGGCCGCAGCCGCCGCCCTGCCCGACGACGGCGACGGCGTGGCCGCGCTGAACGGGGCGATCGTGACCGCCTACGCCCAGGCGATGGCCGGCGACGTGGCCGCCACCCACGCCACCATCGAGCGCGCCCTGCCGCTCGCCGACGCCCACCGCGACGTGCTGCCGTGGTCGGGCGAGCTGGTGCGCTTCAGCGGGGTGCTCGCCACGCTCGCCGCCGACGGGCCCGCGGCGGCGGTCGCCCACGCCACCGCCGAGCTCGAACGCACCGCCGACGCCGCGCCCGGGACGTGGCGCTACCTCCGCGGGCTGGCGGCGAGCGCTGGCGGTGAGCTCGACCGGGCCGACCACGACCTCGCTCGCGCCGTCGACGAGCTGGTCGCCCACGACCTGATCGGGGCGCGGCCCCTGGCGATCGCCACCCTGGCGTGGGCACGCGCCCAGGCGGGCGAGGTCGCCGAGGCCCGGAGGCTGCTCGACGAGGCGCTCGAGCTCGGCGCGGCGGACGGGCGGGTGCAGGTCCAAGCCGCGGTGGCCGACCTCTGGTGCGACGCGGTGGAGCGCGGCGGGCCACCCCGAGCGGCCGCCGCGCTCGGTGCGGCCGACGCCGCCCGCGCCGGCGGCCAGCAGCTCTCCGCCGTGCTCGTGCTGCACGACCTGGTGCGGCTGGGCGCGGCGGCCGACGCCCTCCCCCCGCTGCGGGCGCTGGCCGCCCAGATGCCCGACGCCTGGCTCGCCGCCTTCGCTCGCGACCGCGCCGAGGCCGAGGCGGGCGGTGATCCCGTCGCCTGCCGGCGCCTCGCCCTCGACGTCACCGAGCGATGGCCGACGGCCGCCGCCGAGCTGTGGGGCACCGTCCACCGATCGCGGGCCGCCGCCGGCGACGAGGTCGGCGCGGCCCGCGCGGCGGTCCGCGCCCTCACCACCGCCGCCGAGGTCGACGGGCCGATGCCCTGGACGCTGCGCTCGGTCGTCCACCCGCTCACGGCGCGCGAGCAGGAGGTGGCGGCGAGCGTGGCCGCCGGGGCCACGAGCCGGGCCACCGCCGAGGCCGCCGGGGTCTCGGTGCGCACCGTGGAGCACCAGCTGCAGAGCGCCTACCGCAAGCTGGGCCTCAAGGGCCGCGCCGAGCTCGTCGCCTGGCTCGTACCCGACGTCCCGAGCTGACCCGGTCGCTCACCCGCCGAGCGCCACCACCTGCCACCGGACCCGGAGGGCGTCGAGCACGCCGGGGAGCAGGCCCGCAGCCCCCTTGGGCGAGAGCCAGACCTCCGCGGCGTAGAGGTGGGCCGTGCTGGCGGCCTCGAGGTTCAGGAGGTTCAGCTGAGGATGGTCGGCGGCGACCTCGACCATCGCCGGCACCAGGCGCCGGGGATCGGGCAGAGCGATGTCATCGCGCAGCTGCAGCAGGCTGGCGATCGCCCGCCGCTGGAGCAGCGGTGGCAGGCCGAGGAACGGCCCCGAGAGCTGGCCACCCGCCCCGAGCGACGCCGCCCGAGCGGCTCGGAGGTACCAGTACGACGAGGTCATGAGCGGGCGCCGGGGGCGGCGCTCCAAGCCGATCGTGAGCTCTTCGACGAGGAGCCGGTCATCGATGAGCACCGGGCGGGCTCGGGAGGTCACTGGTCGGCGAGCTCCGGGAGGTCGAGCTCGAGCACGGCGGTCTCGTAGCGGTCGGCGAGGACCCGGCGCAGCTCCCGACGCGCTGCGGCTTCGCCCCCCGGGACGATCAGGGCCGCACCGCCCAGGTCGATGACGCCGAGCTCGCCACCGTCCATGAGACCCCACCGGCGGCGGAGCAACGCAGGCACGTTCGTCTGGCCCCGGCTCGAGACCTTGGCGGTGGAGGTGGCGTCCATCGCTGCATTGTAGGAGCGCCACGTTCCAAAGCGCGTCGTGGTGCGTCAGCCGCCGACGAGGTGGAGCACCTGCTCGACCGAGGCGGTGCCGTCGAAGATCACCTCGCCGTCGCGCAGGGCCAGGCTGCGGTCGACCCGATCGACGTAGGCCGGGTCGTGGGTGGCCACGAGCGTGGCCGCGCCGTCGCCGTGCACCTCGTCGAGCAGCTCGAGCAGCACCTCCTTGCCGGGGAGGTCGAGGCCCACGAAGGGCTCGTCGACCAGCAGCAGGGAGAACGGCCGCACCAGGGCCAGCACGATGGCCGACTTCTGGCGCAGGCCGCGGCTGAAGCGCGCCGGCAGGTCGTCGATGCGCTCGGCCAGGCCGAGCCGCTCGCACAGCGACTCGGCGTAGTCGTCCCAGCCGTCGCCTCCGTGCAGCCGCGACACGTAGTCGGCGTGCTCGCGCAGGGACAGGTCGTCGTAGAGCACCGGGTCGTCGGGAAGGTAGGAGGTGGTGGCCCGGGCTTCGACCTCGGTGAGGTCGAAGCCGGCGATCTCGACATCGCCGGCGCTGGGGTCGAGCAGCCCGGCCACCATGCGCAGGAACGTCGACTTGCCCGACCCGTTGTGGCCGATGAGCGCCACCGACTGGCCGGCGGGCACCTCGAGGTCGAGGGGGTGCAGGGCAATGAGGTCGTCGTAGGCCTTGGTCAGGCCCTCGACGTGGAGGGCGGGGGCGTCGCTCACTTCTGGTCCCTTCGTCGCCCGATGGGCTTGGCGCTGGTGCCGCCGCGCACGCCCGGCGTGCTGGGGGCGGTGGGCTTCTTGGCTCGGGCCTGGCGCGACGGCGGGCGCTTGGCGGCACCCGCGCCCTGGTCCTCGCCGTCGTCGTCGAGCCCGGCGATGCGGCGCGACTCGGCGAGGACGTCGGCCTCGCGCTCCTCCTCGCCGCGGCGCTCCTCGGCCATCCGCTCGGCCGCCTTGGTGGGCGACATGTTCTCGGCGGCCTCGGCCATGAACCCGTGGATGTCGTCGCGGAAGCGCACCCACCCGCCCACGAGCACGGCCACGCCGGTGAGCACCATGGTGACGTTGACGGCGGCGGGCACGGGCGGCGGGTCCTGGATGCCGCGCACCGACGCGCGAGCAGCGATCAGGGGCAGGGTGCCGGCCACGGCGTTCCCGCCGGCGATCTCGGGCGTGACCATCGAGAGCGTGTCGACCGGGTCGGGCGCGCCCTGCACCACGCTCACAACCGCCCCACACGCAGCGAGCATCCCGAGCGCGACGCCGGTGACGAGGGCCGGGCCCCACCCGACGCCGTCGCCGAAGGGCGCGGCGGCCACCGCGGCGGCGAGCAGCCCGGTGGCGATCGACACGAGGAGCGTGATCGGCAGGTGGCGCACGAACACCACGCCGCGCTCGATGGGGAACTGGTCGGTGCGGCCCGGGTGGTCGATCTCCTGGCCCAGGGGCTCGGCCGCGTCGAGGGCGGCCACCCACATCGCGATGCCGGCGAGGATCACGAGCGGCGTGGTGCCGTGCCAGACGCCGCGCAGCGAGAGCCCGGCGATCACGGCCATCAGCACCACGCGCACGATGCGGCTGATGGGCCAGCGCGCCACCGAGCGCACCCCGCGGTGCAGCACCGGCCAGTGCGGGTGGCGGCGGATGGCCGGGATCCACGGCCGCGACCGGGGCTTCTCCTGAGCGAGCTGGCGCCGCAGGACGAGGACCGTGCGCAGGTCCTGCAGGGTGACGGCGAAGCGCATCTGGCCCACGAGGGCGGTGCGGCGCTCGGCGGCCTCGAGGGAGGTGCCGTCGACGAAGCGCATCCCCACCAGCACGGCCACCCCGGCCAGCACCGGGCCGGCGGCGCCGAGGGGGTCGACGTGCACCGGCCAGATGGCCAGCGCGCCGACGAAGGAGGTGGGCGAGGCGGGGAGGCTGCCGACGATGTCGCCCGCCGCCCAGGCCAGCAGCAGCCCGCCCACGAGCGACGCCGCCCAGCCGGGGAGCTTGAGCCCCGAGGCCAGCAGCGCGCACCCGAAGCCGAGGCCGACGACCGTGACGCCGAACGCGGCGCCGACGAGCAGCCACTCGAGCGGGTTGCCGGGGAGGCGACGCAGGGCGAGCTGGCCGGCCACGGCGCCGACCGCGGCGCCGACCGCGGTGAGGAACCGCAGCTGGCGCCAGGCCGGGCCGCGCAGGGCGACGCCCCGATCGACCGGCGAGAGCAGCACGTGGCGGACGTCGGGCTTCTCGAGCGCCAGCGGCCCGCCGCGGCTGCCCGCCCGCAGGCCCGAGAAGATCGCCAGGGCGACGAGCAGGCCCATCACCGCGGGCCCGTGGTCGCGCACGTCGGCGAGGGCCCCGGCGCTCACGTCGCCGTCGCCCACCCAGCCCGAGACCAGCACGATGATCACCACCGAGACGATCCCGGTCACGTACACCTGGTAGAGCGCGTCGACCCAGTGGATGGCGGCGACCCGCTGCTTGCGCCTCGCCCGACGGAGATCGGCGAGGACGGCAGCGGACTGCTCGACGGTCATGGACACGGCTGGCGACGCTACCGCTGCGGCCCCGCCCGGCGACAGGCGGGGACCAGCCGCCAGCACCGGCGTCGACACCACCGGCGAGCGGTGTGCACGTATCCGCACCCCATGCGCAGATCTGCACACCCACCGGCCGTCCTCGGGGCGATCCACGAAGCGGCCTTCGCTCGTCGCCGCCGACGGCGGCAGAATGGGGCCATGTTCACCCACATCGACCACGTGGGCATCGCCGTGCCCGACCTCGACGAGGCCCTCAAGTTCTACGCCGACAACTTCGACCTCAAGAGCGTCCACGAGGAGGTGAACGAGGAGCAGGGCGTGCGCGAGGCCATGCTCGCCGTCGGCGACTCCGGCAGCTGCATCCAGCTGCTCGCCCCGCTGACCCCGGACTCCACCATCGCCAAGTTCCTCGACCGCAACGGCCCCGGCATCCAGCAGATGGCGTACCGGGTGGAGGACATCGACGCCGTGTCGGCGACGCTGCGCGAGCGCGGCGTGCGCCTGCTCTACGAGCAGCCCAAGAACGGCACGGCCGGCAGCCGCGTGAACTTCGTGCACCCGAAGGACGCGGGCGGCGTGCTGGTGGAGCTGGTCGAGCCCGGCGAGGGCCACCACTGAGCCTCCCGGGCTTCACCGTCTACGGCTCCGAGTCGTCGTACTTCACCGGCAAGCTCGAGAGCTACCTCCGCTACGAGGAGATCCCCTACCGCTTCGTCGCGATCTCCGACGCGGTCAACGACCGGATCCGCCGCCACGTCGGCGTCTTCCAGATCCCGGCGATCGAGCTCGACGACGGGCGGTGGCTCACCGACTCGACGCCGATCGTCGCCTGGTTCGACGAGCACCACGCCCGCTGGCCGGTGACCCCGACGGAGCCCGTGGCCCGCTTCCTGTCGCTGCTGGTGGAGGACTTCGCCGACGAGTGGCTGTGGCGCCCGGCCATGCACTACCGGTGGAGCTACGCGGCCGACCGGCTCCACCGGGGCATCCGCCTCGCCACCGAGATGGGCGCGGGCGCGAGCGGGCGGACCCCGCCCCTCGCCGCCGCCCGCCGGCTCGTGGCCCAGCGCCAGCTCGGCACGTTCGTCCGCGGCGACGGGGTCGACGACACCACCCGGCGCCACGTCGAGGAGGCCTACCTGCGGGTGCTCGACCGGCTCCAGCCGATCCTGGCGACGCGACCACACCTGCTGGGCGAGCGCCCTTCGCTGGTCGACATCGCCTTCATGGGCCCCATGTTCCGGCACTTCGCGCTCGACCCGACGCCGGCGCGGCTCATGGTCGAGCGGGCCCCGGCGGTGTGGGAGTGGGTGGCGCGCACCTGGAACGCCCGGGGATCGACGCTCGGCGAGCGCCCGCTGCTCGACGTCGTCCCCGACGACTGGGATCCGCTGCTCGCCGAGAGCGGGGCCACCCACCTCGAGCAGCTCGATGCCAACGCCCGGGCCCACGCCGCCGGCGCCGCCAACCATGACCTGACGGTGCAGGGCGTCACCTACCGCGACCTCCCCACCTCGCCGTACCGGGTGTGGTGCCTCGAGCGCCTCCGCCAGGGCTACGAGGCGCTCGACGAGCCTTCGGCGACGACGGTGCGCGCCCGGCTCGAGTCGGTGGGCGCCTGGGAGCCGCTCTGGCGCACCACGGGGATCGCGTCGGGCCACGATCCCGACGGCACGGCGCCGTTCTGCACCGGCAGCCGGGTGATCCCCGACGAGCTCACCATCGGGCGCTCGGCCCTGCACCGACGCCGCTGGCCGGGTCGCCGGCGCTGAGCCGGGCCGACCCCGATCCGGCGGGTCAGCGCTCCACGAGCTGGACGAGCACGCCGAACGCGCCGTCGGGGTGCACGTAGGCCGTGCGCGCCCCCCGAGGGCCGGGCACCGACGACTCGTCGATGAGCTCGCGGCCCGCCTCGCGGAGGGCGTCGAGCGCGGCATCGAGGTCGGCCACCCGATAGGCGATGTGGTGCAGGCCCGGGCCGCCCTCGTCGAGGAACTCCCGGTACTCGGAGTCGTCGGTGACCGGCGCGATGAGGGCGATGGACGAGCCGCCGACCTCGAGGAAGGCCACCTCGGCGCCCTCGTCGTGGAGCTCCTCGCGGTGGTCGACCAGCACGCCGAAGAGGTCGCGGTGGTCGGCGATGGCGTCGTCGAGGTCCTCCACCACGATGGCCACGTGGTCGATGGTGCGCAGCACGACGCCGTCGTCGAGGTCGCCCAGCGGGTCGATCGGCTCGCCGGCGTCGTCGTCCTCGCGCTCCTCGGCGTCCTCGTTCGGATTCCTGGCCTGGATGCCCATGGGCTGGTTCCTACCACCGTCGGGCCCGACCCCGGACGCGACGAGGGACCGCCCGCAGGCGGCCCCTCGTCACCGATCTCGTCGGAGGTCGGTCAGTCCATCTGGTCGAAGCGCTGGAACAGCGTGATCTTGTCCTCGCCGACCTTCTCGCGGAACTCGGGGTCGTCGATGCCCTGGCCCTTCTCGGGAGCGAGGCACAGCACGCCGGCCTTGCCCTCGATCTCGTTCTTGTGGACCGCGAGCGCCGCCGCGCCGGTCTCCTCGAGCGAGTAGGTGCGGCTGAGCAGCGGCTGGATCTTGCCTTCGCAGATCAGCTGGTTGGCCGCCCACGCCTCCTTGTAGTTGGCGAAGTGCGAGCTCACGATGCTCTTGAGCTTCATCCACAGGTGGCGGTTGTCGTACTCGATCATGTAGCCGGATGTGGCGGCGCAGGTGACGATCTTGCCGCCGCGGGCGGCCGCGAACACCGAGGCGCCGAAGGTCTGGCGGCCGGGGTGCTCGAACACGCAGTCGACGTCGCGGCCGATGAGGCCGCGGATGTCCTTGCCGAGGCGGCGCCACTCCTTCTCGTCCTGGGTGTGCTCGTCCTTCCAGAACTGGTAGCCGGCCTCGCGGCGGTCGATGACGTGCTCGACGCCCATCTCGTTCAGCAGCCGACGGCGCTTGTCGGACGAGACCACGCCGACGGGGGTGCCGCCGCCGTTGAGGACGTACTGCACGGCGTAGCCGCCGATGCCGCCGGTGGCGCCCCACACGAGCCAGGCGTCGCCCTGGGTGAGGTTGCCGGCGTGGGGGCTGACGACCATGCGGTACGAGGTGCTGTTGCACAGCGCGTTGCAGGCCGCCTCCTCCCAGGTGAGGTGCTTGGGCTTCGGCATGAGCTGGTTGGCCTTCACCACGGTGAGGTCGGCCAGGCCGCCGAAGTTGGTCTCGAAGCCCCAGATCCGCTGGTTGGCGGCGAGCATCGAGTCGTCGTGGGCCGACGGGTCCTGGTCGTCCACGTGGTTGCAGTGGATGGTGACCCGGTCGCCCGGCTTCCAGTTGCGCACGGCCGAGCCGACGCGCACCACGACGCCCGACGAGTCGGAGCCGACGATGTGGTACGGCAGGGCGTGGCGGGCGCCCCACACCGACTCCTTGCCGAGCCGGTCGAGGAAGCCGAAGGTGGGCAGCGGCTCGAAGATCGAGGTCCACACCGTGTTGAAGTTGATGGCGGCGGCCATGACGGCCACGTACACCTCGTCGGGAGCCAGCTCGGGCGTGGCCACCTCGTCGACGTGGAGGCTCTTGCGGGGGTCCTTGTCCTCGGACGCCACCCCCTCCCACATCGTCTGCTCGTCACGCTTGACGAAGGCGGCCCGGTAGGACTCCGGGATGTCGATGTTGGCCAGCTCGTCGCCCGAAGCGCCGGCCTGGATTGCGTCGAGGAATGCCTGCATGGGCGGCGATCCTAGGTGGCGGTCGGCGCAACGCACGAAGTCCGCTGCGCCTGTTGGGCGCGAACCCTCCCATCGGGCGAGTTGGCGCCGATAGTGTTCCGCGTGAGCACCACCCCAGCAGGAGCAACCACCGACATGGCCCTCACCTCCGAGGAGATCGCCAGCAAGGAGTTCCTCGTCGGCCTCCGTGGCTACGACAAGGACGAGGTCCGGGCGTTCCTCCAGTCCGTCGCCGCCGCGTTCGACGAGTCGGCCACCACCTCGAACGGTGCCGCCGAGGCGCCGGCGTCGGGTGGCGGCATGGCCAACCTGGGCGGCCAGATCGAGGCCATCTTGGCCACGGCCAACGCCGAGGCCGACAAGCTCCGCAGCGACGCCCAGGCCGACGCCGCCCGCGTGCGCGCCGAGGCCGACTCGTACGCCGAGTCCACCCGGGCCCAGGCCGAGCAGCACGAGAACGAGGCCCGCCAGAAGCTGACCGCCGCCCAGGACGAGGCCCTCGGCATCGTGGCCGACGCCCAGGCCCGCGCCGCTCGCATGGAGGAGACCACCCTCCGCGAGGCCGAGGAGAAGGCGAACGCCGCAGTCGCCCACCTCACCGCCCAGATCGGCGAGCTCACCGGCACCCGCGACACCTCCAAGGCGTCGCTCGAGGAGCTCCGCACCAAGATCGACAAGGCCATCACGGTCGCCTCGGAGGGCTGAGCCCTCCGGCACCGACGGTCGGCGGCCGCCGACCCTGCCCGCTCGAACCTGGCACGGAACGTGGTCACCTACGTCCA
>ERZ795053.5032-NODE-5032-length-13926-cov-5.644150_pt1 | contig 13926 bp, 11 predicted proteins | sample MGYA00375137_ERZ795053 | MGnify/ENA primary metagenome ERZ795053 (study PRJEB30182, sample SAMN05720284) | activated sludge metagenome | isolation source: Anaerobic digester | place: Hong Kong | collected 2014-12-17 ... | reverse complement strand
CAGTCGCCTCATCTACTGATGACGTGGACACAGAGAATTTCAGGATAGAGACGAAATAGAAAGGTTTCCATCTTTGTTCGAACTAATCCGCGCGATAATTCTAGGAATTGTCCAAGGCGCAACTGAGTTTATCCCCGTGAGCAGCAGTGGTCACTTGGTTATCGTGCCTTGGTTATTTGGTTGGGCACCTTCGTCGCTGGTATTTGATACGATGTTGCACTGGGGAACGCTACTCTCGATTGTCGCCGTCTTCTGGCACGATTTTCTGCAGATCATCGGTGCCACCCTCAAGAGCATCGTTACCCGGTCCTTGGCCGATGTGCATGCCCGGCTTGGGTGGTATATCATCGTCGGCAGCGTGCCGGCGGCCGTAACCGGCCTTCTCTTCGACGAGTTCTTTGAAACACTCTTCAGCAGCGCCACAGCAGCAGCCCTCTTTCTCCTGATCACAGCAGTGCTCTTGGTTAGCAGTGAGCTGCTGATCCGCCATGTCGAACGCATGCATACATTGGCGGAGATGAGTTGGTTGGATGCAATTATCATCGGTCTTTTTCAGGCCATCGCGCTGGCGCCCGGGATCAGTCGCAGTGGTAGCACCATCGCAGCGGGCTTGGCACGTGGCATTCGGCGTGATGATGCAGCGCGCTTCAGTTTCTTATTGGGGACACCGGCCTTCTTTGGTGCCGGTCTATTACAGTTGCTCAAAGCCATGGATGAGGCGCCAACGGTGTTGACGGCAGAAGCACCGCTCATGGTGGTTGGTTTCGTGGCCAGCGCCATCTCCGGTTTTATTGCCATTCGGTTTCTTTTGGCATATCTGCGCACGCGTTCGCTCTATCCCTTCGCCATCTATTGCGTTCTACTGAGTGCTGTGGTGCTTGGGCGCTCCTGGAGTTGAACCGATGGTACCATCGCACAACTGCAACGATTCCGCACCGGGTGCTTTACCAAGGGTTACCAGCTGCTCCAGCCAAGCTACCCAAATGCTGTGGCAGCGCCGTTCTGCTGCGGCAAAAAGCACTGGGATTGCGGCAACGTTGTTCTTGCTCCTCATTCTTCTAGCTGGCGGTTGCCAACAAGCACAAGTCAAGCCGGATACCTCCGTTACCATCACCGTTGCCGGTGCCACATCGATGCGGCCCGTCCTGGTTGCGCTCGGCGCCGAATTCAGCCGTCAGTTTCCCCCTGTCATCTTGAATATCACCGGCGGTGACAGCACAATTGGGGAAGATCGTGTGCGTGGCGGTCAGGTCGACCTGGCAGCTAGTACGCTGATTTCCCCATCCATCCCTAGCGATGTAACCGCCGCCAAGACAGAGCAGCCTCTTGTACGCATTCCCATCGGGCTGGACGGGCTGGCTATCATCGTGCATAAAACGAATCCCATCGACAATTTGACGCTCGCCCAACTCCAAGAACTCTACAGCGGCCGCACCTGGAATTGGCAGGAGTTGACCAATGTTGATGAAGAAGTACAACTCGTAACACGCGAGGACGGCAGTGGCAGCCGAGCACTCTTTGATGAACGGATCATGGGCGAAGTACCGGTCGCACTTACCGCAGTGGTGATGCCGACAAGTGATGATGTGGTCAAGTATGTCGCCGAGTATACTGGCACCATTGGCTACGTTTCCCGGGCATTTGTGACCGATCTGCTTGCGGAGAATGGTACCACCGCTGATCCAAGCGACCCATTGGCGCAGATCCGCTTGGTCCGCGTAGAGAATCAACTGCCCACGTTGGAAACCCTCCAGAACCAATCCTATTTCCTCATCCAACCGCTCTATCTGGTCAGCAACGGCCAGCCGCGCGACACCGTCAAACGGTTTATCGACTACACACTCTCTCCGGCCGGCCAGGCCACTGTACGTCGCTTTCATCAACCAATCCGCTGAGCGCTCCGTCGCAACCTGTTAGTTTACCAAGCTGAACATAAGGACTGTCAGCAATTGTCAGCATTTGGCCCTTGACTTTGTGTAAAATATACACTATCATAATTAGTGTCAATCACACACAAACCATAAACAGCAGGAGGTTAGTTATGGGTTACTCACACTGGAGCGACAGCGCCTATCAGCAACGCCAACAGCAACGGCAGCGGACTCAACAAAGTGCCTTCACCTATGATCAACAGGTACGCAGCAGCGGCATTGTTCGGGTCCATCCCCAGATGGATCCCTACTGTGCCATACGCGAGAGTCGCGACAGCGTCGCACACCCCGAGTCGGTTGCCATTGCGGTCATCTTTGATGTCACCGGTTCAATGGGGACTGTGCCGCGCATTCTGCAGACAAAACTGGGCAAGCTCATGCGGCTGCTGACCGAGCGTGGCTATCTGGCCCATCCCCAGGTGCTCTTTGGCGCGGTCGGCGATGCCTACACAGACAGCGTACCACTACAGATCGGTCAATTTGAGTCGGGCTTAGAGATGGACGACGATCTCAGCAAGATCTACCTGGAAGGGGGCGGGGGCGGTCAAGTTCATGAAAGTTATGAACTTGCGCTCTACTTCTGTGCCCGTCACACGGCCATTGACTGTTACGAACGTCGTCAAAAAAGGGGCTACCTCTTCACCATCGGCGATGAAAAGCCTTATCCTGCGGTGCTACGAGATCAGGTGCGGCAGCACATCGGGGATGGCCTGGAGCGGGATCTTACGATTGAACAGATCGTGGCAGAAGTGCAGGAGCGCTATGAACATTTTCACATCATTCCCACCAATACGGCTCACGGTCGCAGCACAGACGTACAGCATCGTTGGCGCGCGCTCCTGGGGGAACGGGTGCTCTTGCTCGATGACGAAAGTGCCGTCTGTGAAACGATTGGGCTGGCTATTGGACTTTGTGAGGGTACGATTTACAACCTGCACAGCGGCATCAGCGATCTGCACAGTGCCGGCTACGACCGTAATGCAACCACTACTGCCGCCAGCGCACTCGTGCCTTATGCCAATGGACACCAACAGAACGGCTGGGTTGTGGTGGAGTAACAGGAAATGACGAGAGGGGAGATACAAGCGATAGTGAAATGCTCAGCGACAGGAAAGCGCGCCGTAAAACGCACATCCAGCATAGTCAAGCAGGCCTTTCTCACGGTCGACCTGGGCTTTGGCGACGCGGGGAAGGGCACGATTGTCGATTACTTGGTGCGGCAACATGATGCGCACACAGTCATCCGCTTCAACGGTGGTCCACAGGCCGGCCATCGGGTGGTAGAGCGCTGCCCCGACGGCACGCAACGGGAGCATGTCTTTGCCCAATTTGGCAGTGGTACATTGGCCGGTGCCGCGACACATCTCTCACAATACATGTTGATTGACCCCATTGCGATGCTTGCCGAAGCGCATCAACTGCGTACCCTTCTCGCGGCAGATCCCTTTGCCAACAGCACCATTGACTGCCGTGCCGTGGTTGTCACGCCCTATCAACGAGCAATCAATCGCCTACGTGAAATGGCCCGTGGCCGCGCGCGTCATGGCAGTTGTGGCATGGGAATCGGCGAAACCATGACAGATTGGCTGGCCCACGGCGACCAGATCCTCTTTGCCGGGGATCTCTGCCACCTGGATCGGCTACGCTCCAAGCTGGCCTTCTTGCGCCGGATCAACCAGGCAAAGGTTGCGACTATCCAAGCTGCCCTGCCCAACAGCACAGCCGTCGTTGACGAGTTGGCACTGCTTTACGACGACGACGACACCTGGCTACTCGACAGCTATCGAACGTTTATAGCACTCGCACAAATTGTGTCGGAGAATTATCTCGCGACGATCTTGCAGCGATCTGGCACGGTAGTCTTTGAGGCGGCGCAGGGGGTACTGCTTGATGAGTGGCGCGGTTTTCACCCCTATACCACCTGGAGCACAACAACCCTGGCCAATGCGGAGGCCCTGTTGGCAGAACACGCCTACGACGGTACTGTGACTCGAACCGGCATTACCCGGGCCTATGCCACCCGTCACGGTGCCGGCCCCTTTGTCACGGAGGATGCGACACTCACCGCGCAACTGCCCGACGCCTGCAACCACAACAGCGCGTGGCAACAGGGCTTTCGCGTGGGCTGGCTTGATCTGGTGATGTTGCGCTATGCGTTGGCTGTGGCTGGACCGCTTGACGGTTTGGCATTGACCTGCCTCGACCGGCTGGCTGACCAACCATCCATTCGACTTTGCACCCACTACAGCCAATCAGATGGCCAGCACATCGATGCGCTTACCCCTTCGCCGCGTCTGCAGGATCTGGTATATCAGGAGAAGTTGACGGCGCTCTTGGAAGAGTGCCAACCGCACTACACGAGGGTTGCATCGATAGCAGAACTGCCGGCCACGCTGGCGTCCACCCTGGGAATTCCGGTGAATATCTGTTCTCATGGTCCCGCCGCGACTGACAAGGTGGCACTGCCCACCGCGCAGTGCGCTACGGTGGAACCGTGACCGGCACTGGTCGAGTGCCGGTCACGTGTCTGATCGCGCAACACACTACGTGGCCCACAACAGATCGAGTTCAGCCAGTTTGGCTTTGGTCGGCACACCATCGTTGCCCCAACCGGCCATGCCATAGTACAGTTCTAAAGCATCGGCCACTTGCTGGCGGTCAAGCGCAACACCGGTGAGCTTGCCGTTCTGCAACGGCTCAAACATACGATCCGGTAATTTGTCATCGGCCGCGCTGAAGCCTTCGCGCAGATTAAAGAGGCGAGACATCGTATTGGCACGTTCGCCCACTTTGATCAATTCCCACAGGCTCATGTCCCATCCCGTCGCCGCGTTCACATAGTCGCGTAATGCTTTGAGTTTGAGGGAGCCGATCGGAATGCCGACAAAATCACACATACCGACGCTGTTGTAAAGACTCCAGATCGCCTGCGCATAGAAGAAAGTCTGCACCTTCTTGGGCCCCAGGTCGCTGCGGTCGACCGGCTCGGTCAGCCCCACTTCGCTCAGGCCATTGTCCAGCACACCCAACCCTTCAAAGGCCGGATCGTGCGCCGATTCCATGTGATCGGCGCCCGTCGGCGAGACGGCGTAGGCAAGGCTCAGGCTGGTCTTGCCACGTGGCTCATGCATCGGCAACTCTTGCCCTTTCACATGGAGCGCAAACTTCTCCGACCCTTTCCCGATGCGCTGGGCTGCGCGCTTGACCCCATCGGCCAAGATGTCGCCGATTCCCTCACGCTTGGCGATTTTGTGGATCAGTGCCAACATCGCCTCGGCACTGCCCCAGGTCAACTCGATGCCGTCCGTATCTTCCTTGGTCAGGATGCCATTTTCGTAACATTCCATGGCAAAGGCAATTGAAACGCCGGTGGAAATGCCGTCGAGCACGTAGTTGTTGACCCACTGCGATCCCTCGGCGATGGCAGCCATATCGCCAACGCCACAGAGCGAACCGAGTGCACCGATGATCTCATATTCCATGCCACCATACTTGGCCGTGACACCGCGCTCGGGCACTTCGACTTCGCGCTTGCAGGAAACGGTGCAAGAGAAACAGGTGCCGCGGTTGACGAGAATCGTGTCGGCCATCGTCTGGCCGGAGATCGCCTGGGCATGGTCAAAAGAACCGTTGCGGAAATTGTTAGTCGGCAAAATGCCATCACTATCCAGCCCACCGACGCCACCGGCGGTACCAAAGAGATGCATGCGGTCGTTGTCTCGGTCGTAATGTTCGCGGAACCATTTCAGCACGCCCACGGCACCATCGCGATCTTCGGGCGCCACGCGCTGCTTGCCCGAAGTAACAATCGCCTTGAGCTTTTTACTGCCCATGACCGCACCCAAACCGGCGCGGCCGTGAAAGTGGCGCAATTGGTTGGTAATGGCAGCGTAGAGGACACCATTTTCGCCCCCAATCCCCGTCTGCAACACGCAGATGCGGTTGCCCAACTCGGCTTCCAGCGCGTCCTGCACATCACCGGCCAACTTACCCCAATAGGCAGAGGCGTCTCGGATCTCGCATTCGCCATCATGAAGGTAGAGATAAACGGGTGTTGGCGATTGCCCGTGCACAATGACACCGTCAAAGCCGGTTCGTTTCAACTCGGGACCCCAGTAGCCACCAGCTTCGGATTCGCCAAAGCCACCGGTCAGCGGCGATTTGGCCGCTGCTGTGTAGCGGTTGGCACCGGAAAGTGGCAGACCATTGATTACACTGGTCATAAAAATCAGTGGGTTCTCCGGCCCCAGCGGATCGATGCCCGGCTTGATGTCACGCAACATAAAATACGTTGCCAATGCACCGCCACCCAAGTAACGCCGGTAGATCTGTTCATCCAACGCTTCGACCCAACTCTTGCCTGCTGTCAGGTCGACATGTAAAATTTTGCTGTTGTAGCTTTGAGACATGATCAGCGCTCCTGTTAACTGTATGCTATGAAAGCCAATCGCATTGAACATATAGGACGATATGCCGAAAGTTGTGTAAGTCGCCAATTCGCGCTCTAGGCCAATCGCGCTTTACACAATTCGTGCATACTGCCACATAGTAGGACGGTGAGGGGAGCAGCCAACCACCGATTTTGGCGGTGATAGACGCAGCAAAATCGGTGGTACGCCAAACGTTCTGTTATCCCATTGCCATATCTGGATAGTGAAAGCAGGATATCCACCCTATTATAGCGCTTGCAAGGCCTTTCGACAAGCAATCTGATTGGAGCCCGATTGGGGCGAGCAGGGCAATCGAGAAGTTGCCGACGACCACCGAGGGATGAAGCCCCCCGGCTATAGACGTTCAGATAATGTTTCGTCGTAGGCACCCAAAGGGTTCCCGTCCCTCCTGACACGGATCTTTTTCTGAACATCTATAGCAAGCCACGCCTGATGAATCAGGCTTCACACCGCACGCATCAAAAGTGCGCGATTACCCAATTGAGATAAGTGCTTTGACAGCAGGCCCTGTGCGTGCTACACTCGACGGCAACTATCCCCGCCGCCCAGCCACATGCAAGGAGAATCGCTATGGCACAGATGACAGCTGACGGCATTGCCGCATTTCTAGCGCCCCCTCGCCACGCCGTGATTGCGACCAATCGCGCCGATGGCCCACCGCAGTTGACTCCCGTTTGGTATCTCTATGAAGATGGCCGCATGTATATTAGCGCCGGTGTCAATACCGTCAAGGTGCGCAACCTGCGTCGCGACCCACAGGTGACGGTCTGTGTCGATGGTGGCCATCCCGATGCCCGCTATGTAATTTTGCAGGGCACAGTCATGATCGTTGAGCCGGGCGAAGAACAACAGGAGGAGATGCGCTGGCGCATTATCCGCCACTACCATGAAGAGGAGGCAGAGGCCCGGCGCTACTACGAATCGATGCGGGATTCCCTCAGCGTGCTGCTTGTGCTGCAACCCGATAGAATGATTAGCCAAGATTTCAACTAATTCACACATGGTACGATTTACACAAGATGGACACCCACATTTTACACCCACATTGGAGGAACCCATGAGTAGCAAAAATATCAGCGTTGGGATCGTCGGTGCCGGCGCCAATACGACCTCGAAACACATCCCCGGTCTACAAGCAATTGACGGGGTGGAGATTGTCGCTGTCTGCAATCGTAGCCGGGAATCGGGCGAACGAGTCGCCGCCCAGTTTGACATTCCTCACGTCTACGAAGATTGGACAGCACTGATCAGTGCACCGGAGGTCGATGCGGTGGTGATTGGGACCTGGCCCTACATGCACTGTCGCCTCACCTTGGCTGCCTTGGCTGCCGACAAACATGTCATGTGTGAGGCGCGCATGGCAATGAATGCCGCCGAGGCCCACCGCATGCTTGATGCCGCGCGCATGAAACCGCACCTGGTTGCGCAGATCGTACCTTCGCCCTTCACCCTGCGCGTCGATAAGACCGTAAAGCGGTTGCTGGCCGACGGCTACCTTGGTGAACTATTGGCGGTGGAAGTGCGGGCCGGCAGTGGCTTTCTCGATAAGAACGGCCCTATGCACTGGCGCCATGACTTTGATCTCAGTGGCTACAATATCATGAGCATGGGTATCTGGTATGAGGCGCTGCTGCGTTGGGTGGGCGGTGCAACCAAGGTAGCGGCGATGGGCAAAACCTTTGTCAACATGCGGATGACAAGCGAAGGGGTACGTAAAGCCGTACGGATCCCCGAGCACATTGATATCGTTGGCGATCTGGCCTGTGGCGCACAGTTGCACATGCAGATCTCTGCGGTCGCCGGTCTCCTCGGTGGGCCGGAAGCATACCTCTTTGGCAGTGACGGCACCCTGCGCTTTGCCAACAACACGCTTTACGGGGGGCAGCGCGGTGACGAGGCATTGACTGAAGTTGCTATCCCCGAGGAGGAAGCCGGCGGCTGGCGGGTGGAAGAAGAATTTATCAACGCCATTCGCGGTCAGGAAGAGATTACCCACACCAACTTTGAAGATGGTGTCCGGTATATGGAATTCACTGAAGCGGTGACCCGCAGCATGCAGAGCGGTTGCGCGGTGGCGTTGCCCCTTTAGGTAGTTTCAAAGAAGAAGCTGTCCACACTAGTGACTGTCACTGGCCAGGCGTAGGTTCGCCTACGAGGTCTGTTGTGGTCAGTGATAGTCACCTTGGATACTTATTTTTCTGAGCCTCATATAGGGATGCGGCTGAAATTACACTTTTTCTCTCTGGTGAATTGTGCAATTTCAGTTTACCGCCCATATGAGCGTTTTCTGAAATGGCCTTAAGTGCAAGACCATTCAAATAAGCATATTGCTCGTTCCACGCTCTGCGTGGAATGTTGGATGAGACGCTCTGCGTCTCGGGACGCAGAGCGTCCGGGACCTGTTCCCACGCGGAGCGATGGGAACCAGTATTTCCTTATTTGAATGGTCTTGGCCTTAAGTGTTACATGGGTGGGCGGTGGGCAGTCAGTCATATCTCGCTGTCCACTGTCTCACTGTCCACTGTCTCACTATCCACTGTCTGCCCCATCCTGCATATGCGTATTGACCGCCTGCACGATGGCGAGGATGCCCCCAGGTCCTTCCACCTGGAGTAGTAGTGCCAGTGTCCCTTCAATGCTGTGTACAACCTGCCAAAGCCCCCGTTTGGCACTCTCACGCCAGAGGTCGCGCAGAAACGCATCAATCACATTGCGCACGGGATGGGAGGGCACACCGCTATTGCCCCGCTCGTTTGGACGCCGTTGCAGCACATCGCGCAGCAGTTCGGCTACCGCAGCGACCCGATCGGCATGTTTGCTCCCGCTCAAGGTGAGTAAGGCGATCTGGAGATCGGGGAGCAGTTCCCATGCTTGCTCTTCCCGTTGCGCCCGGAACAGTGGCTGGAGCAAACCATCGACATAAAAGTGCACCAGCGCTTCCCCCTCAAGTAAACGTGGCGCGGCGCGGCGCAGCGTACGAATCAGCGACGGAATTTCCTGCGTGGGATTTGTCGGCGGCGCAACAGTGGCAGCGCTGCCGGCTGGGGTGGCAGCAACACTCTCATTGGCGGGATCTGCATTCACGCGGCCGACCGTTGTAGGAGCTGAGTGGTGATTTTTCAATTGCAAAAGCGCTTGCAGGCGCAAACGTCGATTGCGTAAACCGTCATCGTCAACAGTCTCGCCCCAAAGGTTACGCAGACGCTGACGCCACCCTGTCGGTTCACGCCAGCGATCCAACAGCTGTAGGGCCAGGGTCGGCTGATTGTGCTGCAAATAAAGTTCGGCCAGCCCCCAGGTCAGTGCCCGTTCCGGATTGCGCATCGGCAGACTCTCTGCCCAATCCAGGGCCCGTTGCGCTTGCTCAGCAGCCAGTTCATCTTCTTCCAAGGCCAGGAGACTGCGCACCAATATGATCAAGGCTTCACTGCGTGATGGATCTTGGGGCGCAATCTGTTCCACCACCTGAACAGCATAATGGAGTGCGCCCAATTCCACGAGAACACCAGTCGCACTCGCCGCGGTCCAGCCATCGCTTCGCACACCGAGCAGGGCCAGTTGGTCGGCCAAGGCAATGCGCTCTTCGCGGCGCAATTGGCGCAACGGCATGGCATCGATCGCATTGCGCAGCGTGTAAACGAGAAAATCGACGTCGCTGTTGGCACTGGTTCGCTTTACCTGACGCAGCAGCGTGGTATCTTCTTTGGCCGGTGCGTAACCGGTTTCCCGTTGCGCCGTCTGCACACTTTCAATCGTGGCGATCTGTGTCAACACCTCATCGACTTCGCCCGCCTGGCCAAAGATCATTGCCGCCACCCGCCGGCTTTGTAAACTCACCAACGTTGACAAACGCAAGGTATCCAGACAGTAGCGCATCAGGCGCTCGGCCTTTGTTTGGGCCGTCCTGCCATCGCTGCTCCTTGGGTTGTGCTCCAAGTTGTTCGTCGCAGAGGCCGGCGTTGCTCCGGCGATCTCGTCCTGGAGCAACGTCGTAATGGTGTACAGTAACTGTGCACCAGCGTCGTCAAAGCGCCGGATCGCAACATTGATAAGATCATTGGTAAGCGGGTGGGGCCCGATGTGAACAATGGCCAATGCCAGTTGGTCGCGCAACTCGGGGCGTGTCATCACACGGTGCCAGCCTTTGGCCAGATTATCCAACCGCTCCAGGCAAGCTGCCGCCAGCGCAATCTCATCGGCCAACGCAGCACTGGTTGCCACCAGGAGCAGACGTTCAATATCTTGCGCCTCAGTTGGATGGGTGTGAAAGAGACGGTATTGCCACTGTTGCAGCTCGTGCTGGATGAGAGGGGCGAGTGCGGGCAGGCGTGGCAACTGGCACGCCAGTCGATAGGTCGCTTGTAACCGTGCCAGGGGCCGCCGCGCAACCAAATGGTTGGCGACCATCAACGCTTCGACCCCGTAGCCGGCATCAGCCAATGTTTCCCAACAGCGTTGCAGCAGCCACGATTCCGGCTGCCAAATATTGCGCTCCTCGACCAACAACGTTTGCTCATCCAACACGACGGCGGCCCCGGCCTGCAACGCGGCGAGCGCACTTTGGATCAGTGGTGAATCGGCCACCATTGCAATGTCAGGCGCTGTCCATGTCGAATTGGCGGCGGCATCACCATCGACAGGGGGGATGGCCGCTGTGGGCATTTCCACCGGTTCCGCATCCGGCATGAGAAAGGGTCGATCTTGGTTACTCATTGGGTTTGCTCAACGTGCATATTGTGCGTTAGCCACTCTGCCACAACCAGATCGCAAGCGCAAAACCGCTCAGGAGCATGGCCAGGGCAAGCAAGCGATGGCCCCACCGGCGATACTGTTGGGCCTGGGCCACCGTTTTGCCGTGCGTTTCATGATGCGTAGTGCCACGAACCAGGCGCGCCGGATGTTGATGCGTAACTTGACGAACACGGGCCAACCACCAAGCCCGTTGACAATAGGCCCAAAGACCAATATCACTGGCGCGGACCAAAGTGCGTTCGTGTTTCATGCTTCGTCTTCGGTATCCTGCAAGTAGGTTGACGTTTCTTCGTGGGCAGTTGACTCGCTGTTGCCCACGTGTGCCAGGCGCGCTTCAAAGGAGCGCAATGTTTCACGCATCTGATCCTGACGGATCGCCAACGTGAGATCGCCACGGGTGCGCTCGAGCACGCCGCGCAATACATCGGTCAGCCGGCGCAGGCCATCGGTGATTGCATCGGGGAAATCGATGGTGAGCAGTTGGCTGTAGATCTCATCCATGGCGTCGAGGTAGGGCTGTGCCTCAAGCACCTTCCCCTGGCGCATGAGATCGAGCACAAAGCGACGCATTTCAGTGGCCGCTTCGCTCAGGCCACGGAGATAAGTGGCGCCGGTGACATTGAGCGCCGCCGGGGTGGGCAAGGCTTCACCGCGGACCAATGCATAGACGACATGCGCCTCGACCAACTCTTTCAGCGCATCTTGGGTGTAGCCGGCGTGGTAGAGTGCCGGATGGGCAGCCAGAGGTGCGATCATATCCTGTGACTCGGCGCGTGCCGCCGTCAGCAGATCCGTCGCTTCGGTCCACTCGTGGCGGTGAATGGCACGAATGGCGTTGGCACACGAACGAACCAGCGCGCGACTCTGGCGCAACGCTTCGTCGCGCCGGTCATTGGTTTCAGTTAATTCCAGACGAATCGTTTCGACAATTTCATCCAACATGAACGGTTCTCAAACTCCGATACCTTACGCACTGAATAGGCTTTATTCCGATTTAATTTTGCCAGTGTGTGAACGCTCCCACCGGATTTGACAATCCGGTGATGCTCGGCGGATTTGCGGGAACCCCTTGGATGCCGGTGGGAGCAAATCCCCCATTGCCTCGGATTTTGACAATCCCCCTTGAGCGCTCTATTCCACTGGAGAAATTAAAGCGGAATACGCTCTAATCGAAGCGTCGTTCCCGACTGGCCTTTCAGCAAGCAGCGCCTTCGCGAATAGCGGCGTAAGCCCTACCGATAAGAAAATACGCAATTCCACGACATAATCATACTATATCCTGCAAAGAAACACCCAAATGTGAGGCTGGACCTGGATATGTGGCCGGCATCAATCAAAGTCGGTGCTGGCCGATTGGGGTGCCGGATGGAGCCAACGGGCCCGCTGGGTACGCGCTTTGACATAAAGTGGTTCCTCCGCGGTTGCGGGAACCGAGACATTGCCTGCTGATGGGTACTTGACAATTGCCTCCTCAACAATGTCAATACCCAGCCCCGGCGCATCGGGCACGAGCATAAAGCCGTCGACAATGGTCGGCTGCGGCTCCATTACCTCATAGCGCTGGGGTACATCATCTTCGAGATGTTCGAGGATCAGGAAATTGGGCAGCGTGGAACAGAGATGGACCGCGGCCATTTCGGCCACCGGCCCAAGCGAACCGTCGTGAGGTGCGAAGGTGATGTAGTGTGCCTCGGCCATCGCCGCCATCTTTTTCATCTGCAACAGCCCACCGGCGCGCCCGGTGTCGGGCTGAATCACATCGACGATTTCTCGTTCAATCAGCTCTTTGGTGCCCCAGATATTGGCGTGGCGTTCGCCGGCGGCAATGGGCAGGTTCACCGCGGCCGAGACCCGTGCGATCGCCTCGATATCCTCCGGTGCCACCGGATCTTCGTAAAAGAGCAGATCGTACTCTTCCAGCGCTTGCCCCATGCGGATAGCGTCGGCAGTGGTCAGCCAGGGCGGGCCGTGGATGTCGACCATCAAGTCGATCTCATCGCCCAGTTCTTTGCGCAGCATCTCTACCTTACTCAGCGGATCGCTGACACCACCCGTCTTGAGCGCGCCAAAGCCACGGTCGACCAACTCGTGCGCGCGTTCCGGCGTGTGTGCATGGGAATAGAGACGCACCCGGTCGCGAAGTTTGCCGCCGAGCAACTCGTAGACCGGCACACCGAGCGCCTTGCCTTTGATGTCCCACAACGCCATTTCAATCCCGGTCATCGCACCGCCGCCGACGATGCCGGTCATGCCGTGGCCCATCATCGCCAGCAACATCTTCTGCCAGATCTTCTCAATCTCAAAGGGGTTGTCGCCGACAAGAATCGTGCTCAGATCTTGGATGGCAGTCTCGACGACGCGCGGCCAGCCGCTCGCCTCGCCGACGCCATAGATGCCTTCATCGGTAAAGACCTTCACAAAGAGCCAATTGCGCGCCTTCCAGCCACTGCTGCCGGTCACGTTGGCGTGCATGAGGTAGGTTTTGATTTCGGTGATTTTCATTAAGTGCTCCTTTTGTGGGACTGAGGATTGGCGATAGAGGTAATTATGAACCGTTTTTTAAGCGGACGCCACCTCCGCCCACGGCTGGTACGCCAACGACTGGTGGCGGAAATAGGTCGTGTACAACTCGGCATAGTGCCCACCCTGGGCCAGCAACCCCTCGTGGTTACCCGCTTCGATAATCTCCCCATTCCGCAAGACAATAATTCGATCCGCCGCGCGCACCGTTGAGAGGCGGTGGGCAATGACAATGCTCGTGCGTCCTTGCAACACCGTTGTCAGCGCATCCT
>ERZ795053.5031-NODE-5031-length-13929-cov-5.276921_pt1 | contig 13929 bp, 17 predicted proteins | sample MGYA00375137_ERZ795053 | MGnify/ENA primary metagenome ERZ795053 (study PRJEB30182, sample SAMN05720284) | activated sludge metagenome | isolation source: Anaerobic digester | place: Hong Kong | collected 2014-12-17 ... | reverse complement strand
AGAGCAGGTAGAATGTCCAGGTGAGTGCATTGGCCGTCGTGTCGTGGCCGGCAAAGATGAGCAGCGCGATCTCGTGGCGCAGCTGTTCATCGCTCATGGTGGCGCCGGTCTCTTCGTCACGCGCCGTCATGAGCATCGTCAAGAGATCCATCGCTTCCGTGGAACTGTCCTGGCTTGCGGCTCGCCGGCGCCGCTCGCGGATCATGGCGTAGATGGTCTGATCCAACATCTGTGTGGCACGCTGGAAACGACGGTTTTGTGCCGTGGGTAAGAAACGGGGTGGCAGAAAGGGGGTCTGCATCCGCTTGCTCGTGTAGTTGGTCGTTTCAACAAAGGCATCGCCCACGCGCTTCGCCTCGCCCAAAAGATCGACGCGAAAGAGCGCCTGCCCGGCAATGCGCAGAGTCACCTGGGTCATTTCCTCTTCGATGGCCAACGGTTGCCCTGCGGGGTGATCGTCCCAGGTTGCCAGCATCTGCTCCGTGGCCGCGGTCATCAGCGCCGTCATACCTTGCAATTGTTGGCGATGGAAGGCCGGTTGCATGAGCCGCCGCCGGCTCAGCCAGCTTTCGCCGTCGAGCGTGAAGAGTCCCTTGCCCAGGTAGCGCTTGATCAAGTCGTTGACAAAGCGGTTGCGCCGGTAGTTGCGGTTGTGTTCTTGCAGAATATAGCGGACCATATCGGGATGGGTGATGGCGTACGTATTCACCCAAAGCAGCCGCAGCCGCACCACATCCCCGTACTCCTCCATCGCGGTGCGATAAAAGCCCAACATGTCGCGCCGAAAGTTATCGATCAGGCCAAAGATCGGATGTCCCTTGGGCCCGGGGGGCGCCTTCAATTCGTCATTCATTGTTTCGTTGTTCTCGTGCGCTGTAATAAAGTTGGTGAGACGTAAGGCGTGAAACGTGAGAAGTGAAGCGTGAGAAGTGAAACGTGAGAAGTGAAGCGTGAGAAGTGAAATGTGAAACGTGACCTACAGCCGTCACATCTCCCGTTTTACGTGTCACGTTTTACGTTTCCCGTTTTACGTTTCCCGTTTTACCTCCCCACAAGAAAGTAGTTATCGTGGCCCGGCACAATGACATCTGCGATGTGGGCCAATTGTGCCATGGAGGCCGACGCTGCCGCGAAATCCTCCGAGTTGAAGTAGCCCTGGCGGTCGTTCCAGTAGTCACGGGTCACCGCGGCGTCGGCGGCGATGACGACGCTCTGTCCCTGGCAATCAAAGCGCAGGCTGTAATGGTGCAGCGTATGACCGGGCGTGTGGAGAATCTCGAGTTCGCCGAGCAACGGACTCGTTGCCGGCGCAACGGCTTTCGTGTAGTTACCCGATTGGTTGAGCAATTCGGCAACCGACGGCGCGGCCAGCCAACGGGCGTGAGGAAAGTGCTTGAGCCCGTAGTGGTGGTCGCCGTGGGCGTGGGTGATGAAGATGGTGTCAACGTCTTCAAGTTGTTTGCCCGTGCGGCGATAGAGCTCGGTAGCCATTGCCTCTTTCTCTTTCAGCGACGGGTCAACCAGCAAACAGAAGGCGTCGCCCTGAATGAGGGTACAGGTGCAGATGGCCGGGCGGTAGGCCTTATCGTCCCGTTCGCCCCAATAGCGGTTGCGCGAGATGTTGCCGATGGTGATGATATCCCAACGTTGGATCATGGTGGCTTCCTTTGGCATAGTTGGCGGGGGCGTAGGGGCAGACAAAACTGGTCGCAAAGTTCGCAGATTGTGGTATAATGGGAGTATTGTAACGATTCAGTTGCGAATGAGCAACCTGATAGATACTGCCGTTGTGACAGTTGTGGTTGAAGATGGGACGCATCCGTTGAAAATGAGGAGTTTGTTATGACGGTTGTTGACGCATTGCAATCGGCACAATTTGTTGTCAACGATGATGGGAAACGGATCACTGTGCTGCGGCAGCGACCGAATTCGTCAGAGTCCAGTATAGAAGTGGGGTGACAAGATGGACGAGAAACGAAGATACATACTCTCTAGCGAACTAGAGAGTATTTCAAATACGTTGATCAATGAGTATCAACCGGAAAAATAATTTGGCTCATATCGGTATGCGACTGAAGTACCTATCTTTCTCTGAAAGGTTTTACGACAATTTCAGTCAGTCGCCCATATGAGCGAATAATTTTATTTGGTTCGATGGTCAATCAAGATATTCAGGAATGGAGTGATCTTGATATTGCGATCATCAAGCAAACAAACCCTTTTATCAACGACTGCGCGAAGTTGCATTGCTCTGTCGACCATCGGTTGGCGTTGATTTCTTGGTTTATACACCGGAAGAATTTCAGCGCTTACTAGCCGAGCAGAACCCGTTTATTACTGAAGAAATTGTGAATAAGGGCAGAGTTATCTATGTGCGCAAATTTGCCAAAACAGTGGCTTGAGCGAGCAGTTGAAGATTTGGTTGTCGCACAACTACTGTTGGATGAAGAACACTTTATTACATGCATGTTTTCTTTCGCAACCATCAATGGAGAAGGCGCCCAAGGCTCTTTTATTGCATGTGACGGGTGCATGTCCACGCACTCATCGATTGGTAGATTTACTGATCGAGGCAGCGACTTCTGAACAATCTTTACTCAATTTGTTAGCAGACTGTGCTATTGTCGATCAATATTATTTCCCCACGCGTTATCCTGACAGTCTTCCCGGTGGCCTGGCTACTGGACTGCCGGGAAAAGTCGAAGCTAGGGAAGCCGTCGAAATTGCCGAACGCTTGCTAACCGCTATTACTCCCAAACTCCCGCAAGAAAATGAGAGAGAAAAAACAGATTCAGAAGAGAAGGTGGACGACGAATGATCCAGCAAGCTCGCTTCGGCAGAACCAATCTCTCCGTCACCCGCATTGCGCTTGGCGGCTATCCCTTTGGCGGCGTTAATCAGGCGCGTGACTGGGATCCCTTCTCCCCAGCCGGCCGCCAAACGGCCATTGCAACCGTCCACGCCGCGCTTGATGCCGGCATCAACTACATCGACACCGCACCCAGCTACGGCGACGGCAACAGTGAATCGATTATCGGCGAAGCGACTCATCAGCGCCGTGCTGAATTTACCCTCGCCACCAAGGTCGGCTATCGTAACTTGAGCGCGGCGGAGGTCACCGCCAGTGTGGAAAGCTCGCTGCGCCGGCTGCGCACCGATGTGATCGATGTGATCCAATTCCACGGCGGTATGTACACCGACGTTGAAGTGAGTCACATCCTCAACAATGGGCTGCTCGATGCCTTGGTGCAGTTGCGCGACCAGGGCAAAGTGCGCTTTCTCGGCTTCACCGTCGAGGAACCGTGGACTGCGCAGCCGCTCATTGCCTCCGGCGCGTTTGATGTGATGCAGGTGCGCTACAACCTGATCTACCAGGCCGCTGCCCTCCATGTCCTCAATCAGGCCAAAGCGGCTGATCTGGGCGTTGCCACCATGCGCACGATGACCTCGGGCATGTTGCAGCGCATCGCGCAACACCTTGCGCCGGGTTGGCAGGACGCGAACGATCTCTACACCGTCGCGCTGCAATTTGTCTTATCCGATAGCCGGGTCCATTTGCCGATCGTGGGGATGCGGTGGCCGGAGGAAGTGGCGCACAATGTGGCGTTGGTTGAGAACTTTCAGCCGAGCTATGATATGGCCGCGTTGCCGCGGTTGACGGCGGGGATTTATCGCAGCGAGGATGAAGGAAAGGCGTAGCCCGTGACCGACCAACCCTCTTCCCCCTTTGCCTACGACGTTTTTATCTCCTACAGCCATGCCGATAGCACTTGGGTCCACGGCCAACTCTTGGCGCGGCTCGATCAGGCCGGCTTGCGGACCTTTATCGACTTCCGCGATTTTGAACTTGGCGCCCCGAGCGTCACGGAAATGGAACGCGGTGTATTGACAAGCCGCAAGACGCTGTTGGTTCTCACCCCGGCTTATCTGGCCAGTGACTGGGCCACGTTTGAGGCGTTCATGTTGCAGACGCTCGACCCAATCAACCGGGGGCGGCGCTTGATCCCACTGTTCAAGGAGCACTGCACGCTGCCACCGCGGATCGGCATGCTCAGTCATGTGGACTTCACCAATCCTGCCACCATCGACCTGGCCTGGCAGCGGCTGTTGCAGAGCCTGGCCGGCGCCAATGTGACGGTGCCGCCACCCACACCACCTACCATCAGATCGACTTCAACAACCCCACCCTCTCCCGCGGCAATGCGCCGCCTGCGCGAAGTGTTGGCCCAGCTCTTTTCAGAGCAGCGGAACGTACAACGGGTGGCCGGTGATGCCGGACTGTCGATCCAGGCCATTGACTGGGGCGGCTCTGTGGTCAACAACTGGCACGCGGTCCTCGGCGAAGCGCGCAAACAGAACCAGCTCGCCACACTGCTCGCCGTTGCCCAGGCAGAGTATCCCCACCACGCCGATCTCGCCGCCGCCATTGCGGAAGTGTCCTAGCTAGTTCTTGTTGCGAAACGCGAGATTGAGGTGACAGTCACTTAGAACGCCCAGTGTGAGCTGATAGGCAAAGTGGTCAAAAGTGACTGTCACCTGGTCTTTCGCAACAAGAACTAGCTAGTTCTTGTTGCGAAACGCGGAAACGCTTCACGCAAAGCCGCAAAGAGCGCAAAGGGCTCACTGGTCTTTCTTGGCGAGCTGCGCGCCTTTGCGTGGATCTATTTGTATCTCAGCTATCCAGACACGCTGTTTTGCCAAGTGACGTTAATTCTCCATTAACAATCGTGCAATACATTGGAAGCCATTGTTGTCCTATCCACAAAATTAGGCCACTTTCCATTCTGATCATACCGAGGAGACAACCGTGGATTTACTGAACATGTTCCGCCAATCAGATGACGTTGTCACGTTTCGTGCGGGTGAGACCATCTTCCATGCCGGCGATTCAGGCAACCAGATGTATGTTGTTCTAGACGGTGAGGTAGAAATTGCGTTAAACAACAAAGTGGTTGAAACGGTGGTTCCAGGGGAACTGCTGGGGGAACTAGCTCTAGTAGATCAAAGCCCACGCAGTGCCGATGCAATTGCGCGCACCGATTGTCGCCTCGTGCCGATCAATGAGCGACGCTTTCTCTTTTTGATCCAGGAAACGCCTTACTTCGCGTTGCAGGTGATGAGTGTCATGGCGAACCGGCTACGGCGACGAACGCAAGATGCTGTGGGGTCTTGACGAGTTTCGCACCACTTGAAATCCCGCACGTCTCGTTATAGCACGCGTGACTTTGTGCCGCGGTGGTGGGCTGTTCCGCGGAAGGAGTGGCTGCGGCTCGCTGCTCTGTTGCTGCCAATTGGGCGGCGGCATATTGGCGCACCAACTCGTGAAGATCATAGCGGTTGTCACCAACGCGTTGCACCAGCGATTTATCCAACAGAGCGGTGAGACGGGGCAGTGTTGCCTGCGCCACAATCTGTGCTGCGTCGCGGGTAAAGCCGCCGCGAAAAATGGCTAAATGCTAGAGCACTCGCTGTTCAGTGGTGGCGAGCAGCGCCCACGAGTGGTCGATCGCGGCCCGAATTGACCGGTGGCGCAGCGGTACATCGCGCCAGTTACTGCTCAAAAAGTCAATGGTCTGCGCACTCCCATTGGAAAGCCGCCGTTCGTCCCCTTCCACCTTGCGGATCAAGGCGACCGAACAAGCGGCGCGTGCCGCCAGTTGGGCTTGTGTGAGATCCAGTGCTTGCCGTCGACGCCGCACCCAGCGGCCAAAGGACGGGCTGAAATCAGGTGACACAGTTGTCATAACGGTTAACCATTGTACTCCCGGCATGCTGATCGAGAGAGAGCTTGCTAGCGCTGAGTATAGATCGTGAACGAGCCGTTTGACAACATCGCTCTTTTGCGCAATAATGGCGGTGCCGAGAGAGTTCCCCACCAAATATCTGTCAGAAAATTCTCTGGTTCCACTGGGCCCAACTGAATCTTATGGACAACCCATTTAAAAGTCGCACGAATAAAGGCGCTTTCACACGAGAGTAGCTGTGCGACTTTTAAGGGGTTTATCTATTAGGATAGATTCCAAATCAATACAAGCTTATTTACTCACAAATTCTGATGGCTTTGGCCTATCAACAGACATAGATTTGGTCCGTTTCTAGAGACATTCAGAAAAAGATTCGTGGGATGATCGCGAATCAAGCAGCACTGTAGCCCCACAAATCTTCTTCTGAGATAACGATGGCGTGCCTGTATCCTCGTCGCAAGGTGCCCAGAGTAGTTGCCCGACGGACGTTTCCCTTCATCGGCCAATCGCACGCCGCTGCATACCGGAGCAGCGCTGGTTGGCGAGTCTACCGCCTTTTGCGTTCTATCAATCCTGTCGACGTACACCTGTTTCCCAATCCAGGTGTTGCCCACAAAGATCATTTTGTTTATGGTGAGAGGAGAGTTTCATGAGTAGTCAGCTTCAGCGAAGTCGGATCAGCCGTCGTGCCGTCTTGCAGGGCCTGGCCTTTGCGAGTGGTGCGACCGTTTTGGCCGCCTGTACACCGCCGCAGGCCGGTGGTGACGGAGCATCCGCCCCCTCGGCCAGCGGTGCCAAAATTCTGGCGCGTCTGAATGGCATTGATCCCCCTGGCCAGGAATTCGTCAACAACTTTATCGTTGAGTACGGCGCAGAAAACAATGTCGAGATCGAGATCGACTACACCGACTGGGCCAGCTCATTCCAGAAGATCACGACCGGTCTCGCCGGCGGCACGGCCCCCGATATCTTCATGGGTGGCGGATTGTGGACACCGCCGATTGCCTCGAAAAACGGCGCACTGGCGCTCGATGACTACATTGCCACCTGGGATGATTGGGAAGATTGGTATCAGGCAACGCGTGACGACGTCACCTACAATGGTACTATCTACGCAGTCCCCTATCGCATGAACGCCCGCGGCAACATCATCTACCGCAAGAGTAAATTTGAGGAAGCTGGTCTCGACCCCGCGAAGCCACCGGCCACTTGGGAAGAGGCCAAGGAGATGGCCGCCCAGTTGACCAAACAGACCGATGGCAAGTATGAGACGGCCGGCTGGAATGTGATCATGGTCGTCAATGATTTGACCCAGCAATATGAAGATGCGCTCTATCAGGCGGGCGGCAATTACTTCAGCGAAGATCGCACGCAGCCGCTCAACAACACGCCCGAAGGCGAAGAGGCACTGCAGTTTTGGGTGAGCTTTATCGAAGATGGCATCGTGCCGCCGGAAGGAATGGATTCCGGTGTGCCGAACTTGAACGCCTACAGTGCCGACAAGATTGCGCTCTTCGCCGGCTGGCCGCAAGATATGCTCAACACCAAGCTCAATGCGCCCGAAATCTGGGAAGATACCCTGGTCGGCCCACCGCTGACGCACAAGGAACAGGCTTACCAGGTCTATGTCGACAAATACTTTGTCTACTCCGGGACCAAAGTGCCGGATGAAGCGGCGGCGCTGGTGCGCGGGTTTATGTCCGGCGATGCCGCGATCATGATTGGGGTTGAAGGCATTTGGGGCTTGCCCTGCCGCAAGGCACAGGAGAGCGCCCCGATCTATCAGGATCCGCGCATGCAGGTCTTCCTCAGCAATACCCAATATGGGCGACCACGCCAGATCGTGACGCAGCACTTCGATGTGCAGCCGGCCATGGGCCGCGAGGTGGAAGCCGCGGTGCGCGGGGCCAAGACGGTGCAGCAGGCGCTCGCCGACATGGACGATGCCGTGACCAAGATTCTCCAAGGAGGCTAATTCGCCAATGAGTGCAACCTCCCTCTACGGCGCGCCGCGGCGCAGACGCCGCTGGGGTCGGGGGTACATGTTTGAGCGGCGACTGGCAGCACTCCTCTTTGTGTTGCCGTCGCTGCTCTTTCTGGCCATCTTTGTGGTCTACCCGATTATCGATGCCTTTTACCTTAGCCTGCACCGCTACGATTTGCTGACGCCACCGATCTGGGATGGGTTGGGGCGCTACCGTTTGCTCTTCGATGATGACCGTTTTGTGAAGGCGCTTGGCAATACCCTGCTCTTTGCCGTCATGACCGTCCCACTGGGCACGGCACTTTCGCTGTTGTTGGCCGTGCTCATCAATCAACCGTTGCGTGCCATCTACATCTTTCGCACGGCCTACTATCTGCCGGTGGTCACCTCCTTTGTCGCCGTCTCCTTTATCTGGCTCTGGATCTACGAACCCCAATTCGGCCTGCTCAATCAGCTTTTGGAAAACATGGGCTTGCCGACCCTGAGCTGGCTGCGTGATCCCAAAACCTCGATGCTCTCGATTGCCATCCTTTCGATCTGGAAGAATGCCGGCTACAACATGATTATCTTTCTGGCCGGTCTGCAAGGGGTGCCGGACTATCTCTACGAGGCCGCCGAAATCGACGGGGCCGGACCGGTACAGCGCTTCTGGCACATCACCGTGCCCATGCTCAGCCCGACGACTTTCTTTGTTTTCGTAGTTTACTTCATCGGTGCGCTGCAGATGTTTACCCAATCGTGGATTCTGACACAGGGTGGTCCACTTGACTCGACGCTGACGGTCGTTTATCTGATCTACCAGAATGGCTTTGAATTTCTGAAGATGGGCTCAGCGGCGGCGATGTCAGTGATACTCTTTATTATCATTGCGATTGTTACCTATATCAACACGCGGATAGTGCGCTATGACACCCACTTCAACTGAAACCACACGGACCATGCCCCGGGCGCAAGTCAAAACGCAACCAGCCAGGAGCGTGGCGCACGCCGGCAGACGGATCACGCACACGCTTGGCTGGTTGCTGCAAACCAGTGCACTCTATCTGCTCCTGATTGTGCTGGCGGTGATCTTTGTCTTTCCCTTTCTCTGGTCCTTCCTGACTTCGGTCAAGTCTACGACAGAGGTCTTTGATCCCGGGATCGCGCTGCCCGCGGTCTGGCGCTTCGACAACTACATACAGGCTGTCCAATCCTACAATCTGTTGCGCTACCTTTTTAACAGCACCTTCGTCTCGTTGGTCGTGGCGTTGGCGCACATTGCACTGGCCTCGACGGCCGGCTTTGCCTTTGCCCGTCTGCACTTTCCCGGCCGCGATCTGCTCTTTGTGCTCGTGGTTGCCACGCTCATGGTCCCCTCACAGGCAACGCTGGTACCCCTCTTTATTCTGGTCAAAGAGTGGCCGCTGTTCGGTGGTAATGACATCTGGGGCAACGGTGGCTTCGGCATGCTCGACTCGTACTGGGCGCTCACGGTCCCCCTCTTTGCCACCGCCTATGGCACCTTCCTGCTGCGCCAATTCTTTTTAACCCTGCCCGCCGACCTCGAAGACGCCGCCCGCATCGACGGTACCTCCGAGTTTGGCATCTACTGGCGCATTGCCCTGCCCCTCTCCGGTCCGGCGCTGGCAACGTTGGCGATCTTCTCGTTCCAAAACATGTTCAACGATTTCGTCTGGCCGCTGGTCACGACCCGTTCCGATGTCATGAAGACGATTCAGGTGGGTCTCGCCCAATTCCGTCGCGAAGGCACCACCGACTGGACGCTGCTCATGGCCGGCACGATGATTGCCACCATCCCGATTTTGGTGATCTTTATGCTCGGGCAACGGTACTTCACACAAGGTATTGCCTTGACCGGCATTAAGGGGTGATTCATTACTGAATGTCTGTTCCAACACTGGGCTCTGCTGATGCTCCACGTCCTGTAACCATTTTACTGAGTGGCGCACCCGGTACGGGCAAGTCCACGGTACAACGTCGCGCCCCGGCCTATTTTCGCTCGCGGCTGGGCGCGACGGCGGCCTTTGGGACGGATGAAATTCATGCTATGATCGACCCCGATTGGATGTTGCCCTATGAGCAGCGCCGGGCCGACTTCATTACGCAGACCTGCTGTCATCTGGCCCAGCAATTCCTTGCCGCGGACTTTCGCTGTGTCCTGATCGCCGGCAATGCCCTCTATCTGACAGAGACCGTAGAACAATATCGACAAGCACTCACCCCATTCAGCCACCTCTATCACGTTACCCTGGATGCCGACCTGGCAACACTGGTGGAACGGGTGCGGCAGCGCGGGGATCTCACTGCCCATCCACCGGCCTGGTTGGCGGAGTGGCTCGCTCATATTCGTGGCCATTACGCTGATTGGACGCACATTATCGACACGACCAACCTGTCCGTAGAAGAGACGTTGGATGTGATTTACGCGCAACTCCTGGACTCAAACCATCCGCCGGTTGTGGCGCGCGCGCCACGAAAGCAGTGAGCCATGAGCGACCAACATCGACTCCAATCGGCACGTGAACGTTGGGATGCCGAAGCCGCCAATTTTGACGATGAACCCGATCACGGTCTGCGCGATCCGCAGATCCGCAACGCCTGGCTCACCCTGCTGCAAGGGTGGCTGCCGCGCAAACCAGCCTTGATTCTCGACATTGGCTGTGGCACCGGCACTCTGAGCACGCTAATCGCCGAACAAGGCCACACCGTCACCGGCATCGACCTGTCGCCGGCAATGATCGCCCAGGCCCAAGCCAAAGCCGCAGCGGCAGGAGAGACGATCGCCTTTCATGTGATGGATGCGGCATTCCCACAATTTACACCGGGCGGTTTTGACCTGATTCTCTGTCGCCACCTGCTGTGGGCGCTGCCCGAGCCGAGCCAAGTGCTGGCGCGCTGGGCAGTGCTGCTAAAACCGGCGGGCCGCCTGCTGTTGATCGAAGGCTTCTGGCACACGGGGGGCGGTCTGCATGCGCAGGATGTCATTGCCGCGCTGCCGGCTACGTTACCCAATGTCACGGTGCAGCCGCTCAGCGAGCAGCCGATCTTGTGGGGCGGTCCTGTAACGGACGAACGATACGCCGTTGTCGCGGATACGCCGGCATACAATCCAAGGGGTGACGGCATTGTTACCCAGTGAGACCGCCCAAAGTTACGATCAAATCGCCGACCGTTGGCACGGTGACACGTTTCCCGCGGCCAACGGCATTGCGCAACATGAACGGGCCATCGCTTTTTTGCAACAGAAAGGGCATGCACTCGACATCGGCTGTGGCGCCAGCGGGCGTATCATCGACCTGCTGCTGCGTCATGGCTTTGCGGTTGAAGGAGTGGATATTTCGGCGCGGATGCTGGCATTGGCCCGGGCGCGCCACGCCGATATCACCTTTCATCACGCCGACATCTGTGAGTGGCCGTTGCCGCGTCAGTACGATCTCATCTCGGGGTGGGACAGCATCTGGCATTTACCGCTGGCCCAGCAGGAGCCGGTGATGCGCAAGCTCATGGCCGGTTTGGCCCCCGGCGGCATCTTGATCTACACCACCGCCGATCTGGACGCACCGGCCGAAAAGGTTGATCAAGCCATGGGCGTGCCGGTCTCTTACGGTGTCCTCGGCATTCCCGCTACCCTCAACCTGATTGATAGCTGTGGCTGCGTCTGCCGTCACCTCGAGTATGATCAATATCCAGAGTTACATCTCTATCTCATTGTGCAGAAGCGATCACAACTGACGGGAGCCGATCATGGACGCAAGTTGGGTCTTATTTGTTGAACAATACCCGCTGGTAATGGCGGCCTATCGAAAAGTGGCAAAAATGGCCTGGTTCCAGGAGGAGGGGTGGGTTGCTTTTGTGGGCCACTATACCCACGGCATTTTCATGCAACTCTATAAGCCCCACTGGTACAACCACGAGTTCGATGGTATCCATTTCGAGCTGGCGCTGGATGCCAATTGCGTACAGAACAAGGTAGCCAGCATTCAACTGCACATCACCCACAAGGCGGTGCTACCCGACCGCGACCAATTCAACGCCCTCACCATTCCGCGAATGAAAGCGGCGATGGCCGACTGGGATTCCCGCTACGAATTCTCTGAGACCAAGCTTTCCGAGCGGTTGCGCCTGACCGTGCCCGTGACAAAGTCAACCTTTGCCAAGCGAGTATCGGATGAATTGGCACACGTCTGTCGTTTGGGAGTGATCATTGATGAGGCACTTGATGAACTGTGGTCAGTAAATGAATGACGTGCCATGACTTCTATCGAAGTTGCCAAGTGCCAGGTACTCTTTGAGCGTAGCGACCAATTCCACGCAACGGGGACCGGCCACCTCTCGATCAAAACCTTCTTACACGGCGAAGCACGCTACGCCGTCGGCGCGGCGCGCTATCGGGTGAACGATGACTGTTATCTCGTGCTCAATCATGGGCAGGCGTACACGATCACGATTGACGCGGCCAAGCCGGTTGAGTCCTTTTGCATCTTCTTTGCCCCAGACTTGGCCGCCGAGGTCAATCGCTCGCTCACCGCAACCATCGCACAACTGGTGGACGATCCCACACATACCTGTGCCACTCCGCTCCATTTTTTTGAACGCACCTACCGCCATGGGGATACTGTCTCGCCCGTGATGCAGCAGCTTCGGCGCGCCTTTCCCCTCCACCGCCACGAACCCAATTGGTTGGCGGAACAGGCCCATTATCTAATGGTGCAATTGCTTGCGGCGCACCATCAGGTGTATGCGGAGACCGCTTCGTTGAGCGCAGTCCGTCCAGCCACGCGCGAGGAACTCTATCGCCGGTTGCACGTGGCGCGCGACTTTATTGCGGCCAGCTTTGCCCAACCGATCACGCTTGATGAGATAGCCCATGTCGCCGCGCTCTCGCCCAATCACTTGCTGCGTAGCTTCAAAGCGCTCTTCCACACGACGCCCCACCAATATCTCACCGAAGAGCGGCTGGCGCACGCCTGCCGTCTCTTGCGTACCACAGAGCTGCCGATCACCACTATCTGTTTGGATGTCGGCTTTCAAAGCCTCGGCTCGTTTAGCACACGCTTTCGCCGCCGCTTTGGGCAATCGCCAGTCCAATTTCGTCAACAAGCCGGGTGATTTTGAAGAAGACTTTGGGGTGTAACCAGGGTATACTTAGGTTGCTGCCTACCTTCTCCACATGGAAGGTTAGTCAAGAAGGTGCTACTGCGAGAAGGAGCGCAATTGGGGTTACTTAAAAGGAAAATCTATGAGTCAAATCAGTGACATTGTCAAAGCGTTCTTTGCTGCGTATGAACAGCATATCAAGGCATCAATGCCGGACCAAATTGCCGTACAATATGCTGATTCGTTTATGTTCGCCGGGCCACATGGCACACAAGCGGTCCGCAAAGAAGACTTTCTGAAGGTGTTGCCCAAGCGCGAGGGCTTCTTCAAGGCCATTGGCCTGTCGTCAACCACACTTCAATCAGTGGAAACAGTGCCATTGGCAGACAATTATCTGTTGGCGAAGGTGACGTGGCAAATGCGCTTTGAAAAAGAGGGTGCGCAACCGATTCTCGATGAGAATTTGGCGACCTACATTTTGCAGCAACAGGAAGATGCTCTGCAGATCGTCTTTCAGCTCGATCATCAGGATTTAATGCAGCGCGTAGCTGAGTTGGGGTTGTTGCCAGCGTCCTCAACGCAATCACATGAATAAGGAGTGACCAATGGCAGTGACAACAGCGCTAGGAGTTACCAAGATTGGCCAGGTGGCCATGATGGTGCAGGATGTGGATCGGGCCGTCGCGTTTTATCGCGATGTGTTGGAACTACCCTTCCTCTTCCGCTTCGGCGACCTGGCTTTCTTGCAATGTGGCGAGGTTCGGCTGCTCCTCGAAAAACCCCAGCCAGGGGCAGAAACGCTCGGCAACTCGATCCTGTACTATCAAGTGCCGGACATGCAACAAGCCTATGCAACGCTGCAGAAGCGGGGCGTGAACTTTATCGATGAGCCGCACCTGATCGCTAAGATGGCCGACCATGACCTGTGGATGGTCTTCTTTCACGACAGCGAAGGCAATACGGTTGCGCTCATGTGCGAGGTACGGTAGTCAATGTCAGTAAGTTAGGCCATTGCAAGAAAATAAATCCTCCGTAGAGGCGGCCCTTGTGGGCGCCCGCAAGGGGCCGCCCCTACAGGATGGGGTGTTTTATTATTTGCAGAAG
>ERZ795053.5030-NODE-5030-length-13931-cov-9.763909_pt1 | contig 13931 bp, 6 predicted proteins | sample MGYA00375137_ERZ795053 | MGnify/ENA primary metagenome ERZ795053 (study PRJEB30182, sample SAMN05720284) | activated sludge metagenome | isolation source: Anaerobic digester | place: Hong Kong | collected 2014-12-17 ... | reverse complement strand
CCCAAATCGCCGGTGGCGTTGATGTAAAACTCGACGGAATCCTCGTTCCAGTAGTTTTCGCCGTGCTGTCCGGTGATGATCTTCGCGTCGGCGACGTCGGCCATCAGGTAGAGGTATTCGTCATCGGCGGCGGCGGCAAAGGACACGGCCGTTGACCCACGTACCTGCGCCGCCGTTTCGGGAATCAACACTTTGGGCACACCCTGCCAGTCGCTCAGGTCGCCATCCAGGGTGATGGTGACCGGGAAGGGGGCCAGGTAGGTCTCGCCGGGCGCGCCGGCCGGGGCCAACATGGTTTCCGCATCTGTTTCAACAATCTCCGCTGCTGCGGTCGGAGCTTCGGTGGGCGCGGGGGCCGTTGTGGGCTCAGGCACGGCCGTTTCCGTGGGCGCAGCCGTGGGCAAGACCGCCGGTTGGGCAGTGGGCGCGGGCGTGGCAGCCGGCGCGCCGCCGCAGGCGACCAGGAATACAAGTATCAGGAATAAGGCCAGACGGCCGTTTCTCTTCATCTTCTCTCTCCTCTTCTCAAGTTCACGTTGGGACTGTGGATAACTGCGGGGCGTGGTAGCGGGCGTCGGAAACGGCCGTTTCCCCTTCCCAGGTAAACCGCCCTTCCAGCCGCACGTCGCGAGACGAGCTGCCCACGCGCACGACAAATTCGCCCGGCTCCACCACCCAATCAGATACAGCCGGGTCATAATAGGCCAGCGATTGGCCGGTCAGCTTCAGGCTGACGGTCTGGCATTCGCCCGGTTCCAAATGGATTTTGGCGAAGGCTTTGAGTTCTTGTAACGGCCGTACCAGCCGGCTGGCCACATCGCGCACGTAGACCTGCACAACCTCCTGCCCGGCGCGCGGGCCGGTGTTGGTCACGTCCACGCTCACCTCGATTTCGTCGCCGGGGCCAAAGGTCTCGCTGTTCAAGCGCAAATTCTCGTAAGCAAAGGTCGTATAAGACAGCCCATGCCCAAAGGGGAAGAGCGGCTCAACCTTCTTTTTGTCGTAGTAGCGGTAGCCGACGAAGAGACCTTCGCCGTAGTGGACACGGCCGTTTTCGCCGGGAAAGTTGAGGTAGGCCGGGTTGTCTTCCAGGCGCACCGGGAACGTGGTGGGCAGCTTGCCCGAGGGGGTTACGTCGCCAAACAGCACGTCGGCCAGAGCGTTGCCCGCTTCCTGCCCGCCGTACCACTGCTGCAAAACGGCCGGAACTTCGGCCAGCCAGGGCATCTCTACCGGCGAGCCGACGTTCAGCACGACGACTGTGCGGGGATTGGCGGCGGCTACGCGGCTGATTAGCTCATTCTGGCGGCCAACCAGGGCCATGTCCTGCCGGTCGAAGCCTTCGCTCTCCCACTCGTTGGTCAGACCGGCGACGATGATGGCCACGTCGGCCTGGGCGGCCAGGTCAACGGCCGTCTGAATCGGGTCGGCGGGCAGCGGCGGCTGGCAGCCCAGACGCAGCGTGCGCCAGCCGCTTTCCGGCGAGGTGCTGTACTCGATGGTCAGGTCTACCGGCTGATGGGCGACCAGGGAGAGGGTAACGGCCGTTTTCACGTCCGCATCCTCCGCCCATTTGTCAATCAACAGCTTGCCGTCCGCCCATAGGCGCGCCCGGCCAATCTGCCATACGATCAGTTCGTAATCGCCGGCTTCAGGCACAGTCAGGCGACCTTGCAGCCGCGCCGAGAAATAGGCCGGATCAATGTAGGGATCGACCGTGCCGAACCAGGAGAAGGCGCTTTTGTCCACCGCTTGTGTGTACACCGGTTCGCCAGCCAGATCGGGATTTGCAAAGTAGGACAGTGTGAAACCGCGCGATTGGCCGTCAACTGCCGTCACCCAATCCATATCCAACAGCGGCGGCTGCCAATGAATCGGCGTGCCGATGGCGTAATCCACCCGTGCCGCCCCGGCGCACTGCTGGATGCCGGCCAGCGGCGACACTACGTAATGGGGATTGACAGCCGAACTGCCGCCGCCCATAATCTGCGCCCAGTGCGCGTTTTCGCCGATGACGGCAATGGTTTGAGCTTTAGCTGGGTCCAACGGCAGCAGGTCGCCTTCGTTTTTCAGCAGCACAATGGCTTCGGCGGCGGCGCGGCGGGCCACCTGCCGGTGGGCAACCGGGTCGCTGGCCTGTTCGGCGGCCAGTTCCGGCCGGTCAAACGCGCCGACGCGCGCCAGCAGGCGCAGCAGGCGGCGCACTTTGTCGTCGATGTGGGCCTCGTCCAGCTCGCCCGCGGCCACGGCGGCGCTGATTTTTTCCGGGTTCATCCAACGGGCCGGGCCGGGCATTTCCAGGTCCAGATGGCCATAAGGCACCCGGTCGCTATAAGTGCCGTACCAATCGGAGATCACCGCGCCGTCGTAGCCCCAGCCATCCTTGAGCACGTCCTTGAGCAGGTCGTTTTCGCTGGCATGAACGCCGTTGACGCGGTTGTAGGAGCTCATCAAGCTCCAGGGTTGGGCGGCCATTGCGAGACGGAAAGGCTCCAGGTAAAGCTCGTGCAACGGCCGTTCCGCCACCTCCGAACTCATTGAAAAACGCTCAAATTCCTGCTCGTTGCCCACGAAATGCTTGATGCAGGCCGCCACACCCTGGCTTTGCAAGCCGCGAATGTAAGCCGACGCCATCATGCCGCTGAGGTAGGGGTCCTCGGCGTAACACTCGAAGTTGCGCCCGGCGATGGGCGAGCGGTGAATGTTCACCGTGGGAGCCAGCAAGACGTGCGCGCCCTTGGCTTTGGTCTCTTCGGCGAGGGCCGCGCCCACCTGCTCCACCAGCGCCGGGTTCCAGGTGGCGCCCAGAGCCGCGCCCACCGGGAAGCAGGCGGATTTAGGGCCGGTGTTGCCGTCCTGGCCGCGTGCGCCGTTGGGGCCATCGGTGACTTTGAGGGCGGGGATACCCAGCCGGGGGATGGGGGCCGTGCGCCACATGTCTACACCGGCCAGCAGGGAGATTTTCTCGGCCAGGGTCATCGCTTGCAGAATGCTATCAAGATGTTGGTTCATCGTAGTCTCTCAAAATTAGTTTCGTAGGGCTATGGGTTGTGTTCTTCTAAGCGAAAGGAACAACATCACCAGAGCCAATGGCAACAGGAGGTAGTTGCCAACTTCACCGGGGGCAGTTCTAGTTGTTTCAATCGGTTTGACAAGGCTAAGAAAAATGCGCATCCCATACTCCACTACCATGAGCAAGTACATAAAGGGAATCAACATTTGATACCGCCAGATAACCACCACGTAAATCAGTCCGATCAACAACTGTGACAACCCCCACAAAGAAAAGATCAAGATGACGGTGGCCGCGGCGTTAGCGCTATACGTGTCTAGAGGAATGGTAGCAATGCTTTGCGCGCCGCCGTCGGGAGCAAACACGTGGATCAGGCTGCGGGCAATCGTCAGGATGGTGACACCGATAAACACCCATTTGGCCAGCGGGCTGCCCTGGTAATCGTTCGACAGCTGCCGGGGGAATACTCTATCGAGCATGTTGCCCTACCTCGGGAGATGGGCTTTCGGTTGCTTGTGGGACGGTCACTCGGACTGCCCGAATAATTTGATCCCGATCCAGGATGTGGCGGGAAACGGCCGTATCCAGGCAGCAGCCTGTGGTTTGGAGGATACGGCCGTCCGCAAACTGCACCTCAATTGCCGCCGCCTCGCCCAGCGTGTAGAGGACGGGCGTCTGGCAGAAGGTAAAGGCCAGCGAACCGGCGGGCAAGGCCAGCGTTTGCGCCTGCCCGGTCACGTCAATGTAGGCAAAACTGCCGGGTTCCGCCAGGAATTCGTCAGGGCGCAGCAGCGAAGGCGCAAAATGCAGCGCGCCCTCTTGCACGGAAATGCCCAATTCGCCCCAGCGGGTGAGAATTTCTTCTTTCACCTGGCCGGTCATACCCGGCTGGCGCGCACCATTGCCCGCCGGGGTGTGGGAATAGGGATCGGTAGGAAACGCCCCGTAGACGGCGGGTGATTTGTTGAAGCCTAATCCCTGGCGAATGTCGTAGTAGGCGTCGGCCAGGGCCTGGATGGTGGCTGCGTCGGCGCCTTCGGACACCGCCTGCTGGTAACATTCCTGTGCCGCCAGGAGCAGCTTGGAGACCATGTGCCAGTAGACGCTGCCCAGCCCTTCGTAGGCGTAAAACGTGCCGGAACGGCCGGTAAAAGCGCGATGATTAAAGGTGGCCTCGAATAAATCGAGGATGAAGTCGCGTTCGGCGGCGACCAGCGGCGCATAGGCCGGTTCCTGGGCCAGTTCGTCCAGCACGCGGGCGGCGTCGGCGGCGTTGCGGAACGCGCCGTGGAAATGGTAAACGCCGGCCTTGTCGCGGCTGAGCAAACGGCCGTCGCCCGCCGCCGCCAGCGCGGCCGCCAGGGATGAACCGGCCACCTGCTCGGGCTGCACGTTGTTCTTTTGCAGGAAGCCGGGCAGGGCGCGGTTGGGATAAAGGATGTAGGTATGCTGGTCGGCGCGGTAAAGGTCGCTCTGGCGCAGGCTGCGCAGCAGCGACAGCGCCTCATCGGGCGTCAGCAGGCCAGAGGATAGGATGGCCACCTGACCTTCGAGCATGGGATAGAGGTGTTCGACGGCCGTTTCGCCATCCGCCAGCCGCAAAATATTGTAGGCATGGTAGAGATCGTCGGGGCGGCGGTTGGCGCGCAGGGTGTGTTCCACGTAGCGTTGGGCCAGGGCCAGGAAATCGGCCAGCGCCTGCCCGTCCAATTCCGCTTGGGTGGGCGGTGGACCGCCGGCATAGATCGTGGCCCGGTAGGCGGTGGCGGCGGCGCCCAGTGCGTCCATGATGGCCCGGCGGGCCTGGCCGTCGAAGCCGGCTTCCAGGGCGGGCTGATGGGCGGCGAAGATGGCTCGCACGGCCGTAAAAAGATCGGCAACGGCCGTGTTGACCACGAACGTCTCGGTTTCAGCGGCGGCCAACTGCGCGCGCCAGAAGGCGATGAAGCGGCGCAGGTAGGCCGTCGTCACCACAGACAGCCCTTTGCCCACCAGGGCGTTGTTGGCGTCATTCCATTCCGGGCGCTGGGTGTTCATCCAGATGCCACCGTCGGGGACCAGGTTGGTGAGCTTGGCCAGCAGCAGCACGAGCAGCTTTTCGGCCAGCGTGGCGTGGATGATGGCGCCGGAGGGCGTGTGCCAGAGACGGCCGTCTGTGCCCAGGTTGGTAACGGCCGTTTGGATGGCTTCTTCGCTGTCCCAATCAAACTCGATAGTGTTAGACCAGTCGGCCAACATCGCCGCATACGGTTTCAGGCGATACGGCACGTTGGCGTAGGCAAAAATCGGGCGACGGCCCAATCGAGCCAGCGCGCCGGGCTGGGTGTGGGCGGCAATCTCCAGCAGCTTCTGCAAGTAGATGATCTGGTGGTCGCTCCAATAGCCTATGTTCGACCAGGGATTGTCCGGCTCTGGCGTCTCCCACTCGATGCCCTGGCGGGTCACCCGGTAAGGGTTGTAGCCGTCGGCGGTGGTGGCGTTGAGGAATTTGGCGATCATGCCCTCCACGAAATCGGGAAAAGCCAGGGCCAGCGGCTCCCAATTCTGGAAAATATCACGCCAGTTACCCTGGTAATCGAGCCGGGGCGAGCCATCCGCATGTTTCAGGTTGATGGAGAAGCGGTTCCAGGGACGGCTTGGGTCGCCATGACGGCGGCTGAAGGTGAGGGGCAAATATTCGTAACAGAGGCGGATCAGGTCGGGCAGGTCGGCGGCGGCGGCCCGGGTGTACAGATCGCTGATGGGCAGGCAGGCGGGCAGCGCCGCGAACCAGGCGGCGTGGGCAGCGTTTAACGGCCGATTGCGCACACGAACAAACGCCAGAAAGTCATCCCGGTCCACGCTGTAACCGGCGGCAAAGATGCCGCCGCGCATGATGTTGAACATGACGTTGGCAAAGTGGTGGGCGGTGGTAGCCGACTGAGCCGTCTGCTGCAGGCCGTCGGCGGCGGCCACATAGCGGCGCAAATCGGCTGTGTTTTGTGCGATGTCCGCTTCGATTTGCCGCTCGATGGCCTGGGGATCCTGGCGCAGCAGGTGGAGGAGGCGGGTAACGGCCGTGTGGTCCTGGTTCACATCGGCAATGATGTGCCAATGGTGGACCTGGCCTGGTGGTAGCGCCAGGTTGGCGTGCACCAGGTATGCGCCCGGTTGGCCGCAAACGTCGGTTTCGGGAGTGAGGGAACGGCCGTGCCGGAAGCCAGCCACCTGCTCAGCGCTCAGTAAGTAATCGGCGCTGTCCAGTCCTAATTGCCAGGCGATGGTGGCCTGGAGCGATTCGCTGGGCTCGGCGCGATCGGTGAGCGTGGCGCTAAGGGCAAACAGGCCCAGACCGGTCTCGCTTTCCAGTTCGCTGCGCTTGTAGGCGTCGAGTAAACTGCTCATGGTCGTTTGCAAGGCGCTGGTTGCACCGTAGGGCAGCAGGTTTTGCAAACCGTCTAACAGTTCAATCTGGCAGTCGCCACGGCCGTCATTTTGCAGCCAGCAGGTGCGCACGAAGCCGAACCGATCGCCGGTGCGCCAGGCGGTGCGCAGGGTGAGCTGTAAATCATGGTTGATTTCTTCAAAGATCAGGCTGCTGCCGGGCACGTTTTTGTAGAGATTGCGCTCCAAGCGATAAAGACCGGCATAACGACTGGAGAATGGTTCCCAGATCTGGCAACGGCCGTTGCGCACTACACGCAAGATCGTTTTGCTGCCGGTTTCATCGCTGTGGGCGGTAATTTTGTCTTCTGTCTCGTAAGGGAATAGGGCCGAATCGGCGTTGACCCGCCCGGCGGTCAGGCCGCCGGTGCTGGCGATGAACAACCAGTGGTCGGCGCCGCTGACCAGGCTCATGAAGAACGGCGGCATCTGGTCGTAGTGACGAATCCGGTAATAGGTTTCGCCCAGGAATTCGACAAATTCGCCGGTGGGGTGGGAATCGTTGACCCAGATGGGCGCCCTTTCAAGGTAGACATCATGGTGGCGAAAAGTCATGGGTGCCTCTCCAAAGGAAAAAAGTGGTAGGGTGCGGGCTGGCGGTGGCGGGCAGCAAACTGACAACGCGCTGCCCGCCACCGGCTACCCACTGACAGTTTTACGGCCGTGCATAAACCCGCACATAGTCGACCGTCATACGCTGGGGAAACTGCGTGGTTTCATCGGGATATCCCGGCCAGCGGCCGCCCACAGCAACGTTGAGCAAAATAAAAAAGGGATGGTTATAAACCCACTCGCCGGCCACGTCGTCCGGGGTGACGGTGTTGAAGAGCACGTCATCGACGTACCAGCGGATGGCCTCCGGCTCCCACTCGATGGCGTAGACGTGAAAATCGTCGGCAAAGTCGGCGGCATCGGGCAGATTGTAGCTGGCGCCCACGCCGTTGGCCCCGGAGTAGCCTGGACCGTGGACAGTGCCGTGGATCATAGCCGGTTCGCGGCCGATGTTTTCCATGATGTCGATCTCGCCGGAGTCTGGCCAGCCGACGGTGCTGATATCGTCGCCGAGCAGCCAGAAAGCGGGCCAGATGCCCTGGCCTCGGGGGATCTGGATGCGGGCTTCGAAACGGCCGTATGCCTGGGCAAACTTATCCTTGGTGATCAGCCGGGCCGACGTGTAAGGCTTGCCTTGTTTGCGCTGCTCCAGAGCCTGAATGACGAGACGGCCGTTTTCGATGAACGAATTGTCCGGCTCGGCGGTGTAGAACTGGTCTTCAGCATTGCCCCAGCCGTTGCCCCCGATTTCGTGAGTCCAGTTGGCGGCATCGATCTCCGGGCCGTCGAATTCATCCTGCCAAGTGAGCGTCCAGCCCTCGCGGAAGCCGATGGGGGTGGGCGTGGGCGGCGGGGTGACGGTGGGGGGAACGGCCGTGGGCGTAGGCGCGGCTATAGCGCCGCATGCCGCAACGCTTAACAAAACGAAAACAACGAGCAGCACCTGCACCAACCGGCGAATCACAGCACCCATTTCCTTTCCCTCCCTGCGCCCCATCTAGTAATAATCACGCGTCGCCGACAGGTTCTCCACCTCGACGACCGCCTGTTCGGTCAACTGCAAATCGTACAGCTTGCCGCCAGACTGGGCCAAAGCCGAACGGAAAATGCCTTCCTGGCGGGTGCGGCCCTGCACAAACAAGAGCGAGCTGCCTTTTACCATGTCCGCAGTGACGATTTCGATTTTGTCCTGGGGGATGCCCAGGTCAACCTTTTTGGCCAGCAAAGCGCCCGCGGCCGCGCCCAACAGCGCGCCGCCAATCGGGCCGCCTAACAGCAGCCCGGCCACAAAACCGAGCGTACCACCCTTCGCTGCGCCTTTGCCTTTGGTCAATTCGGCCGTTTCTTTCACCTTAATCTTGCCGTCTTCGTCTTTCACCACGATGACCGCATCATCCAATTCGACCAGATTTTCCTTGGCCAGCCCGTTTAACGTTTTGAGGAGCTTTTCCGCGCCGTCCATGTCGGCAAACGTCACGGCGACGATACCTGTTTCCATTTTTACCTCCTGAGAACGGGAGACCCTAAGGGTTTTCTGAAACCCTTAGGGTCTCGCCATAACCGCAACCTAATTTTTAATCACGATCGGGAAATAATACAGCTGTTCTGTGTTCAGATAGACCCAATCCATCATGAACGAACCTGTGCTGTCTTCCGGCAATTGGAGACCGTAGCCCCAAACCTCGCTGAGCGTCAGCCCATCATTGGGCGCGCCGGCAGGTTGCGTGGCGCTGCGGGTGAAGCTGCTGAATGGCAGCGAAACCTTGCGCCAGCCGGTGAAGTTATCGGTGAAGGAGGCTTCGAACCGTTCAGATGTATTTTCTGCCTGATAGACACGCACATAATCGACCAGCATTTTCTGCGGGAAGACGATGTTGGGGTCGATGCTGCCGCCGAAGTTGCCGCCAATGGCCAGGTTCAAAATCATGTAGAAGGGATGGTTGAAAACCCAATCATTCGGCGCGACGTCGGCCGGGGTGGCATTGTGATAGTTGATGTCATCGACGAACCAATGAATTTCGTCCGGGCCCCATTCCACGGCAAAGGTGTGGTAGGTCAGCGAGACCGGCACGCCGAAGTCATGGGTGCCGCCAAAGGAAGCGCCGCCAGAGTAGCCGGGGCCATGAATGGTGCCAAAGACTTCGTTGGGGATGCGGCTGACGTATTCCATGGTGTCGATTTCGCCGCTTTGCGGCCAGCCCACATCGCCGATGTTTGTGCCGAGCATCCAGAAGGCCGGCCAGAGGCCGCTGCCTCCGGTGGGTACCTGAATGCGGGCTTCCATACGGCCGTATTCATACTCCATCCGATCCGCCGCAATCAGCCGGGCAGACGTGTATTCACATGGGCCATACCAGCAGACCAGGTCTGTCGTGGCGGTATTGACCTTTTGCATGGTCAGGGCCAGGTTGCCAACGCCGTCCAGCGCCGCATTGTCGGAGCTGTTGGAATAGAATTGAAACTCACTGTTACCCCAACCGGGAATGCCGTTCAGCGTGCCATCGCCAATCTCATGCTTCCAGTTGTTGGGATTGGGCGGCGTGCCGGCCGCGCCGTTGAACTCGTCGTTCCAGACCATCGTCCAGTCACCGGGAGCCACGTCGGCCGTGGTGGTAATCTGGTTATCCAGCAGGTCGACGGTGATGGTCTCGCCGCTGTTGCTGCCGTAATACCAGAAGCTGAGGCTGTCGTAGGCGCTCCAATCCTGCCCCTGCACAAAGGTTTGCGTGAACTGGGCCGGACCGCCGGTGGTGTCGTAATCCACCGCCAGAACCTGCTCGAAGGCGTCCTGGCCGGGCCGGGCGTTGCTGTCAGCAGCCGCCAGCTCGTTGATGGTCAGGGTGACGTCGCCAATCACGTCCAGGAAGGAGTGGAACCCTTCAAAATCGTGGATGAGGGCCGGGTCGGCCATCTCGTCGTCGATGATGTTGAGGACCGCACGGCGGTTGAAGCCCAAGGTCACGTTCACCGGGTCGGACAGCAACACCATCAGGTTTTTGTCGCCGCTGAATTTGCTGTTGGGCAGTGTTTGGATGTTGATGAGGCCATCGGTCTCGCCGGCGGGGATGGTAAGCGTGCCGCTGACCGGGACGTAGTCGCGGTCGGGGATGGCGTAACCTTCGGCGGTGCGGAAGTTGATGCTGACCGGTTCGGTGGTGCTGGTGGTGAGGCTGACGGTGAGCACGGCCGTTTCCCCTTCCAACACATCAAACTGCTGGGCGGCAAAGGCGAGTTCTAACGGCCGTGCGTTGCCATTGTTGCCGTAGATACTCAGGTCGTCGATGTAGCGTGTTTCCGTGCCGCCGGTGCCGGTGGTGCCCAGCGCCCAGCCGTACACTTCCGCGCCCGACCAGCCATCATTCGGCGCGCCGTTGCCAATGTCCTTCCGATTCAGATCACTGAATGGCACTTGCACGAACTGCCAGCCGGCCACGTTGTCGGCCCACTCGTAGCTCCAGCGCTCGCCATCGTCGGTGGTGGAACCGGGGTTGCGATTTTCCACGATGTCCAGGAAGACGATCGTGCCGCTGCCCGTGCCGTAATACCAGAAGCTAACGCCGTTGTAACTGCTCCAATCCTGGCTCACCCAGGTGTCGAGCGTACCATTTTCAAAGGCGTGGGTAAAACCACCCCAGCCAATAACGTTCGAGGTCAAATCGAGCACCTGATTGGCCGGATCAGTGCCGGGAATCGGGTCGATGGCCGCTGCGCTGGTGCTGGTGGTGGTGATGGCGACCGTCGTGCCGTTCCAGGTGTCGCCCCAGGTGGCAAAGCCTACCGGCAGCCCATTGGCGTCGGTTCCCGAAGGCAGACCGCTCTCAAAATCGTCGATGACGGTGACGCGTTCCAACAGGCCAAAGTCGTCGACGTAGCGGGTTTCGGCGCTGCCGCCGGTGCCGGTGGTGCCCAGCGACCAGCCATACACTTCGGTCCCAGTCCAGCCATCGTTGGGCGCGCCGTTGCCGATGTCTTTGCGGGTCAAGTCGCTAAACAAGATCTGGATGAACTGCCAACCGGCGGTGGTATCGGTCCATTCGTAGCTCCAACGCTCAGCGTCGTCGGTGGTGGAGCCGGGGTTGCGGTTTTCGGAGATGTCCATGAAGACCACCGTGCCGCTGCCCGTGCCATAGTACCAGAATCCAACGCCGACGTAGCTGCTCCAGTCCTGGCTGACCCAGGTATCCAGCGTGCCATTTTCAGAGGCGAGGGTAGAGCTGCTCCAGTCCTGACTCACCTGGGTGTTAACGGCCGTATTGGCAAACGCGTGGGTGAAGCCGCCCCAGCCAACCACGTTAGCTGTCAGGTCTATCACCTGGTTGGTAGCGCCTTTACCGGGCACAGGGTCGATGGCTGCCGCGCCGGTGCTGGTGGTGGTGATGGCTACCGTCGTGCCGTTCCAGGTGTCGCCCCAAGTGACAAAGCCGATGTCCAGGCCATTGGCATCCTGGCCGGTGGGCAGGCCATTCTCAAAGTCGTCGATGACGACCATCAGGTTTGGGTTGGGCGTTTCGTTGTCCTGAATGGTGACAACGGCCGTGGCCAACGCCCCCAATTCGGCGCTGATCGGATTGGAAAGCTGCACCGAAAAATCTCGGGAGCCATCCAGAATGGTGTTGTCGATGGTGTTCACCGTCAACGTTTGTGTCAGGTCGCCGGCCGGGAAGGTTAACGTGCCGCTGACGGGGACGTAGTGGCTGCTGTTGGCCGTGCCATCCACTGTGGCATAGTCGACCATGATCGTATCAGTGCTGGTGACGTTCAGGGAGACGGTCAGCGTGACCGGCTGGCCTTCTACCACGGCATAGCTGCCGCTGGCGAACTGCGTTTTAAGCGTAATGTTGCCTGCGTCGCCATAGACGCCAACGTTGTCCATTTTGAAGGAGCCGACCGTGCCATCCAACACAAACACCCAGTTATCCACCTGCGATACGTCGTAGGGGGTTGTGCCAAAGGTGGCGAAGGGCAGGGTGATGAGCTGCCAGCCGGTGAAATTGTCCACAAAAGTGGCGCGGCGGTCGTCGCCGGGCACTGTCTGGATTTCAAATTCGTGGGTGGTGCCGGAGTTTTCGCCGTAGAACCAGAAGCTGACGCCTTGCATGCCGCTCCAGTCCTGCGCCGGGCTGAGAGCCGCGCCAAAACCGGCCCAGGTGGGCACGCTGACGGTCATGGAGAGAACGTCGTTGAAGCCGACCTGGCCGGGCAGAGCCAGGCTGTCGGTTTCGCTGATGGTGGGAATGGTGGTGTCGATGGTGATGTTGCCCCAATCGCCGTAGACAAACCATCCGGCCGGCACGCCGCCTTCAAAGTCGGCGAAGGGCTGCAGGTTGACTAACTGCAAGTCGTCCATTTTGAAGGAGCCAACCGTGCCATCCAGCACAAACACCCAGTTGTCGACCTGGGAGACGTCATACGCGCCGCCAGCACCAAAGGTGCTGAAGGGTAGAATAATTTGCCGCCAGCCGACAAAATCGTCGACAAAGGTGGCGCGACGGTCGTCGGCGGGTACGGTCTGGATTTCAAATTCGTGGGTGGCGCCGGAGTTTTCGCCGTAGAACCAGAAGCTGACCGCGTCGTAGTTGCTCCAATCCTGCGCCGGTGTGAGGCCCGCGCCAAAACCGGCCCAGGTGGGCACGTTGACCGTCATGGAAAGCACGTCGTTGAAACCGACCTGGCCGGGCAGGGCCAGGCTGTCGGTTTCGCTGATGGTGGGAATGGTGGTATCGATGGTGATGTTGCCCCAATCGCCATAGACAAACCAACCGGCGGGTACACCGCCTTCAAAATCGGCGATGATGGGGAAGGTAGCAGTGATGCTTTGGGGCACGGCCGTTTCCGGCTCGCCCAACGTTTTAGCCGCTGCCAGATTGGTTACAAACGCGTAAACGAGCAAGAGACTGATGCCCATCACGGCCAATAAAGTTATGCCTTTTCGCGGTTTCATTCTATACTTGCCTCTGTTATGAGCAGTCGGCTGCGTCCACAACCGATGCTCATGATGTGTGAGGGATTGCCCGCCAGTTTGAGCGCCGGAGGGCAATCCTTTTTATTTGCTAAAATGTTACGTCTAAAGCTTATTTGTCCACGCCAGTGAAAACGATGCCTTGCATGAAGATGCGCTGGGCGAAGAAGAAGATGAGCACCGGCAGCACCAGAGTGATGAGGGCGCCAGCCTGGATGAGGTTCGGCTGACGGCCGTACAGCGCATTAAAACGCTGCAAACCGACGGAAAGCGGCCATAATTCCGGCTTGGAGGCCAGGTAGACCAGGGGGGAGAAGAAGTCGTTCCAGGCGAAGAAGAAATGGAAGAGGGAAACGGCCGTGAGCGCCGGAATCGACTGCGGCAAGATCACCGACCAGAATGTGCGCAGCCGCCCCGCCCCATCAATCATCGCCGCCTCGTCCATGGCCCGCGGAATTTGCATGAAATACTGCCGCATTAAAAACACGTTATACGCGTTGGCAAAATAATGCGGCACAATCAGCGGCAATAGCGTATTGGTCCAGCCGATGCGCGAGAAGAAAATGAAGGTGGGGATCAGCGTCGCCTGCACCGGCAGAATGATGGTGGCAATGAGGATCATGAACAGGATATTCTTGCCCCTGAAGTTGAAGCGGGCAAAGCCGTAAGCCACAAACACCGAAGATCCAACCGCGCCTAAGGTGCCAAACCCGGCAATAATCAGTGTATTCAAAAATAGACGGGGGAAGTTCAGATCATCCCAGGCTTTCTTGAAATTCTGCCACTGCGGATCGCGCACGTACACCGGTTCCAGGGTTCGCCAGTTGCCTTCCCAGAGAATTGTCCCGGCATCCGGGTTGTTGGGATCGAGGAATTCGCTTTGGGTCCGTGTTTTCTTGACCATCGCCAATTCACGAACATCGCCGTCGATCGGCACGTTAAACAGTTCGTACGACTCGCCGTTGTATTCGAAGGTGGCTTTGG
>ERZ795053.5028-NODE-5028-length-13936-cov-13.997118_pt1 | contig 13936 bp, 12 predicted proteins | sample MGYA00375137_ERZ795053 | MGnify/ENA primary metagenome ERZ795053 (study PRJEB30182, sample SAMN05720284) | activated sludge metagenome | isolation source: Anaerobic digester | place: Hong Kong | collected 2014-12-17 ... | reverse complement strand
GGTTTTCCACGCCATGGAAAATCCGGATTCCCGTCCCGGCCGGCCGATTGACCGGCCGGATGCCGCCGCGCTATCCTGCCCGGCGGAAACGGAGGTCCCGCCATGCCCAGAAAAAAACTGCCGCTGTCGAAAGTTTACGCCGTGCTGGAATCCGGCCCGGTGGTGCTGGTCACCACCGCCCGCCAGGGACGCCCCAACGTCATGGCGCTGTCGTGGCTGACCATGATGGATTTCGATCCGCCGGTGATCGGCCTGGTCATGAGCGACCGCAATCATTCCTTCGCCGCGTTGAAGGCGACCCGCGAATGCGTCCTGAACGTGCCCACCATCGAGATCGCCGACAAAGCCGTGGCCTGCGGCAACGCGTCGGGCGCCCGGATGGATAAGTTTGCGGCTTTCGGACTGACACCCCTGAGCGCCTCGCAGGTGCAGGCTCCGCTGATCCGGGAATGCCCCGTGAACATCGAATGCCGCGTCACGGACATGCGCCTGGTGCGCCGCTATGACCTGTTCGTACTCCAGGCCGTCGCCGCGTGGAAGGTTTCCGGAAGCGGCAAACTCAAAACCATCCACCATCTGGGCGGCGACCGGTTCATGGTGGCCGGCCCAACTGTGCGCTTGCGCTCGAAGGCGAAATAGAATCCTGCCCTCTGTTTCCCCTGCGTTCTGCCGGAGCTTCTATATCAGCAGCAATTGCCGGTTCAGAGTTCCACTCAGCCAATCGGGAGCCGATACCAGCGGGACTTCAAGCAGCTCCTTCGGTTCGATCTTATGGAGTCCTCCGCCATAGGCTCTTCCGGCATGCAAGATGTGTTCCACCGGGATGTTGTTGAGCGCTTGTCCCAGTTCAACCATTCGCTCACGGTTGCCGTCAAGGCAAGCCGCAAGACCGGAAGTCGGATATAAATTCAGAAAGACGTTGGTAACGATTGCATCTGAGAAGTTCACGAAGAACCGAATCGGGCATTCCCGGTTTCCGCTGGCTCTGCCCATGTAGGAGGCCAGGAAGGGGGCCGGCGCCCGTCTCTCCTGGTAATACCACGCCTCTTTCTGTGCACAGAGATAACCGTCGGAAACGCCCCGCGCCACACCCTCCTGAAGATACCGCCACAATCCGGGATATCGTCTCCGTACCTCATCGGGAGGAAGCGAGCAGTCCAGCAGATAACGAAAACCGGACACCTCCGGCAGTCCATTCACTGTGGCACGTATAATCGGATCATGAAGATAGCGCGGGCTCGGCAAGATGGGTTTCAAAAAAGTTTCTGGGATGTCGTATTGGGCGGCAGTATCGCCGTCCATAATGAAGAAGCCATTTGCGCCGGTCGCGATTCCGCGCCTCACGGAAAACAGGTTCTTGAGACGGGGCGTGTCGGCCGGCAACGCGCTGTCTCCAAAATGAGCCATCGTCCATTTGTTCAGTCTCCGAAGCTCTGCCATCGCGACGGTCCGCTGCTCCTGAGGAGTGAGATAGTCACCGCCGTACGAAACATGACACCGCGATGTGCCGGATGGGCGCGTTTTCCGGTAGGTGACAATGCACGAGGATACGAGAGCGTCCTCGAATTGGACATCGTCAGGATTGAAATGGTGAATCGAAAGCAACGTCACTCTGGACGCAAGGTAGTCGCGCAGAACCCGACCGTAATTGACGTAGAGAAATTCCGCAGGCAGAAGCCACGAGGCGATCGCGCCCTCCGCCAGCACAGCATCAGCCAGCAGCACAAAATAAACGTAGAGACCGGACAACCCGCTGACTTGCAGTCCAAGACGCTGCATTACGAGGGATTGAAGCTCCACCTTCCGTTCGACTGAAAGGTGGTGATGCCGGACATAGGGCGGATTGGTGCAAAGCAGCGAAAATCGACCCGCATTCTCTGCCTGGGCTGCGAACGAAACAAAATCTTCCGGGACAACGTGCAGGCCGGAAGACGCCCAGATGGCACGGGCAATGTCGCCGTATGCCGAATCAATTTCACACCCGGTGGCGCCTGCGATATGCGGCGCGGATGCCTGCCGAAGGAGTGCGCTGAAGAATACCCCTGAGCCGAGAGCGGGTTCCAGAAAATTGACCGGCAGATTATGGGGCATCTCCATTAACGCGCGACCAACCATCTGACAAGCAATGGGGAAAGGAGTCGAGAATTGGCCTAACTGGTTGCGGTCCTGGGAAGTTTTCGCAGAATCCGCCGCGCTTTGAGCATCAGCTCGCTGAGCCTCTTGGACTTCGTGTTCAGTGGCGATGTATTCTGCCGCTTCTTCCCGCGCTACCGGGGCTTTTTTTTTTCGCGCCGATGTGAGAAGTGGCGCGAAATCGCCTGTCCGGTGTTCCCAAACCCAGTCGATTCCCTCTGCCGCCTCGTATCCGAGGTAGCCCGGCTCAAAATACCCGCACAGATAGAGGAGAAAAACCACATCGTTGCCATACCGCTGCTTCAACTGATGCAGCTTCTGCGCCTCTTCCTTCCGCCTTTTGTTCGTGTTGGTCGCATCGCCGGCGGATTTCGCCTCGATCAGAAGTGGCAAGCCCCGGGCCGGGGCATTCAGCGGCTTGACAACGCAGTCGATGGGGATATTCACAGACGAGTTCACATCACCGGCCGGCAAGGAAAGGCGGAAGGCAAAAGTGCCGGGCGGCATTGTGTACGGGTCCTTGCCTTCCTTGGTGCTGACTTTGCGATAGCCGTTTCGGCGAAGCCATCGACCCAGCGCAGCTAACTGTCTCTTCTCTTGGGCGTTGCGGATAATCGGATCCGAGGATGCGCCGCACATTCTATCCGCAATGACGGTGGCCGCTCTATCCAGGTCTTTCTTGTCTGGCTTCTCCCCGGAGGCAACCCATGGCAATAAGTCGTCATCGACCAACTCCGCCAGAACATCACAGAGTTTCTGAAGATTCTCCAGCAGCTCTGTTTTCTTCATCCTTTTAGGCAGCCGGGGAGGCTTATCGGCTTTCCCTTCAAGTACGTCAATCAGGGACTTGCCGACATGGGCCAAGCCCATCAACCGGTCGCGGGCCAAAGGCGGCGCGGTCATCATGCGGAAAATACGCAGCAATCCAGGCGAGTCGTGGAGAACCGACGGCGCGATGTTCGCAAGGTTCTTCGTCTTTCCGAAGGCATCGAGAACGGCTGCAGTTGTGGCTTTCCGCTGCGTACGGTAGGTCTCGGGCGCGAAACGAATAAACCAGTCGTTGTAGAAATCAATCGACCGTTCAACGTCCGCTTTCCAGAGATGCGTTTTGTCTGCATTGATTGCCATGCGGATACCGTACCCAATACAATCGCCTGTGTCACGCCCTGGCTGGAGAGGAATCGTCTGTTTCCCCTCCTTGTCCCAACCACGAATCCTGTTGATGTGGCGAGTGCTGGTGATCGTGTGCCCCTACCGCGGCGGGCTGTTTCAGCGAAACCGGTCCTTGAACCAACTCCACGTAGCCGCCAAGCCATCGGCAAAGCGGTATTTCGGCGTCCAGCCCAGCACGCGGCGGGCCCGCGCGGCGTCGGCCTGCGATTCGCGGATGTCGCCGGGGCGCGGGGGCGCGTAGACGGGATCGAAGGGGCAACCGGCCAGCGCGGCGATTTCGCGGGCGAGGTCGTTGACGGATATCCGGTCGCCGTAGGCGACGTTGAAAACGCCTCCGGCGGCCTCCGCCGGCGCGGTCAGGCAGGCGAGGTTCGCCGAGACGATGTCCTCGACAAAGGTGAAGTCGCGCGTCTGGCCGCCGTCGCCGTAGATCGTCGGCTGGCGCCCCTGGGCATAAGCGCGCATGAACAGGGGAATGACCGCGGCGTAGTCCGAGGCGGGGTCCTGCCGCGGACCGAACACGTTGAAGTAGCGCAGCGAAAACACCGGCAGGCCGTACAGGCTGTGGAAAATCCGCCCGTAGTGCTCGCCGGCCAGCTTGGACAGCGCATAGCCGCTGAGCGGCTCGGGCGGCATGTCTTCGCGCTTGGGCATTTCGGGGCTGTCGCCGTACACGGACGCCGACGAGGAAAACACGACGCGTTCCGCTCCGGCGTCGCGCGCGGCCAGCAGCACGTTCAGCGTGCCGGTGACATTCACGTCGTGGGTCGTCGCCGGGTCGTCCACCGAGGCCTGCACGGACGCCAGCGCGCCGAGATGAAACACGCGGCGGATGCCGCGCATCGCCCCGCGCACCGACGCGGCATCGCGCAAATCCCCTTCCGCGAATTCCACCGCGGAGTCCAGCCCCTCCAGGTTTTCCCGCCGCCCCGACGACAGGTTGTCGAAGACGCGGACGCGATGACCCATGCCCGCCAGCCGGCGGACCAGGTTGGACCCGATGAAGCCGGCTCCGCCCGTGACCAGATGCTCCGCGCCCATGCCGTCCGCCTCAGCCGCCCAGGGAACTGCTGAATCCGGGGAACGCCAGCGGCCAGATCCGGAACCAGACCGTGTAGTTGTCCTCGCCGTCCTCGCCCTCTTCCGGACGGATCCGCAGGCCGAGGCCGATGCCCAGGCAGCGGGTGCGGTGGATCAGATAGTACGAATGCTCCTCGACCTGGGATTCCTCCAGGTCCATGCGCGCATAAAGCCGGCCGGACCAGCGCTGTTCCGGGAAGAGTTCCAGATCGCCGGCGACCACGTCGCGCGTGTCCCGCTTGTAGCGGTAGTCCACGCCGAACGTGAACCACTCGGGATGCCGGAGTTCCATCTGGGTGTTGAAGGTGCGGACGCTGTCGTCCTGGGTGTCGTAGGCGCCGTCGAAATCCCATTTCAGCCACGACCACGGCCGCAGTTCCGTCTTGAAGCCGATGTCGCCCAGGGTCTCTTCGTCCTCTTCGGGATCCATGTTCAGAACGGTGAACACATCGGCATAGGCCAGGTTGTGAACGGCGGCGCGGCGCCGGGTCTGCAGGTAGTTGCGCATGCCCAGGCGGAGATAGTTGGCGTAGTCCAGCCGGTCCACCGCGTCGAACTGCCACAGGTCCGCGGGCAGTTCGTTGGGCTCGAAGCGCAGGGTGTAGTCGGCGTAGGGTTCGGCGATGTGCCGCAGGTCTTCGTCTTCTTCGATCCCCGTCGGACCGTGGTACAGATCCCCGAACGCCTTGAACGAGGTCTCCATGCCGATTTCCGGCAGGCTGCGCCAGACGGCCCCGCCGTCGCTCAGGAGAGTCTCGACGTCATTGGTGGTGCCCACGACCTCGCCCAGGTCGTTCGTGACGGCCACGACATTGGTCACGGTGGTGCGTTCGGGGGTTTTCGAATAATAGGTGCCGCGGTAGCCGCCGCGGGGAATCACGGACAGAAACCCGAAGTGGCGCGTGGGCCAATACACCATGTTGAAGGTATCGAAGCGGATGGCGTCGTACGCCTCGTCGTCGGAACCGTCGGGATAGACGCGTTCGAGGGAGCTGAGCGTGTTGGCGCCTTCGTAGTACAGCGGGGTCTGGAAAATCTGCTGCCGGTTGAAATTCAGGAAGGCTTCCGGCAGGCGGTCCACGTTGCCGTAGAAATCGTTGAGCCGCATGTTCACGCCCACGCCCGCGGTGTAGCGGTTGCCGCGGTGCGACAGCGTCACCCGGTTCTCGGGCTGCACGTTTTTCTGGTAGTCGTCGTCGAAGAAATCGTTCAGGAGCCACGGATCGCTGACATAGTTCAGTTCGGTGATCAGATAGTCGCGGTCGCTCAGGTTGTGGCGGTCTTTCAACTGCAGCCAGTAGCGGTCCGCGTCAATCAGTTCCTCGCGCGCCAGCCGCTGTTCTTCGTCTTTCCACGGCTCGCTGTCGTTCGCGTAATACACGCGCACCAGGCCGTCATACGCCCGCCCTTCCGGGTCGGTCCACAGAATGTCCTGCCCCACCCCCACGCCGCGCTTGGTGCGCACGTCGAAATGGGTGCGGCTGCGGAAGACGTCCGTCAGCGGCTGGTTGTAGGCCGTCAGCAGAAACGCGCCCATCGTGGAACTGTAGCCGGGGGTGAATTCGAATTTGGCCAGTTCTTCGAGATTGGCGCGCAGATAGGGAAAATAGAAAAACGGCACGGGGCCGAGCTGGAAGCGCAGGTGCTTCGCCCGCAGGATGTTGTTGTCCTCCAGCGTCGCGGAGGCGGCCCGGATGGAATACTCGGGCCGGTCCGGCTCGCAGGTCGTCAGCATCACGCCGTCGAGTTCCATCATCCGGGGCGACGAGCGGCGCGAATCCCGCGCGGTCATGTGCCAGGGCGGAGCCGACGCCTCGAACGCGCCGAAATCCCCGGTGCTGGTCTTGAAGTTGTAGGTGGCCTCTTCGCCCCGCCACACGTTGCCCAGGTATTCAATGACGATGTTACCGCGCGCATGCACCACTTCGGCCGCGGTGTCCACTTCCGCATAGTCGGCCGATACCGAATCGCCGCCGCGGGCGACCTTCACGCCGCCGCGGGCGATCACCAGGCGGCGGGCGGCATCGTAGGCCAGGCTGTCGGCCTGGATGTCAATGACGCCGGTTTCCGGCGTGACCGCCGCCACCTGGGCGGCGGGCGGCGGCGTCACGACCGGTTGCTGGGCGGCGGCCGCCCCGGCCGCCAGCGCGACCAGAACCGCCAGACATCCCCCCGCCGTCCGGACGGCACCCCTGCCCTGAAAAAAGGTTGGCTCCATGGCGCGGCACTCTATCAGCCGGACTTTCCCACCGCCAAGCGCAATCTGCCCGGACGGAACCCGCGAAGCCGACGCGGAAACGCGAACGCATATTCGGCTTATGTCCGGCGTCAGGCCGTCTTGCCGTTCCGCGATTCGGCCCGGGCCAGCCGGCAGGCCGGCGTCGGCATGCGGTGCAGCAGCAGCACCTGCCAGAGCGGCGCATCCAGCGCAAAGGGCAATCTCCGGAATTGCTGTTCCAGGCACGTGCGCAGTGCGTCGGATCCGCCGGCGTGTTCGATGGCAAACCGGTCGGCGCGCAGTTCCAGCCGCCGCACCACGGCATGCGCCGCCAGGCCCGCCAGCGCCGCCAGCCCGAACAGCGCCGTCACCAGAAACGGAAAGGCCGCCGGCGCAGTCGCGCCGCTGAGCCCCGCCAACCGCGCCGCGCGGTCCGCCGCCGCCGCCGCGCCGAGAAACACCGCCGCCGCCAGCGCAATGTGCATCGCCTGCGCCGCCCAGGCCGCCCCGTGGCGATGCCAGGCCATGTGGCGCGCCGCCAGGAACACCTGCTCGCGGCGGCCCAGCCGGCGCCAGGCCCATTCCGAATACACCACCCGCCGGCGGCGCCCCGACCCCGTCAGGCGCACGTCTTCGAGATCTTCCTGGTGTTCAAAATCCCACCAGGCCACCCCGGTGATCTCCAGCCCGGCCTTTTCGCCGATCCGCCGCAGGGCCGTCTCCAGCGAGTCGTCGCGGACCGGAACCGGCGGACGCACGCGCGGCAGCAGCTGCGACGGTCCCCACTCCCCCAGACCCGCCACCAGCACCGCATAAGCGCCCGTGGCCCACACCCACCACACCGAGGGAAACAGCCGCATCAGCGCGTACAGCCCCGTGAAGCCGGCCGTCGCCAGCCCCATCTCCAGCATCAGCGTTCCCAGATAGCCCCGCAGCCAGCTCCCGAATTCCGACTCCAGCCGGCCGTGAACCCGCTCCAGCGAATACCCCGCCAGCACCGAAAGCGGAAACAGCACCGCCTCGTAGCCGAACACCGCCAGCGCCACGAACGCCGCGTGGACCAGCGCCCAGCCGAACGGAAACGCCAGGCCCGCGCGGAGTCCCGCCGCCAGCGCCCGCGACCATCCCGACAGCCAGAATACCGCCGCCAAGGCGAACAGCAGGGCAAAGCGGACCAGAAACAGCACCGCCTGGGCCCGGTCGTAGGCGCGCGCCTGCGCCTCCCGGCGTTCGTCGTACCAGCTCCCCATCCGCGACCGCCCCTCAGACCAGATCGCCCAGATTCAGCGTCTCCAGCAGCCTCGACAAATCTTCGTTGTCGAAGAACTCAATGACAATCCGGCCCATTTCGCGCTTGCCGTCGCTCCCGGTCCGGGCCGGCGACAGCACCACCTTCGTACCCAGCTCCTGCTGCATGCGGTCGGCCAGGAATTTCAAATGCTTCGCGCTCTTCCCATCGGGCGCCCCGTCCCCGGCCGGCTTCGCGGACGGCTTCTTGCGCCGGGGATCCCCGGCCGCCAGCCCCGCCACCAGCTTTTCCAGCGCCCGCACGGACAATCCCTGCGCCACGGTGCGCGCCGCCAGAATCTCGCGGTCCTTCGCCTCCGCCGACAGCAGCACTTTCGCATGCCCGGCCGTCAGCGCACCCTCGGACAGCGCCCGTTTGATGCCGTCCGCCAGATCCAGCAGCCGCAGGGCATTCGCCACGGTCGCCCGCGCCTTGCCGATTTTCCGGGCCACCTCCTCCTGGGTCAGGCCGGCTTCCCGCATCAAATCGCGGTACCCTTCCGCTTCCTCGATCAGATCCAGGTCGGCCCGCTGCAGGTTCTCGATCAGGGCCATTTCCCGCGCTTCCAGGTCGTTGACCCGGTGCAGCAGGGCCGGCACTTCCGCCAGCCCCGCCAACTGCGCCGCGCGGAAACGCCGCTCCCCGGCGATCAGCTCGAACAGATCCTCCACCGGCCGCAGCCAGACCGGCTCCAGCACGCCCTTGTCGCGGATGGAATCGGCCAGCTCCTTCAGCGCCTCTTCCGCGAACCGCCGCCGCGGCTGCCAGGCGCCCTTGCGGATCTTGTGCACCGGCACCAGGTGCACCGCGCCCTTTTCCGGCGCGGCCGCCGCCGGCTTGTGCCCCGCCGCCCTGGCCGCCGGCTTCGGCGCGCCGCCCGGACGGGTGGCGCCTCCCTGTATCAATGCATCCAGCCCCCGGCCCAGGCCCCTGTGTTTTGGTTTGGTTGCCATGGTCGCCGGTTGTACCGCAATCCCGGTCAACAATCAATCCCGTTGCACTTCGGCATTGCCGATTTCTCCCGCTCCCCGTATGCTGGCCCGCCATGAAAACGTATTCCATCCTGTGCCTGTGCGCGGCCCTGCTGGCCGCCGCCGCCCCCCTCCGGGCCCAGACCCCCGTGCGGGTCACCGCCCACAACGTCAATCTGCGCGCCATGCCGCGGCTCGAAAACTCCGAAGTGCTCGGCCAGGCCCAGTACGACGACCGCCTGACCGCCTGGGAAATCGGCGAGGAGTGGATTTCGGTCACCCCGCCCCCCGCCACGGACTTCTGGATCAGCAAGGCCTACGTGCAGCAGCCGCAGAACACCATCGGCGCCACCCGCGTCAACGTCCGGGCCGGCCCGAGCATCAACTACAACGTCGTGGACACCCTGGAACTGGGCGCCGTCGTCGACCCCCGCGGCGAAGTCTCCGACTGGCTCAAGATCGCCCCGCCGCCCACGGCCCGCGTCTGGATCCATCGCGATTTCGTCGACATGCTCACCGGCGACCCGGAACCCGCCCAAACGGCCGACGAAACCGCCGAGGCCCCGGCCGAGCCCGCCCGGAAGGAAAAAACGGCCCGCAAGCGCAAGGCCAAGGCGGAACCGGCGGCCGAAGCCGCTCCGGCCCCCGCCCCGGCGGCAACCGCCGCCCAGGCCGCCGACTGGCCCACGCCCATCGTATCACCGTCCGTCCCCGTCCGCGAAACCGCCTCCGGCGTCATCCCCGTGCCCCCGCCGGCCGACCTGAAGCTGATTCCGCTGGAGGGCCAGGGCCGGATGGCTGAATTCGAAGGCGAACTGCGCGCCGCGCCCCTCATCAACGAGGCCCCCACCCGCTACCGCGTCATCCGCTGGCAGAACAACCGCTGGCAGGTCCTGTGCCATGTGTACGGCGCAGCCTCCAAGTTCCGCAGCCTCCAGGACAAACGCGTGCGCGTCAAAGGCCGCGAATACTGGATTCAGGGCGCCGCCGCCCCGGTTCTGGTCCCCGACCAGATTCAGGAAGCCCCCGCCCCCGACTGACTTCCGCCCCGCGCCCGCCCTTCCCCCCTCCCGCGAGGGGTAACAAGAGATTGCGTTGCCCCCCCGTTTGCGCTAGAAGGGTTGGCCATGAACCAGGAATTCGCAGGCTACTCCATCACCCGCTCCATCACCGGCGGCGGCATGACCAAACTCTATGTCGCCATTGACGCCCAGCAAACCCGCTACGTCATCCGCGTGCTGGACCCCGTGAGCGCCCGGGACCGCCGCGCCCGCAAGCGGTTTTTCCACGGCGGCGAGGTGATCGCCCGGATGCACCATCCCCAGCCCCATCCCAACATCGTCCCGTTCATCAAGGCCGGCTACGAAGGCAAAATCCCCTACATGGTGCTCGAATACATCGAATCGCGCACCCTCCGCGACCTCCTGCTCTACCGCGAACCGCTCCTGACCGACAACGTGATGATCTTCATCCGCCAGCTCGCCAACGTCATTCAGTACATCCATTCCCGCGGCTATCTGCATCTCGACATCAAACCCGAAAACATCCTCATCCGCCCCGACGGCCGCCTCGTGCTGATTGATTTCGACCTCGCCCTGCCCCGCAAGCGCTTTTTCAAGAAACTGGCCACCATTTCCGGCACCACCGCCTACGTCCCCCCCGAAACCCTCGTGGACCATACCGCCGACGACCGCGCCGACATCTATGCCTTCGGCATCTGCTGCTATGAAATGCTCACCTTCCACAAACCCTACGAAGGCGAGAAAATCGAGCAGGTCCGCGCCGCCCAGATCGATCCCAAGACCCCCCCCGTTCCCATCCGGCAACACACGCCCAACGTCCCGGCCGCCCTCGCCAGCCTGGTCATGAAATGCATCGCCAAAAACCCGGCCGACCGCTACCCGGACATGGTCCTCGTGCTTCGCGACCTCAATCGCCTCGCCTGAAATTCCAACCAGCCCCCCCCGCGCCGACATGACGCCCAATTCCATTCCCGATATCTACCTGATGAAACGGCAGAAGTCGCGCGCCGGCTGCATGACGGCCCTGTTCGTCACCCTTGCCGTGCTGGCCCTCGCCGGCATCTTCCTGCTCATCCGCTGGGCCGGCGCCTCCCCGGCGGATGCCTCTGAATCCGAAGCACCCGCTCCGGCCCCCCTTGCGACCGAGGCTCCCGCTGCGCCCGCCCCGGAACTCACGGCCTCCGCCGAATCCGTTCCGGCAACGCCCCCCGCCCCCGATTCCCCGGCATCCCCGGCTTCCCCGGCATCCCCGGCTTCGATCGCCACTCCTCCCCCCGCCCCCCCGCCGCTGCCGTCCGAAGCCGCCGCCCAGGCCGACGAGGCCTTCGCCGCGGCCCGCCAGCGCCTCGACAGCGGCGACTATCAGAGCGCCCGCGAAGCCGCCCTCTCCGCCCTCGAGGCCCGCCCCGGCGACCCCGCCATCGAAGGCTTCCTCAGCGATCTGGCCATGCCCCTGCTGGCTTCCCAGCGACCCATGCCCGAAAAAACCGAGTATGTCGTCCAGTCCGGCGACTACCTCGGCAAGCTCGCCGCCACCTACAACACCCCCGTCGCCCTGATCGCCAAGGCCAACAATATCCAGGGCGCCATCATCCGCATCGGCGAAACCCTCCGCCTGTTCGACGGCAACCAGCATGTCTTCGCCCTGACCGTCAGCAAGTCCCGCAACGACGTCCTCGTCACCCTCGACGGCCGCTTCTTCAAGCGCTACCGCGCCGCCACCGGCCGCAACAGCAAAACCCCCGTCGGCACCTTCAAGATCACCGATAAAATCGTCCACCCCGCCTGGCACAAGCCCGGCGCCCCCGCCATCCCCTACGGACATCCCGACAACCTCCTCGGCACCCACTGGCTTGCGCTCGACCTGCCCGGCTACGGCCTCCACGGCACCTGGGAACCCGACTCCATCGGCGGCCAGACCAGCGACGGCTGCATCCGCCTGCTCAACGAACACATCGAAGAGCTCTACACCATCCTCCCCAAGGGAACTCTCGTCACCATCACCGAATAAGGATCCACCGGTGGCCGCCTATATTCTCCCATTCGAAAAACCCCTCCTCGACCTCCAGAACCAGATCGAGGAACACCGCCGCTTCTCCGCCGGACAGGGCGTGGACTCCCCCCAGGACGTCGCCCGCCTCGAAGCCCGCCTTGAGGACGCCCGCCGCGACCTCTACGCCCGGCTCACCCCCTGGCAGAAGGTCATGGTCGCCCGCCACCCCCGCCGCCCCTATACCCGCGACTACATCGACGCCATCGTGGACGGCTTCAACGAACTCCACGGCGACCGCCTCCTCTCCGACGACCAGTCCATCGTCGGCGGCCTCGGCTGGATCGACGGCCGCCGCGTCATGGTCATCGGCACCCAGAAGGGACGCGACACCAAAAGCAATCTCGCCTGCAACTTCGGCTGCCCCTTCCCCGAAGGCTACCGCAAGGCCCTCCGCCTCATGCGCCTCGCCGCCAAGTTCTCCATCCCCATCGTCACCTTCATCGACACCCCCGGCGCCTTCCCCGGCATCGAGGGCGAACAGCGCCACGTCGCCGAAGCCATCGCCGTCAACCTGCGCGAAATGTTCCGCCTCCCCGTCCCCATTCTCGCCGTCGTCATCGGCGAAGGCGGCTCCGGCGGCGCCCTCGGCATCGGCGTCGCCAACCGCATCCTCATCCTCGAATACGCCTACTACTCCGTTATCTCCCCCGAAGGATGCGCCGCCATCCTCTGGAAGGACCGCTCCCACGCCGACAAAGCCGCCGCCGCCCTCAAACTCACCGCCGCAGACCTTCTCGAACTCGGCATCGCCGACGGCCTCGTCCCCGAACCCCCCGGCGGCGCTCACACCGACCCCAAGGCCGCCGCCGGCCTCGTCCGCGACGCCATCTGCCAGCATCTTGACGCCCTGGGCAAGCTCCCGCCCGGCCGGCTTCTCGACCAGCGCTACGCCAAATTCCGCGCCATGGGCGTCTTCAAGGAAGGGCCCGTTCCCGCCTTGACTCCCCCGCCCCTTCCAGACGATACTGACAAATGATTGTTGCCCCGGGGCCGTCCGCCCCCAAAACCCAAAGGAGATGATTCCTCATGAAGAGCATTAAAGGCACCCGTACCGAGAAAAACCTGCTCGCTTCCTTCGCCGGCGAATCCCAGGCCCGCATGCGCTACAATTACTTCGCTTCCGCCGCCAAAAAGGAAGGCCTCGTCCAGATCTCCCTCATCTTCGAAGAGACCGCCAACCAGGAAAAGGAACACGCCAAGCGCTTCTTCAGCTTCCTGGAGGGCGGCATGGTCGAAATCACCGCCGCCTACCCCGCCGGCGTCATCGGCTCCACCCTCGACAACCTCCAGGCCGCCGCCGGCGGCGAACACGAGGAATGGACCGAACTTTACCCCGAATTCGCCCGCATCGCCCGCGAGGAAGGCTTTGAGGAAATCGCCACGCTCTGGGACAAGGTCTGCGTGGCTGAAAAACAGCATGAAAAACGCTACCTCGACCTCTGGAAGAACCTCTCCGAAGGCAAGGTCTTCAAGCGCGACGGCGTCGTCGTCTGGCGCTGCATCAACTGCGGCTACCTCCACGAGGCCAAGGATGCCCCCAAACTCTGTCCCGCCTGCCTCCACCCCCAGGCCCATTTCGAACTCCTGGGCGAAAACTGGTAGAATCCATTGGAAAACAACAACCCCGAAAGGAAATCCCCATGACCGCATCCGTAGATGGTTCCCTCTGCACCGGCTGCACCCTCTGCGCCGACATCGCTCCCGACGTCTTTGAAATGGGCGATGACGGCCTGGCCCATGCCAAGGCCGAAGAAGTTCCCGCCAGCGCCGAAGCCTCCGCCAAGGAAGCCGCCGACAGCTGCCCCGTCTCCGCCATCAAGCTCGGCTAGATTCGCCGGATTCGATTCACGGCCGCCGCTTCCGCGGCGGCCTTTTTCATCCGGTCCTCTCAGACCCCCATGGCCTTGCGCCATGGGTGAATCAGGTCCGCCAAACCACCCCCGCCCTGAACCCCGAATCCTGTCCCCCTTCTTCTTGCCCCCCTCCCCATGAACCTCC
>ERZ795053.5027-NODE-5027-length-13937-cov-15.227273_pt1 | contig 13937 bp, 12 predicted proteins | sample MGYA00375137_ERZ795053 | MGnify/ENA primary metagenome ERZ795053 (study PRJEB30182, sample SAMN05720284) | activated sludge metagenome | isolation source: Anaerobic digester | place: Hong Kong | collected 2014-12-17 ... | reverse complement strand
GACCGGCCGAAACTCGTCCACTGGATGCACTTCCTCGAAACCTCGCAATACCAGGCCCAGCAGGAAGGCCTCGGCAACGTCACGCCCGAGCAGATCATGGCCTTCATCTCCGAGATCCAGGCCATGTTCGACTTCGGCCGCCATCTGCTCGCCGAGCGCCGCCGGGAACCGAAAGAAGACCTCCTCTCCGCCATTGCCAATGTCGAGATCGACGGAAAGCCGCTGAGCCCAGAATTCCTCGACGGCTCCTGGCTGCTGATCGTGTTCGCCGGCAATGACACGACCCGGAATTCCCTCTCCGGCACGATGCGCCTGCTGACGGAATTCCCGGACCAGAAAGCAAAGCTGCAGGCGAATGGCGACCTGTTCCCGAACTTCGTCCACGAGGCGATCCGCATGGTCAGCCCCGTCACCTACATGCGCCGCACCGCGACCGAGGATACCCAACTCGGCGACCAGCCCATCGCTGAGGGCGACAAGCTCGTCATGTATTATCCCGCCGCGAACCGCGACCCGGCGAAATTCCCGGATCCACACCGGTTCGACATCACCCGCGAGAACGCGAAGGAACACCTCTCCTTCGGCCACGGCCCGCACGTCTGCCTCGGCCAGCGGGTCGCCAACATGCAACTTGAGTCCGCCTATCGCCAGATCCTTTCGCGCTTCCCGAAAGTGAAGTGGACTGGCCAGCAGACCATCGCGCCGAACAATTTCGTGCACGCCATCTCCAGCCTCATGGTGGACCTCGGCATATGAGCGAACCTCTCGTCACCCGGCACGACAGCGACGGCTGCGCCACCCTCACGCTCAACCGGCCGGACAAGCTGAATTCGCTGACGGTCGCCATGTTCCGCGAGCTGCGCGCGCATGTGGCCGCGCTCTACAAGGATGACAGCATCGGCTGCGTCGTCCTGCGCGGGGCCGGCAAGTGCTTCTCGGCCGGACATGACCTTGGCGACATCGCCGAAGGCGAAGCCGTGCCGTCTCGCGGCTGGCACTCGGAAACGCTCCGCCTGATGGAACGATTGCCAAAGCCGGTCATCGCCGCCGTGCACGGACATTGCTATACGGGCGCGCTCGAAGTCGCCCTGGCGGCGGACTTCATCATCGCGGCAGAAAGTGCACGCTTCGGTGATACCCACGCCAAGTGGGCGCTCACACCGATCTGGGGCATGAGCCAACGCCTGCCCCGCCGCGTCGGTGTAGCGACGGCCAAGCGCCTCATGTTCACGGCGGAAATGATCCGCGCCGACGAGGCCTTCCGCATCGGCCTTGCCGAGATGGTTGTGCCGGATACCGAGTTCGACGCCGCGATCCTGAAGCTGGCGAAGCAGATCACGGAAAACTCCGCCTTCTCCCATGCCGCCAACAAGCGCCTGCTCGAAGCGACGGACGCGCGCGACATGGACAGCGGCCTGCAGTGGGAAATCCTCAATAATGAGGGCGTGGGTCCTGACATGCAGGCGCGAATCGGGGCCTTTACGGGGAAATCACCGAAAGCGAAGACATGAGCGATTTTCTGATCCGCCGCGACGACCTGCGCGATGTGCACTGGGCCGAGCAGGAACTTGCCCCGCTGGCGCCCGGCCATGCCCGCCTGAAGGTCGATGCCTTCGCCCTGACCGCCAATAACGTGACCTACGCCACGTTCGGCGCGGCCATGAAATACTGGGACTTCTTCCCTGCCGCAGATCCCGCCTTCGGCCGCGTTCCGGTCTGGGGTTTCGCCACGGTCGAGGCCTCGAACGCCGACGGCGTCACAGTCGGCCAGCGCGTCTATGGCTACCTTCCGATCTCGGACCGTTTCGACGTCCAGCCCGTGCACGTCACGAAGGGCAGCTTCATCGACGGCGCCGCCCACCGCCAGGGCCTCGCCCCGATCTACAATACCTATATCTTCACGGCCGCCGACCCGTCCTACGATGCCGCCTTTGAGGCGCAACAGATGCTGTTCCGCCCGCTCTTCACCACCGGCTGGATGATCGACGACACGCTGATGGAAACCGGCGATCCGATCCCGGAAACCGTCGTCATCTCCTCGGCCTCGTCCAAGACGGCGATGGCGCTGGCCCACTGCCTGAAGCAGCGCGGCGCTGTCGACACGGTCGCGCTCACCTCCGCCGGCAACAAGGCCTTCGTGGAAAGCACCGGCCTCTACGGCCGCGTCCGCACCTATGACGATGTCGACCGCCTGCATGCACGCGGGCTTACCGCCTTTGTCGATTTCCTCGGCCGTCCGGCGCTCACCGCTGACGTCCACAATGCCTTGCGCGACCGGCTCGTGCGCAGCCTTGTCATCGGCGTCACCGACTGGGAAGGCAACCGCGCCCCGATCCAGCTGCCGGACCCGCAACCGGAATTCTTCTTCGTGCCCACCTATGCCGCCGCACGGGCGAAGGAACTCGGCCCCGACGTCCTGAACATGAAGCTCGGCAAATCGCTTGCCGGTTTCTACCGCGCCTCGTCGGCCTTCGTGACCCCGGAGACTTCTTCCGGCCACGACGCCATCGCGAAAGCCTGGCACGAGACGCTGGACGCGCAGGTCAGCCCCTCGACAGGCCTCATCCTTACGCCATGAGGCAAGGGTGACGGATATTGCCGGCCTGCTCCGCGGGATCCGCGACGATGCCGACGGTGCGCCGCGCATCTACATTCCCGGCGGCCCGGCGGAGCCGGCTTTCCTCGCCGATGTCATCCGCAGCGATCCGTCTCTCGCCGATGGCGCAACCTTCCTCGGCAACTGGCTGCCCGGCATCAACCGGACAGACTGGGCGGGCCTCCACCCGAGCGCCTCCGCCGAGTGCACCTTCCTTTATGGCGACCATCGCGCGAGCTTCGAGGCCGGCCGCTTCCGTCTCCGCCCCATCCACTATTCGGCGGCCTATGAATGGCTGAAGTCGACACCGCTCGACGCGGCCTTCATCCCCGTATCGGCGCCTGATGAAACGGGACAGGTCTCGCTCAGTCTCGGCACCGACATGTCTCCCGCCCTCACCGCGCGGACCGACCTCCGCCTCATCGCGGTCATCCGGCCGGACATGCCCTATCCGGCGACCGCGCCACGCCTGCCGCTCAGCGCCTTCGCCGATGTCATCGAAGACCCGGCGCCGCTGATCACACTCACCGACCCGCCCCTGTCGGATGAGTCGAACGCCATCGCCGCGCATGTCGCCACGCTGCTTTCGGACGGGTTCACCGTTCAGTCCGGCATCGGCAGCGTCCAGCAGATCGCCATGACCGCGACGGCGCATCACCGCAACATGCGCATCCATACGGGCATGGTCACGGACGCCCTTCTGGGCCCGATGGAAAGCGGCGCGATCAGCGCATCGCCCGGCACGATCGTCACCGGCACCGCCATCGGCACGCCTGCACTTTACGACAGCGCCGGCCGCGATCCGCGCTTCAATTTCCAGCCGGTCAGCGTGACGCATTCCGTACCTGTACTCGCAGCCATTCCCCGCCTAGCCACCATCAATGGCGGCGTGGAAGTGGACCTGTTCGGCCAGGTCAATTCAGAATGGGTCAACGGCCGGCAGGTGGCTTCCACCGGCGGGCTCGGCAACTTCGTTCGCGGCGCACAGCTGTCCGCAGGCGGACGAAGCATCATCGCCCTGCCCGCCACGGCCCGTGGCGGCAAGGTTTCCCGCATTGTGGCTGAGCTCGCGTCGCCAAGGGTGACGCTCGCCCGCTCGGAAGCCGGTTATGTCGTCACGGAATACGGCGTCGCCGATCTCGCCCTGGCCGACATCGACCAGCGCGCCGAACGCCTCATTGCGATTGCTGCCCCCGCCTTCCGCGAAACCCTTGCGAAAGACTGGGCAGCCCTGCGCGCGAGCCTTTAGCCCCGCGCGCCTTCGAACTTGCGGCCCTTGTTGCCACCGCCCTGTCCGCGGGGTTTCGGACGGTCACCCGGCTTGCCCCTGCCATTGCCATTGCCCTTGCCTTGCGGACGCGGAGCAGAGTTCGAACGGCGCTGTTGTTGCGGACGTCCGCCGCCATTGCCGCTACGGGCCGGGCCTTTCGGCTTGAACAGGCGCTCGTTCGGGTCCGGCGTGGGCAGGAGGCGCACGCTGCAGCCGGCAGGCGCCTGCAGCACGTCGATCGCCATGCCGATCGTCTTCTCGATATCGCGCAGGTAATAGCGCTCGTCCTCGGCCACGAAAGACACGGCAAGACCGGCACGGCCTGCACGCGCAGTCCGGCCAATCCGGTGCACGTATTGCTCCGGCACGTTCGGGACTTCAAAGTTCACGACATGGCTGATGCCATCGATGTCGATGCCGCGCGCGGCAATATCGGTCGCCACGAGCACCTTGCACGTGCCGGCGCGGAACGCCTCCAGCGCTTTCAGGCGCTGCGGCTGGGACTTGTTGCCGTGAATGGCGCGCGCATCCATGCCCTTGGCCAGCAGCTTTCGCACCACCTTGTCGGCGCCATGCTTCGTCCTTGTAAAGACGAGCACGCGGTCCATGTCAGGGGCCTGCAGCACATCGTAGAGCAGGTCCAGCTTGTCATTGTTGGAGACGTGATAGATGCCCTGGTCGACGCGTTCGGCCGTTGTCGAGGGTGGCGTCACCGAGACGCGCACCGGTTTGTCCAGGAACTGCTGGGCAAGGTCGGCAATCGGCGTCGGCATGGTCGCCGAGAAGAGCAGCGTCTGGCGGTCTTTCGGCACGTGCGCGGCGATCTTCTTCAGGTCATGGATGAAGCCCATGTCCAGCATCTGGTCGGCCTCGTCGAGGATCAGGATTTCGACATCCTTCAGCGTCACGGCCTTCTGGTTCACAAGGTCCAGCAGGCGGCCCGGCGTCGCCACCAGCACATGCGCGCCGCCCTGCAGGGCCCGCTTCTGCGCGTTGATGTTCACGCCGCCGAACACGGTTTCGACCTTGCAGTCCATGTAGCGCGAATAGGTCTTGAAGCTCTCGGCGATCTGCCCGGCGAGCTCGCGCGTCGGGGCGAGCACGAGGACGCGGGTGCTCCGTGCCCGGGGTTTTTCGGGATATTCCAGCAGGAAGTCCAGCGTCGGCAGCGCGAAGGCCGCCGTCTTGCCGGTGCCGGTCTGGGCGATGCCCAGCAGGTCCTTGTCCTGGAGGAGTTGGGGAATGGCCTGGGCCTGGATCGGGGTCGGCGTTTCATAGCCGGTCTCTGCGATGGCTTTCATCAGCAGGGGATTCAGGCCGAGGTCTGCAAACTTGGTCATGGTACTCTTTCACGTGCACGGACGCGGCGCAGAATTGCGCGCAGCCCGCATTGGGGGTCTGTTTTGTGGAGGCCCCGCGCGAACAGGGGCATCGGCATTGGTTTCATGCCTGAAGGGGTAGGCCGTTGGCCCGGGGAAACCCGCGGGCACGCTCACGCTGCCTGCCCCATGCGCCGGTTCCGGCGCTGCGACAGGCGGCACATGGCCTTGTTTGTATGAACAGTCAATGAAGCGGGTGCGAAATTTCGCTTTGCCGCGGCCTACCGGCCCGGCGAAACCACGATCTCGGTCCGCTCGTTCTTCGCCCGTGCTTCCGGCGTATTGGCCGGATCGACGGGCTGGGATTCGCCATAGCCGGCCGCTTTCAGGACCGTCTCGTCGACGCCATGCTCGACCAGGTAGGCCTTGATCACGTCGGCCCGTTGGCGCGAAAGCTGGAGGTTATAGCTGTCGGAGCCGCGGGAATCCGTATGCTCGGCAATCTCCATCCGGTAATTGCTGCAGAGGCGCGCAATGCCCGTCAGGGCATCCATCACCGGCAGTTCGGCCGCCGTCAGGTCGGTCGTGTTGACCGGAAAATCCACGTCGTCGGTGCGCAGCGTCAGGTCGAACGCCTGCTGGCAGTCCGACAGGCTGAGATCGCTGGCCATCAGGGCGGAGAGGCCGGCACCGATGCTGCCCTCTTCGGAGCCTTCAACGGACATGCCGTTGACCACCAGGTTCACCTTTTCCTTGCCTTCGGCATCCGCTTCCAGCGCGGCCTTGCCGGCAATGAAGCTGACGTCGCGGGCGGCCATGCCCGGCGCCGTGCCGGTCAGGACGGCAATGTCGTCCCGGACCTGAAGGCCCATCCAAGGATAACCGCGACCGGCAAAGCTGCGCTCCAGTTTTGCCGCCCAGCCGACCGGCTCCTCGCTCATGGCGGGGGCGGTGCTGCTGATCGGGGCGGGTTCCGGACGGGACGCATTCGGCGCCATGGCGAGAATTTTCCCGCCCCGGATCTCATAGGTTCCGTCCGCAATCGGCACACATTCCGGGTTCGCAGCCGCGGCCTTCGCCGCCGGAGCATCAGCCCCCGAACAGGCCGCAAGTGCCACTATTGCAGCAGCGCCGGCAAGAATATGCGTCGCCCGAGCCATGTGTCTTCCTCATTCCTAAGCGGCCCGAAAGGCCGGATTTCCGGCCGGTTCCACGCAAGAACCGGGCCGGAACCCGCGGGGCCTATTTGCCGCCCTTGTAGACCACGCCGCCCTTCATGACAAAATCGACGTCTTCCAGCTCGGTCACGTCCTTCAGCGGGTCGCCGTTAACCGCGATGATGTCGGCATATTTGCCGGCTTCGATCGTGCCGATGTCAGCGTCCATCTCGACGTGCTTCGACGCCACGACCGTGGCCGAACGGATCGCCTCCTCCGGGGTGAAGCCCGCACCGACCATCAGCGCGAATTCCTCCGCATTCTGGCCATGGCGGGAAACGCCCGTATCGGTGCCGAAGGCCACGGTGACACCGCCCTCATGGGCGCGGCGCAGCATGTCCTGCATCAGCGGGCCGATGATCGCCGCCTTCGCGCGGCTCGGCGCCGGCAGCCACGGCTCGTTGACCCAGCCGGTCACGGTCGCACCGGCCAGAACGGTCGGCACGAGGATGGCATTGTGCTCCTTGAACAGGGCGATCGTCTCATCGTCCGTATACGTGCCGTGCTCGATGGAATCGACGCCGGCGCGCAGGGCCGCATCGACGCCGCCCTTGCCATGCGCGTGCGCCGTCACCTGACGGCCCATCGCGTGCGCCGCCTCAACAATGGCTTTCAGTTCCTCATCGGTGAACTGCTGCTCAAGGCCTGCCTTGGTATTGGAAAGAACCCCGCCGGTTGCCGTGATCTTGATCACGTCGGCGCCTTCCTTAACCTGCTGGCGCACCGCCCGGCGGCAATCGTCCGCGCCATTGCAGATGTTCGTGCCGGTAAACAGGGCCATCACTTCCGGCGAGTAGCCGTTGACGTCGCCATGCCCGCCCGTCACCGAGATCGCCTGTCCGGCGGCCCGCATTCGCGGTCCAGGCACCATGCCCTTGGCGATTGCATCGCGCAGGCCGAAGACGGCATCGTTGGACCCGCCGACATCCTGCACCGTGGTGAAGCCGGCCATCAGCGTCTTGTAGGCAAAGCCCGCCCCGTCGAAGGCCTGGTCGACCGTCGTCTCCTCGAATTCCTTGATGCGCTGGTCCGGACCGTTTTCGCTGGTGATGTGAACGTGGCTGTCGATCAGGCCCGGCAGCACATAGGCATCCCGCAGGTTGATCACTTCCACACCCTTCGGCCCCGGCTTGTAGCCTGCCTCGACGGACACGATGCGCCCGTCCTTCACGGTGATCGTCTGCTTGCGCAGATAGCCTTCGCCGGGCTTCGCCAGCAGGTATCCTGCCTGGATCACGGCGTCCTGCGCGTGCGCTGCCCCGCCCAGTGCCAGCGCCGCCAGCGCGACCAGTCCGAAACGCTTCATGAGACTCTCCCTGTCAGTTGCAGGGACCCTAAACCTGTAACGGCTGTGCCGCAACGCACTAGTCGTCCGCGATCAGGCGTCCGTCTGCATCGCGCTTTTCCGGGCCCATGACGCGCGCGCGCCCGTCGCCGAACGCGGCATCGCGCGCCCTGAGCGTCGCCTTCAGCCCATTCTCCGCCACAGACTTGCGGAAGCCGTCCGCGGCCCGCGTATTGTGCCCGCGGACATCGTTCTCGACCGCCAGCCGTTGCAGCGTCCGCGCCCCCATCAGCTCCATGGCGAGGTTCACGATCCGCTTGTTCGCCGACAGCAGGTCCGGGTCGATCAGCGCCATGCGTGCCGCGAGCCCCGTCACCTCGGCCTCAAGGTCCTCGCCGGGCACAGCCTTCATCACGAGACCGATTGCCTGCGCCTCGGCGCCGGTGACCGTGTCGCCGGTCAGCAGCAGGCGTTTCGCCCATTGCGGCCCGCAATTGTAGACCCAGAAATTGTTCGGCAGGGCGCCAAGGTCCCGCGCCGGCGGGAAGCCGAACGTCGCATCCTCCGCTGCGACCACCATGTCCGCCAGCAGGGCAAGGTCGCAGCCGCCCGCAAGGCAATAGCCGTGCACCTTGGCGATCACCGGCTTGTGCATGTCGAACAGCGCCATCCGCCAGCGCTGCTGGCGTTCGAGCTGCCAGGCGTCGTCGTCGAGGCTGCGATGTCCGCGATATTGCCGCGTCTCGCGATCCTCGACCGGCGACACAGGCACCTCGCCATCGGCACCGGAGAGGTCATAGCCGGCACAGAAGGCCCGGCCGGCCCCCTCCAGGATGACGCAATGCACGCCCCGATCATTGTCGGCTTCCCACAGGGCCGCCGACAATTCCGCCTGCATCACATAGGACAGGGCATTCAGCTTCGCGGGACGGTTCAGCGTGATCCGCGCGTAACCGTCCTGTACGGAATAGAGGATCGTCTCGAAGCCGCTCACGCGCCTGCCGGCCTCCATGACACGTCCAGCCGGGGCTGGTCTCGGAATGCGTCGGTCTTTTCCGGATCCCACGGGAAGCGGCCGTCATCGCCCGGCCAGAAGACCTGGATCATCGCGCCCAGCGGCGGACGGCCCGTCTCGCGGCGAACCATGATATTGACCGCGCCCACTTCGCCGAGATGTTCCGGATGCACCCAGCGCAGCTCCACATCGGCCTCGTTCAGGACACCGTCCATGCGCAACGGCGCGCCGGTCCATTTCTTCTCAGTCACCAGTTTGGCCGCCACATTGTGAATCATGCCATCCACCGTCTCGCGGTTCAGGCCGAAGATGACCAGCTCCGGCAGGCCGAATTTTTCCTGCATGCCAACGGTCGTGGTGAACAGGAGACGCGAATTCGGATCGTTCGGATCTTTCTGGACAAAGACTTTCGTCCAGCCATCCCGGTCCACGTTTGCGGCCACGGTCTGCAGTTCAGGGGATAGCGCCATGTTCGTCTCCTCAGGCCGGCAGCCTGTCAGCGGGATAGTGCGGATAGCTTGCCTTCATCACACCGTGATTTAGCAGCATTTCGGCAATCTGCTTCGTGCCCGTGGCATCGAAGAATTTCGTCCGTATCCAGTAATTCTCGACCCGCCGGCTCTCGCCCAGCGCGACGACTTCACGGCGCAGGATATAGGTCTCGCCCACAAGGAGCGGCCCGTTGACCATGCGCACTTCGAGGTCGGCGAACAGGCCGATGGCCGGCTGCTTCACCGGGAACTTCGCCGTCCGGCTCGAATAATTGCCCAGCACGCTGACCATTTCCAGCGGCACGACCGGCTTGCCCCACTTGCCGGCAGATGCATCGGAATAAACGGCCATCGGCTCGGTGATCACCTTCAGCTTGTCGGCCAGCGAGAAGGGGTAGAGATTGCCCATGTGCTGGTCGGGCCCCATCGTGACGGTCTCGTCCGCTGCGCCCGTCATGCCAACCTTCATGTCGGCCAGAATGACCAGATCGCCCGGCGGGCGCATCTTTGCCATCCGGCCTTCCAGCAGCGTCTCGCCATGGTCCGGTCCGACGGAGGCACTCGCCTCCAGCACCGGCGTGCCGTCTTCCTTGAACGCGCGGCAGAGCGTCCGGGTGGCGCCGGGCGCCGGGCGGTCCACCTCGACCCGCACCTTCTCGCCTTCGAACACCATGTTCAGGAAGTGGCTGGAAAAACAGCCCCGCTCGAACCAGGCATCGCCCCAGATTTCGGCGAGGTAAGGCACGAACTGCGAAAAATGCGTCGGTCCCTCGATCGGCCCGGCCTTGATGCCGAGGCGCTCAGCCTCGCTGTCGTCGTGCAGGCTCTTGTGTCCGTCATAGGACTGGTCCTGCAGCATCTGCGCGGGTGCCCTCAACGGCCCCTTGATGATCTCGGTCATGATGCCTCCCTTTTTCGTAACTCTGCCATCTTCGGTCCGCGCGGTCACCCGCCGGATGCTGCTTCCGCATCCAGCGCCCGCTGCACGGTCTTGTAGAATTCCTTGCGGGCGTCCCACTCATGGTCCTTGTCGCCAAGGGCCGAGGTCCAGCTTGCGTTCGAAGCGATCACGAGATTCCGGTTCGGATCGATGAATATGCCCTGCCCGAAGATGCCGTCGGCCTGGAACGATCCATCGTCCCAGGTCCACCACTGATAGCCATAGCCCTCGCCGGGCGAGTCATAGTCCGCCTGCTTCACGGTCGCCGCCGCGATCCAGCCCTCCGGCAGCACATCCTCGCCGCCCGCCTTGCCGCCTTCCAGCATGAACAACCCGAAGCGCGCATAGTCGCGCACCGCCGCCTGGATGCAGCAACCGCTGATCTCGTGTCCGTCCTTGCCCAGCAGCCAGGTCGCCTCCTGCTGCATGCCGTAGGGCTTCCAGATCTTGTCGGAGAGATAGCTCGCCACGTCGCGGCCCGTCGCTCGGCTGACCAGCACGCCGATCAGGTTCGTCTCGCCGGTGGAATAGTTCCACACCTCGCCCGCCGGATGCGCCCGGCCGAGCGTCGCCATATAGGTCGCGAGCGAGCTCTTGCCCGGAACCGGCGCCTGCAGGTCGAACTGCGCAACGTCAGACTCCGGATCGTCGTAGTCCTCGTTCCAGTCGATGCCCGACGTCATGGTCAGGACCTGCTGCACCGTCACACCATCGTAGGCCGAACCTTTCAACTCCTCGATATAGTCCGACACCGGATCATCCAGGCTGCGGATCGCGCCATCCTTCAGCGCCGCACCGACCAGCGTGGAGGTCAGCGATTTCGCCACCGAGAAACTCGTCCAGCGCCCGTCCGGGCGGAAGCCCATCTCGTAGCGCTCCAGCCGCACCTTGCCGTCCTGCAGGATCACCAGTCCCGCGGTCCGGTTCGCGGCGAGATAGGCATCAAGGTCGATGTCCAGCACCAGCGGCTCGCCGTCCGGCAGTTCGCGCACGGTGCCACCCGCCGCAATCGGCCGGGACTCGATCACGAACGGTATCCGGTCCAGCATGCGGAAGCCGGCATCGCGCTGCGCCTGGTTCCAGAACAGGACATCGCGCCCATAGGGCTGGTGCGCCAGCAGCGCCCGCCATTCCGGCCCGATCAACACCCAGCCGATGCCCAGAACCACAAACAGGGCCGCCAGCGCGACCCCGAGACGCCTCAGGAACGTCATCTCGTTTCACCCCTCTTTTCGGGAACTCTGCCCGTTTCGGTCTGTCCTGTCACTTGCCCCGACGCAGTTCCGGCCCCAGCCGCCACGCCAGCAGCGACAGCGTCACCAGCATGGCCGACAAGCCGAGCGTCAGCAGCGTCGACCCATGCCAGCCGGCATGTTCGTAAGCCGTCGTCGCCGCCCAGCTGGCCATCCCGCCGCCGATGAACATCAGCACGATATACGCCGTCATCAGCCGCGTCCGCACGCCGGGCGGCAGGCCGAGAAAGGTCATCCGCCCCGTAATGTCCACCAGCGGGCCGACCATGGTCATCAGCAGGACCGGCGGCACGATCAGCCAAAGGCTGTGCCCGAACAGGAACAGGCCGCAGATCGCCACGAACTGAACCAGCGCGATGATCACGCGCGCCTTGCGCGGTCCCGTCCGGTCGGCCCAGGCGCCCAGCGGCGCCGTTGTGAACAGGTTCAGCGCCGCCACCCCGGCCAGATACCCCACGACGTCCGTGCCATAGCCCATCTCGGGGCCTGTCAGGTACAGGCCGAGGCCCAGCCAGACCGACAGGAAGATGCCGAAACCCAGCGCCTGGATCAGGCCGGACAGGATCACTTCCGGATGCCGCCGCACGACCGGGATCAATGACAGGACCAGCGCCAGATGGTTTGCGGGCGGCGCCTCGCCCTCCACCTTTTCCCGCTCGTCCATGATCTGCGGCAGCATCAGCGTCACCAGCAGCATCACGCCCGAGGCGATGTAATACACGGTCCGCCAGCCGAGATGCTCGGCCACCCAGCCCGCGCCGACCCGCGCCAGCAGGATGCCCGCCACGACCCCCGTCGTCAGCGTCGCCGTCACCTGGCCGAGCTTGCCCGGCGCCGCCCGTTTCGACGCATAGGCTGGCAGCAGGTAGGGCGTGATGGTCGAGAAGCCGAGAAAGGTGGAGCCCGCCAGGAACACGCGGAAATCCGTCGCCACCGCCATCACGACGAGGCCGATCAGCTGGCCCACCGCGAACACGGTCGCAAGCTTCCGGTTCGAGAACCGGTCGCCCAGCGGCAGCAGCAGCAGGATGCCCAGCGCCAGCGCGATCTGGTTCAGCGCCGGCACCAGTCCGATCTCGGACGGAGAGACGCCGAAATCCTTCGCCACCAGTCCGATGATCGGATGGATGTAATAGGCATTGGCCGTCACAACGGCCGCCGCGACCGCGAGCAGGAACAGGCTCCGCCGGGTCAGTTGCCGTTGCTGCGGTTCACCGTCGGATGAGCCGGCGGGGTCAGACGTCACCCCGGCATCCCGGCGCGCCGGGCATAGTCGGCAGCGAATTTCGCCAGCGGCACCACGCGTGCGGCGTTGCTCTCCGCATTGGCGCTGTTCGCCGTACCGTCGCGCACGCGTCCGATGATGCCCTGAAGAATGCCCGCGAGGCGGAAGCCGTTATAGGCGAAGTAATAGTCGAGCTCCGGCAGGCCGTCGCGGCCGGTGTGCTGGCAGTAGAGGTCGACATATTCCTCCATGGTCGGGATGCCCCAGGCCTTGAGGTCCTTGATCGCCATGATCGACCCGCGCGAGCTGTCTCCCGGCGGCATCACCCAGTTCATCAGGTGATAGGAAAAGTCCGCCAGCGGATCACCGAGGGTGGAAAGTTCCCAGTCCAGCACCGCGATGACTTTCGGCTCGGTCGGGTGCAGCACCATGTTGTCGAGCCGGTAGTCGCCGTGCACGATCGTCGTCTTGTCGCCCGGCGGGATGTTCTTCGGCAGCCAGTCGATCAGCTGCTCCATCTCCGGAATGTGGATCGTTTCCGACGCCTTGTACTGCTTGGTCCAGCGGTGGATCTGGCGGGCCACATAGTCGCCCTCCTTGCCGAAGCCCTCGAGGCCGGCTTTCTTCCAGTCGACATTGTGCAGGTCGGCGAAGGTCTTGATCTTCGCCTCATAGATCTTGCGGCGCATGGCCGGCTCATAGTCCGGCAGCGTGCCGTCCCACAGGATGCGGCCCTCCACCATGTCCATGACATAGAACATCGTGCCGGTGACCGAATCGTCCTCGCAGAGGCCATAGGGCCGCGCGACCGGGTAGCCCAGCGGCCAGAGCGCCGAGATGACCCGGAATTCCCGGTCCACGGCATGCGCGCTCGGCAGCAGCTTGCCGGGCGGCTTGCGGCGCATCACGTATTTCTTGGTCGGGGTGACCAGCTGGTAGGTCGGGTTGGACTGGCCGCCCTTGAACTGGCGCACTTCCAGCGGGCCCTTGTAGCCCTCGACATTGGCCTCCATCCAGGCGGCCAGCCGGGTCTCGTCGAACCGGTGGGATTCGGCCACTTCCTTGGTGCCGCTAAACATGTCGCTCGCTGTAGGCGTTCCGGCCATTATCCTGCCCTCATTTCCGCAATTTTTCTGATCATACCATACTCACGGGCCACGCTGCGCCAAGGCCTTCCGCGACGTCCGCGTGTCCCGTCAGGAATGGAAAGGGACGCGCCATGCTGCAGATCAAAACCCTGATCACCGCCCTGACGGTCATCTGTATCGCCAGCGTCTGCCTGGCGGGCCTTGTCACCTTCATGCTCTGGCGCGAAGCTGGCCGGGT
>ERZ795053.5026-NODE-5026-length-13938-cov-15.547216_pt1 | contig 13938 bp, 15 predicted proteins | sample MGYA00375137_ERZ795053 | MGnify/ENA primary metagenome ERZ795053 (study PRJEB30182, sample SAMN05720284) | activated sludge metagenome | isolation source: Anaerobic digester | place: Hong Kong | collected 2014-12-17 ... | reverse complement strand
TCATGTCCTCTTGCCTCATACGAGCGAATACGCGGGGCGATACAAAAATACGGACGACCGAGGCAGGATTTGGGCTGACGATAATTTGACGGCTCCTGGTGTTCGCCACGGATTTTCAGGAGCGGTGTGGCGCGGATACGATGTGACTGCTAAGGGTAATCATTGGAAAATCAGCGCCAAAGCCGTTGAGGAATTGATAGGTAAAGAACAAGCTTCAAAGCTAAACACAATCGAGAAACTGGAAATCTTGGATAAAAATGGACTGATCCACTGGCCGCACAGCGGTGGATTTCCAAGGTTCAAGCGCGTCCTCTCTGGCGGTATTGCTATCCAAGACTTGATCACCGACATCCCGCCGCTGAATTCCCAAGCCCAAGAACGCCTCGGCTATCCTACTCAGAAACCGCTTGCCCTACTGGAACGCATCATCAGTGCCAGCAGCAACCCAGACGATGTGATTCTTGACCCCTTCTGCGGTTGCGGTACAGCAGTTCACGCTGCGCAGAAGCTAGGCCGCCAGTGGATCGGCATCGACGTGACCCACCTAGCCATCAGCTTGATCGAGAAGCGATTGAACGACGCTTTTCCCGGCATAAAGTACGATGTTCACGGAACACCCAAAGATTTAGCCGGTGCCCGCGACCTGGCCGAACGCGACAAGTATCAATTCCAATGGTGGGCGGTCTCCCTGGTCAACGCCGTACCCTACGGCGGCAAAAAGAAGGGCGCGGATACCGGCATTGACGGCATCATCTACTTCAAGCCGGATGGAAAGACCACCGAGAAGGCCATTGTTTCGGTCAAGGGTGGGATGAACGTGGGCGTGGCGATGGTCAAGGACTTGATCGCCACGGTAGACCGGGAGAAGGCTAAAATCGGGGTGTTCGTCACGCTGACCACGCCAACGAAGCCGATGGAAAAGGAGGCCGTTACCGCTGGCTTCTATCAAACCGACTACGGCAAATTCCCCAAGATTCAGATTTTGACCATCGAAAACCTGTTTGCTGGGAAAAAACCACAGATGCCGTGGCTTGATCCCGCGACGTTCAAGAAAGCCGCGAGGGAAGATATGAACGCTAGGAAGCAGGAAAAATTACTTTAGCCACTGAAATTATGAAAGAAACAAACCCCAAACTCCTGACAGGACTTTTGATTGATTTCCTCGAAAGTCAAGGTGCGAAAAGAGCAATGGAAGATTTAGCGGCTCTTTGCCAAGAGGCTTATGGGCAACGGTCAAATTCAGTGCCTATCTCGAAGTTGCTTGAATTGGCGCGTCATCATCAGTTGGCGGCGGATAATTGCTTAAAAGCGGTCTTGGCCTTTCTGGAAGTGGAGTACGGAGGCTCTGTTGTGTTGGATGGCGACACGGATACCGTGATCTTCAAAGAGCGTGGTGCGAATGGCGTTGCTGCGCGTGTTGAAGTGACCGGATGTATTCTACCTGACTAAACAATCTGGACATGGGTAGCCAAGCCCGCAGGATGTGCTGACCGTAGGGAAGCACATCATTCAAGAGATGCGCTTCGTGCCTCGGCGCATCCTACGCACTGAATTGTTCTAGCATGAGACGGTGCGGGAAGGTCATTTATGGATAGCAATCTCGCCTTAGTTGCTGAACGTCCAGCCCGTTTTGGCTGGACGCTGGCGGATGAAACGACCGATGCCGACCCTCCTTGGCTCACCGTTCGGTTAGTTCCGTCGTTCCCGGAATGCCATCCAGCCATCAACGAGGCCGGTATCGTTTTCCATCTCCTCGATCTGTTCCATTCCGCCCGGCGGCCGGGAGGCTACTTTCTGCTCAACTGCACTTGTGGATATCCGCCAGATGCTGGCATCGAAGAAAGGGTGTTGGCCTTTTTATAGTAATGGAACATTTTTTTACGCTAGGAACGAAGGACGTTGCGCGGACTTTGTCCGATGAAGTGTCCAGGCGCTATGCGTTCGATGGCCTTGAAAAAAAGGGGCTACCGCCATGGAGATGAAGGGTGCCTACGTCTCAAAGCCGACGCTTGCCGAACACGATCCCCTCCTCTCTATCTTCTGATAAGATTGATTATCGGAATCGGCGCATACCCGAGACTTCTGATAACGCGATTTCTAGCGGCGCATCGGACTGTAAAAGCACTTCTGATAATAGGAGAGCCCAATGACTGGGCCATCATCCGACAGACTCGCGAGGATTTTGGCGGCCTATGACGAAGCGCTGCAGCGCCAGCCTCTGGCGGCCAATACGCGGCGGGCCTACCGCGTGCGCGTACACCAATACGGTGATTATTTGTGTTCCCAGCCCGAAGACTACGGCAATCCTCTGCAAGATCGCCACGCGCGCGACTATGCCGTGCGAGATTATAAGATCTTTCTCAAGGCGGAAAAGCGAGCCAAACCGCGCACGGTTAATTTGAGCCTGGCGGCTATTGATCATTTTTATGAATTTCTCAGTCTGGGCAAACCCGAGGTACGCCGCGAAGAATTGCCCCAGCAAGCCCCTGGCGCATTGCGAGCCGAAGACCAGAAGCGGTTTCTCCGCGTTGTGGAACGCGCGGCGTCTTGTCGCGATCGCGCACTGGCACTACTGCTTTTTTATACCGGCATTCGTATCGGCGAATGCGCGGCACTCGATATCGAGGACGTACCGCTGTCGGCTCGACGCGGTCAGGTCATTATCCGTAGCGGCAAAGGCGATTATTACCGTGAGGTACCCCTCAATGCCCAAGTCCGCCCCGCACTGAAAGCGTGGCTCCAAGAACGGGCTCAGCGATTTCCAACGGTGACGCTGCCGGCTCTATTTCTCAACCGTCAGGGTCAACGACTTTCGATCCGATCCCTCGATCTGGCGCTGCGGCGGCTCGGTCAAGAGGCGGGTTTGACGCTGTCGGCGCATGCGCTGCGGCACACCTGTCTGACCACCTTGGTGCGTCAGGGCGTCGACTTGATGTTGGTGGCTGAAATCGCCGGCCATAAACGGCTGGAGACCACCCGACGCTACTGCTTGCCAAGTGCACAGGATCGGGAAGCGGCTATGGATCGGTTGCAGATTGACTACTGATGCCCGTCGGGTTTCTCACCGAGGTCGAGCGGGAACGCCTCAACCGTTTCCCAGACGAGATCCCCTATGACGATCTGAGCGCTTATTTCACGCTTACCGATGCCGATTGCCAGGCCATTAATGGCCAGCGTGGCGAATCGAATCGCTTGGGCTTTGCCTTGCAGTTATGCGTACTGCGTTATCTCGGCTTTGTCCCCGATGATCTTGGCAAAGCGCCGGCACTGGCCATTGAATTCGTCGCCGAACAACTCGGCATCGCGGCCACGACGATCCGTGCTTATGGGCAGCGCATTGCGACGCGCACAGCACACTTGCAGCAAGTGCAAGACTATCTCGGTTTCCGCAAAACCACGCCCGGCGATTTGGACAGACTGGCGCGCTGGCTGTTGGCCCGGGCCATGGAGCATGATAAACCGATGCTGTTGCTGCAAATCGGCTGCGAGCAACTGCGTCGCGAACACCTCGTGCGACCGGGGATCTCGCGCGTGGAACGGCTGGTTGCGACCGCACGGCATCAAGCGCAAGAAGAGACCTATCAATTGTTGTTACCGTTACTTACGCCCAGCCGTCGGTATTGGCTCGATGCCTTGTTGGAACCGCAGATCGATACCGGCCGGACCCGGTTGGTCTGGTTGCGTGCCACGGCCAGCGCCGCCACCGCCTCGCAAATTCGCGTCACCCTGGAAAAAATCGACTTTCTCCAGCAAAACGGGGTCGCTGATTGGGACCTCGGCATGCTCAACCCGAACCGGATCAAGTTCCTGGCCCAGATCGGCCGCAAATCGACCAATCAGTATTTACAGCGTTGTACCACAAAACGCCGTTATCCCATTTTGATCGCTTTTCTCAAGCAAGCACTGCTCACGCTGACCGACGAGGTCGTGGAGATGTTCGATCAGTGTCTGTGGGACTGCCATAGCGATGCGAAGAAGGATCTGGCGGAATTCCGCCAGCGGATGGCGAGCGCGATCAACGACAAGCTGCGGTTATTTCAAAATCTCGGTGAAGTGCTACTGGATTCCAGCGTGGCCGATGAGGCGGTGCGCACCGTCAGCTTTCAACGGGTCGCGGAAACCACCTTACGCACGGCACTCGAACAGACGAAACAGCTCATTCGACCGAGCCAGGATGCGTATGTCGATTTATTCGGTCGCCGTTACAGCTATGTGCGGCAATTTGCCCCGGCCTTTATGCAGCAACTGACCTTCCGCTCAAGTCACGATGCACATCCGCTACTTCAAGCGCTGAGGTTACTGCGTGAACTCGATGCCAGCAAACCTCGCTGTCCCGTGCCAAGCGATGCCCCGATGGCCTTTATTCCGGCGGCTTCACGCCGTGAAATCTCGGCGTGAAAATTCCCCAGGAACCCATGGACTCGATGGAAGGGAAGCGGTCTGCATGTGCAGAATCCCCGGCGCTCCCTTCCAGTACGTCCAGTCCAGGCGCGTACTATCCTCTGTCCAGTCCACCGGAGGAAACGCCATGCAGACCGACATCGACATATACCCGGATTTCATCAGCCACAGTGCAGCGGTAGCCGAACGGTTCGGAGAGGGTTGGACGGGCGCAACGGCGGTTGATGTGATTTGGTTCGTTCAGGTAACGGGGACGCTCCCTAATCGGTATCTGATTCAGGATGCAAGCGGGTGTTGGTACGACGCTGATGATGATGGCGGTGCGGTGCTGAAGATCGGTACCGCATAGCGGCGCGGTACGCTTGAATGTCAAAATAGGGTCTATGCTGTTAGTGACCCATTGGCATGGGCCATTGTGTGAGCTTCACGATAATGTCCCCTGGCGGTCCTCTCCGACCGCCTTTTTTATCCGCAGCACAACCGCAAACACGCTGACATCTATATTGATGACCGCTAGATGATGTTCCTTCCTCCAATTTTCATCTAGCGGCTTTTTAGGGTCGATGTTTCCATAAAGGACAATCTTCGGTTGTGCAATCCTCAATGCGCTGCCTCCAACCGGGGCGCGGATAGCCCACACACCACGCACATTTTCGCGCAGTGGCCAGGTGCTGATACTTACCATGCAGGTGGTCACCTGCACGACCATATTGCTGGTTCAGGGTTTCCCACCATAACTGACGGTCATCGGCATTCATTACACATTCTCCCAAGATGCTTCGCGCAAATTGAACATGGCACGGCCAGGCGAGGAAGGAACGCAGGAATCGGGGTCTGACAATCATGATGTCAGACCCCTTGTTCAAAATGCTGTCAAGGATAGCAAGAAAGGATTGTTGCGGACGCAGTTGATTAAGGCGGCGACAGGAAAGGATGGAAAATGTATTCGCAACAATGCGCGGCGCTGTGCTGTCGCTGGCTCCCTGGTCTGGCTGGCGGGTAGGGTAGGACCATCACGCGCTGCACGGCAACTGCGATGCGAGGAGGGCCACAACCGGATTGCTCGCCCCGCCTCCCGCTTAATACCCGCCCGACCACCCAGAGCTATTTTCCCCTATGACCTATAGAGAAATAACCGACTCTTTCAGTCAGGATTGACCCGGTTCACCGGGCCGAAGCGAAACGGGCCATTCGGCGTAGTGGCGCGCGTTATCACTCTAGGTGATTCATCTCTATCGGGTTTTAAAAACTGGCATAGTCGCTGCTCTCTCCCTCCTCAAGCCGTTGCGATGCGCAACCCCCCTTTGAGATGACCGGAGAGAACCTCATGATCAAGCTGCACCAGACCCTGACCGCCCTGAGCCTGGCCAGTGTGATGACCGTAACCGCCCCGGCGCGGGCCGAAACGCCGCGGTCGCTCACTGTGTCCGATTTCGTGGTGGTCACCGACCCGGCCACCCCGACCGACGAACCGATCGCCCTGGGCGAGTGGGAAGGTCACCGCCCCTGGAAAGCCCTGACCTTTGAGATTCCCGAGGATTTCGGCCCGAACCGCCTGCGCCAGCCCTACGAACTGGTCGTGCAACTCAATCTGAGCAGCACCAACAAATCGAAATACAACGCCCTTTATCTCAATCTCGAAGGCTTTTCCCCGCGCACGTTTCGCGGCTGTGATGATGTCCAAAGCGATCTTTACGAACCGGAGCGCATTGGATTCCTCCCCTATGTCGAGCATGAGCATTGGGATTTCTACCATAAAGCCCTGCCGTCCTCGAACCTGCGTCCGGGAGAAAATGTCCTGCTGATTTGTGCGCGTAATGAACACGGCGGTGGTTGGGGTGATCTGGATAACTTTTATCTGAAAGACATCGTTCTACATTACCGCAAGCGGATCGCCTTTAGTGAGTAATCCCCGCCATCTGCCGGCCAGGGTGAAGTGGTGCGTTGGCTGGAGCGCGCCTAGTGGGTCAAACGGCATGCTTATCGCCATTAGGCTATCTGAACCCAATCCCTCGAAAAGGACAATATTAAGAATGGCTAATCACTAACTAATTGATATTTAGATTGATTGATAACATAACTCCTCGGTTGGTTTAGCAGTTACCCCACCGCAAAGGCTGCACTACAACTCATTGAAATGGCTATTTTTAGTATATTAGAAAACCCTAATTTTTACCTTTTCGGGGCGTTGGGCAAAAATAGCCATCCTGAATATTATTTTCATAAATAACGTAACACGTAATGATTTTATATACTACAAGGGGTAGAACAAGCAGTCGTGTCACCAGCCGCCATTTGAGATAAGTGGCTATTTTTAATTGGATGTCGGAAAACAGTTGTTTTCCGATGGTCTTCGGTTTGCCCTAGGGTAGACTCAAAAAATGGCCTTCGCGGACCGCAAAAATAGACGGAAAACCATGTCGCTTTATGGGAGTATACGGAAACAAGTTTTTTAAGGTTATCCGTCCATGTTGGTTGGCTACATGCGCGTGTCGTCGGACTCCGACCGGCAGAGCACCGATCTGCAGCGCGATGCGCTCCTATCAGCGGGCGTCGATGCCCGGCATCTCTTCGAGGATCATGCCTCTGGTGCCAAGGATGACCGTCCCGGTCTGACCAAGGCGCTCGACTTTGTGCAGGCGGGTGATGTGCTGGTCGTCTGGAAGCTGGATCGCCTTGGGCGATCGCTCTCCCACCTGCTGATCACCATCGACTCCTTGAAAGACAGGCAGGTCGCGTTCCGCTCGCTGACGGAAGGCATGGATACCACCAAGCCGTCCGGTGAGCTGCTGTTCCACGTGTTCGGTGCGCTCGCGCAGTACGAGCGGGCATTAGTCCAGGAACGGGTCATGGCCGGGTTGGCGGCGGCTCGACGACGTGGTCGGGTCGGCGGACGGCCCAAAGCGATCACCGGCGAGAAGCTGGACGCCATCACTGCCGCTCTGGACGGCGGTATGTCCAAGGCGGCCGTGTGCCGCAACTTCGGCGTCAAGCGAACGACCTTGATCGAGACCCTAGTACGGATCGGCTGGTCTTCACCGTCGTCCCACCGAGACGAGCCGGCGTGACGGAGTCCGAGCAGATCGACGACCGCTGGCTGTTGACGCCGGCCGAGCGGGCACTGGTGATGACCAAGTACCGGGCGAGCCGGCTGGGGTTTGCCGTCCTGCTGACCTTTTTCCGCGAGCGGGGTCGCTTCCCACGCGATCCCAGCGAGATCGAGGTCCAGGGCATCGCCGCTCTCAGCCGCCAACTCGACATCCCGGCGCCGACCGCGGACGAGTCTTTCCTCACGGGTCGCACGGCCGAGCGTCTCCGCGCCGAGATCCGCACGCGCTTCGGCTTTCGCGAAGCCACAGTCGCCGATGCCGAGCAGTTGCTGATCTGGCTGCGGGATCATGTCGCCGCCGAGGTGGGTGGTGAGCTCGAGCCGATGCTCGAGCAGTTGGAAGTGCGCTGCCGTGAGCTCGCCATTGAGCCGCCTACACCGGAGCGGATGGAGCGGATCGCGCGTAGTGCCCTGCGTGCCCATGAGGACCGCTTCCACGCCAGCGTCTATGAGCGGCTTCCGCCCGCCACGCGCGAGCGCCTCGATGCCTTGCTGTACCCCGAAAAGGCCGACGCCGATACCGAAGACGTCCAAGACCCCTCGACGGATCGCACGCCCACGCTGTTGGTGAGACTGCGCGATGATCCCGGTCGCCCGAGTCTGGCCAGCCTCCAGAACGCGCTGGCGAAGCTGGAGTTGCTGCGCAGTATCGATCTACCCACCGATCTATTCGACGGGGTCTCGCCACGTGATCTGGAGCGGTCCCGTCAGCGTGTCTCGGTCGAAGTGCCCCGCGACCTGCGCCGTCACCCCGAGCCGGCGCGGCTCACCTGGCTGGCGGCCTTTGTCCACCTGCGTGTCCGCAGCCTGACCGACAACCTCGTGGATCTGCTCATCGAGACCATCCACAAGATCGGTGCGCGCGCCGAGCGCAAGGTCGAGCGCGAGCTGCTGGAAGACCTCAAACGCGTCTCCGGCAAACAGAACCTGCTGTTCGAGCTCGCCGATGCGGCATTGGCCCAGCCGGACGGCGTGGTGCGCGAGGTCGTCTTCCCCGTCGTGGGCGAGCAGACCTTGCAGGACCTGGTCAAGGAATGGAAGGCCACGGGACCGACGTATCGCGTCACGCTCCGCACCGTCATCCGCAACTCTTACCGTGGGCATTATCGGCGCATGGTGCCCGCCTTACTGGCGGCGCTGGAGTTTCGCTCCAACAACGACCGTCACCAACCCGTGATGGAGGCGCTCGACCTGGTCAAGCGCTTCGCCACGACCAAGGTGCATACCTTCCCGGCCGAGGAAACGGTTCCGCTCGACGGGGTGGTCCGCGGCCTATGGCGCGAGGCGGTGACCGAGACGGACGCCGCTGGTCAGGAGCGCGTCAACCGCGTGACCTACGAGATCGCGGTGCTGGAGGCCCTGCGCGAGCGCTTGCGCTGCAAGGAGATCTGGGTGGTCGGCGCAAACCGCTATGGCAATCCCGATGACGATCTACCGACCGACTTCGAGACCAACCGGCAGGCCTACTATCAGGCCCTGAAACTGCCCATGGACGCCGAGCGCTTCATCGCCGACCTTCAGACCGAGATGGACGCGGCCCTGACGACCTTCGATGCCGGCCTGAAGCAGAACCGCTGCGTTCGCTTGAGCAACAAGGCGGGTGGCTGGATTACGCTGACACCGCTGGATGCGCAGCCCGAGCCGCCCAACCTCACCGCACTCAAGGCCGAGCTCAACGCGACCTGGCCGATGACCAGCCTGCTCGACATGGTGAAGGAAGCCGATCTCCGGCTGAATTTCACCGAGGCTCTACGCAGTCCGACCTCCTATGAAACGATGGAGCGCTCGGTGTTGCAGCCACGCCTGCTGCTGTGTCTGCACGGTCTGGGCACCAATGCCGGCTTGCAGCGCATGGCCGGGCTAGATTCTGGGACGATGCCGCGCGACTTGGCCTATGTGCGGCGCCGCTACCTCAGTGTCGATGCGTTGCGTCGAGCCATCGCCATCGTGGCCGACGGGACGCTGCACGCCCGCGACCCGGCCATCTGGGGGAGCGGCACGACCGCCTGTGCCTCCGATTCCAAGCATTTCGGCGCCTGGGATCAGAACCTGATGACGCAATGGCATCTGCGCTACGGCGGACGGGGTGTCATGATCTACTGGCACGTCGAGCGCAACTCGCTGTGCATCCACAGCCAGCTCAAGTCCCCGTCCTCTTCCGAGGTGGCGTCGATGATCGAGGGCGTCCTCCATCACTGCACCGAGATGGAGATCGACCGCCAGTACGTCGATTCGCATGGCCAGAGCACGATCGCGTTTGCCTTCTGCCGCCTGCTTGGCTTCGAGCTGCTGCCACGACTGAAGGCCATCTATGCACAGAAGCTGTACCGCCCGAAGACCGGTCAGGCAGACGCCTACAAAGATTTCCAAAAGATTCTGACCCGACCGATCGACTGGGAGCTGATCCGCCAACAGTACGACCAGATGATCAAGTACACGACCGCTCTGCGCCTGGGAACCGCGGACACCGAGTCGATCCTGCGCCGCTTCACCAGGAACAACGTGCAGCACCCGACCTACAAGGCGCTGGCCGAGCTTGGCAAGGCGATCAAGACCATCTTCCTCTGCCGCTACCTGCACTCGCAGGATCTGCGTCGCGAGATCCACGAGGGACTCAACGTGGTCGAACAGTGGAACGGGGCCACGGACTTCGTCTTCTTTGCCCGGCGTGGGGAGATGGCCAGCAACCGTCGTGAGGACCATGAGATCAGCATGCTGGCCCTGCACCTGATCCAGAACTGCATGGTCTACATCAACACGCTGATGATCCAGCGAGTGCTCGCGCAGCCGCATTGGCGGGGACGGCTGACGCCGCGCGACTATGCGGCACTGACGCCCCTGATCTGGGAGCACGTCAACCCATACGGTCGCTTCGAGCTCGACATGAACACCCGCCTGGCGCTGCTTTGAGCAAAATGGCGGCTGGTGACACGACTGCTTGTTCTACCCCTACAAAATTGCGGAGGGTTTAAGATAAATTTTTAGTCCTGATAATGGGCATAATCATGAATAAAATATGATTTATTTTTTATTATAGTCACTCCAAATAAGAATCCGATGATTTAATGAGTTCGAGGATGGGGATGTCGGGCGGAGCGAACTCTCGTTTTCGTTTGAGGCCCCCGAAGCTGTGTTCGATGGGGTTGAAGTCGGGAGAATAGGTTGGCAATGGCAGGGCGATATGGCCGTGTTTTTGGCACAAGGCTTTGATCTGCTTTTTCTTGTGGAAGGATGCATTGTCGAAAACGATGACGCTGGGGTGTTTGAGTAAGGGCAAGAGCTTTTCTTCCAGCCACTTGTTAACCCGCACGGCATCGCATGAGCCTTCAACGGTCTCCGGGGCGAGCCATTTTCCATCCCGCTGCGCCATAATCAGGTTCGTGCATTTCTCCCGTTTTCCGGGCACGGATGCGTAGATTTTCTCTCCACGTCGCGCCCATCCGTGCTGGCGGTCGCTGTGCTTTTAAAGCCGCTCTCATCGAAATACACGATATTCTGCACGCCACGCCGTTTCGTCAGTCTCCAGAGACGGCCCAGATAGTCCATTCTTTTCATAGTGCAGCGTTCGGAATATCTACGCCGTTTTTTTTACGAACCCCATCCGGCGCATCGCAACCCATACGCTGTTGATCCGCACACCAAAATGCACCGCACGCTCCCGCAGCACAGCATCTGGATGCTCGCGCACATGACGCGCCAACGACGCCTTGTCTAGCTTGCGCCTGCGCGTTGTAGCTGGCTTGGGCGCAAGATCTTCCCCACGCTTGAGCCATTCGTAAATGGTAGATGGATGAACTTTGAAAAGGCGAGCTGCCTTAGCTTTGCTCCCCCCTTCTTCTACGAACGCCAAAACCCGGCGTCTGAAATCGATGCTGTAGCTCATGCTAAAGCATAATATATCGGATTCTTACTTGAAATGACTATAGCATCACATGATGCCGCTGTTGGGGTAACGGTGGGCTCCCCCTTCGGGGCGGATTTAAGGATCGTCTAGTCGAACTATTACCAGGATCGCCGTTTGAGTGTATAAACACTTATATTGCCAAACGTTGGAAAATATCATGAGCACCGTCCGTTGGAACATCGCCGTCTCGTCGGATGTGGATCAGTCCGTGCGCATGTTCATCGCCGCCCAAGGCGGCGGTCGCAAAGGCGATCTGTCGCGCTTCATCGAGGAAGCTGTGCGTGTCTATCTCCTGGAGCGGGCGGTCGATCAGGCTAAGACCGCCGCTGCTGGCATGCGCGAGACCGAACTGACCGATCTCATCGACGAGGCGGTACAATGGGCGCGTGAACACTGATGCGGGTCATCCTCGACACTAACGTGTTGCTCGGTGCGTTGATCTCGCCGCACGGCCCGCCGGATGCGATCTATCGCGCCTGGCGGGCGACTCGCTTCGAGCTAGTGACCTCGGTGGCGCAGCTCGACGAACTGCGGCGCGTGAGCCGCTACCCCAAGCTCAAGGCCATTCTGCCTGCGCACCGTATCGGCACAATGGTCAACAACCTGCAGCGCGCCATCGCGTTGGACGCCTTGCCGCCACTACCGGAAGGCGTGGCGGCGAACGACCCGAATGACACGTTCCTGCTGGCGATGGCCTTGGCAGGCGAAGCCGATTATCTCGTGACTGGCGACCGCTGGGCCGGGCTATTGCAACGGGGCAGCCTCGGCCGCAATCGTCACCCCGGCCACCTTCTGCGCCGAGGCGCTGTGACGCCATGCTGGGGTCCGTGCAGGATACGTGTAAAAAGTTATCACTAGACCATATCAAGCTGATAAAAAAGGTTTTTTATAAATGTTTATCAAACTCATAAAAATTCAGAAAACTGAACTTTGATTATAGAAACCACTTTTTTGAACAAGCAAAGTCCTGCTTTTAATCGAAAACAGACAAAGATGGTACTGGTTTGAAAAAACGACCGTTTTTTGAACTCGCTATTCGGTAGCAAGGACTCACACTTCCACCTTGATCCGAAGTGATAACTTTTTACACGGTGCGACACGAGGTCGCACGAGTACTTATCAGGGACGATCCGATGTTCTGCCACCGGTACCCTACCGGGCCGTGCGTTGGGGGTAGCCCTGGGGTGCGAAGCGCCCGGAACAATGTAGCCTCCACCGATTCGGTGGGCGATGGACCTGTGAAGGGACGTCGCGACTGCCAGCCTCGGGGCGGTCGGGAGCTAGGGTTGGAGGATAAGGTCAAGATATCTGAATCGCTGATGAGCCGCCGTTATTTTTGCATGCCCAAGAGGCTGGCAGGCATGGACCAAAAGAAAGGGAGAGTTCTACCTAAAGATAGATAAGAAGCTGGCGGCGAGGAGGGCAAAGTTTTCTGGCTGATGATAGTAGTGGTGGAGCCTCAGGGACAGGTCGACCATTTCCTGCTTTTTTGAGACGACCTTGGTTCTGCGGCGAAAACGGGCGAGGAAATGGCGGATGTTTGCGTGGTCGGATTCGATGCCGAACGTGAGATCTTTCCCGGTGAAGAGTTGTTCCTCAGGAATGACGCGGTGATAGCCTTCCCAGTCATCGGTTAGGAAAATCCGGTCCTTCAGCCCCCCGATTTTGTCAATCAGCTTGCGGAGCGTTGCATCATCACGCCCACCCAAAACCCAGGCCAGAGTTCGCCACTCGACAGGATCAAAGGCTCTCCAGAGCCAGCGTTTTTGCGTTTTTTTTCGAGAAAATGCCACATCTCGTCCAGAGAGACCGTTGCAACATCGGCAGGGATCTCCGGTTCCGGCAGGCTTTGCGCTTCAGCGCGAACCCATTTCATAACAGCAACATCGCTGACGCCCAAAATACGGGCGATCCCCAGAAAGCTCATATTGCCCATCGCGTAGAGCAAAATCGCCAAGGCTTTCATTGATCCTGGCTTGCCCCGTAAGGGCGTGTCCGTGAAATTGCACCCGCACGCCTTACATCGGTAACGCTGCTGCCCACGCACAAAACCATTCTTGACAAATGTGACGGAACCACAGGATTTGCAATGAACTTCGGTCATGATGACCCCTCCTCATGACCGATCCTCTCATACTATATACTCGAAATCTATCTCTAGTTAGAACTCTCAAGAAAGGTACGCAGCCAGGATGGGGAGCCCGTGTATCGGCTTCGTACGCGCTGCGCTCAATGCCATTTTCATCCTCGGGGGTGGCCAATAAGCGTGGGCATGGACGTTTTGTTTGTTGAGATGGACCCAAGTAGGCCCGCTGTCCGGGTCGCGCGGCCGGGTTGCCAGCCGCCAAAACTGACCCGAGAGAACAGCAATGCGGCCAGCGGCACGCCGGCTGACCATAGCGCATGTGTCATGTCGATGCCGTTTCGCCCGGTCAGCCAGGCATTCAGCAGGGGCGCGTGCAGGGTGATGCCCAGATAGATCGCCGGCGCGGCCAGTGCGGTTCCCGTTCCTTGCAGTTGCAGC
>ERZ795053.5025-NODE-5025-length-13941-cov-31.563733_pt1 | contig 13941 bp, 7 predicted proteins | sample MGYA00375137_ERZ795053 | MGnify/ENA primary metagenome ERZ795053 (study PRJEB30182, sample SAMN05720284) | activated sludge metagenome | isolation source: Anaerobic digester | place: Hong Kong | collected 2014-12-17 ... | reverse complement strand
ATACCATGACGCAGCTCGGTATGCCCGATACCGTCGTGGCTTGCTAAACCCAAACCCCATCAGACAAACCTCGTCCCTCATCCGACTTATGCAACAAAGCCGTTTGGCTATTGATAATCCCTGCACTCGGATGCTCATTTCGACCCATTTCTTTTCGGAGTTGCTGATGAATCTCGGTATTGATTTTCTCGATAGTGTTGTTGTCAACCCATTTATGATAATAGTAACTGATTAAGGTATGCTGGGGAAAATCCTTATAGTCTCGCTAATTGATATCCAGATATTATTTTATAATATTGACTCTGGTATTGCTGCATATTGGGTATCAGGAAGCTGAAAAAATGACCGAATATTTTCGGTTTTTTGCCGCAAGGATTTCAGTGCGGAGTGGAGCAGTTTCTTTAAGTCGGATTTGTTTTTGATCGGTTGCTTACCGAGTTATCGATGCTTGATTTCGTTCCAGACCTGTTCATCTGGATTAAGTGCTGGCGCGTAGGTTGGCAAAAAGAACATCCGGATTTTTTTTGCGATTACCTAGTACAAACTCACGCACTTCCAGTGCCTTATGAAAAGAGACGTTATCCGCAATCACAATGAGCGGGCGTGTTCGGTCCCGTAAGAGATTTTCGAGAAATTCTATATACCGCTTTCCATCGATACTTTTTTCTTCCAACGCGTAATGCAGTTTACCGTTGGCCGTGATCGTCGACAACACGTTGTAGCCGCCTCGTCGACCGGTGATCGCGACCTTCGGGGCCTGCCCCACCGCGCCCCAGGTGTGGCCCGACCGATTCATGATCCCCACCCCGGCCTCATCCTCAAACGCGATATCGGCCCCGATCTTCTCGGCAAGCTGTTGCATGATCGGGAATTTAACCTCCAGAAAATACGCGACCTCCTCGGGATTCCGTTCCTGGGCTCGATAGCACGGTGTCTGAGAAACTGTATAAAAACTGCTCTCGCAAAATCAAAGTCTTGCTGAGGCAGGAATCCGTTTGCGGGCGATTTTACCGATTATCACTGGTAAACAGGCCGCCATATCAATAAGTTAGTTTTTGTGCAGGCTCTGACAGCTCAGATGCATCCGGTGCAAATCCAGACCCACCGTGCATGCCGCTACCTCAATCCCGTGGTGCTTTTTGAGTCAATCCGCCAGAAGCGCTCGCGTCCACAAGACGGTATCGTAACCATGGTCCACCGGCGTCGACCGCAAGACGATTTCCCGGAGCCAGTGATCCATGCCGGGGGTGATAACCGGTGACGCACCCAGCGCCGACTGCGTATCCAGCGCCGCTTCTCCATCCTCACGATACCCTCGTAACCAGTCGTAAATGCTGCTGCGACTGATGCCGATAATCTCGGCGATCAATTCCGGACTCCAGTGCTTTTCTCCAACCGCTCGAACCGTAATACGCCGTATATAATTCATGACTTCATCAGGGATTTTTCGTGCGTCGGATAACCATTTTGCGTTCATGATCGTGCCTACCCACTGAGTCTTCCAGCCCATGTTATGGATAACAAATTAGACAATCGTCATAACAAAATAGTCTATTCAAAGTATATGGATTATTATTAACGAGACTATAGGCAAATATCGCCATTGACAGCCCGTCTTATTCAGGTAAGAAATGGCATTTATCCCTTCGCGGAGATCGACTTTACGTGGCCGGCCTGTCGTATAAGGATCGGCTTTTTTAAAATCGGCTTCAAGATTTCCTATTCTTCATCCGTCAAATTGCTGGGGTACCTCTTACCAGGAATTTCTTTTGGCCAAGCCATAAGCACCTCGAATCGAATCTCTGAAATTAAAATAATCGCCGGATTTTGGCTTATTTATCAAAAATATGATAACAATATCAATTCGTTAGTTTTTGTACGGCTTCTAAGTGATTGATGATACAATACCCAGATTTAGGACACTACCAACCAGCGTGCGACGAACTCGTCGTCTGGCAACGGCCGGCCGAAATAATAGCCCTGACCGTGGGTACAGCCCTCACGCAGCAGGAAATCTACCTGCGTTTCGGTCTCGACACCCTCTGCGATCACCGACAGTCCCAGGTTTTTGGCCAGCATGATAATGGCGCGGATGATGGCTTCGTTGTTGGCGTCACGGCCGATGTCCGCCACGAAGGATTGGTCGATTTTGAGTCGTTGAATCGGTAGACGCTTCAGGTACATCAGCGAGGAATAGCCGGTACCGAAATCGTCCACCGCCAGATGGACACCGAGCGTGCGGAGATCCTCAAGAAAACGGAACGCATCATCGGCCTTGATAATGAATGATTCGGTAATTTCCACTTCCAGACATTCGGGAGATAATCCGTTTTCGGCGAGGACCGCCTCGATCAGGCCGATCATATTGCCGCACTCGAATTGCCTGATCGAAAAGTTGACGGAAATTTCGCCGATACGGTATCCGGCCGCGCGCCACGCTTGCAGTTTCGCGCAGGACTCCCGTAGCACCCACTCTCCCAGCGTGACGATGAAGCCAGTCTCCTCGGCGAGGGGGATGAACTGCTCGGGTGGGATCAAGCCCAGTTCGGGATGGTTCCAGCGGACCAGCGCTTCGGTACCGATCAGCGCGCCGTTGGCCATGTCCACCTGCGGTTGAAAATGGACGAGCAACTCGTCGTTCTTCACCGAACGCCGCAGCATCGCTTCCAGACGCAAGCGGTCGAGAGCGTGGGCGGTCATTTCCTTGGCGTACCGGTGGTAATTATTGCGGCCCTTGGCCTTGGCCTGATACATGGCGGCGTCGGCGTTTTTCACCAGCTCGCCGCAATCCTGGCCGTCGGCCGGGTAATAGCTGATCCCGATGCTGGCGGATATGTGGATGTCGTGTTTCGCGAGTAAAAACGGTTTTTCGAAGATGGCCAGCAGTTTGCCAGCCACCATGGTGGCATCCTGATTGCGACCGATATCTTCGATCAGCAAGATGAACTCGTCGCCGCCCAACCGCGCCAGCGTGTCGCAGGCACGAATCGTCTTACGCAGTTCCTCGGCCACCATTTGCAGCAGTTGATCGCCAAGCTGATGGCCCAAGGTGTCGTTGACATCCTTGAAGTGGTCCAGATCGATGAACAGCACGGCCAAGCGGGTGTTGTCGCGAGCCGCGTGCAGAATGCCCTGGGTCAGGCGATCGTTGAACAGAACCCGGTTCGGTAGTTCGGTCAACGGATCGTGATGGGCGAGGAAGATGAGTTGTCGCTCGAAGTCCTTGATCGCCGCGATGTCGGTGAAAACGCCGACATAGTGGGTGATGCAACCGGCCTGGTCCTTCACCGTGCTGACGGAGAGCAGTTCCGGATAAATCTCGCCGTTCTTGCGGCGGTTCCAGATCTCGCCGCGCCATTTGCCATCCTGTTCGAGCGCCCGCCACATCTGTTGAAAAAACGCTGCATCGTGCCGGCCGGACTGGATGAGATTGGGTTTCCGACCGAGCACTTCCTCGGCGGAATAACCGGTGATCTCGCTAAACGCCGGATTGATCGCCAGAATGACTTGATCGGGATCGGTGATTATGATGCCCTCGGCGGCACTTTCGAACACGCTCGTCACCAGCCGCAGTCGCTCGTGCCCCTGCTTTTGCGCGGTCAGATCGTTGTAGATCCAGACGCTTCCTTCCTGGGGCCGGTCCGAATCCATGGCCCGGCCGCTCAGACCGCCCCAGAACAGGTTACCGTCTTTACGCTTTAGCCACAGTTCCTCCACATAGGTCTCGCCATTCGCCAGGGCGCTGTAGGCGCGTTCGCCGGTCGCCTGAAAATCCTCCTTGCTCGGATGCAGGATTTGAGTCGAATGGCCGAGCATCTCGCCTTCTCCATAGCCGAATAGCTCCTCGAAACGGCGGTTGCACAGGATGATCTCGCGCTGTCTGATCAGCACGATGCCGACCAGTGCGTTATCGAGAATGGCTTCCTGCTGCGCCAGCAGGGACTTGAGGCGCGCTTCATCCTGCTTGCGCTGGGTAATATCACGGACGACCGATAGCACCACCCGCCCTTCGGCCAGCATGATGCTGCTCGACATTACCTCGACCTCGACCGGGGAACCATCCATCCGCAAATAGCGTTGCTCCATGACGGGCAATGCGATCGGTCGCTCGGAGTCCCACACCGACCGCAGGCGTTGCGCCACCACTTCGTGAGAATCGGGGTGAATCCACTCCGTCCACGGCAGGCCCAGCGGCCGTTGTTCGCCTTCGGCGCCTAACAGGCGCAGCGCGGAGCGGTTGAGCATCGTCATGATGCCGTCGCGATGCACGAAAATGGCGTCCGGCGATAAATCCAGCAGGGTACGGTAACGCTTTTCACTTTCCAGCAGGGACTGCACGGCCATCTTGCGGTCGTCGATATCACGCACCACCACCACCAGACACCGCACATTGCCAATATGGGCGGCACGAACGCTAGCCTCGACCCAGAACCGGCGACCGCTGGCGTCCTTGGCGCGGCACTCGAAGCACTGCGGCTCATTGTGTTCGAAAGCACGCGCCAGTTGGCTTAGTGCCTGACACTGGTTCGGTTCGTCGTCCGCACAGAGTGTGTCCAAGGTCAGACGCGAGAAAGTGCCCCGGCTATAGCCGAACATTTCGCTCGCCCGATTGTTGGTGTACAAGAACTCTCCACTTTGGCCGTCCTGGAGAAACACAGCGTCGTTAAGCGAATCGACGATGGCCTCGAACCGTTCCTCGTTCTCGTAGAGCGCCAGTTCCGCCGACTTGAATTCGGTGATATCCCAGACAATAGCGAGGACGCCGATTCCGGTATCTTGCGGAAACGCCTGCCCGCGCACCATGCGCCACGCCGTGCCGTCGTCCGAGTCGGGGCTGCGAAACTCGGCCAGAAACCGTCCACGCACTGCACACGCCTGCCTGATAATCCCCACCACGCGCTTGTTATCCTCCCGACACATCAGTGCTAGCAGATCAGCGGCAACCGGTTCCTCTTCCGTGGCCGACCACTCGAAGAACCGCATCCGGGCGGCGTCCAGTGCTGTTTGCAGGTGAGCATGATGTTCGCGCAATAAACCCTCGTGGGTGCGAACCCGCGCCTGAAGCTGGTTGAAACTGTCGATGAGCTGGCCGATTTCGTCGCACGTCCGCACCGGCAGCGGTTCCAGGGGGCGTTCGCCACGAGTCATCTCGCCCAGCGCGGCGGTGGCGTCCCGCAGCGGTTTCAGCCATCGGCCGGTTACCCACACGGCCAGCAGCGGCACGACCAGGGACAGGATCAGCGCCGCGCCCAGGATGGTGTGTTGAATGGTCCGCACCGATGCGAACGCTTCGGCGGTCGGCAGCACTCCCACGGCCAACCAGCCGGTCGTGGGAATGCGGCGACTGGAGGACAGTTCCTCGACACCCCGGGAGCTGACCGCGATGCCGGAATCTTCATGGCCCGCCATGTGGCGGTCGTGCATCCGGTTGATGCCGGGCGGGGGGATCGGTTGGAGAACGCGGGTCGGGTCGGTCGCCGCCACGAATCGCCCGCTTCTGGGATCGATGACCAGAACGCTACCGTGCTTACCGCCGTAGATCCCGATAATCCGGCTGATGAAGCTGGCGATGTCGAGGTTGGTGATGCCCATCAATATCCCCACTGTTCGCCCGGAGGTTGCCACAACCGGCGCGGCAATGGTGACCGACGGACGCACGGACGATGCATCCGCCAGCAGCGTGCTGACGACCGGTTTGCCCTGTGTCAGCACGGTGGTGACATCGTCGCGACCGGCGAGATTCCAGCTAATTCGATCGGGCACGGCCGGAGCTCCGGCCAACACGGCACCACTGGCATCGAGTGCGAGCAGACCTCCATTGAACAGCGCGGCGATAGCTGGATGATCTTGCAGAAAGACGTTCAGTTGATCCGGCGAGCTATAGAGATCCCGTTTGCCAGCCATTTGCGCCAGCTCGTCGATCGACTGAACGCGAAGGCGGATTTCCTGATCGAGGCTTTCCCCGATCACCGAAACGGCTGCGAGCTGATGGGCGGCCAGCAGGCGTTCCAGGTGATGTTTAAGGGAAAGATCGGTGAAGAGGGCCAACCCCCAGATGACCGCGAGCGACAACGCCAGCACGAACAACGGGAATTTGAAGGCGAGGCTCAGGCGATGCGATGTGAGCGTCCGACTCCGACCGAGAGGACCTGCTTGAGTCCCATATCGCATACAGATTCCGTATCAATCTGGAAATGGATGTAGCGTATTTTAATCCATTTCGGCATGGTTTTCAGGCTTGATGGTTAGTTATTCAGCGGGGTTTCGCCCAGACGCGAAATGCCCGTCGCTGCTTGAGAAACTCCCAAATCGCCGCCACGCCGATCAGCGCCAGCAACCCGAGCAACCCGAGCGATAGCAGCAGCTCCCGCCACGCCGCTACCAACAGCGGTTCGCACGCCTCGGCGCGGCCGGGTTCCAGCACGCTGCGGGTCGGATTGGCTGGATCGTAACGGACCTCGACCCGCGCCCCGGTCGGATATTGGGTCAGCCGCGCTTCCACTGCTTGCTTTTCCAGGCCGGGCGGCTGACAGAAACTCAGGTGGTCACCGCGATAGGCGGTTCCCGCCACCACGTACTCGAACTCGATCCGCGCCCGATAGCCGGTCACCGAAGTCTTCCCTCGGGAAATCCGCAGGGTGACCACCGAAGCATCGCGTACCGTACCCGTTGTTGGAGGCCAGTTTTCGCTGGCCACGGCGAATCGCCGGGCTTGGTCGAGTCGTTGATATTCCCGATAGTCGCCGGCCGCCAGCACCGCCAGCACCACCATTCCGAGTACGATCAGGCCCAGCGCCGCCGCTGTCATCCATGTCGTCTGGCGGCGGTAGCTGTTCAGAGCGACCAGCTTGCCCAGCAAGGCGTTGCCGTTGTCTCGAAGCGCGACCAGTTCCTGACCAGGCTCCAACTGGGCGCAATACAACTGGACCGTCAGCTCGGGCCGCGACGCGCGATCCCAACGCTGGGCCGGGTCGAGCAGCGCAAAAACCGCTTCGGCCGACGGTGGCCCGGTTCGTGTTTCTGGCCGCACCGCCACCAGCGTCCCGATGCGGGTGGCCAGGCCGGTTGGCGTCAGATGGGCATTCAGCGGCGTGCTCTCCCTCAGTATTTGATTGGCCGTGCCCAAACGCCGCGCCTGCCGGCGCTCCAGATGCCACAGCAAACCGCCCACCAGCGCCATTCCCGGCAACATCACCAGACCCGCAACCGCGAAAATCAACAGGTTGAGCATATCGCGGTAGGTCAGGGCGAAGCTCATCATGAACACCAGAACGCCGGCCATGACCATAAAGAACAACAAACCCAGCAGACGCAGGTGGCGGCGGTTCGCGGCGGCCAGTTTTTGCAAGCTGGGATGCAGGGGGATTGCACTCACGAGGGTCGTGACTCCGAGGGGTGATGGAGCGGGCGATCAATGGCGCGGCGTATCGCCGGTCCGCGCGGAAATCGAGAAGATGCCGGTATCCAGCCAGTAGCCGTATTCGTCCTTAAGGGTTTGCAGCTTCAACAGCACCACGCCGCTCGGTTGCTGGTTGCCGGCGGCGTCGCTCACGTCGAGCACCTTGAAATCCAGATCGACGTTCTCGTCGGTGGAGCGTTCCAGCGTCACCTTGAGCGGCAGCGCCTTGGAGCGGGCATCCTGCGGGTGGGCGAAGGTGATCCGATACAGGGGAGAAGCCGGCCAGCGCTCGACGTTCAGTTGCCGAAACCCCAGGAATACCGGCGCGTAGAAATCGAAGGTCGCTTCCGGTAGCCGAGTCTTGCGATCCTCCAACTCCAGATTGGCGAACAGCACGTTCTCTTGCTTGAGCCGGCCGGTCTGCTCCAGCACGCCGATGAAGCGGGCGGTGGACTTCATGCCCAGATCGCGGCTGCGCAGATTGAACTTGTACAACTGTCCTTCCGACAGCGCGCACACCATGGCCCCGACCGCCGCCGTGGTCTTGGGGTCGGTCAGTCGACCGCCGACCGAGCGGAACGGATACCAGTCGCCGACCCGGTAGGCGTGCAGGCTGACGATGCGGTCCGGCGGCGCCGGCAGCTTAGCCAGAATCGCCGCCCGCACCGCCGGCAATCGGCAGGGTCGCCCGGAAATCAGCAGGTAGTCGCAATCGTACAGATGGACCACCTCACACAGATCGCTGAGCACTTGGCCGAGAATGCGGCGTACCGTGGTGTCCAACGCCAGCATGGTGGTGGCGATCGGCACCTCGGCCAATTGGAAGTTTTGACCGCCGGCGGCGCGCACCGCTTCCTCCAGAAACGCCACTACTTGTTCGTGCGGTCCGCCGCCCGGCGGGTAGACGTCGGCCAGTTTCAGGGTCAGCGCTTCGTTGCTGGTGCTGAGATCGGTATTTTCGTAGCGGTGCAGCAGTTCCAGCGCCAAGGGCAACGCGACCTGATTGGCGAACTGCCGGCGCAGGGTGCGGTCACGCTCGGCCTGATCGCCGCGATTGGCGCCCAGCAGCCGCGCCAGCAGTTCCTCGGGGTTGGCCGCGCCGCTGTGGCGAATCGCCTCCAGCAGCGCCGGCAGCACGTTGCGCTCGATCAGTCCGCACAATACGTCGTCGCCGGCGATGTTGAAGCCCTCGCGAAATTCCTGGGTGGGTTTGACCGCCGTGCCGCCTTCCAACTGATAAGTGGTGATGATGAGGTCGGTGGTGCCGCCGCCGATGTCGATGCTGGCCAGCCGCAGGCAGGGTGCCTCGCCGTAGCTTTCCCGTACTCGCCCGAACACCTGGAAGAACAGCGCGGCGTCGCCCTGGAAGTTGTGCTTGATCTCGTTGTAGAGGAACACGATCTGGGTGCCGGTTGCCTCGTCCCATTGCAGGAACGGTTCCGGCGCCTGATCTTCCTCCAGCCCCAGTGCTCGCCAGGTCAAGCGGATCGCCGTATTGACCCGGCGGGCGAACAGCTTGCGTTCGGCCAGCGGCATGGCGGTGGGCAGGGTCAGAATCGCCCGTCGCAGACGGCGCGGGGCGTCGGAATAGGCCCGTTCGTAGCGGCGGCCGGGCGAGTTGATCTGCACGAAGGCTTGCAGCAGCACCTCGGCCACGAAAAAGCTCATCAGCGCGCCGCGCGAGAATAGGGCGGTCACCGCCGGTGGCTCGCCGGGCGTCAGTTCCTCGCCGTCCTCGCGCAATTGGCCGACGAACGGGCCGGTGGTGACCGGGCCGCTGTCGCCGCCGACTCCGTCCGGTCCGGGGTTGAAGCGCCAGGCGTGATGGCGGGGGTCGGTGTCCCACAGATAGCGTTTGGGGCTGGATAGGCCGGTATTGCCCTCGGTGCCGTGGCTGAAATAGGACAGCGCCTGCGCCTCGAAGCCGATCCGGGTCACCGTCGGCCACAGGAAGGCGCTGCGCCCGCTACGCCGCGACAGCTTTTCGTCGCCGAACCCGCCGCGCACGAATTCGACCCGGCTGGGGAACGGTTCGTCGTAGACCCGCTCCGGCTGGCTCAGATCGCGCAATTCCAGCCGGTAGCTGTCGTTCATGTCCACCGGATCGTCGCCGCTGCTTTCCATCAGCATGCCGCAGGTGCGGGAATTGCCGATATCCAGCACCAGATCCACGTCCACCGGCCGATTGAGCCGGGCGGTCGGTTCGCTGTCCACGAAGGTGAAGCGCAGCCGTGGCGGCCGCACCGCTCGTTGCAGCAAGGTCAGTACGGTGAGCCAGGCGGCCGGCGCGTCCGGGCTGGCGCGCAACTCGGTTTCGTCCACCCGGCGCGGGGCGCGGCGGCGCCGTTCGTAGGCATAAAACCGTTGGTGCAACCACTCGCGCACCCATTCCTGTTCCAGAAACCAGTCGGTGTCGGCCTCGGCGTCGCTCAGGGCGAATTCCTCGCCGGACTGCATGTCCAGCGGACTGGGAGCGAGATAGGGCCGGCCTTCGCGGGTCGGCAGTAACTGGGTATCGAACGCCAGGGTGACGCGATGGGTATTGCCGTCGGCGTCGGGGGTCGGCAGCTCCAGCAGCCGCGCCCGCGCCCAGTTGACCGGTCCCTTGTCGAACAGATGGTGACCGTCGGGGTGGGGCTCGCGGATGCGCGGGAACGGCAGCGGCAGCCAGACGCCGTCGAACAGCGCGGCGGCCTTGGCGGCGTTGAAGGAAAAGACTTGTTCCGGTTGGGCGGTCCGGCCGTCTTGGGTGACGAACTGGCCGCTGGCATCGTCGGCATACAATGCGGTCAGCAGCGGGCGACCGTCGGCGCCGGCTTCGGTCAGAAACGCCCGAGACACCCGGGTTTCGTTGAGATTGAAGCCGAAATCCAGAAATTGGATGGCGGTGTTGGGTATCAGATTGATCAGCGGGCCGTAATTCTTGAGCTTCGCCAGCATGGTTCCCACCTTCGCGCTGCGTTTTCCGTCGGGATCGGTTGCCGCCATTTTAGCTGCATTTTCGCGTTCTCCCCGGAAAAGGTGGGCGGAGGAGGCCATCGGCACTGCTGGTCGGTGGATCGAGTTGACCCGACAGGCGACATCGTTGAAGAGCGATCGCCATCGTGCCAGGCGCCAACAACGCCTGACCGCTTCGGTGTCGTTCGGGACACTCGCATGGATTCCTAACGATTTGTTACGCGCGGTTGAAGCCACTGAAACCGACCAGAACACGCGATGGACGTATACTGCCCTCGTAGTCCCATGCCCGAGATTGTGAGGTCTCGGGCATGGGACCAATGTGTGGGCCAGCCCGACGGTAGGGGAGGGGAAAGCAGACTGCATAAGATACGGCCTTGATTCGATCGAGTATGGCGCGGCGCTGCCCACGATCACGGTGGACTGGCATCGTCAGCGTGCGGTTGAGGAAGCCGAGGTGAACTGAAAGAGCGAAACCGGAAGTTAAGGGGAATCATTATGAAAATCCTGGGTATCGACGTGGGCGGGGCGGGGATCAAGGGCGCCGTGATCGAGACCACGACCGGGGAATTGCTGAGCGAGCGTATTCGTATCGAGTCGCCCCGTCCGGCGACCCCCGAAGCTGTTGGCATCACAGTCCAAGCGCTCATCGATCAACATCATTGGTCTGGACCCATCGGCATCGGATTTCCAGCCGCCATCCAGCACGGTGTTGTCCGTACCGCGGCTAACATCGACCCCGCCTTTATCGGATTGTCGGTGGCCGATTACTTTTCGAAGCAAACCGGCTGCCCGGTCCAAGTCGCAAACGATGCCGACGTTGCCGGGTTGGCCGAGATGCGGTTCGGCGCTGCCAAGGATGCGGCCGGGGTAGTGCTGGTTGTCACGATTGGTACCGGTCTTGGAACAGCGCTGTTCAGCGACGGCCATCTGCTGCCGAATACCGAGTTGGGTCATATCATGCTTGATGACGGCTTGGTGGCCGAACGCTATGCTTCGGAAGCCGTGCGCGACACCCAGCAGCTCAAATGGAAAGACTGGGGCGATCGACTCAACCGTTACTTGGTGACCATGGAAAAATTGTTCTGGCCGGACCTGATCGTGCTCGGTGGCGGCGCCAGTAAAAAGCTGCATAAGTTTGCCCCGAGGATTACTGTGCAGGCTCCTGTCGTACCTGCCCAATTTCTCAATCTGGCCGGCATGATCGGTGCGGCGCTGTTCGCCGAGGAAAAACTGGGAGTCACGAGATAACTTCGTGCCTGATGAGGTGTCACTTGCGCCGTGGCGCCCCTCACGCCGAAGGCATGACGGCCGTGTCAACCTCAAGATGAAGTGATTCGACTGCTACACGCTTTGCTGGCGGTAGTTCTGATAAACCCGCCAGGTTTCAAAGTGGGTTGCCGTTTCGTCGACAAAGCCGCCGTGGTGAGGTTGCCCACTCAGCCGCCGCACTGCCTTACGGGCATCCACGTGGCGCAAAAGCTTCAAGCTTCAGCCGCGTCGCTTGACGGCGCGCATCGCCAGTTCGATGCGGTTGCGCGCGTGCAGCTTATCCATGATTCGGCTCACATAATTTTTGACCGTACCCTCGGCCAAGAACACCGTGGCGGCAATTTGCTTGTTGCTGTTACCGTGAGCGAGTAAATCGAGAATGCGCTCTTCCTTGTCGGTCAACGGCTCGTCGAACAAATTCGAGGCTGTCGATTTCGGCGCGGGCGGCGTCACGGGTGGCGAAGAATGGGCACCCATGTCTTCCTTGGGGCTGGCGATGGGCGTGGGATGAGTGTCAGCTTGCGAAGCGCGGCGGGCACAAGCTCGAAATTGCTCCAATACCTTGCCGGCGATGGCCGGCGACAGGCGCGATTCGCCGCGCTGAACCGCTCGCAGCGTCTCCAACACATCCGCCTCGGACGCATCCTTCAGCAAATAAGCCTGCGCGCCCGCGCATATGGCCTCGAACACCAACTCGTCGTAATCGTAAGTGGTTAGCACCACCACTCGGGTTCCAGGAAACTTCGCCGTAATCTCGCGGGTGGCCACGATCCCGCTGACGCGGGGCATCTGTAAATCCATCACCACGACATCCGGCCGAGTGGCCAAGGCTTGTTCGATGGCTTCGAAACCATCGGCCGCCTGACCCACGATTTCGATGTCGGGTTCGGTCGCGAGCATCATCGCCAACCCGCGGCGAATCAGCGGCTGATCGTCCACGATCAGCAGCCGTAGAAGAGCAGGATCGGCGTTGTTTGTGGTCACGGTCATTCGTCTTACCCCGGTGGCGATGAAATGACGGATCGCCGAGACAAGCCGGCGTCTTCCAAGCCAGCACGCAATTCGCCGGCCAGGGGCGACGGCCTGTGGGCGGTGCAAAAGCGCGGCGCGGCCGTAACCGCCGACACCGCTTGCTCCGGCGGCGGACTCGCGGCGCAAGCCATCGTCTGAATCAGTTCGTCTATCATGGTCGAACGCCTGTCATGACCCGAATCGTCGAGTTTTCAGGGCACAATCGGAACAGGGAAAATGACCATGATGGCGATCTTAGCCAATGTCCCCTTAACCCTCACAGTAACGAAAGGCATATCCGTGGTCACGATTTCACCCGACCCGGATCGATGGACGCCGAGGAGACACTCGTGAGCATCCTACAGCGGTTCGACCCGAGATTGCGGCTCGCCGCCGCCATCGGCTGGTCAGTATTCGCCATCATCCTATTGGCGGCGCTGGTGGGAGCGAATCTGGCCGCCAAAAAAGCCGAACACCGCGCCCGCGCCGATGCCGAACGCTTGCTGACCCAGTTCGCCACCCAAATCCGCCATGCGCTCGACATGGGCCTGGAAACGCGGCGATCCATCCTCCAGGCGACCGCCGCTCAGATCGCCGCTTCTGGCGATCGGGGGACCGATGCGCTCCGCCACCATATCGAAGCCGTGCAGGCGCAATTTCCCGAGTTCACCTGGCTCGGAGTGGCGGATGAGCACGGTCGCGTGGTGGCCGCCACCGGTGGCGGCCACCACGGCGAGAATGTTGCCGTGCAACCCTGGTTTCAGGAAGGACGACGGCATTCGTTCGTTGGCGATGCCCGTCACATTCCCTTGGTTGAGGGTGAGGGTTCGCCGTCTTCCACCCCAACCAGCCAGACTCCGGGATTCGTGCTCGCCGTGCCGATTTCGCAACCTTCGGGGCGCCTGGTCGGCGTCCTCGGCGCGCGCCTTTCCTGGACTTGGGTCGAACGCCACCAGGATGGCTTGTTGCGCGGGCTGGAAACCGCCCGCCCGCTGGAGCTGTTGCTGACCGTCGAGGATAACCTGGTGTTGATTGGCCCACGCAACTGGCTCGGTCGCACGCTGGCGGCGAATGCCGGTCTCAGCGAAAACGGGGCTTACATGGTCGGTCGGCATGTTGCGCACACCGAAAAAAAAGAGGGAGTGGATTGGACCGTGATCCTGCGCCAGGACGCCACCACCGCGCTGGCACATGCCCGAACGACTCGCCAAGCGGTATTTCTGGTGGTGTTTTTGGCGGGTCTGGCTTCGGCGATCGCCGCCGTCTTCGTCACTCGCGCGTTGACTCTCCGTCTGACCGTG
>ERZ795053.5024-NODE-5024-length-13942-cov-3.844315_pt1 | contig 13942 bp, 6 predicted proteins | sample MGYA00375137_ERZ795053 | MGnify/ENA primary metagenome ERZ795053 (study PRJEB30182, sample SAMN05720284) | activated sludge metagenome | isolation source: Anaerobic digester | place: Hong Kong | collected 2014-12-17 ... | reverse complement strand
CGATGGGTACCAGATCGTTATCGTGGAAGTTGACGCCATACGCGCCGACATCGGCCAGGAGATGAACGATCTCGACCGATGACAGCGGCTTGCGGGTCGGCTCACCGAAAGGATCGCGGCCGATGTTGCCGACGGTCCACAGGCCGAAGGTGAAGCGATGTTCTGGTTGTGGTTGAAAGCTGGGGGTCATGGGATTCCTTGATTGCTCGCGGGTGATCGCTCACCCTGCCGAGGACTGACAGTCCTGGTCGCTAAACTACGCTGTCGGTCCTGCTATTCCTTGACGGCGCCCATCGCGATGCCGTTGACGATGTAGTGCGAGAAGATGAGGTAGATTATGATGATCGGCACAATCGTCACTGCAAGCCCAAGGTAGATCGCGCCGTATTCCGTGCGGTAAACGTCGCCGCGCATCAACTGGACCAGCATGGGCAACGTGTACTTCTCGATCGAGCTGATCAGAATGAACGCGTTGAAGAAGTTGTTCCAGGCAGCAGCGAAGGCAAAAATGCCCAGGGTAACGGCGCCAGGAACGGCAATCGGCATCATGATTCGGTGGAAGATGCCGAACTCACCAGCCCCGTCGACACGGCCAGCATCGATGAGGTCATGAACGACCACCGATTCGAAATACTGCTTGCCGAAGAACACGGCGCCGGCCGAAGCAATGACCGGTAGAATGAGCGATGCGTAATTATCCGTCAGCCCAATTCTCGACATGAACTGATAGAAACCGATGATCGAAAGCTGAAGCGGTATCAGAACCAGCAGAATGACAAAGCTGGTAAAAAACCGTTTTCCCCTGAAATTATAGACAACAATGCCATAGGCGGTCATCAGAGAGAAGTAAACGGCCAGCACAGTCGAAAATGTGGCTACAAAGAGACTGTTGGTGAAGCCGCGCAAGAGGTTCAGGCCTCTTCCCTCCAGAATGCCGTAGTTGTCAAACAAGTGCGTGCTCGGCATTGCACTGAGGCCCTGTTGGATCTCAAGAGTTGATCGAGTGGCATTTACCAGCACCAGCCAGATCGGAATAATCGTAACAATCACAAGTCCGAATAGGAAGATATAGATCAACGTACGAAAGAGCGTGAGGGATGACCTGTGAGTCTGTTTCATCGTGACGTCTCCTTAGTTAATAGTTGGTGCAGGATGCCGGCTATGCCCTAATTCTTCTCGCGCAGGAAGTAGAAAATGCCCAGAGCAATCACTGTTGTCATGATGAACACGACTACCCCGACAGCTGAAGCGGCTCCGATGTGTCCCTGGGAGCTGCTGAATTTCAGATACATCAGCATGTTGTTGGTCAAAATCGAGCCGCTGGGCGAGCCTCTGCCGTCGGTAAGCAGAAATGGAATGTCAAACATCTGCATGCCGCCGACCAGCGAAGTCACGAAGACGTAGATCAGAATGGGCTTCAGGAGCGGTATCGTGATCCAGCGGAACATTTTCCACTCGTCCGCCCCGTCGATCATGGCCGATTCATAGAGGGAAACGGAGATCGAAGTCATGCCGGCCATGATGAGAATGATGGTTGCCCCAAACCACATCCACCATTGGATGAAGATGACCAGCCCGCGGGCGACAGTCTGATTCTGCAACCACTGCACCGGCTCCGCTATCAATCCTGAACGAACCAGGGCTTGATTGACAGGGCCGAAGAAGGAGAACAAGCTGAAAAACAAGGCGGCGATGGCGGCCGGCATAAGCAGATTTGGCAAATAGTAAACAGTTCGCCAGATGCCCACCGCCCTAATCCTCAACCGGACGCTGGTGAACCAGACGGACAGCAACAATGCAATGCCGATTTGCGGAATGAAATTCAGAATCCACAGCAGCCAGGTGTTGCTGACCGCCTTCATGAACTGAGGAGTGTCAAACAGGCGCTGGTAGTTTTGCAGGCCAACAAAACTCCCTGAACCGCCCATCAAGGTGGTATTGGTGAAACTAAGACGGAAGGTATTGTATACGGGATAGAGACCAAACAACAGGAATGCTATGATAAAAGGAGCGATGAAGAGATACCCGTAGTAATCCTTCTTGAACCTGAACCCAGTCTTGTGGCTGTTGGCTGCTGTCATATTCGGCTCCTGTTGGAACAGGCCAGCATAGTTCTCACTATGCTGGCCCATTGCTGTTTCAAACAGTTAGTTGGTGCTCAGGTCGGGGAAGTCGATGGCCAGGTTCTCTTTCCACGTGGCCCACATCTGATCCTCGGTGATCTCGCCATTGAGGTACTGATTCAGCGGATCATTCATCGCACGCTGAATGGCGTCGTCAGATCCCTGCATCAGCTTGGCGTTGACCGAGGGCGCTGCTTCAGCAAAACCAGCGTAGGAGTTCTGTCCTGCCAGGAAGGCGCTAAGCTCGGAGTTGTCGAAATCAGGGATGATCTTCTCAACAACCACCTGGCTGGAGACGAAGTCGCCAGGAGCCTGCATCTGGTCAGATGCAACATTGGGATCGATGGCCTTCAGATAGTCGTTGGTGTAGACACCGGTCGCCCAGTTGGTCAGGTTTTCCTGATCCAGAGTGGCGAAGCGAACGAAGTCGGTGGCCAGGTCCGCCTTGGGCGTACCATCGATCACACCAAGCCAGGTGCCGCCCCACTGATAGGGCAGCGGGCCGGTGATGACGCCCCAGTCGCCGCTGGTGTCGCTGCTGCCATCGGCCGATTTCGCATTGGGCGCCAGCACGTAGGGCAGGCCCCAGGTCGGCAGGAAGTAGGAGAACACCTTCTTGGGGGTACCGGCGGCATCAACCAGACTGTCGTTCATGCCGGCAAACCAACCCTCTTGCCACTGCTGCGCCTGGGCTTCATAGCCTTCGTCGCGGAACAGCTTGGCGGTATCGACGTACTTCTGGACCATCGGATCGACGACAAGGGTGTCATCGACAACCCACGGCTGCTCGCGGTTGGCGAAGAAGGGGTTCTGGAAGTCGCCACTGGACGCCACCATGTAGGTGTCGCCGCCGGACTTCTCTTTGACCACAGCAGCCGCCTCTGTGTACTTGTCGAAGTCAGAGAGCAGGGCCTGAATCTCGGCCGGATCATCGGTGCCGAAGTATTCCTTGGCCAGGCTGCGGCGGTAGAACAGCGCGCCGGGGGTAGCCTGATAGGCATAGGCCTTGGTGACGCCATCGTTGGTTCCGACATCAGTCACGAAGGTGTAGGTCTGGTCCTCCTGCGCGTAGGGCAGCAGACTGCCGAGATCCTTCAGGAAATCGGATTCAACGAACTGCTTGACGAAAGCAGCTTCCAGTGCGACTACATCAGGCGCATCCGAGGTGCCGAGGGCAGCCTTGAGCTTGGTCTGATACTCGCCGTTGGTCATCGGGATCATCGTGTACTTGATGTCAACGTTGGGGTGCTTGCCTTCGTAGGCAACCGCCATAGTGTTGATCTCATTGGTGAATGACCACACATTGAGCGTTTCTTTCTCACCACTGGCAGGCGCTTCGGTTGCGTCGGCGACAGCGGGCGCGGCAGTTGCTTCAGCGGCAGCAGGCGCGGCAGTTGCTTCAGCCGCGGCGGGTGCAGCCGTGGCATCGGCGGCAGCAGGTACGGCAGTTGGCTCAGCCGACTGCGACGGGCAGGCAGCCAGAACCATGGCCACCATCATCAAGAGTGCCAAAAGGCGAAAACTGTTCTTCATCGGGTTACTCCTCCTCAGAGTACGGGTAATGTAAACTACAAAAGTTGACCGAAACAGGTGTTAGGCGTGGGTTTCTAGGGATCGAATACCTCCTTGTATTAGAACGAGGTGCAAACGGACACGTGCCGAATGCTGGTTGAGATTGTGCGGCGCATTGAATGGGAAAAAGCTGCCGCTGGCGTGTCGATCAGACAGTATTCCTGGCCGAGGCGCAGGAGTTGCGCACAATCAATTCTGTCGGCAGCTCGTGGTATTCAAAAGGTCGTTCTGGGTCTTCGATGTAGGTCAGGAGCAACTGCAAGGCCTGGCGTCCCATCTCTTCCAGCGGCTGGCGAATGGTCGTCAGGCTGGGTGAGACAGCGGTCGCTTGCGGCGTATCGTCAAATCCGATCACCGACACATCACCGGGAATGCGCAGACCGGCGTCGCGGATCGCCTCCATGGCGCCGAAAGCCATGGCGTCGTTGGCGGCAAAAATCGCGGTGGGTCGTTCTGGCAATGAAAGCAAGGTCTGTGCGCCCGAATAGCCGCTTGGCTGATGGTAGTCGCCTTCGACGATCAACGCGGGGTCGTCGATCAACCCAAGGGACTGCACAGCCTGCCGGTAGCCGTCCAACCGATCGACGCCGGATGTCAACGACAACGTGCCGGTGATGAAACCGATCCGCCGGTGCCCGAGACTGGCGAGGTAGGTGACAGCGGTGATCGCTCCGCCGATGTTATCGGCCCCGATCGCCGGCCCTTTGTCTGATCCTTTGTAATCGACGATGACGTGAGGGTAACGGCGCTGGTTGAGCAGCCCGCTGTAATTCTCGATGTTGTGCGGCAAGACCAGCAGCAATCCGTCAGCCATGCCGCCCACGAAAGTAGCGACATACTCAGGTTCCAGCGCCTGGTGGTGTGTGGTGAAGAGCAACATCTCGAAGTCGGTCTCGGCGATCTCAGCGTCGATGCCGCTGATGATCTGGCCGATGTAGCCGGTTCCCAGGTCACGCACCAGCAGTCCGATCATCTCCGAGCGACCGGTGCGCAGGCTGCGCGCTTGCCGATTGGCCACATAGCCCATCTCATGCAAGGCAGTCATCACCCGCTTACGCGTTTCGGGCTTGACGTAGGGTTCGTCGTTCAATACGCGCGACACGGTGGCATACGAGACGCCTGCCTCGCGGGCGACATCGACGATGGTGACCTTGTTGCTGCCGTTGCCAATAGTACTATGCTTCATGAAAAGCGTCAACCAGGGGAAGAAGTGGTTTTCTGCAAACGTTCTCTGAAAACGTTCACAGAAAGGATAACACAAAACATTCACCATGTCAATACTTTGTTCTTCGAATTTCAGTTACAAATCAGCTGGTCGTCTGAAGCCATTGCCGCCGAACGCCGTTGCTGCCTGGCGCCCCTGAGCCAGTGGCGATTTGCGTTTGGCGCTGGTGCGGTCACAGCACCAGGCTCTACGCTGCCCGAGCCATGGCGCCGAGCGTGTACAACGCCATCCGTTGCGCTTCGCTGATGCCAGTGGCGTCCGTGATGTCCATCTCCTGATAGGGGCCGGGCAAGCGCCAGCTCCGGATGCACTCCCCCGTGGTGGGATTCCACAGCCTGATTGTCTCATCGCCGCTGCCGCTGGCCAGGATCTGACCATCCGGGCTAAAAGCCAGCGACCACACGATGTCCTCGAACCCTCTGAGTACACGGAGCGTCTCACCCGATGCGACGTCCCACAGCCGGACCGAAAAATCGTGGCTCCCGCTGGCCAGGAGCCGGCCATCGGGACTGAACGCGACCGACCTGATCCAGGCGGTATGGCCGGTCATTTCCATGCGCAGTATTCCAGAGCGCGCATCCCAGATTCGAATCCCGCCGTCTGCCCCGCAACTGGCCAACTGCGTTCCATCCGGGCTGAACACGACGCCGGTCACCCAATAGCTGTCGGCATCCCAAGCGGCAACGACCTGTCCGGTCCCGGTATCCCAGACGCATAGCTTGCCGTCAGCCCCGCCGCTGAGGAGCAACCGGCTGTCGGGACTGAACGCGATTGACTGGACCTCCTTTTCGTGCGCGCGCAACACCTGCGGTCGCGAGCCGGTCTTGCCCGTTCCCTGAAGCCCCCACAGGTTTACAGCGTGGTCCTCGCCGCTGCTGGCGACGAAACGGCCGTCCGGACTGCACGCAACACACAGTGCCCTGCCGGCGTGACCGGTCAAAGTGATACGTGGTTGGCGCGTTGCCACATCCCACAGCTGCACTGGAGCGCGCGTGCCACAAGTTGCCAACATGTCCCCACCCGGATGAAACGCAACCGACGTGATGGGTCCAGAAGACGAACTGCCCGGCGACTGCACCATGACGCCAGCCGGCTGCCCGTTGTCAGCTTGCCAAAGGCGAGCCGCGCCATCTTCGCTGCCGCTGGCAAGCCGCTGGCCGTCAGGACTGAACGCAACTGCCAGAACGCGATTCTTGAAGCCCTGATACGTGCGCAGAAGCTGGCGGCTTTCGACGTTCCACAGCCGCACTGTCTTGTCATCACCGCCGCTGGCCAGCGTGCCGCCATCCGGACTGAACGCAACTGAGCGCACCCAATCCGTGTGGCCGCGCAGCACGTGCGGCGGTCGATCTCCTGCCAGCACGGCGGGATCGAACAGATTCCAGATCCGCACGGTGTGGTCGATGCTGGCGCTGGCGACGGTCTGCCCACTGGGATCGAAAGCCACACCGTGCACCCAGTTTTGATGCCCGCGCAGGACGTGTCGGCATTCTGCAGAAACACAATCCCACAGGCGCACAGTGGTGTCGAAGCTACCGCTGACCAGCGTGCGCCCGTCGGGACTGAAAGCGATGCTGCGCACATCGTCATCATGCCCGCTAAGGACGGCCGCCGTTGCCGCGCTTGATGTTCCTCTCCCGCCGGCCAGCTTCCACAGCCGGATGGTGCGGTCTCCACTGCCGCTGGCCAGAATCCGCCCGTCCGGGCTGAAACTCAGCGCAGCAACCGTGTCTGTGTGCCCATGCAGCACCTGAATGGCTTCACTACCTGACTCGGCCGGCAGCCTGGCGATGTCCCAGAGACGAACGGTTCCATCGCGGCTGCCGCTGGCCAGCACCTGCCCGTCCGGGCTGAACACTACGGCGTGCACGCTGTGCTCATGACCATGCCACCGCGAGCGCTCCAGCCCAAAGCGCGCGGTTCCCGGTGAGGACACATCCCACAAGCGCACCGTCGCATCGACGCTACCGCTGGCAAGGGTGCGGCCATCCGGACTGAACGCAACAGCCAGGACCACCGAGTCGTGTCCCACCAGAAGCGCTTCCAGCATCCCATCGAGGGTGCGCCAGAATCTGATCTTGTTGTCTGCGCTGCCGGCAGCGATGAACCTGCCGTCGGGACTGAACGCTACCGATGTGATGACGTTGGAAGTGTCGGTGAATGTGCAGCGTGAGAAATCCGATCCGGCGAAACGGACCTGGGGCAGACGCATCCCCTGAAGATCAGCCTGCCAGATGCTGAGGTCCGAGAAGTCATAGCCGGTGACATCGACTCCGTTGTGCAACATCAAATTCAGCAGGTTGCCGGCGGAATAACCCGGAGCTCGCGGCCCGGCAGCATGCAGCGTTTCGGTCACCGCGCGCAATGCATCGACCATGCCTGAAACGCCGCGCCATGCCTGCAGGCGAGCAGCAATCGGCTCAAGAATGAGCCGGATTTGGCTGCCACGGATGGACTCGCTGGCCTGTGTGTGGAGAAGAGCGAACCGATCCAGACAGTCAATCGGTCCGGCCACGATCTCCCGGCAGACTTGCTCGACCAGCCAGTCGGTCAGGAATTCGATCACCAGATTCTGCAATCCAAAGCCGGTCCCTGCCTTTTCCAGCAGGGACCGCCGCTGCAGGCCCCGCATTGCTTCCAGCAGATCGGCCGTGCTGTGCCAGCCCAGCAAGTTCTGCCGCAACGCCTGGGGCGGCAATGGCTGGCGGGCAATGGCGAGCCAGACCATAATGTCGCGCTCCAGCGGCGTCAGCCGGCCGATCTGCTGCTCCAGAACCTCGCGGATGTCGCCAAATATCGGCATCTCGTCAACCAGATAGGCGTCGACATCGCCCAGGAACAGATCCTCGATCGAACGCGCCACCAGGCTTAGCGCCAGTGGGTTTCCCGAATAACGCCGCGCCAGGGTTGCAGCGGCCTTCGCGGTCACGGTCAATCCCTGTTCGACCAGGATCCGTTGCGCCGCAACCTCGTCAAGACCAGCCAGCAGCAGCGAACGTACGCTGCCGCTGCTGTGCTCCAGCGTGGCAACATGGTGCGGCCGCTCGCGGCTGGTGATCAACAGACTGCTCTGGTGCTCGTACAATGCGACATACTCAAGAAGCTGCCCGTAGTCCTCGTAGCCGGCACTGTACTGACCTGCGGGCTGGCCGTGCAAAATGGTCTCGAAGTTGTCGAAGACCAGCAGACAGCGCTGGCGACGCAGGCACGCAAGCAACATCGCCAGCATTTCGTCCGTGCGTTCGGGCATTGCCGTCAGCGCATCCGGCGACACGACCTGGATTACCGACGCCAGCAGATCCTGGAGTGGCGGCGCGTTGAGCAGAGAGCGCCAGATTACCGTGTCGAACTGGCCCGAGACGGCGCGTGCGATGTGTGCAGCCAGTGTCGATTTGCCGACGCCTCCCATACCCAGCAGGGTGACCAACTGGCAGCGGTCGCCCGTCAGCCATTGCTGCAATTGATTGACCTCTTCCCGTCGACCAAAGAAAGGACCAACCAACGGCGCATCCGTCCAATCCGACAGGGGCAGCAGTGAGTTGGGCGATGTGACCGCCGAGCCGCGGGCGCCTCGGAATTCCCCGGCGGAGATTTGCCGCACCAGATCTGTCGTCCGCTCGTCCGGCTCGACGCCCAGTTCTTCTCGCAGGATTTTGCGCAGCCCGTGGAACTGCACCAGGGCATGTTCTTCCAGCCCCTGAAGCGCGAGCAGCCGCATAAGCTGACGATGCGACTCCTCGCGCATTGGATCCAGCGCCAGCAAGCGTCCGGCGGTTTCCTGCGCCTGCGCATACTGCCGCCGCGCTTCCAGGGCCGCCGTCAGATCGACAAACGCCCGCAACGCCTGCAGGTGCAGAAACTCGCGGCGCAGCAACAACCATTCCTCGAAGAATGGAGCGTCAGGCAAGCTCAACCCGCGCAGCAGGTCACCACCGTAGAGATCAGCCGCAGCAAGCAGCCTGGCCAGGCACGCGTCACAGGAAACCAACGACGCGTGAGAATGCGCGGCCGATGCGCCCATCAACGACTGGAACTCCTGAACATCAACCTCGGCATGCGCCGGGTCGAACTGGATTGACTGGCTGGAGACAGTCAGAATCTGGTTGCCGGTCGCCGGCGCGGCTGCATCCAGCGTGCTGCGCAAGCGGTAGAGGGTGTTGCGCAGGTTGGTCAACGCCTGGGTTTCTGAGGCATCCGGCCAGAACATGCCGGCCAGCACGCGCCGGCTGTGTGACTGGTTTGGCTCAACCGCCAGGTACGCCAACAGCGCCCGCGATTTGTCGGTGGGAAAATGAGATACGGCCTGTCCGCCGACTGTAACGGCGAAACCACCGAGCAGACTCAACTTGACCGTGAGCGTCATGAATTAAACCGGCCTTTGAGGAGCGAAAATAGCAACGTCCTGCGATAAGACAGGACTTTTCAACGAGCAGCCCTTCCAGCTAACCCGCAACTATCGCCCGCAGTATACCCCAGTTCGTCAGGTTATTGAAGCGTCTGTGCTAATTTGAGGTCGGCCTCTGTCGATGGCACCAAGTGACTGCAAAACGGAATGCTGGGTTTCGCTGAGTCCTGTTGCACCGGTGATGGTCATGCCTTCATATGGACCAGGAATCAGCCATGTCTGGAGACATTGACCCTCCGAGGCGTCCCACAATTTGATCGTATGATCTGCGCTGCCGCTGGCAAGAAGGTAGTTTCCCGTGTGGACCGACCGGACCGGGCTGAATGCTACTTCGAATACCCACCCGCGATGACCGTGCAACACGTCCAATGCCTGCCCGCTGGCCACATTCCAAAGGCGGATGGTCCGGTCGTAGCCGCAGCTTGCTAACAAGGCGCCATCCGGGCTGAAGGCCACTCCCTGAGCAAGATCTGTGTGGCCAGACAATTCGAAACGCACCTGTCCTGTCGCCAGATCCCACAAGCGGACCGACCGATCCCACCCGGCACTGGCCAGCAGCGCACCGTCCGGACTGTAGGTCACCTGCTGAACGCCATAGTCGTGCCCGAGCAACGTCTTCAACGCCTCACCGGTGCGGACATCCCAGACTACGATCCTGTGGTCGGCGCCACTGCTGGCAAGGAAGCGGCCATCGGGACTGAAAGCCACCGACAGACACCAGTTGCTGTGCGCGTCCAGCCGGTGCAAGATCTTCGGAGCGCTCAACGGCCCCCCGAATGGCACTTTCCAGATGACTACGCGACCATCGACACCCGCGGTAGCCATCAGGTCGCGCCATTGATCGCCAGATGCCCCATTCCCGATCGCGCGCGGGCCAAACGCAACGGCCTGCAACGCGCTGCGATGCTCAGAAAGGACGTGGCGCGCCTGCAGTGCGCCTCCATGCCAGAGCCGCACCGTCCCGTCAAAGCCGGCGCTGGCCAGCCAGTCAGATTGTTCACCGGCCAGCCTCGGACTGTAGGCCACGCGCCACACCCAGTCGCCGTGCCCGCGATAAACGTGGCAGACCGGCCCGGTGCTGGTTGCTCCTGTGAAGGGAAGGGCAACATCCCACTCGCGCACGGTTTGATCGGAACTGGCGCTGGCAAGCCGGCGGCCATCGGGACTGAATGCGACACCAAACACCAGGGGCGAATATCCCTGAAGTGTCAACAGCGCCTGCCCGCTGCGTGCATTCCAGAGACGCAGGCTGTGATCCCAACTACCGCTGACCAAGTGCTGGCCGTCGGGACTGAAGGCAACTGACCTGACCCAGTTGGTATGTCCGCGAAGGATCGACCGTTCCCGCCGGGTGTGCAGATTCCACAGCCTGACCGTGTGGTCGTTGCCGCCGGTGGCCAGCGTATGGCCGTCCGGGCTGATTGCCAGCGTCTGGACACCACCCTGGTGCGCTTCGAGGGTCTCAATACCTGCTATGGACCCGCGCCACGGTGACGCATCGTCCCCGGCAATGTGCCACAAGCGCACGGTTCCATCCTCGCTGGCGCTGACCAGCGTGGCTCCATCCAAACTGAAGGCGACATGGGTGACCCATCCTGCATGGCCGTCCAGCACCCGCGCGGCAGTGATAACCGGGACATCGGTGTTGTCGGAGGCGAACGTCAGTGACACGTCCCACAAGCGCACCGTTCCGTCTCGTCCGCAACTTGCCATCAGGCGGCCGTCGGGACTGAACGCCACGGACAGCACGAAATCGGTGTGGCCCTGAAAGATACAGGTGGTGGCGCCGGTGCTGAGATTCCAGAGACGCAGGGATCTGTCCTCGCTGGCGCTGGCCAGATAGCGATCGGGGCTGTCGCGGACGGTGCCCGGTCTGAAGGCAATCTGTTGCACCGCGGCATCGTGTCCGGCGAGCACGTGCAGCAACCGGCCGTCCTCCACATCCCAGAGCTTGACTAATCCATCGGACCCGCCGCTGGCCAGCGTGCGACCATCGGGGCTGTACGTCAGTCCATAGACCGTGTTGTCGTGAGCAGGCCAGGCCGCCAGCGGTTGTCCCGTAGCAGCATCCCAGGTGCGAATACGCCCCGCGGCGGTTCCGGCTGCCACCGATCGGCCATCGGGTCTGAAGGCCACCCGCCAGATAGAATTCAGGGTATCTGTGAAAACTGTGTGGCTCAGGTCCGCCTGGTCGAAATTGACACCTTTCAAGTCGATGGTCTGGAGATACGCCTGCCACACGCTCAACTGCGAGAAATCAAACCCTTGCAGATCAACACCCAGGGTAACAAGCAGATTCAGGATGTTCCCGGCAGCGTAACCGGGTGCGCGCGGGTTGTCACGGCGCAGATCGTCGAGCAGCACCTTGCAGCGATCGGCAATCACCCGCCGGCTGCTGTTGATGCGCATGCGGCGGGCGATGGGATCGAGCAGAATACGGATCTGGCTCTGACGAACGTACTCCGGCGCTTCCGAGTGCAGCAACGCGACACGGTTCAGGTGGTTCAGACGGCCTGATTGGATCTCGCTGCAGGCCAGCGAAATGAGACGGTCGGTCAGGTATTCGGTGATCACGTTTTGCAGACCGTAACCGCCCTCAGTTCGTTCGAGCAGGGAACGGCGCTGCAGACCATGCAGCGATTCCAGCAGTTCCCGCTGGCTTGCGAGACCAAGCACAGACTGCTTGAGCCTTTGCGGTGTGACTGCTTCGCGCGCCGCCGCAAGCCAATGCAGAATATCTGTTTCCAGCGGCGTCAGCCGGCTGATCTGCTGCTCCAGTACGTCGCGAATATCGTCGAAGATCGGCGCTTCATCAGCCAGAAATACAGTAGCGTCTCCCAGGTAAAGGTCATGTATGGTCTGGGCGACGAGATTGAGGGCCAGTGGATTGCCCGAATAGGTCTGGACAAGCCGGGCCGCCAGCGGTTCCTCCACATGGAGTCCATGGTCGCGAAGCAGCCCCTGGCCCGCGGGGATATCGAGGCCATCGAGCGACAGCGAGCGAACATGGCTGTTCTGCTGCTCAAGATTCACGATAGACCGCGGCCACTCGCGGCTGGTGAGCAAAACGCAGCTTTGATGCTCACGCCGTCCCAGTTGTTCGATCAACTGTCCGTAATCCTGATAGCCGGCACGCATCCGCCCCACTTTATCCGGCTCAAGAATGGTCTCCATGTTGTCAAGAACCAGCAAACACCGCCGCTCGCGCAGCAGACGCAACAAAAGGGCCAGTTGCTCGTCCAGAGTAGCAGGCATCTCCTGTAGCGGTCGCTCTGACAATCCCTCGATGAAGAACCACAGCACTTCCTCCAGCGGCGGCGCGTTGAGCAGGGATCGCCACAGCACGGCATCGTACTGGTCGGACAAGACACGCACGGTGTGAGCAACCAGCGTCGATTTGCCGACGCCACCCATGCCCAGCACAGCCACAAGCTGGCAGCGGTCGTCGATCAACCAGCGCGTCAGTTGCCTCGTTTCGGCATCGCGGCCATGGAACGGACCGACCAGGGGCACGTCGCTCCAGTGGACATGGTGCGTCGTGCTGGTACCGGCGGCAACGCTGGGCGCGCTGATTTCGGCAAAGACCCCGGCGGCAATCTCCTGCACCAGCGCAGCCGTGTGATCCTCCGGCTCGATACCCAGTTCCTCCCAAAGCAACCTGCGCAGTCCCTCATACTGCGTTACTGCCTGATCGACCATCCCTTGCCGCGCCAGCAGACGCATGATCAATCGGTGGGTTCGCTCCTGAAACGGATCAAGCACCAGCAGGCGCACCGCAATAGCATGCGCCTGCGCGTGATTGTGCTGCGCTTCGAGGACAATCGCCAGATCGGTCAACGCATGCAGAGCCAGCTGATTGAGGTACTCGCGTCGCAGCAACAACCATTCTTCGAAAGGCGTCGCGTCAGGCAGATCCAGACCGTGCAACAGATCACCGTGATACAGACTGGCGGCCGTGGTCAGGTTGGCCAGGCACTCGTCGCAGCTCGCCAGCAGGTCATGGTCGTGGCCCGCAACGTCGTCCAGAAGCGACTGGAACGTCAGCGCGTCCACCGACGCGTGTGCGCGGCGAAAGCTCAGGTCGTGGCGGTTGACCACGAGAATCTGGTCGCTTGCCCCCGCAGCTGCCTGGTCCAGCGCCTTGCGCAGCCGATGAAGCGTGTTGCGCAAGTTATCGCGTGCCCGGCGTTCGCTGGACAGCGGCCAGAACAGGCCAGCCAGTGCGCTGCGCGTGTGGGAACGATGTGACTCCAGTGCAAGGTAAGCCAGCAACGCGCGCGATTTGTCGGTTGGGAAGTCGATTACCCGCCGGCCATCAATCCTGATCGACAGTTCCCCAAGCAGGGTTAGCTCAATAGTCGTCATGGTTGTAGATCACGGAACAAACTGAGAATTTATTTGGGCCGGTGACATTGTACCATGATTCGCGGCGATTGCAGCGCGGATCTCCGGAATCTTCACGCAACTCATGCGCTGACACGCGAGCTTGATGCGATCTTGATACGGTCAAGTGGTAGGATGACCGTCAACAGCGTATGAAAGCTGCCGGCGGTGGTCGAGACTTGCCTGGCTCCACGATGAATCTAACGTCGTTCGCGGCGGAAATCTGCTTTGAGC
>ERZ795053.5023-NODE-5023-length-13942-cov-5.210845_pt1 | contig 13942 bp, 5 predicted proteins | sample MGYA00375137_ERZ795053 | MGnify/ENA primary metagenome ERZ795053 (study PRJEB30182, sample SAMN05720284) | activated sludge metagenome | isolation source: Anaerobic digester | place: Hong Kong | collected 2014-12-17 ... | reverse complement strand
AAGCTCTCTCGACCTTTGAGACCAGCGCCGTGGCCGAGGAGATGACGGAGATGCTCCTCATCGAGCATCCAGACCTCAAGGGTCTGTTTGTGGCCGGGGGCGGCATCACGGGGGCAATCCGCGGCCTGCGCACAAGTGGCAAGAGCGGCCAGATCGTTGCGGTGGGGCAACAGCTGATGGACAACACGAGAGATGGCCTGCTGGATGGCACGCTGACCATGATCCTGAATGATCGGGTGGACATGATGGTGCGCGAGGCCATTGCTGGCATGATGCGGGCCTGCCAGGATCCTCCGAACCACGGCAAGCAGACGGTCGTCCTGCCACTCGACATCTGCATCCGCGAAAATATTTGAGAGTCCAGATGGCCGGCGCTGCCGGCTCTTCTGCCCGCCGCAAACCTGCACGGGCGTGTCCGAGGGGGGGTGATTTCATCCTGTAGCCCACGGCCGATGCCGGCGAACCGGGCAACTCGAGCACGTTCGTGCGGCCCTCACCCTTTGATATCTACTCGTTGATTGATGTCAAAGAACCGCAATATGTCTCCTGCTCAATGACGGCGTACCGAAGCACGGCAACGGCGGGAATTGCTCCGCTGGAATGCAAGGAGTTGAAAATATGGATGCGAGCCCACTCGCAAGGATGATGGACCCGGCCTCGATCGCCATCTTCGGAGCATCCGAAAGCGGCAGGAGTGTCGGCTCGCGCGTCTTCATCAATATCGCGTCTCAAGACTTCAAGGGCCGCATCGTCCCGGTCAATCCCAAATATAGCACGGTCGGCGGTCTCGTCTGTCACAAGAAGATTGCCGACGCCGGAACCGACGTCGACCTTGCGGTGATTGCCACGCCGGCAGCGACCGTTCCGGGCATCATTCGCGAATGCGGCGAGGCCGGCATCCGGAATGCAATCATCCTGTCCGCAGGGTTCGGCGAAGGCGGTGGCGAGGGCAGGGAATACGAGAGCGAACTGGTGGCAGCCGCAAGGCGCTACGGCGTCCGGTTCATGGGCCCCAATTGCGTCGGTCTGGTTCGCCCCTGGCACGGGATGAACGCAACCTTCTTGCGCGCCGGCACACCCAAAGGCCGCCTGGCGCTCATCAGCCAATCAGGTGCCCTCAATGCCGCGATATCCGATTGGGCAGGCCCGCATCATCTCGGCTTCTCGGCGCTGGTCTCACTCGGCAATTCGATCGACATCGACTTCGGCGACGTCATGCATTTCCTGTCGACCGATGAACACACGGATGCCATCCTGCTCTACGTCGAAGGTGTCCGTCATGCGCCAGACTTCCTCTCCGCCCTGAAGGCAGCAGCGCGGATGAAGCCGGTCATCGTCCTGAAGTCCGGCCGGCACGTGGCCTCGGCGACGGCCGCCAGCACTCATACTGGCGCGCTCATCGGGTCTGATGCCGTGTTCGATGCGGCGATCGAGCGTGGCGGTGCGGTCAGGGCGATGACGTTTGGCCAGCTCTTTGCCGCGGCTGAAATTCTGGGCACCAGCAAGCGGGCGAATGGCAACAGGCTCGCCATCGTGACGAATGGCGGTGGTGCCGGCGTGCTGGCTGCGGACCGCGCCGGAGATGTCGGAGTGACGCTGGCTCCACTCGCAAGCGAGACGCTGACCGCACTCGGCAAATCCCTGCCGGCATACTGGAGTCACGGCAATCCAATCGACGTGCTGGGCGATGCCGGCGCGGCGGAATTTGGCGCCGCTGTCAGTGCCGCCATCAAGGATGCGAATACCGATGGTGTCCTCGTGCTTCTCACGCCACAGGCCATGACGGATGCCACCGCGATTGCACAGGCCGTGGTGGATGCGGCACCCAAACGGCGCTCCAAGCCGGTGTTGGCCTGCTGGATGGGTGAGACCAGCGTCGCCGAAGGGCGCAAGCTGCTGTCGGCCAACGGCATTGCCGATTTCACGACACCGGAACTGGCAGTCGAGGCCTTCTCCTATCTCGCCCATTATCACCGCAACCGGAAACTCGCACTCGAGACACCGGGGCCAATGTCGGAAACCCACGCGCCGGACCTGGAAGGCGCCAGAATGATCATCGAGTCGGCGCTGGCAGAAGATCGCGACATGCTGTCGGACGTCGAATCCAAGGCCCTCATGCGGTCATTTCAGATCCCGATCAATATGACCATCGAGGCTGGCACACCGGCCAAGGCGCTCGTGGCGGCCGAGACCGTCGGATTTCCGATCGCCATGAAGATCAACTCGCCCGACATCAGTCACAAGTCGGATGTCGGCGGCGTGCGCGTAAACATTGTGGACGCCGCTGAAGTCAAGCGTGCCTTCCACGCCATCGTCAACAGCGCCAGGGCGGCACGGCCCGATGCGCGGATCAAGGGTGTGACGGTGGAGCCGATGGCCAAGGTCGAGGATGCCCGGGAGCTTGTCGTCGGCATGAGCCGCGACAAGGTGTTTGGCCCCACCATCCTGTTCGGCGCCGGCGGCACCATGGTCGAGATCCTCAAGGACAGCGCCGTCGCACTGCCGCCCTTGAACTCCGTGCTGGCGGACCGGTTGATCAATCGCACCAGGGTTTCAAGGCTACTCGACGCATTCCGCGAACGTCCCCCTGTAGACCGCGAGGCGGTGATCGACGTGTTGTTGCGAGTCTCGGATCTCGTCTGTGAATTGCCCGAAGTGATCGAGCTCGACATCAACCCGCTGTTCGCGGGTCCGAACGGCGTGCTGGCTGTCGATGCGCGGATCCGCGTGGCAAGGCCCCCCGCCAGGGACGGCCGCTATGACCACGTGGCGATCCACCCCTACCCGCGGCATTTGGTGATCGAAGATCACCTGACGGATGGAACGCCACTGACCATCCGTCCCATTCGCCCGGAAGATGCCGAGAGCGAGCAAGCTTTCGTCCGCGACTTGTCAGACGAAGCAAAGATGTTCCGTTTCATGGGCGCAATGAATGAACTCAGCCCCGAAATGCTGGTTCAATTCACCCAGATCGACTACCGGCGTGAAATGGCTCTGGTGGCGATGATCGAAAGAGATAGCGAGCAGGTCCAGATCGGCGTCGCGCGCTATGTCATCAACCCGGATGGCAAGAGTTGCGAATTTGCCATCGTGGTGAGCGACAAGATCCAGCATCAGGGAATCGGCACCCGGCTGATGAAGGCACTGTTCGGTGCTGCGCGCGACCACGGATTGACCATCATGGAGGGTTCAGTGCTGAAGAACAACACGGCGATGCTCGGACTGATGAAAGACCTCGGATTCTCGCAGCGCAAGGACCCGGATGATCCCGATCTCGTGAAGGTCGAACATTGGCTCTGACTGCAGGATAGCCACCATGCTCGGATTGGTTTCACATCAGGATTGCCTCAGGCACGATCCGGGTCCGATACATCCGGATACGCGGCAACGGCTCGATGCGATCAACAATCAGCTGATCTCGTCGGGCCTCGACTATGTGATCCGCCACTACGACGCGCCCATCGTCTCGCGCCAGCAGCTCGAACGCGTGCATGATGCAAATTACCTCGACAAGGTCTACGCCATCGCGCCGGGCGAAAGCATGGGCCCCGTCGAAATCGATGGAGACACGGTGATGAGCCCCGGCACGCTGCGCGCCGCCGAACGGGCTGCCGGTGCCGGCGTCATGGCGGTGGACCTGGTGATGGCGGGCGAGGCAAATCCGGTCTTCTGCGCGGTGCGCCCTCCCGGCCATCACGCGGTGCGCGGCCAGGCCATGGGTTTCTGCCTCTTCAACAACATAGCCGTGGCAGCTGCGCATGCAATCGAGGCGTATGGCCTCCGCCGGGTGGCAATCGCCGACTTCGACGTGCATCATGGAAACGGCACAGAGGACATTTTCAGGAACGATCCGCGCATCCTTTTCTGCTCGTCGTTCCAGCATCCGCTTTACCCGTTCACCGGTCACGAGCAGGAGACGAGGAACCTCGTCGACGTGCCACTGCCCGCAGGCACAGGCTCGACTGCATTTCGCCATGCCATCACCGGCCACTGGATGCCGCGCCTTGAAGCCTTCGCGCCTGAGTTCGTGTTCATCTCCGCCGGCTTCGATGGCCACATGGCCGATGACATGTCATCGCTGGCCCTCACGGACGCCGACTATGGCTGGATCACCGGTCAGCTCGTCGGCGTTGCCAAGCGCCATGCAGAAGGGCGGATCGTCTCGATGCTGGAAGGAGGCTATGAGCCGCATCCGCTGGCGCGATCGGTCATCGCACATCTGGACGCCATGCTAGGCTGAAATTCAGTCGACTTTCGTTGCAAACAGCTGGTTCTGGATCACCGCCTCCTCCGGGATCGCAACATGCGAGCTTCCTGCATCGCAAGACTTCACCATGTGACGCATGTAGCGGTCATCGACCCCGAGGCGGAGCCAGTCCAGCATGACCGGCGCGACACAGGTTAGGGGGCGCATGTCGAGCCGGTCGCGAAAAATCTTCGCATCTTCGCTGTTGCTGATGGTCAGGAAGGGCACGAGGTGGAGGCGTGCATCGTCCGCATCCTTCCATCCCATCTTCCACTGGTGCAACCGGATGCCCGGCAGGTGATCACCGAACACGAAGATCACATAAGGCTTGCCGCGCGCCGCAAGCTTGGCATTGAAATCGATCAGCGCATCGACGGCACCCGACAATCTGTCGTGGTAATCGGTGATGCCGGGGTGGCGCTCGCCGCCGATCACGTCCTTCGCCTTGTCCTCGGCATAGGGCCCATGGGTCTGCACCGTTACCAGAAAATGGAACTGCGGTGCTGTCCCGTCCAGCCGCTCCGCCGCCTTGGCATAGAGCCCGGTGTCTTTGGGCCAGCCATTGTCGAGCTTGGTGATCGCCATCGATTCCATGCTGTCGAAGCTGGCAAAGCCGAAGCGCGGGTAGACGTCGTCGCGGAGCCAGTAGTGCCGCTCGAAATTGTGGTAGGCGTGTGACGTGTAGCCGGCACCCGCCAGAAGACGCGGCAGACTTCGCACCTGATCGGTGAAGTATTCAAGATAGTGCTGGTAGGGAATGATGCCGGACATGAAGCTTTTCACCGGCACCGCGGTCAGCACCTCGAACTCCGCATTGGGCGTCGTCCCGCCATAGACAGGCGAAATGGCCGTGCCTTCCGAGAATCCGGCCTTGACCAGCTTGTCGATGGGGCTTTGCGCGTCCGTCGGGTCGCGCCACCATGCCTCGCCAAGCACAATGAACACGTCGGGCTTGGGCGCGGCACGCAGAGCAGGAACGGGATCGGCGTCGAGCCCCTGTAGTGCCGCATCCACCTCCTGTTTGCTGTAGGTCTTGAGGCGAAGTCCCGCCGTCGAAAAATAGAGATGCGTGGCGAGCCCGTTCATGCGCTCGCTCTCGGCCTGGCTGAAGGTCAGATTTTCAACGCCGATCCAATAGGAATTGTCATGGATCCACTTGACCATCGGCTCCAGCCGGTAGGTCGACAGAAGCGCCACGCAGCATGCCAAAAGGGGAACGCTCCAGAGCCGAAAGCGCAGGTTGCGTGCACTGTAGTAAAGAGCCGGAAAGATGGATGCGCCCGCCAGCCAACTGCCGATGCCCACATAGCCAAGAAGCGCCGGCGCCTGTCCGGTAAGAAAGAGATCGCTCACCTGGAACGGCTCGCCCGTCGACTCGCGCTTGATGGCGGAGACCGTGCCGACCAGCAGGAACGTCGCGCCAAGCATCACCGCAGCAGGAAACAGCCGCACGAACGAGGCGAAAACGCCCAGCATGACGAAAGCGGCGACCATCCGCGAGAACATGAAATGCCAGAGGTCGCGGCCTTCCAGATAGTCTGGCGTCCAGCGTCCGAGATAGGCAAGGACGCCGAGCAGAAGCACGTAGGCCGCAGCAAACTTCCACAGATCGCGCTTCAGGAACGCCACAAGGTGACAGCCGGCGCTGCGGCTCAAACGACCAATCATGAGTGGAACCCGCTACTCGGCGGCCTGTTGCATCGGCGCTATCTCGAAACCTGGGGCACGGCCTTCGAGCGCAGCGGCTTCTTCCGGAATGCGGAACACATTTGCCGACCACAACCGGCGCCCGAATGCCGGGTGCCCCGTCGCCCAGGACACCACCGGCGCCATGACCAGACCGGTCATGATCGGCAGGAACCAGAAAAACGTCGCCCATGAAATGGCGAATCCGGCGGCCCCGAATACGAGGCCGACCAGCGTATGGACAGCATGGCGCCGCACCGTCGTCGAAAAGGGGATCGCCGCATCGTCGCGGTTCTGCGTGTTCCATCCGGAGTCGCGCCCGATGATGACGTCGAGCACGAAGCGCGACTGGATCAGCATCATCACCGGTGACAATAGCATGGAGAGCAGCGTTTCGGCCGCCACGCTTTTGAAGAGACCCAGCGCACCACCACTGTTTCGTCGGACATCAGGATCGCGAAGCGCCAGGATCAGCCCCAATACCTTGGGCAAGTAGAGGACCACGGCCGTGACAGTCAGCAGACGCAACGCCAATTCGGGATCGAACACCGGCCAGGCCGGAAACAGCGAGAATCCGTCCGGAAAATAGTTTGGTTCGGTAAAGCGCGCAATCAGTGCCAGTCCCATGCCGGCCGTCAGCAGCATCAGCCACAGCGGTGAAGCAAGGTAGGACATGATGCCCTGGATCAGGTGCACGCGGCTCACCCAGTGCAGGCCACGGGCGCCGACGATCTTCATGTGCTGAAGGTTGCCCTGTGCCCAGCGCCGGTCGCGCGCTGCCAGATCGATGAGCGACGGCGGCGTCTCTTCATATGACCCCTGAAGCTGGGGAAGCATGTAAACGCCCCAGCCAGCCCGCCGCAGAAGTGCGGCCTCGATGAAATCGTGGCTCAGGATATGGCCGCCGAATGGCTTGCGGCCGGAAAGTTCAGGCAGGCCGGCCGCGGCAGCAAATGCACGGGTGCGGATGATGGCGTTGTGTCCCCAGTAATTGCCGTCGCGGCCATGCCACGCGGCAAGGCCAGCCGCAACGACCGGTCCGTAGATCCGGCCGGCGAACTGGGTCATCCGGGCATACGGCGTCCAGCGATTGTGAAGGAGCGGCAGCGACTGGATGATGCCAGCGGCGGGGTCGGCCGCCATCGCCCGGGCCAGTGTGACCAGGATGTCGCCACTCATCTCGCTGTCGGCATCGAGCACGATCATGTGGTCATAGGCGCCACCCCAGCGGGTGACGAAATCACCAATGTTGCCGGCCTTGCGGTGACGGTTGTCAGCCCGCCTGCGGTAGTAGACGCCCATCTCGCCGTGCATCGCCAGACGCAAGGCCTTGAAGCAATCCTCCTCACGCTGTGCCACATCGTCCTTGCGCGTGTCACTCAGGACGAAGATGTCGAAGTGCCGTTGGGCGCCTTGCCACACCAGGCTCTGCGCCATCAACTCAAGTCTGGCAAACACGGCATCGGGGTCTTCGTTGTAGACCGGCATCAGCAACGCTGTACGTCCCATGTCTACATGTGGAGCGAGCTTTGGGGCGGTTGCGCGTCCGCGCAACAACGACCAGAAGCCGGCACAGGCGCTGGCGCAGGCGAAGGAAATCCAGGTGAAGGTCAGCGCAAACAGTGTTGCGAACAGGATCTGCAACCATGTCACGTCGACCGGGCTGATCACCTGGTACATGCCATAGGTTCCGGCGCCGGTGAGAAGTACCGTCAAGCCAAAGACGAAGATACGCGCCCGCAATACATTTGCGTCCGGCGCCAGGCGTACCGCCTCTTAGTCCCAAGCACCGAGGCTTTGCTCCGGCATGTCCAGCGGCGACGCCGGGGGCGTATGGTTCAAGATCTTGTCCATCTGTAAAGCCACGTTTCTCCCGCCACCACGTTGCCGCGTTTCAGGACAGCGCGCAACTCAGCCATATCAAGCCCCGTTGCATCGTGCGCGAAGGACAGGCGGATCGTATTGCTGATCTCATTGGGATAAACGACGACCTTGCTGATTGTTCCCGCACTTGCAGTCACATTCGCCGCAAATTCGCCGGCCGCGGGCCCTCCTTCGAACTCGATCACATACAGACGCAGATTGGGGTCGTATTTGGGCGGATTGGAGGCATAGTCGTAGTCGACGCCCGAACCCGAAAATGTGACCAGTGCCACCGGAGATGGCTGCTCGTCCGGCCAGTTCTCACACCAGTGCAGGCGGTAGACGTATGAGTAGCTTGCGCCTTGCGTCAGGGGTGCCGCCGGCTGCCAGTAGGTCACGATGTTGTCGTTGGTTTCGAGCTGGGACGGGATCTCGAACAGCTCCACGAAGCCCGCCCCCCAGTCGCCGATCGGCTCCACCCACAAGCTGGGACGGCGTTCGTAGCGGGACTCGAGGTCGAGAAAATCCTCATAGCGCCGCGTGCGCTGCATGAGGCCGAAGCCCCGCAGGCTCTTGTCCTGGAAGGCGCTGACCTGCAGGGCCTTCGGATTAGCCAGCGGCCGCCATAGCCATTCACCGGTTCCCGTCAACATCATCAGGCCGTCGGAATCGTGGACGGCGTTGCGGTAGTCCTCAACCGGCCGTTCCATGGCGTTGAACAGAAACATGCTGGTGAGCGGTGCGATCCCCACATGCGCCATGTCCGTGCGCGGAAAGAGTGTCATTTCGACATCCATCTGGGTGTCGTCGCCAGGCTTGATGGAGAAGCGATAGGCACCGGTCACCGATGGGCTGTCCAGCAAGGCCTCGACGACGATGACGCCAGTCTGGGCTTGTGGCTTGCGAATCCAGAATGCCCGGAAGAAAGGGAACTCTTCCCCTGACGGCTGACCAGTATTGACGGCCAGGCCACGGGCCGAAAGCCCGTAGAGCAGGCCCTTGCCGACCGCGCGGAAGTAGGACGCCCCCTGGAACACCAGGAATTCATCGTTCACGTCCGGGTTGTTGATCGGATAGCGCAACCGGAAGCCCGCATAGTGCAGGTCGGTCTTGCCGTCCGGCGGCTTCACCTTCGGACCGAAAATGAACAGGCTGGGATCGTAGTTCAGCTTGGCCTGCTGGCTGTCCTGAACGACGTAGATGTCGACCGGTTTGGTGAACAGGAAGCCGGAGTGAAACAGGTCGAAGGAGAACCTGTGGTCTTCGCCCTTCCACACCGAGCGTTCCGGGTTGAACCGGATGTCGCGGTATTGATCGTAGGTCGTGACCTCGAAATCCGCAGGCATTTCGATCTTTTCGTCCACAAACGGCTTGGCGGCGAGATCGTGGGCGAGGTTGCGCACGAAATCATCACGGAATTCGGTGAAGGGTCCGTACAAATCTTCTGCTGCGGCGGCCCCTGGAAATACGCCGGATGTGAGTGCGGCAGCCAGCGCGGCGAGTTTCGCGGCCTGCCCGAGGAATTCCCTGCGAGACGTGTCCATGGTCCATGTGGCTCTGATGTTGCAGCGCACAACGTTGAGCTGTCACACAACTTTTGTAAAGCGGCAAGTTCACAGAACTGTCATGAAGCTGCGCCGCATCAACAGCGATTGCTTGGATCGCAGCACGTCAACATCTGAGGAACGATACTCGCGGAGGGAGAGGGAGACTAATCGGCCCATCAAGACATTGATATAAAACGGCTTTTGTAGCTTCAATCAGGTTCTGTCCTAGGGAGTGACCGAGGCAATGATACCGCTCATGCCGATGGCGGCAGTAACGATTGGCTGTGCCTGGCCCTTTGGGAAGACTTCGTAGGTCTCGCTGCCAATCAAAGCAGTTCCCGTGTCTGTCCAACCGCTATCGAATGTGCCGACACTGCCGCCGTCTCCGCCGTCGATTGTCAGGCGGGTAATGCCCCACTCGTATCATCGGAGCTCTGGAACAGGTCGAGAAGATCGAGAATGAGGTCATTGTCGCCGCTCCCAGTGAGATCGATGAGGTGATCTGAGCCCCGCAAAGTGGTCCCAAAGCGAGTAGAGTCCGACGGCCCGAGAAGGAGTTGGCGTATTCTTCGGACAATCTCGATGTCTGGGTTACTCGTTTCCTGGGTCACCTCTTCGGTGTTCGCGGTTTCATCTGCTGAGCGGCCATGAGGGCATCTCGTGCCAGCTTCACCTGCTCATCACTCCAATCCCGCAGGTCCAGATGTAGTTGGTAGGCAATTGCTGATAGCTTATGGTGGACGAACGGCGCTGCCGCCAATGCCATCACGTCCCGGCATTTGTCGTCCTGGGATTCGTCCATCATGACCCTGAGCATGAAGGCGAGCGGCCGTTCGCCTGACCGTTCGGTCTCGGCTAACGCTTCGCAGGTTGATCGGTTGCGTACCCCTCGCGGGCGGCCAGCGCAAATTCGTCGGCCACCATGTCCCTTCGTCCTCGTCAATGTGCTCCTTTCCGGATCTTGATTGATCACATTTTTTATCAAGAGCAAGTACGGTTTCCAGTATGGGCAGGATGGCACAAGTCTCGACAAGTTGTTGGCAGAGTCGATGTAAACATGGTCTTTCTGGTTATGTGTGCGCCTTTCCCGCGCGCTTGATGTCGACGTTTGAATTCAGCCGCTTCTTGCGTTCGGCGCCGGCGATGCGGGCCTCTGAGACCCAGTGCATAACTTCGCCAACTACAAATTTGGGAGGCGGAGAGTCGTACGCCGCGGCCGGCACGAATGACCGTATCGGGGCCGACATCGGACTGGCGGTCGTTGGGCACCGAGCGGGCGATAGCGGACGTTCGCCCGCACCGGCCATCTCGATACGTCCGGCCGAAACCAGGCCTTCGCCCTGGTTCGCCTTGTTGCATGGCAATCCGTCGAACCACACCTTCGCTGATGGTGTAGCATCTGATCCGCCTTGAATAACGGCTGTGTCGGCTAGGCGGGTTCCGGAGTCGCCATGTAGGAATAAACAGCGCAGCGTGCTCCCGTGGAATGCGATCAACTTCTGGCTGAAAATCGGAATTGATTTTAAAGACAGATCGCTGCCGGCGTCACCTGGGGCCGATACGGACCGATGTCTGAGCGCTCTGCAGCTCTGGAAAGTCGGCCAATATGGCTATTGGACCGACCCAGACCTGATCAGGAATTTAGCCTTGCGTTGAAGGAAGGAATACAAGTAGCTTAATTTCATCCCTGGGCCATAGTCCTGGCGTGCCCACAGGGACAAATATGACTCTTCTCCTTGCCGGGCTGCGGGTGGGTGCAAAACTGGGAGCGATAGCATGGCGGCGATCTATGGGACGATGGGCAACGACGACGGCATCAGCAATGCCAAGCTGCTCGGCACCCAAGGCGACGATGAGGTCTTTGGCTATCGTGGCAACGATGTCCTCGTCGGCAGGGCCGGTGTTGACACGCTCTATGGCGGTGCGGGCCTCGATACATTGCTCGGCGGCGGCGGAAGCGATTTGTTGCTCGGCGGTTCTGGGAACGACATCCTGAATGGAGGCGCGGGCGCTGACCGTATGGAGGGCGGCTCCGGAGATGACACCTACTACGTCAACAGCCGATACGACGTGGTCGTGGAGGGAAGGGACAATGGCTATGACACGATCTTCAGTACCATAAGTCTCAATCTCAACAACGTGAATGCGAATGTCGAGGCTCTTACGGGGCGTGGCCACCGGGACCTGATTCTGACCGGCAACAAGCTCGACAACATCATCACCGGCGCAAACGGCAGCGACAGGCTCAATGGAGGGGCCGGCAACGACGTGCTGATGGGCGGCAACAGCGACGACCTGCTATCGGGCGGCAAGGGCAGCGACAGCGTCTTCGGCGGTGGCGGCATCGACATCGTCCTGTTCGACAAACAGTTGAGCGATTACATCATTCGCATGGACTACCTCGGCCGCGGCTGGAGGTTCATCGAGGGCGGCAACAGTGAACTTGTAGGCTTCGATGTCGAAGGCGTGATGTTTGGCGCGAACACCGCGCCATGGGCGATCAGCGGCGTCACGCCATATCTCCAGGCGTATGATGATTCATACAATGTCCAAAGCTTCGGCTCGGTCAGCGGCAATCTGCTCGTCAACGACGAGGTCTTTCGCAACGGCAAGGGAGACCTGATTCCAGGCACGACAGTTGCCATCACGCCGAACGTGCCATCCGCGCCGGCCTTCGGCAATGTGACGATCAATGACGATGGCACCTTCACCTACACGCCGATTGGCGCGATCCAGGGTCAGGACCAGTTTGCCTACACCATCACCGCGCCGGACGGCGAAACCAGCTCCGGTATCGTCACCATCCAGATTTCCCCCAACAACGCGTCGGAATACGCCGGTGCCGTTGATTTCGGCAACCAGGCCAATGCGAGATTCGAATTCACGCGGGATGCGAACGGACGACCAACCGGATTGACCGGTGTCGTCTACGATCTGGACATCCAGGCACTGTATGACGCCTCGTCGGGCGATGCCGCCGATATCGTCAGCCGGTTGGGCCTCTTTGACACTTCGGTGCCAGCTTTCGGTGCAGGCGGCTCGCCCGGCCCCGTCAAGCTCTACGACGCCACGAGCTTTTCTTGGCAGACTGCGCTGATCGACGGTACCATGGCACAGATCGTCGGCAACAAGCTGCAGGTCGCGATTGGCCCGGCCGCGCTCGCTGGAGGTCTCAGCGGCCAGTTTGGTTTCGTCTATGGCTATGAGAACTATGCCACGGTGAACCACTGGGCGAGCCTCGATCCCAACGACATACCGATTGACACCGTTACGCCGAGCTTCAGCCAAGCCTCCGTGCTGTTCGATGCCGCGCTCAACCTGATCGACGATCGCGGGACGCATCTGCCGCCAACCGACGTGATAAACGGGCTCGATGGCACCGACGGCAAAATGTACCTGGAAGGTGGATTCGAAGGCAACACCCTCTCCAAGGAGACGGTGTTGATCCTGTCCGGGTTAAATCCACTCTACGTCACCATCACTGATGCGATTGCAGATATCGTAAACGCGCTTCTATCGGACGACCCCAATGCCACGCCCTGGGTCAAGTACAGAGTAGTCGACGGCAGCACCGGCACTGCAGGAGCCGATTTCGGGGATATCGTACAAGGCACCGCCGGCACCGATGTCATCTATGGTGATGACCAACTGGCCGCCGGCAATGGCGGGAATGGTGGCGACGCCACCAACGGCAGTGACGGAGCGGCATTTTACCTGGATCCAACTTACTACCTTGTGTTTCCCGGCATCCAGGGTGCCGCTGGCGGCGCGGGCGGTATTGGCGGGCAACAGGCCTATCTGGTCTACGGGATGGGCGGCAACGACGTGATCTTCGGCGGCAGTGGCGGTAACGGCGGCATCGGTGGGATTGATGGCGACGACGGCGCCATGGGCGCAGACGATGTGTCAGTGGTCGTTCCGATCCTCGGCGGACCGGGCGGCATACGTGGCGATGCCGGAAAGGGTGGCGACAGTCTCTATTACCTGAACGGCGGCGACGGTGACGACACGATCATCGGCGGTGATGGCGGCGACGGCGGCAATGGCCGCGTCTTGGCAAGAGAATTTTACAAATTCGGCGCCGGGGGTGAGGCCACGTATCGGATAGATGGCGGTGCTGGCAATGATGCCATCTACGGCGGCCACGGCGGCAACGCCGGACTATATGCCGGGTCAGGGGGAACTGCATATATAATTGATGGCGGGGCCGGTGACGACACGCTGTACGGCGGAGTCATGGGTCAAACATTCGACTATGGCTACTATCAATTTGACTCCCATTTTAATGATGAAATCTGGCTTCGTGTCTACTTTGGTCAGGATGTCAATGGTGACCCCGTGAGTTTTACCTTCAATCCAGATATGGAAACAGGGTTCTCTTCCTACGACGAAATTCAGCAGAGACTGGAGAGCATGATTGGTTTTGTCGAATACCGGCTTCTGGGCGGCGACGGCAACGACATCATCCATATCGGTATGCCGGATGCCGATGGCGTGGAAAGTTACCATCTAGGAACCAGCCTCGGCGGCACTTCAGCCTCCGGAATCACAAGAACAGCTGGCCTCTACGATGTGCAAGGCGGTAGCGGTGACGATGTGA
>ERZ795053.5022-NODE-5022-length-13942-cov-8.868798_pt1 | contig 13942 bp, 10 predicted proteins | sample MGYA00375137_ERZ795053 | MGnify/ENA primary metagenome ERZ795053 (study PRJEB30182, sample SAMN05720284) | activated sludge metagenome | isolation source: Anaerobic digester | place: Hong Kong | collected 2014-12-17 ... | reverse complement strand
AGGTCGAAGCCGCCGTCGATGATCGGCTTCTGGATCGTGCCGCCGATCTTGAGCTGCCCGCCGAATTCCGCGTCGAGGCCGCGCCCGCGCACGAAGATGCGATTGGGCGCCGCGATCACGAGGTCGATCGGCGCGTCGAACGTCGGCTTGCGCGCCGCCCGCGCCTTCTCCTTGCGCTCGATGGCGATCATCTGCGCGGCGAAGCCTTTCGCATCGATCTGCCGCGTGCCGGCAAGCGGCTTCAGATTGACAGGCATGCGGTCGGGCACGTTGACGTCCATGGAGCGCAAGGTCACGCGGCCCGCGACGCGGGGCGCGCGCGCGAGCGGTCCGGTGATCGTCAGGTCGAGGTCTCCGGTGGCGGACGCGACCTCGCTGTCGACGAATTGCGCATTGGCGGATTTCACGATCAGGGCGGCGGGAAAACCCGATGCGGGATCGACGCTGATCTTGCCGGCCACGGCCACCCGACCGCCGTTCTTCGTCTGTCCGTTGAGCCCGGAGATGACGACGTCCCGCCCGCTTCCGGTAAGCTTGCCCGTGATATTGGCGAGCGCGACGCCATTGGCGGCGTCCGAAAAACCGCCATTTACGATGTCGATCGACCCGCCGACCGCCGGCGCGGATGCGGAGCCTTTCAGCGTCAGATCGACCTTGGCCGTTCCCGTGACCGACTGGCCGTTGGCCGACAGGGTCGTGTTGGCGAGCGCGGCGTCGAGCGCGCCCCGTATCGCCAGATCGAGCGCGCCGGCGCCGAGCGGAACCTGACCTGTCACCTTCACCTTGCTGCGTGGCCCGATCGCGACATCGGCGTCGACCGTGGTGCGTCCGCCCGACAGCTTGCCGGCGGCCGTCGCCTCGATCGGCGGCAGGCCGGCGCTGCGCGTCTGCGGCAGCGTCAGGCGCGCGACCTTCACGCGCCAGTCGCCGGTCGGCGCCTTCGCCGTTCCGCCGATTTTCGCCTGCGCATCGGCGACGCCGTCGAAGGCGAGCGAGGGATCGGCGAGTGTGAGGATGGACGGCGGCAGGGCCCGCGCGTTGATGTCGAGCGCGAGCCTGTCGCCCGCGAAGCCGTCGAGCGTGAGCCGCCCGCCGCCGGCAGCGATGGCGATGCCCTTGAGATCGACGCCGCCATCGCGCAGCGTGGCGCTCGCGGGTCCCGCGAGCGCGATCCGCTTGCCCGCGCGGGAGGCGGAGAATTGCGCAATGTCGAGGCGGCGCGGTTCGCCGTTCGTGAGCGCGCCGCGCCCAGTGATCGCAAAGCCGCGCGCATCGAGCGCGAGATCGAGCGCGGTCGCGCCGTCGGCGCCGGGCTTGGCGATTAGCCTCAGCTTCGGGATCGACTCGCCGGCGACGCGCGCGCCGTCGGCGACGATGCGGCCGTCGAGTTGCGGCTTGCCGAACAGGTCGCGCGCGCTCGCCTGCGCATCGAGCCGTTCGATCGAGATCTGCGACGACCGCACACCCTGGCCATGCGCCTCGATGACCGCCGATTGCTGCCCGTCGGCATTGTCGAGCGTGATGTCGGCGTCGAGCCGGCCCGACAGTTTTTCGAGCGCGAAGGCCGAAAAGGCGTCGAGGTCGGGTACGCTCGCCTTCAGCCGGCCGCGCGCGCGCTTGGCGGCGTCGAGCGCGAAAGCGCCTGAAATACGCGCGCGGTCGACGGAAAGATCGAGCGTGTCGACTTTCCATGTCTCGCCTTCGCGTTGCGCACGAAGGTTTCCGCGCGCTGGCTTGCGGTCGATGACGCCGTCCAGTACGGCCGTGACGAGCGCTGCGCCCGTGAGGTCATGGGCCTCGCCGGTCAGCGACAGATCGGGAATGGCGCGGCCGATCGCGGTCGCCTCGCGCGCCGCGACGGTGAACGTCGCATCGAGCTTGCGCAGTGAGCCCTTCAACGCGACTTCAGCTTCGGCGCGGCCAGTCAGGCGGGGATCGGCGGCTTTGAGGTCGGGCGCGGAAATTTTTGCGACGAGATCGGCATGGTCCTGCGTCGCCTTGCCGTCGACGACAGCGCTCGCGCGTTCACCGGTCAGGCGCAGCGCCTCGAAGGCGACGCCGCCATCGGCGAGCCTCGCCTTGCCCGAAACCGCGAGCCGCTTGCCGAGGAGGCGATCGAGCGCGGCGACGCCAACGCCGGGCTGCGCCACGCCGCCGTCGAGCGTGACAGCAATTCGTCCCGCGCGAGGCGCGCCGGACAAGGCGGCGTCCAGCGCCAGCGCGCCCTTGAGGCTCGTCTTCGCGAGGCCCGAGAAACGCGAGAGGTCCGCAGCCGCGATGCGCGCGCGGCCGTCGAGCAGATCGAGCCCCGCCCGGCCGGTGAAGCCGAGTTCGGCGGCGCCGGTCGACAATGTAGCGACGCCGATGTCCATCTGATCAATCGTCTCGGCGCGCGCGCGGAACGCAAGCCGGGCGCTGTCGCCGAGCGCTTGCGAGACGGCTGCGTCGGCAAGCGCGAGGCCGTTCGCATTGCCTGTCGCGACGATGTCGAACACGCCCGAGGCGTTGCCGGCCGGCGTGATCGACGCGTCGAGATCGACATGGCCGAAGCGGCCGAGGGGACCCCGCGCCTGTTCGACAAGCACGCGCACCGCGCCTTCGGGCTTTGTCAGCGTGCCGGAGAGCCGCGCATCGGCTTGCAGCGTCTTCGCCGCGAAGGCGGCGTCAGGCTGCGCAGCTTTGCCGGTCAAATGCGCGTCGCCCGACAGGCGCCCGTCGGCGTCAAGCCCGCCCTTCGCCCGCAGCCCGAAGGCGGAGGCGTCGAGCGCGAGACTGTCGAGCCGCAATGCGCCATTGTCGGCGAAAGCGGCCACGCCCGTCGCGCGCGTCGTCTTCTCGAACAGGGCGGCGACGTCCTTCGACAGCAGGGCCGCGAGCCGCGCCGAAAGATCGAAATCGACGCGCCGTTCGGCGCCCGCGCGCTTGATGGTCGCGGTTCCAGCGGCGTCGGCGATGTCGCCGGCGCGCGCGTCGAGTTTCGCGGCGAACGCGTCGAGCGTTCCGTCGCCGTGAACATGAATTTCGACCGGCGGCAGGCCCTTGATGTCAGCGAGCCGCGCCAGCAGCCCGCCCTGCGGCTCCGAAGCGTCGACCGCCAGTTTGATCGTCGCGCCATCGCCTGCGATGTCGGCGCGCGCTGCGACCGAGCCCGGCGCATCCGTTCGCTTGGCGTCGAGCGAGATGCGCGCGGCGGCGCCCGTCGCGCCGAGATCGACGGCGCCGACCAGCGACAGCGAGGCAGCCGCGCCGAGGGCGGGTTGCGCCAGATCGAGTTTGCCGATCGTAAGCGAAGCCACGCGCACCGCGAGCGGCGGACGCCAGCCGAGCGCGGTCCTGATCGTCTCGACGAGGCCCTTGTCGTCGGGCTTGGCAGGAGCGGCCAGGGGCTTGCGCAAGACGTCGACGGCGCCGATGTCGAGCGCGGAAATGTCGGCGACGCCGCGCAGCAAGGCGAACGGCCGCCACCGGGCCTCGACGCGGTCGATCTTCAGCCAGACGCCCTTGGCGTCGGCAACGGATATGTCGCGCACGGCGGGCGCGCCCGAAAGGACATTGTCGAGCCCGCCCAACGTCACCGTCGAGCCCGGCGAGGATGCGGCGCGCGAAACATAGCCCGCGATCAGTGCGCCCCCGGCGCCGGTGTTGGCGAACAGTCCGAGCGCGACGATCAGCAGCGTCGGCCCCGCGACGGCAAGACCGCCGATGCGCGCGATGCGGGCGGCGCGCGACATCAGAACGCCTCCCCGACGCCGATCAGCACGCCGAACTTGCTCTCGCCGTGACGGCGCGCGATCGGCACGGCAAAGTCGATGCGCAGCGGCCCGATCGGCGTGAAATAGCGCAGGCCGAGGCCCACGGATTCGCGGATCGAGGATTTGAAGTTCGGGAAAGCCGTGTCGAAGGCCGAGCCCGCGTCGATGAATGGCACGACCCCGATCGTATCCGTGACGCGGATGCGCGCTTCGAGCGAGGCCTCGAGGAAGCTCAGGCCGCCGGTCGGTCCGTCGAAGCCGTTGTGCGGGCTGAGCGAGCGATAGCGATAGCCGCGCACCGAGCCGCCGCCGCCGACGAAGAAGCGCCGGTTGGCGGGAACATTGCCGACGCTCGCGCCCACGGTCGATCCTGCCGCAATGCGGCCCGCCAGAATGTAGCGCGCTTCCTCGTCGAAGGCGTGATAGGCGGAAATCTGCGCCTTCGACTGCACCATGGTCAGACCGTGCGGCAGGGCCTTGATGTAGGGCGCGACGCGCAGCGTCGCACGCACGCCCTCGGTCGGAGCGAGCTTGCTGTCCGTGGAATCGTAGTTGATCGCGAAGGGCGCGCCGAGCAGCGAGTAATCGTGCCCGCCCCACAGGTCGACGGTGCGGCCGCCTTCGGCCTCGACGCCGATCTGCGCCGACAGGAATTCGGAGAAGCGATGGCGCAGCGCGACCTGCGCGTTCAGATAGCTGGCGTAATAATAATCCGTGCTCTCGCGGATAGCAGCGACATCCACCAGCAGGTCGTTGCGCGTGCCGCCGAGCGCCGGCTTGATGAAGCTCGCGCCGACGCGGCCGACCACGTTGCGCCACGCCAGCGACGACAAGCCCTTGAACTGCGACGCCCCGCCGATTGTCGCAATGCCGGCCTGCGCGTCGAGCCGCAGCCGCTCCGCGCCCCCAAAGAGATTGCGGTCGGTCCAGGATGCGCGCACCGACGGTCCGTCGACGTTGGAATAGAGCGCCGACAGAGCGACCGCGTGGCGCTTGCGCTCGCTGGTCTCGACCAGGATCGGCAGATTGCCCTTGGCGTCGACCCGGTCGCCGTCCACCACGCGCACGCCGCCGATCGCCTCGATCTGGGAAACTGAATTGCGCGTCTCGGCGATCCGCCGCGGGCTGTAGGGCTCCCCTTCCTCGAGGTAGATGAAGGAGGAGATCACGCGCGGATCGACGCCCGGCGACCCCTTCACCGTCACCGCGCCGATGCCGGCGCGCGGACCGGTGTCGATGGTGACGGCGACATCCATCACGCGCAACTTGTGGTCGACGACGGGGCGCATGTCGACGACCTTGGCGAGCGGATAGGACCTGGCCCGCAACTGGTCGATCCACACGCTCTGCGTCGAGCGGACGGTCGCCGCCCGCGCCGGCCCGACGGGATCGGCGCCTCTGCGATTGCGGTCGATCAGGGCGGGGTCCATCAGCCCCCTGGTGCGGGCGTCGTAGATGACGACATTGCGCAGCTGATAGAGCGGGCCGGGCGTGATCGTGTAGCGGATCGGAACGAGACTCGAGCCGCGCGAGCCCTCGGCGGCCTTGCCGGCGGCTTCCGCGCCCGCGCCTTCCGGCGTCACCGCGACGCCCGCCACGCTCACGCTGACCGAGGCGTCGAAATAGCCGCTCGCCCACAGGGCGTCGGCGAGATCGCCGAAATCCGAAACGACGCGGCGCGACAAAGCGACGCCGGAAGAGGGCGGCTCCAGCCGCAACCGCCAGGTCTTGGAGGCGTCCTTCAATGCCTCAGTAAGGCGGGAATCCTGATCTACGCCTTCGAAAACAACGTCATAGGCAATGCCTTCGGGCGTCGGGACCGCCTGCTGGGGCGCGCCGAACAGGCCGAAAAAATCGAAAGCAAGCCCGGCTCCGCCGGAAGCTACCCAGCAAAGCAGAGCGAGCCCTGCGGCCGTGATCGGTCTGCTGGTCGAACCCAAACCCTTGAACTCACTGTTCTCTCGACGCGCACGGAAAGCGTCCTGATGGTTACTGAAACACAGTTTAGTGAATTGTCCTTTATCAACAAGGCCGAGCGCGTTTTATCCGCCCTCGCGCGCCCCGCGCCGCCGGGCATCTGGTGAACCGGTTGCCCGTCCGCGGCGTATCGTTTGCGTGAGAGGACCCCTGCGATGCTGCGTTGGTTTGTAAGCTACCTCGCCGTTTTCCTCGCCATGGGCGCGCTCGACGCGGTCTGGCTGACGCTGGCGGGCGAACGCTTCTATCGGGCCAATATCGGCGAACTGCTCGCCCCGGGCTTTCGCCTCGCTCCGGCCGCCGCCTTCTATCTTGTCTATGTCTTCGGCCTTGTGGTCCTGGCGGTGCGGCCGGGCGACGAGGGCCAGAGCATCGGGCGGGCAATGGCCTATGGCGCCGTCTACGGTCTCTGCGCCTATGCGACCTACGACCTGACCAATCAGGCGACCATGAAGGTCTGGCCGACCGTAGTGACGGTCGTGGACATGGCGTGGGGCATGACGTTGTCCGCCTGTGCGGCGGCCGTGGGCGCCTGGGTCGCCGGCAAACTCGCCTGAAAGTTATTCGCGGGGCGGTTGCGGCCAGAAGGCGCTGACCCGCGCCGCATAGTCGGCAAAGGCCTCGGGCCGCGAGCGCCGCAGATGATCTTCCAGAGGCGGCAAGCCCGATACGTGGACGAGCAGATAGTACATCAGCAGCGGCGCGCCGAGCGACAGAAGGCTCGCCGGGCGCGCCAGCGACAGCGCAATGGCGGGATAGGCGAGCCAGCCCACCCATTCGAAGAAATAATTGGGATGGCGCGACCAGCCCCAAAGGCCGGTATCGCAGATGCGCCCGCTATTGGCGGGATTGCGCCGGAACGCCGCCATCTGGTGGTCCGCGATCGTCTCCCCAAGGAGCGCGGCGCCGAAGATCGCCAGTCCGACCAAGTCCTGAACGCCAATGTCGCCGCGCGGCGCGCGGGCGGCGAGATAGGCGGCGAGCGCGAGCGGGACGGAGGCGGCCGCCTGCGCCTGCAGGAAGAAGAAGAGCTTGCGGCCCGCCGCCGCGCCCCATTCCGATTTCATCGCCGCATAGCGGGGATCGTCCGGCCCTTCTGACGCCCGCCGCCACAGGTGCCAGGCAAGCCGCGCGCCCCAGAGCGCCGCCATGCCCGCGACGAGAAATCGGCGGCCGGAACTGCCTCCGCTGGCCAAAGCCGCGATGACGCAGGCGGCGCCGGTCGCCGCCGACCAGGCCGAATCGATATAGCCGGATCGGCCGGTTCGCCGCTCCAGCGCCCAGCCGCCCGCCATCGCGAGCGAGAGAAAGACGACGATGGCGATCGCCAGCGTCGCCATGCGCTCAGATCCCGATCAGCGGTTGCAGCATCCGGCCGATCCAGCTGTCGAGGCGCAGCCGTCCGTCCACCGCCGCCAGGCAGATGCATTCGCCGTCGGGATCGACGACCGGCTGGTGATCGACATCCTCGTCCGCCTCGACACAATCGCCCGCGCGATAGCGGCCGAAGGAATCGGAGAAGGCGCCAGTCAGCACCTGCGTGTACTCGGTTCCCGTATGCGTATGCTGCGGCACTTTCTGGCCCGCGCCGACGCGCAGCATGATGACATTGGCGTCAGGCGCCTCCGGCAGCGTGACGCGCCGCCAGCGGAAACCCGGATGCACGAAGCGCCAACGCCCGACCGGATAGCGCCGCAGCGGCTCCGGCAGCTCCGGATGGAGCGCGACGGGGGCGACGGGCCGGATCGGCTCGGGCGCATCGATCAGCCGGAACACGCGCTCGAGCCCGTCCGCCGGCAGGTCGGCGGGCGCGCAGGAATCGATCAGCGCGCCGCCGACCGCCTCGAACGAGCGGACGCGCGCGCGGCACTGCGGGCAGCCGGACAGATGGGTCGCCAGAACCAGACGCGGCCCGGCGCCGAGATTGCCAGCGGCGTAATGCGCGAGGCTGTCGTCGGAGGGGTGGTGGGAAATCATGACTCCTGCTCCAGCAGCGCGCGGATCTTCGCCATGGCGAGTCGCGTGCGCGATTTGACCGTACCGAGCGGGATGCACAATTCGCGCGCGATCTCCGCATGCGGCTTTTCCGAAAAGAACGACAGGCGCAGCACGGTCGCCTGCTCCGGCGACAGCGTCGCCATGGCGCGCCGCACCCGCGCGTCGCGTTCGGCCGCAAGGCTCGTTTCCTCGGCCGATGGCGCGACTTGGGGCTCCTCGTGGCCGATCGCGCGAATGCCGACGCTTGCCCGCGCCGCGCGCCGGGCCCGGTCGATCCGCAGGTTGCGCGCGATCGTGAACACCCACGTGCTGACCGCGCCCTGTCGTGGGTCGTAACTCGACGCCCGCCGCCAGACGGTCGCGAGCGCCTCCTGCGCGACTTCCTCCGCCTCGGCGCCGTTCAGCCCGGATCGCTCGAGAAAGGACGCCAGTCGCGGCGCGAAATGGCGGTAGAGCCGCGCGAAAGCGTCGCGATCCTGCCGCTCCGCCACGGCGGTGAGCCAGAGCTTCATGTCGTCGGCGGTCGTGTCCATCGCTCGGCTCATTCCAGAGCTATTCCGCAGGGGGATGACTTTCGCAACCGGGCGCGGACCGTCGGGCATCGTGTTCATGCCGCTTGTACGGCGTCGGGCGCGGGCCGGATCACCGGTGATCCGCCTGGCGCCGGCCTGCGTATAGCTTCGGTGCAGACCGGAGGCGGCCCGTGGGATTTCATGACGTTTCGAGAAAACCGCGCGTCGCTGTCATCGGCGCCGGCATTTCCGGCCTCTCGGCCGCCTGGCTGCTGTCGCGCAGCTGCGAGGTCTCGCTCTACGAGGAGGCTCGGCGCCTCGGCGGCCATAGCGACACAGTCGACTGGAACGGAACCGCCGTCGACAACGGCTTCATCGTGTACAACGAACGCACCTACCCTAACCTGACCGCGCTTTTCCGTCATCTCGGCACGCCGACGCAGGCGAGCGACATGTCCTTTTCCGTCTCGATCGACGGTGGCGATTTCGAGTATTCCGGCGGCAATCTGTTCGGCCTTGTCGCGCAGAGCTCCAATGTGCTGAGACCGCGATACTGGTCGATGCTGAAGGACATCGTCGCCTTCTTCGGCAAGGCGCGGCACGACGTCGGCCGAGATGATCTCGGCACGCTCGCCGAATATCTCGATACGCGCGGCTATGGCGAGCCGTTTCGCCGAAACTATCTCTATCCGATGGCGGCGGCGATCTGGTCCACGCCCGCGATGGACGTCGGCGCGCAACCAGCGGAGGCCTTCATCCGCTTCAACCGCAACCATGGCCTGCTCGATCTCGTCAATCGTCCGCAATGGCGCACGGTTGTCGGCGGCGCGCGGACTTATGTCCGTCACTTGGCCGACGAGATCGGCGGACGCATGTTCGTCGGGCGCGGCGCGCGCGGCGTTTCGCGCGCGGAAGGGCGTGTGATCGTCACCGATGCCGCCGGCGAGGCCCAGAGCTATGATCACGTCGTGATCGCGACCCATGCCGACCAGGCGCTGCGCCTGATCGAGACGCCGACCGACGACGAGCGACGCCTGCTCGGCGCATTCCGTTACGCCCTCAACGAGGCTGTCATGCACACCGATCGCGCGGCCATGCCGCTGCGCCGGGCGGCCTGGGCGAGCTGGAACTACATCGCCGACCGGCGCGGCGGCGAGAAGCGGCCATCCATCACCTACTGGATGAACAGGCTGCAGAACATTGATCCGAGAAAGCCTGTCTTTGTATCGCTCAACCCGATAGCAGACATCGAGCAATCGCTGATCGTGCGGCGAACGAGCTACGAACATCCAATGTTCACGCAGGCGACGCTGGACGCGCAGAAAAAACTGTGGAGCCTGCAAGGCGTCGGCGGTCTCTGGTTCTGCGGCGCGCATTTCGGCGCGGGCTTTCACGAGGATGGATTGCAGTCCGGCCTCGCGGTGGCCGAGGCGATCGGCGGCCTGCGCCGTCCCTGGCGTGTGGCCGAGGAATCCGGACGCATCTACTTGCCGGCGCGCAGCGCCGCGCTCGCGGGCGCGCCATGATCGCGCCCGGCCTCTGGCTCGGACCGGTGATGCATCGCCGGTTGCGCCCGCATGTCCGGCGGTTTTCCTATCGCACGCTCTGGGTCGCGCTCGATCTCGACCGACTGCAATCGACCTCGCGTTTCCTGTCCATCAACCGATTCAATCTCTATTCCTTCCACGAACGCGATCACGCCGACGGCGCCGCCGGCTTTCTCGCGCGAAAAATTCGCGATCTGCTCGGGAAGCAAGGGTTGCCGGCGGATGGCCGCATCGTACTGTTGACCTCTCCCCGCGTGCTCGGCTTCGTGTTCAATCCGCTCAGCGTCTACTTCTGCCATGATCGCGCGGGTCGCGTGGCGGCGATCGTCTGGGAAGTGTCGAACACCTTCGGCGAACGCCATTCCTATGTGCTTAAGGTCGAGGGCGCGGATGCCACGATCCGACAGGCGGTCGTCAAGAAGATGCATGTCTCGCCTTTCATCGACATGGATATTCTCTATCGCTTCCGTGTCGCGCTCGCCGGCGGGCGGCTAGCGATCGGCATTGTCGACGAAGATCGCGATGGACCGCTTCTCGTTGCCGCCCTGACGCTCGAACATGCGCCGCTGACGGATCGCGCGCTGCTCGGAGCTTTCGCGCGTATCCCGTTCTCGACGCTCAAGACGGTCGCTGCGATCCACTGGCAGGCGCTCAAATTGTTTGCGCGAGGCGTCAAGGTCGTCGATCATCCCGCAGGCGCGCGTCAGCCGGTCGGCAATTTCGCGTCGAGCGCAGCCGCGCCGGGACGCGAAGCGAGCTGAGGGGCCTCGCCCGCTGCCGCGATTGTGCGCTAAGGATGCCGGATTGACCTCGGCGATTCCGGATTCAGCACTCATGGCCGCGACGACGACGCGCATCTATCTCGCGGGCCCTCTCGGTTTCTCGGAACTGGGCCGCCTCGGTCAGGCGAGCCTCGCCGCGCTCGCGCGGCAGATCGGTCATGAGATCGTGGATCCCTTCGCGCTCGCCCCGCACGACGAGATCGAGCGGATTGCCCGCCTCCCGTCGCTCGATGCGCAGCGCGCGTCCTGGCGCGATCTCAATCGGCGCATCGGCGCAACCAATACGCGCGCGATCGACGATTGCGACCTCGTGCTCGCGGTGCTCGACGGCGCGGATGTCGACAGCGGCACGGCCGCCGAGATCGGCTATGCTTTCGCGCGTGGAAAGAAAGTCATCGGCTATCGTGGCGATTTCCGCCTTGCCGCGGACAATGTGGGCTCCACCGTCAATCTTCAGGTGGAATATTTCATTCTCGCCAGCGGCGGCGAGATCGTGGATTCGCTCGAAGCGCTGCGGGCGCGTCTCGTCGCGCTTTGAGCGAAGAGGTCAATCCGCCGGGGCCGCGGGCCAGGTCCAGATGCGCATCGGCGTCGCGATATTCTTCAACTGCCGGACGCCGATATCCTGAAGTTCGATCGACGTGCGCCCGCGAAGGAACTGATGGGCCTGTTCGGTTACCGCAATCCCCGCTGGCTTGGCGATCTCCTGCGCGCGGGCTGCGAGCGCCACGCCCTCGCCGAGCCGGTCGAGCTGGCTGACGATCACATCGCCGACCGCCACGCCCACGCGAAACTTCATGCCGCCGCGCGGCTGATGCGCCTCCTCGCGTGTCGCCATGATCGTCTGGAACGCGACCGACCATTCGATGGCGTCGACCACGCTCGGGAATTCGACGAGCGCGCCGTCGCCGAGCATCTTGAACAGGACGCCGTGCCATTGCACCAGCGTCGGCACCACCACCTCCCCGAAGATGCGGTCGAGCGCGGCGAGCGTCCCGACCTCGTCCTCGTGGACGAAGCGGCTGAAGTCGACGAGATCGAAGGCGACGATGGCGGCCAGCCGGCGTTCGGAATTGCGCGCGGGCGACCATTTGATGCGGCGCAGGATCGAGCGGATGCGCGCGACCAGTTCGCGCAGCTCGCAGGGCTTCGCGATATAGTCGTCGGCGCCGAGTTCGAGTCCGACGACGCGATCTATGGCGCTGGCGGTCGCCGTCAGCATGATGATCGGGCAGCCGCAGGTCTGTTTGAGAAAGCGGATGAGCGACAGGCCGTCCTCGCCCGGCATGTTGAGATCGAGAACGACGAGGTCGGGCGTGGCGTGCCGCAGCGCCTCCCGCAGCTCGCCCCCACCGTCGCACAATGTCGCGTCGAAGCCGTGCATCCTGAGATAATCGCCGACCATGTCGCGCGCGTCGGCGTCGTCATCAACGACGAAAATCGTCTGGCCGTTGCTCATGCATTGGTTCCGTTCTGCGCGGCCGTCAGGCGGATCGAGATCGAGGCGCCGCCCGTCTCGCCCTGGGTCACCGCAATCGAGCCGTCATGCAGATCTACGATTTTCTTGACGATCGACAGGCCGAGCCCGGTCGAAGTTTCCCCACCAGTCGGCTTCGCCGAGAGGCGCTGGAAGCGGCCGAACAATCGCGCCATGTCTTCCGGCATGAAGCCCGGCCCGGAATCGGTGACCTTAACGATATTGCCGTCTTCGGCCTGGAAGGCGTCGACCCGGATCACGCCCCCGATCCGCGAATATTTGACGGCGTTGCTCACCAGATTGTCGATTGCCTCGCGGATCCGCTCGGGGTCGCAGAGGGTCGGCAGTTTTTCCGAAACCACGAGATCGATTCTCTGGTCCTTGCGTTCTGCCAGCGGGCGGTTGGCTTCCGCCACGTCGCGCACGACCGATGCGAGATCGACGATTTCGCTGCGCACGGAAATGTCGAGTGCGTCGTTCATCGCATCCGTGATCAATTCGTCGATCATCGAGGTCAGCCGCAGCGCCGAGCTGCGGATATGCCGCAATTGCGGCGCGGCCGCCTGCGCGCCCTCCGAATTGCCCGAAAACAGCTCCTCGAGAATTTCGGAGCGGCCGAGAATGACGTTGAGCGGGTTTTTCAGGTCGTGCGCGACCTTGCCGAGCACCTCGCTCTGGAAGTCGTTGACCTGCCGCACGCGCCGCCATTGCGCCTCGAGCCGCCGATTTGCGGCGAGCAGCTCCGCCGTACGTTGCTCCACGCGCTGTTCGAGGTCGGCGTTCGCGCCCTGGAGTTGCGAATAGAGAACGACATTGTCGAAGGCGATCGACAGGCGGCTCGAAAACACCTCGATCAAGGCGCGGTCCGTGTCGGTCAGCCGCTTGCCGGCTTCGAGAAACACGACGATCTCGGCGCCGCTGTGCGTGGAAATGTAGAGAACCGTACGCTGGTCCCGGAATGCGGCGCGTCGCGTCGAAAAGGCGGCGTCGACGAGTTCGAGCAGATCGCCGTCGAGGCCCTCCAGCGTGTCGGCGCCCACGCATTCCCGGTAGCAGCCGGAGCCTGCGAGCACCGCGAAACGTCGCCCGCCGGCGCCGAGATCGCGCAGGATGAGAATTCCGGCGCAATCGACGGCGAGCAGCGAGGCGACCTGCGTCAGCACGCCTTCGGCGAGGCGCTGCATCGAGCGGAAATCGAACAGCGTCGGCGTGGCGTCAATGATGATCTCGAGCCCCCGCCGCGTCTCGATCATGGCGCGCAGCTGCATGTGGCTGCGCAGCGCCGCTGTCAGCGAGGTGAACAGCTTGTCGGCGGTCAGCTCCGTTTTCGCCTTGTAGTCGTTGATGTCGTAGTCGACGATCACTTGCCGTTCCGGCGCCTGGCCGGGCTCGCCCGTGCGCAGGATGATGCGCACCGCCTCGTTGCGCAATTCGCGGCGGATGTGATTGACGAGTTCGAGGCCCGCCCGGTCGCTCTCCATCACCACGTCGAGCAGGATGACGGCGATGTCGGGATGGGCGCGCAGAAGCTCGCGCCCTTCGGCCGCCGAATAGGCGGAGACGAGTTCGATCCCGTCGCCGTTCAGCGCATAGTCGTAGAGCGCGAACCGGGTCCCGTCGTGCACAGCCCGGTCGTCGTCGATGATCGCGACTTTCCAGGCTTTCGCCTCGGAGCGCTGTGGCGGCGGGGGGTCGTCCTCGACCAGCCGGATGATGTCGTCGTCGTTCATGTCTGTGCTTCGGGCGCTGTTTCGTCGGCGGCAAACTGCGGCGCGGTCGTTGGCAAGACCATGCGGAAGCGCACACCGCGTCCGACCTCGGAGGAAACCGTGATGCGGCCGCCGAGCCGGTTGGTCACGATATTGTGGACGATGTGCAGGCCGAGCCCCGTCCCGCC
>ERZ795053.5021-NODE-5021-length-13942-cov-25.012170_pt1 | contig 13942 bp, 10 predicted proteins | sample MGYA00375137_ERZ795053 | MGnify/ENA primary metagenome ERZ795053 (study PRJEB30182, sample SAMN05720284) | activated sludge metagenome | isolation source: Anaerobic digester | place: Hong Kong | collected 2014-12-17 ... | reverse complement strand
CATGCCCTCCCGGACGCGGGATGGTGATTCGAGGTTGTCCCTTCTCATCACGAGCCGGTCACGCACCGGTTCCAGACGTCAGCGGATGTCGAGGCGGGCGATTTCGCGAGCGATATTGCTGCGCGCCAAAGGTTCCCAATCATGGCGAGCCGACGGCTCGGCATACAGCGCGGGCCGGTCCAGGAATTCGGTCAGGATCGCGGACCGACCTGTGGCGTAGGCGTCGGTCGGCACCGCGGCATACTCCGCACGCACCGCGCGGCAGTACTGATCGAAGCGCTCCGGCGGCGCGGCGAGGATCCACAGATCGGCATCGTGCAGCCAGGCGCTCGGCGACCCCGACGGGGGCAACGCATGGTCCGCCGTCTCGATGATCAGGCGGCAGATGACATCGAGATGTCCATCGGGCACGCCCAAGATGGACAACTCATGACCTGCCAGCGCCGCCGACCGTGCTTCATTGTCGGTGGCGGCCGGGTCATAGACAGCGTCGTGATAGCACGCTGCCAATCTGACTCGGGCCAGATCGATTTCCGTTGCGGCGGTGGCGATTTCGCCGATAGCGGCCAGAACTTCGTCGAGGTGGCGTAGGTCGTGATAGTGGCGGTGGGTCTCGCGATAACGCTGCCACAAGCGGAGCGCGGCCGCGCCGATCGCCGCGCCGTCAGGGGCGTCGCTCAACTCGTGCACATCGTGACCGAAGGCACGGTCAGGGGTGACCGTCGGCATACGATCATCATGCCCTGCGTGACCTCGTAGCGACAGGCTGTCTCCGAATGTGTTGCGGGACAGCATGATGTGCGATCTACGGGGCTGCTCGCCAGCCGTGACAGTGGTCGTGGGTCAACCGATACCCTTGGTACCAAGGGAAATTCGAGGGTTGCTTCAGGGTCCCGTTCAGGGGAAAGCAGCATGCGGCGCACCGGTTATCAGGCTAGGTTCGGGAGCATGGTTGACATAGCAGGGGTAACTGAGATGACCATGCCGATCACCCCCGGAGCGCCGGCCGTCGTGGCGGCGCGGACCGAGGGCCTGGCCAAGGTCTACGGCAGAGGCGACGCCCAAGTCGTCGCACTCGGCGGAGTGTCGGTGGCACTCAACGCCCACGAATTCACCGCCATCATGGGGCCGTCAGGCTCCGGCAAGTCGACGCTCATGCACTGCGCCGCCGGCCTCGACGCCGTCACCGAAGGCAAGGTCTTCGTCGGTGACGTCGAACTGACCGCGCTGAAGGAGAAGGAACTCACGGCCCTGCGCCGCGACAAGATCGGCTTCATCTTCCAGGCGTTCAACCTCATACCGACCTTGACCGCCGAGGAGAACATCCTCCTTCCGCTCTCCATCGCCGGGCGCAAACCGGAGCAGGCATGGTTCGACCGGGTCATCGACACCGTCGGGCTGCGCGAGCGTCTGGGTCACCGGCCGTCAGAACTCTCCGGCGGCCAGCAGCAGCGCGTCGCCTGCGCCCGCGCCTTGGTGAGCCGCCCCGAGATCATCTTCGCCGACGAGCCGACCGGCAACCTCGACTCGCGTTCCAGCCGTGAGGTGCTGGACTTCCTGCGCCGCTCGGTCACCGAGTTCGGTCAGACCATCGTCATGGTCACCCATGATCCCGTCGCGGCCGGCTTCACCGACCGGGTGCTCTTCCTCGCCGACGGCCAGGTGGTCGACGAGATGCGCAACCCGAGCGCCGACCGGGTCCTGGAGCGGATGGCCCACCTCGACTCCGCCGCAGGGGTCTGATCCGCCATGCTCCGCGCCAGCATCAAGTCGGTGCTCGGCCGCAAGTTGCGCCTGCTCATGAGCGCCTTCGCGGTCATCCTCGGCGTCGCCTTCGTCGCCGGGTCGTTCATCTTCACCGACACCCTCGGCAAGTCCTTCGACGGCATCATGAACTCCAGCGTCGGCGACGTCATCGTCCGCCCGGCCGGTACCGAGGACAGCTTCGGGTCCAGCCAGACGCTACCCGGCGACCTTGTCGCGGAACTCAAAGACGTCCCCGGCGCCCGAGCTGTCGACGGCAATCTGACCGACTACACGACCTTCGTCGTCAGCAAGAAGGGAAAGCTGATCGGCGGCCAAGGCGCGCCGGGACTGGGCGTGAACTTCAACACCGCCCCGTCGGCGGGCGGCGAGAGCATGTTCAGGCTCGCCGAGGGCGCGTGGCCGGCCAAGGACGGCGAGATCGCCGTCGACTCGCGCACCGCCAAGACCGGCGGGTACGTCGTCGGCGACACGGTCCAGGTCGTGACGGCCGCGGCACAGGCCAAGGTCGCCCCCAAACTGACCGGCATCATGGAGCCGAGCGGATCGCTGGTCGGCGCCAGTGTGGTCGTCTGGACGACACACCAGGCCCAGGCCCTCTACCAGGAGGGCAAGGACGTCTACAACGACGTGTGGGTGACCGCGGCGGACGGCACCTCGCAGGACGAGTTGCAGACCGCCGTGGCCAAGGTGCTCCCACCGGACCTCGAGGCCGTCACGGGCGAGAAGGCGGCCGAAGCGATGCGCACCTCGATCCAGGACTCGATGAAGTTCATCACCTACTTCCTGCTGATCTTCGCAGCGATCGCCCTCGTCGTCGGGACCTTCATCATCGTCAACACCTTCTCCATCCTCGTCGCCCAGCGGATGAAGGAGCTCGCGCTCTTCCGGGCCATCGGCGCCAGCCGTCAGCAAGTGGCGCGCTCGGTGCTCGTCGAGGCTTTCATCGTCGGTCTCGTCGGTTCGACGGTCGGCCTGCTCGTCGGCATCGGCCTCGCCATCGCCATCAAGGCGCTCTTCGGTTCCATCGGCCTGGACCTGTCCGATGCCAGCCTCGTCATCGCACCCCGCACAGTCCTGGCCTCCTACCTGGTGGGGCTGATCGTCACCCTGCTCGCGGCATACCTCCCGGCGCGACGCGCCGGCAAGGTTCCGCCGGTGGCCGCGATGCGCGACGACGTCACCCTCGCCGAGACCTCCATGCATCGCCGCGTCATCGCCGGCGCCGCGCTGGCCATCGCCGGCGCGATCGCGATGGGCCTGGGCCTGTTCGTCGACGTTCCCAACGCGATCGTCTGGATCGGAATCGGCATCCTCGGGGTGCTGCTCGGCGTCGCCGGCACCAGCCCGCTGGTCGGCCGGCCCCTCATCACGGGCATGGGCAGGCTCTACCGCAGAATGTTCGGTGCGGTCGGGGTGATGGCGGAGGAGAACGCCCTGCGCAACCCGCGGCGCACCGCCGCCACGGCGTCGGCCCTGATGATCGGCGTCACGCTCGTGTCGATGATGGCCGTCTTCGGATCCTCGGCCAAACAAAGCATCAACGGCGAGATCGAACGCAACTTCAAGGCGGACTATCTCGTCTCGAACGCCATCGGCTCCGACTTCTCGCCCAGTGTCGGCGACGAGATCGCGAAGATTCCCGGAGTGGAGACCGTCTCGCGGATGAAGTGGGGCATGGGCAAGGTCAAGGACAGCGACGAGTGGATCGCCGCCGTCGATCCGGCCACCTTCGGCTCGGTCTCCACCATCGACGAAAAGAACGACGCCACGGTGCTGAAGCAGTTGACCGCCGGAGGCCTGCTCATCGACAGCGAGAAGGCGAGCAAATTGGGCGTCAAGGCCGGGGACATGGTCCCGGTCACATTGCAGGGCAAGCCCTTCGACGTGAAGGTCGCCGGCACCTTCGAATCGTCGGCCACGGCGCCGAGCGGCCTCATCGTCGACTTGGCGACGTGGACGCAGCACGGGGGCACCGCGGCGGACGGGCAGGTCTTTGTCAAGGCCGCCGAGGGCGCCGACATGGCTGCGGTGACGAGCGCCATCGACAAGGTCGTCGCGGACCTGCCGACCGTCAGTGTCAAGGACATGGCCGGCTACGCGGAGGAGCAGTCCAAGCCGATCGACCAGATGCTGATGATCATCTACGCCCTCCTCGGGCTCGCGGTGATCATCGCCATCCTCGGCATCATCAACACCTTGGCGCTGTCGGTGATCGAGCGCACCCGCGAAATCGGGCTGCTGCGGGCCGTCGGCCTGGGCCGCGGTCAGCTGCGCCGGATGCTCCGCCTGGAGTCGGTGGTCATCGCCATCCTGGGCGCCGTGTTGGGGATCGTCCTTGGGGTGGTCTTCGGCATCGCGATCCAGCGGGCGTTGGCCGATCAGGGCTTCACGGCATTGAGCATCCCGTGGCTGCAGCTGATCGCCTTCCTCCTCCTCGCCGGGCTGGTCGGGGTGCTTGCCTCGGTGTGGCCGGGCCGCCGGGCAGCGAAGATGCAGATTCTCGACGCCATCTCCTCGGAGTAGGCGCCCACCAAGAGAGCACCACACGGATCCCCCCTCCGGATCCGCGTGGTGCTCTCGTCCATGGGGACCCCGGTCAGCTGAGCGGGGTGGGGGCGGTGCGCGAGCGTTCCAGTGCCTTGGCGTATCCGGTGCCCATCGCGAGCAGGGCCAGGCCGGCACCGATGAACGCGGCGATCCGCATGACGCCGTCGAGGGCGGCCAGGTCGTAGAAGAGCAACTTGCCGACCGCCACGGCCGCCAGGGCGAGCCCGGCGCGGAGGGCGAGGCCGGCGTCGCCGGAGCGTCGCAGGCCGTGCATCAGCAGGTATGCCGCGCCCACCGCGATGCCGAGGGTCACCAGCGCCTGGCCGGTCACGAAACCGCCCTCGGCCGTCCCGATGCGGCGACCGAGGACCACGGCACCCGCGACCACCGTGGCGACGGCGAAGGCCAGCCCGAGTCCGATCGTGAGCAGACTCAGGAGGCGAGCGTTCTCGTGGGGGAGGCGGGCGGCATACCGGTGCAGCGGACCCCGCAAGAACGCGACGGCGCAGGCCACCGCCGCGAACGTGACGACGTGGTCGACGAACGCCGTCGTAACGGCGTAGTGCCGGCTGGCCATCAGCATGGCCGTCGGGAGCGCCGCCACGACGGCAGCGGTGGTGAGGACGATCGCGGACATGGTGTGCCACGACGGGGTTGCAGTGCCGAGTCCGCGTGCCGAGGCGGCATACGCCAGCGCGAGGAGGGCGATGGCACTCGTGCGCCACGACGGCGAGGTGCCGGCATCCACCGCGGCTGCGGCGAAGGCCGTCCCGACGGCGCCGGCCCAGGGCGCGAGGCGGAAGACGTCGCGGACGTGTTCGCCGCGGGCTGCGACGGCTGCCAGGGAATAGACGAGGGCCGCGGCGGAGAAGATCAGCCACGCCGGCACGGGCAGCCGGTCCGCAGTGGCGAACAACGGGAGCGCGCTGAGCGGCAGCACGGCGGCGAGCAGGGTCGGTTCGGGACGGCGGGTAGCCATCAGGCCGGTGCCGAGTTCGAAGCCCGCGAGCACGGCCGCCAGCGCGACGACATCGGCGTGCTGGTCCTGGCGGGGCAGGACGGCAAGCAACGCGGCGACAGCGGGGAGCACGCGAACCGCGTGCAGGACGAACCAGGAGTGCCCGATGTGCGCCGGATAGGCGGTGATCGCCAGCACGACGAGGAAGGCGGCGGTCAGCAGCGTGCGGCCCGATCCGATGACCGGAGCCAGGGCGGCGACGCCGCCGACGGTGACGAGGGCGAGGAACTGGCTGTTCCAGGCCCGGGCGAGAATGATGCCGCTCGCGCCGACGACGGCGGCGAGGACCAGGCCGGCAGGTGCCGGGAGCCAGTCGTAGATCGTCGTCACGGCCATGACGTCGAGGTATGCCGTGGCATAGCCGGCGGATGCGATTGCCAGGGCACCGCTCGCGCGCTGGGGGTCGCGATGGACCCGGCCGGCGAAAGCGATCAGCCCGGCGGCGAGGATGCCGGCTCCGGTGACGCGGGCGACCGGGCCGAGGTAGCCGTGCTGGATGGCATAGGTCACGAGCAGCGCCACGCCGATGAGCAGCACGCCGGCGCCCGCGACGCCGAGGAGCCGGACGACCATGCCCTCGCGCTCCCACCACGATGCCCGCTGCACCTGGGGTTTCGGCGGCTCGAACCTCGGCGGCTCGGGTCTCGGGTGCTCGAGTTTCGGCGCCCCGCTTTCCGGCGCCCTGCGTTCCGGCGAACCGGGCCGGCGCGGTGGGGTGACCGGCTGTTGTGTCGGACGACGCTCAGGAGCAGTGGTCGCCGGCCGGGCCGTCGCCTCCCCCAGCGGGGCGACGGCCGCGGCCGGCGACGGGCCGCGTCGGGACTGAGCGGTCAGCGACTCGGCAGTGAGGTCGATGCGCAGGGCGGCGAGCCCGTTGCCCACGGCATACATCCGCGTCATCGCCTCGGCGAACTCCGCCTCCAGGCGCCGTACTGAGTCCAACTGTGTTGCGGCCATGGCTCAACTCTGGCGGCGCCGCCGCGCCGCCGCCTGAGTGCCGCTACTCAACTCTCGGAAGGCGATACCCACTCAGCGCGTGGGGTCGATCAGTCGTATGCCGCGCGGCGCGCCCGGGTCGGTCATCGTCACCAGCGCGGTCGCGGCCTGGGCGAGGTCGAGGGTCGCCGTGACGAGGGCGGCGGGGTCGAGCCGCCCGGCCGCGACCGCGTCGAGGAGGGCGGGGTAGTCGCTCGCGGCCATGCCGTGCGAGCCGAGCAGGGCGATCTCGTGCGCGATGATCCGGCCGAGGGGCAGCGGCGTCCGGGGGGCATCGAGCAGGCCGACCTGGACGTGCCGGCCGCCGCGCCGGAGCGCGAGGACACCGGCGGCGGCCAGGGCCGGGCTCCCCAGGGCGTCGACGCTGACGTCCACCCCTTCCGGGTATGCGGTCCGCACCTGCCCCGCGATCTCCTCCTCGGAATCGTGAGGCGTGAGCGAGACAGTTTGCGCCCCAAGGGATTCGGCGATGCTGAGCGCATGTGCCGAGATGTCGGCGGCGATGGGTGTGGCGCCGAGCGCCTGGGCGATCTGGACGGCGGCGAGGCCCACGCCGCCGGCGCCGAGGATCAGGACGGACTCTCCCGGCTCGACCTGGGCGACGGCGGTCAGGGCCCGCCATGCCGTGGCGACCCGGCAGCCGAGGGCCGCGGCCGCGTCGTCAGTGACCTCGTCCGGCAGCGGCACGACGTTGACGGCGGCGGCGGGCACGGCGACGAATTCGGCGAACGATCCGGGGTCAGTGAATCCCGGTTGCCGCTGGGCGCGACAGATCTGTGCCGACCCGCGGACACATTCTGGGCAGCGACCACAGGCCATCACGAAGGGCACGACGACCCGGCTGCCGACCAGGCCGGGGTCGGCGGGCGCTTCGACGACGGTCCCGGTGAACTCGTGACCCGGCACGCACGGCAGCACGGTGTCGCTGTCGTGACCCTGCCAGCCGTGCCAATCGCTGCGGCACAGGCCGGTTCGCGTCACGCTGATGAGTGCGCCGTCCTGCTCCGGGGCCGGCACCGGGAGGTCGACCACGTGCACCGGCCCGGCGACGGAGGTGTATTGCAGTGCCCGCATGCCCGCTAGTTTCGCAGCCGGACCGGCTCGGCTACGACGCCCCTGATCCATCGGTGGTCAGGCCGCCGGCGACGTGGCCGTGAGATCTGCAGGCAGCGGCGTGCTGTGGATGACATCGAGTTCGGAGACGGCGCGGGTCAGCGCGACATACAGGCGGCGCAGGCCCGTGCGCTCGTCGGGCTCGGCCGCGACGATCTGCGCCGGTTCGAGGACCACGACTCTGTCGAACTCCAGACCCTTGGCGACCGAGGCCGGGACGATGTCGATCTGGTGATTGACATCGCCGTGATCGACGCCCAGTACCCCGTGCTCGAGTCCGGCCCGCCCCAACGCCGCAGACGCCTCGGCGACGCGGGCGTCCGGCACGATGAGCCCGACCGACCCGGGCGCGGCGGTCACCGAGATCGCCAGTGCCACAAGCCGATCCAGCTCTTCGCCGGCCGTCACGGCGTGCACGTCGAGGCGTCCGGGATTGTCACGAACCGACTGCGGCGCCCCCAGTCCGGGGGCGATCCGCGGCAGCAGGCGCGCGGCATACCTGATGACCGACGCCGGCACCCGGAAGCCCCGGTCGAGGACCTCGATGTGGGCGTCCGTCTTGCCGAGATGCCTCAATGCCTCGTTCCACGACCCGGTGGCCCACGGCGTGGTGCCCTGGGCGATGTCCCCGAGCACGGTCACCGAACCGGTGGTGCAGCGCCGCCCGACCGCGCGCAGCTGCATCGGCGAAAGGTCTTGTGCCTCATCGACAATCACGTGTCCGAGGCTGGGGGTGCGGTCGAGCAGGTCTCGCAACTCGTCGAGCAGCACGAGGTCGGCGACGCTCCACTTCGCGCTCCCGGACGTCTTTGCCGGGCGCTCCCAGAGGAGCGCCGCCTGTTCATCGGGCGAGAGCAGATCGCCGGCCGCGGCCGCGAGCGTGTCGGAGTCGCTCAAGAGCCGGTGCAGTAGTTTAGCCGGATCGAGCACGGGCCAGAGGGCGGCGGCATACGTCTTGACCGCGCTGCTGCGCGCGACCGCATCCTGCACGCGGTCGTCGGGGCTGTCACCGGCCCGCTCCATCTGCACGAGCACCGCGTGCGCCAGACGGTGCGGCAGCATCTCGCGGGCGGCGTGGTAGCGCGCACCCCGACCGCGCAGCTCGTCGACGAGATCACCCACCTCATACGCGGGCACGCGCCATTTGCGCGAACCACGCGGTGCCACAAGGGGTTCCGTCGGTGCCACGACGTGCGACCAGACGAAACGGCGCAGCATCTCGGCCATCCGGGGATCGCCCTTGAGGGTCGCCACGGCCGGGGTGTCGGTGGCCTTGACCGGGCGGGTGGCGAACATGTCCGCGACGGTCGTATGCCCGACACGCACCTCGCCGAGAGCCGGCAGCACCGCGCCGATGTGGTCGAGGAAGGCCCGGTTGGGTCCGACGACGAGCACCCCTTGGCGGGAAAGACGGTCGCGGTGGGCATACAGCAGCCAGGCCGCCCGGTGCAGCCCGACCGCGGTCTTGCCCGTGCCCGGCGCTCCCTGGACGCACACGCTGGTGTCGGCACCGGCACGCACGATGAGGTCCTGCTCCGGCTGGATGGTCGCGACGATGTCGCGCATCGGGCCGACGCGTGGCCGCTCGATCTCGGCGGCGAGGATCGCGCTCTTGGTCTCCGATTCGCCTGTGTCCGTGAGGTGTTCGTCCTCGTATGCCGTGATCTCACCCCCGGCGATGCCGAACCTGCGACGCAGGACCACCCCCATGGGCTCGGTGCGCGTCGCGCGGTAGAAGGCGCCGGAGACCTCGGCCCGCCAGTCGATGACCAGCGGGTCGCCGTGCTCGTCGCCGACGTGACGGCGGCCGACATACCACCGCTCACCGCCGTCGGTGTCCAGCCGGCCGAAGAAGAGGGCCGTGCCGGGGTCGTCCCGCAGCGCCTGGGCCCGGTAGTACAGGGTCCGGGCGAGGTATGCCGCGGCGATGGGATCCGCGGCGGCGACGTCGAGGGCCTCGGTGCGTTCGCGCATCCGGGTCAAGGCGGTCCGCGCCGCCTTGAGGTGGGCCCGCTCATGTTCTAGCTCAGTTTCGGGCACAAGGTCACCCCACGAAGTTGTCCGCTCGTTCCTCGCTCCGATACGTGGCGGGGACCCAGGCACAAGGGTCTACGTTGCCACACCACCCGGCGCTCGCGAAAGCTCTTTATCGTGCGCAAAAGAGGTGGGGGCTGGGCATCCCTTCCGCCAAGAGAGATGCCCAGCCCCCGAGGGAGGGAGGAAACGTCTTATGAAGCGGGCTTCGCGGCGAGGGTGACGGAGATGTCTTGCGCGGCGCCGTTGCGCAACACCTTGAGGGTGACGGTGTTGCCGACCTTCTCGGCGCGGATGTGGGCGATGAGCGAGTCCATCGACTCCACGCCGACACCCTTGATGCCGATGATGAGATCGCCGTCCTTGAGCCCGGCCGTGGCGGCCGGGGTGCCGGGGGAGACCTGGGCGACCAAGGCCCCGGCGCGGGTCGCCGTGCCGTCCTTGCCTTCGCCGTCACGCAGGCTGACGCCCAAATAGGCATGTGTCGCAGAGCCCTTCTCGATGAGCTGGTCGGCGATTGCCTTGGCCTCGTTGACCGGGATGGCGAAACCGATCCCGATGTTGCCGCTGTTGGAGCCGGCCGTGGCGATGGAGGAGTTGATGCCGACGAGTTGGCCGTCGGCGTTGACGAGGGCTCCGCCGCTGTTGCCGGGGTTGATCGCGGCGTTGGTCTGGATGGCGTTGGTGTAGACCGGGTCGCTCTGCTGCCCGAACTGGGTCGACTGGTCGCCGGTCGTCACGGGCCGGTTCAAGGCGCTGACGATGCCGGTGGTGACGGTGCTGGCGAGGCCCAGCGGATTGCCGACGGCCATGACCGGGTCGCCGACGGCGAGCGCACTCGAGTCGCCGAGGGCGATCGGCGTCAGTTCCGTGGGCGGGTCGGTGATCGTCACGACCGCGAGGTCGGTGGAGGGGTCGGTGCCGGCCACGGTCGCCTCATAGATCCGTCCGTCCGAGAGGGTGACCTGCAGGGTGCCCTGTTCGGCCCCGTCGACGACGTGGTTGTTGGTCAGCACGTGCCCGGCGTCGTCGATGACGACCCCCGAGCCCTGTGCCTCGCCGCCTTGGACCTGCAGCGAGATCGCGACCACGCTCGGGGTGACCGCCTTGGCGGTCGCGGTCCAGTCCGGCGCATTGGGGTTGACCTGCCGGATGCTCTGGGTGCCCGACCCGGAGGCGGAGGCCGAGGAGTTCTGCGAGGCGGCGGACGTGGTGGCACTCGAACTGCCACCATCGTCCGCCGCCCGCACGGCGGCATACGTCCCGCCACTGGCCAGCGCGGCCGAGAGGACGGAGACGGCCACCAGGCCCGGCCAGGTCCGCTTGCGGCCGGCAGGCGGGGAGGGAGGAGCCTGCGTGACAGCGGGAGCGGGACCGGGTGTGGACCACGACGCCGGAGCCGGAGCCGGCTGGGAGGAGGGGTACCTGGGCTGCTCGGTGCGCTCGCCGAACCACAGCGGCGCTGTGGCGTCGGGGTCGGGCGTCGACGTAGCGGCCCAGGGGTCCGACGAAGACGAAGGGGAGGTCTCCGTCGGGGTTTTCGGCTCGCTCATTGGTGGCTCCTTCGTGCGTGGTGATCACAGTCAAGTCCGCGAAGATCAAGCGATGCTGGGGCGGACCTGTGAATCAGCTGGATGTGGGAGCCGCGGGGAGCTCGACGACGAAGGTCGCCCCGCCGCCCGGGGTATTGGCGATACCCACCCGGCCCTTGTGCCGGCCGACGATCGCAGCCACGATGGCCAGGCCGAGGCCGGTGCCGCCATTGGCCCGGGACCGGGCCTTGTCCTCGCGGAAGAATCGCTCGAAAACCTTTGTGCGCGTTGCCTCTTCGACACCGGGCCCGTGGTCGCGCACCTCGACGACGGCGCGGTCGTCGCGCCGTCCGACGACCACTTCGACGGGTGTCCCGGGCGGGGTATGCCGGATGGCGTTGGTCAGCAGGTTGCCGAGGACTTGGTGCATCCCGGCTTCCTCTCCGTGGACGAGCGTGGGAGACAGGGCGCCCGCGAGCGGCTGGAGGACGATGCGTCGCTCCGGGTCACGCACCCGCGCCGCCGCGACCGCCTCGGCGGCCACGACGGTCAGGTCCAAGGGAGCGAACTCCACCGGCCGGGCCTCGTCGAGGCGGGCGAGCAGCAGGAGGTCGTCGACCAGGTTGCTCATCCGGGCGGCTTCGCTCTCGATGCGGGCCATCGTCTCCGGCACAGCAGTCGCCGGTACGGCCCCCTGCCGGTAGAGCTCGGCATACCCGCGGACGGTCGCGAGCGGTGTGCGCAACTCGTGCGAGGCGTCGGCAACGAAGTCACGCATCCGCTCCTGGGAGGCAGCGCGCACGTCGAAGGACTCCTCGACGTGGGTGAGCATGGCGTTGAAAGACCTTGAGAGCGAAGCGACTTCATGCGGCGCATCGCTCTCGGGCGCCCGCTGCGACAGGTCGCCGGCCGCGATGGCCGCGGCCGTGTCCTCGATCTTGGTCAGCGGGCGGAAGGCGCGGGCAACGGCGAACCAGGCGAGCACGGCCGACACGGCGATCGTCAGCAATCCGATGAGTACGGCCATCTGGACCAGGCGCCATACGGTCTTGTGGATGTCCGCGAGCGGCTGCGCGACCACCGCGATGGCGTCGCCGCCCTGCGACGCCTTGGCCACGGCCCGCCACTGCAGGGTCGAGCCGTCCGTGCCGAGCGTGAAGGGGGTGCCCGTGACGACGCGCGAGTCCTCCAGCGACAGGTCGGAGATCGCCGGGTAGGCGTCGACATCGGTCGCCGGGATGGCCGTGGGCCGGCTGCCGTCCGTCGGGATGATCACGACTGCGTATCCGGTCGGCATCCGGTCGGTGGTGCCCTGGAGGACATCGACCGCCCGGTTGGCGATCGACGCGGAACTCTTGCGGAGGTTGTCGTCGACGCGGGAGATGAGCTCGCGCTTCATCAAGAACGCGGTCGCCGCCGACGTCAGGGTCAGCGCAGCGAGCAGCAGAGTGAGCAGGATGGCGATCAGCCGCCACCGCAACGGAAGGCGGTGCAGGCGGCCGGCGAGCGTGGTCACGCGGGGGGCTTGCGCAGGACGTAGCCGACCCCGCGCTTGGTGTGGATCAGCGGCGGCAGACCCTCGGTGTCGATCTTGCGCCGCAAGTAGGAGATATAGGACTCGACGATCCCCGACTCGCCCCGGAAGTCGTAGTCCCACACGTGATCGAGGATCTGCGCCTTGGACAACACCCGGTTGGGGTTGAGCATCAGGTAACGGAGCAGCTTGAACTCTGTGGGGGAGGTCTCGATGGGCCGTCCGGCGCGCCGCACGTCGTGGCTGTCCTCGTCGAGTTCGAGATCCTCGAAGCGCAGCATGGCCGAGTCGTCGATCTCGCCCTTGGTGCGGCGCAGCACCGCGCGGATGCGGGCGATGACCTCCTCGAGGCTGAACGGTTTGGTGACATAGTCGTCGCCGCCGACGGTCAGGCCCTTGATCTTGTCGTCGACCGAGTCACGGGCCGTGACGAAGACGATGGGTGCCCGCTTGCCGCGCTCGCGCAGCTTGCGGGTGACCTCGAAGCCGTCCATGTCGGGCAGCATCACGTCGAGGACGACGAGATCGGGGTCGTGGTGGGCGGCCGCCGTGATGGCCTCGTGCCCGTCCCCCGCGGTGACGACCTCGAAGCCGGCGAACTGCAGTGAGGTGGCCAGCAGTTCGCGGATGTTCGGCTCGTCCTCGACGATCAGCAGCCTGGCTTCGGGTTCCGCGATGGTCATACCTCCCAGCGTGGGCGCCAACCCTGGGAGTTTCCTGTATGCCGTCCCCACTGTCGATGGCTGTCGAGGCCCGGTGGGTTCCTAGGGCAGCGGTTGCCAGTCGAGCGAGGTGACCCACTGACTGTCGTCCGGCACGTCGTAATAGAAGAGGTTGAGGCAGCCGCTCGTCACGCAGAAGCTCTCGATCTGGGAGTCTCCCAGCCGTACCCGGAAATGGCTTGCTTGCCGTCGGGTGAGAAGACGGGATCGCCGGACCACCCTTGCGAGCACGCCGTCGGCAATGATCCGCAGCGACCCACCGGACAGGTTGGTCGTCGCCAGCCCGGCGTCATCGGGGTGTCGTAGTCCGCCCACGCCCACAGCACCTTCGACCCGTCGGGGCTGACATCGGGGCTCCTCCCGTCGTAGACGAGGTGGTAACCGTTCCCGGTGACGCCGGAGGCAGGGATCACGGTGTCGCGGACAGGGTGAAGATCTGCTTGTTGATCTCGACGGCGACCCGGCCGTTGCGGCCGGGGGAGGCGGCGTCGGCAGGTGCGGTGACCAAGGGCAGGGTCAAAGCGGTGGCGAGGGCGGCGCTCCCGGTGGCGAGAGTGCGGTGACGTGCGGTGAACCCGCCTGGTCTACCTCCCAGATCGAACCGGCTGTATGCCGGGGCCTGCTGCTAGGAGGCCGACGCGGGGTTTCGTGATACCTCGGGACGCCGACTTTTCGGGAG
>ERZ795053.5020-NODE-5020-length-13944-cov-5.158615_pt1 | contig 13944 bp, 12 predicted proteins | sample MGYA00375137_ERZ795053 | MGnify/ENA primary metagenome ERZ795053 (study PRJEB30182, sample SAMN05720284) | activated sludge metagenome | isolation source: Anaerobic digester | place: Hong Kong | collected 2014-12-17 ... | reverse complement strand
GGAGTTGAATATTGCGCATACCCGCTATCTGGAAGGTGCCGATATCAATTTCAACGCGGTTGGACTGGCCCAGAAAGTTGGCAAGAGCGGTGCTTTTGGTTTGAGCCTGATGAGCCTTGATTTCGGTGATATCAATGTCACTACGGATGCTCAACCGGCTGGAACCGGAGCAACATTCCGACCCTCCTATTTCAATATCGGCATGGGGTACTCGCATATGTTTGCGAACAAGGTATCTGTTGGTATCCTGGCCCGGGGAGTATCGGAGGGACTGTCCAACGTCAGCGCCTTCGGTTTTGCCCTGGATGCTGGCGTCCAGTATGTGACTGGACCAAAGGACAATTTCAAGATGGGAATCTCCCTTCGGAATGTTGGTGGCCCTCTGCGGTTCAATGGTGAAGGTCTTTCACTCGAAGTGCCCAACCCGAACAATAACGGGACCACCATCCGGATCCTGCAGCGTGTTTCTCGCTTCGAATTGCCTTCTGTGCTGAACATTGGCTTGTCCTATGATTTCTTCCTGGGTGAGCGGAATCGCTTGACGGCTCTCGGTAACTTTACTTCCAATTCGTTCTCCCGGGATAATCTGGGTGCTGGCCTGGAACTATCCATTCGCGATATGTTCGTGGTGCGGGGTGCCTATCGTTATGAGATCGGGACAACCTCGACTACCGCTGAGAATACCCCGTTGTATACTGGTATAGCTGCCGGAGCGAGTCTGGTTCTTCCAATCAACCGGGACAAGCCTGATCATACTGTAGCCCTGGATTATGGTTATCGGGTAACGAAATTGTATAAGGGTTCTCACAATATTGGTGTTCGCATCAATTTGTAGGAATTCTGATATTCCCGTATTTTTGGGGCTCAAAGAACGTTTCTGCCAATGCAGAAGCGTTCTTTGTGTTATAATCCCTCCGGTATTTAACCCGGTGGATTGATGTATTCATGTTGCCGTTTATTGACAGATTCAATCATTCATAGCGGCATTTAGTTGATGAAATAGAACGTTATGTCTCAAATCACTTACCTCACACAAGAGGGTTATGATCGATTGAAATCTGAGCTGGAAACAATGAAGACGACCGGACGGAAGGAAGTGGCCATGGCCATAGCCGAGGCCCGGGAAAAGGGCGATCTTTCCGAGAATGCTGAATATGATGCAGCCAAGGATGCTCAGGGTATGCTGGAGATGAAGATCAACGAATTGGAAAAGACTCTGGCTAACGTACGTATTCTGGATGAGAGTCAGCTGGATACCAGTAAAGTGGTGTTGCTCGCCTATGTGACTATCGAGAATACCAAAACCGGTCGGGAAATGACCTATCAGCTGGTCTCGGAATCAGAAGCGGATCTCAAGGCCAAGAAGATCTCGGCCAGTTCTCCGATTGGTCAGGGACTGCTGGGAAAGGCAGCTGGTGATACTGCATTGGTTGAAACACCCGCTGGGCCGGTTTCGTTTGTCATCAAGAGTATTTCCGCCACGCCAAATTGAACTATGGCTACCTTGTTTACACGGATTATCGAGGGAGAGATTCCCTGTTATAAGCTGGCAGAGGATCAGCATTATTTTGCCTTTCTGGACATCCGTCCATTGACGAAAGGACATGCTCTGGTGATACCCAAGCAAGAGTCTGACTACATCTTTCGAATGGATGACCAGGCCCTTTCCGGATTGATGGTGTTTGCCAAGCGGGTTGCATTGGCTCTGGAGCAGGAGGTAAGTTGTGCCAGAATCGGCGTGGCCGTGATCGGATTGGAAGTTCCGCATACGCATGTCCATCTGGTGCCCATCAATGAGGTTGGGGACATCAATTTCAAAAAACCACCGGTCGATGTAGCTCCTGCGGAAATGGAGGATCTGGCCATGCGGGTAGCGCAGCGCTGTTCAGGGCAATAGTCGCTTGGGATTCTGCTGGATAAAGCTGGCCCAGGAACTATTCCTTCCTGTTTGAAGAACGTTTCCTGACAGTTGATAATAGTGGCAAACAGCTACCCCAAGGGCATCACTGGCATCTTCCCCCAACTCTCCGCGGACGCGGATCTGGAGTATGTGTTCTAACATGGCGGCTACCTGGTCTTTGGTGGCACCTCCCTTTCCGGTAATGGCCTGTTTGATCCGGCGGGGTGCATATTCTGTATAGGGGATCTGTTCTGAAATGGCGGCAGCAATGGATACACCCTGTGCCCGGCCCAGTTTCAGCATGGATTGGATGTTCTTGCCATAAAAAGGAGCTTCAATGGCCAATGAACCGGGTCGGTGGTTCTGGATCAGCGATCTGGTTCGTTCGAAGATCCGGCTGAGCTTGTCAGTGGAAGAGGTCAAATGAGTCAGGGTCAGGGTACCGGATTCAAGGACACGAATGTGTTTACCCTCTGCTTCGATCAGCCCGTATCCCAGAAAATTGGTTCCCGGGTCAATCCCGAGGATGCGAAGTGTTGACTTGCTCATCGGATAAAATTAGTGATACTTTTAACCTGTGGCGTGGCTTTTCCAGAAACGATTGATCGGGACCTTGATATTCATCGGATTGTCTGTTGCTGTCTGGTGGAGTCTGTCATCGCGGATGGAGCAGGTAGATCTGTTGGCGTGGCACTCGACCGCGGTCCTGGACTGGTCTTGTTTGCTGGTCGCCCTGATCCTGCTTCCGGTCAATTGGGGCTTGGAGGCCTTGAAATTCAGAACATTGCTGGCCACAGCCAGCGATCTGAAGTTGGCGCGGCTGTTCCAATGTGTTCTGGGGGGGATTTCAGTATCCATGCTGTTGCCCAACCGTATGGGTGAATGGATTGGCCGGTTGCTCTTCTTTCCGGCCAACCAGCGTGCTGCTGCTCTTTCGGCCACCTGGACAGGAAGTGTGTTACAATCGATCTGGATCGTGATGTTCGGGGCGTGGGTCCTGTTCCATTCCGTTGGGAGAATGGATGTCCTTCCATACGTGAACCTGGGATCCTTCTGGCCGCTGTTGATCGTCCTGGGACTCCTGTCGGTTTTCCTCCTTCTGTTCGGCTGGTCACTGGTGAGGGGTCAAATTCAGGCCATGTGGGACCATTTTAGGAATATTTTAGGAAATGGGGCTGTAACCGCTGCTGGCCTGTGGGCGTTATTGAGGTATGCGACCTATTCCCTACAGTTTGTCTTCCTGCTGCGCTTCACCGGTGTGTCGGCTCCTTTGGCAGAATTGTATGCATTTGCTTCCCTTGTCTTTCTATTTCAAACCATCCTGCCATTGCCTCCGGCCCTTGGATGGATCGGTCGGCTCGAACTGGCCGTATTCATTGGCGGTTTTTTAATGGTGCCACCCGTGGAAGCCGGGGTCGCATCCCTCTTGTTGTGGACCATCAATCTGGCTTTGCCCGGGCTATATGGTGGATACCTTCTTCTGAACCAACACCTTTATAAACATCTTGACCATGTTCGTGCTTCATTCATTTCTGGCTAATGTTCTGTTGATCGGGATGATGTTCCTGTCCCCTTTGCGACCACTTGGTCAGGTGGACACGGCACAGCCCGAAACCTCATCCAAGGGATTCAATCTGTGTGAAACGGATAATACGGCCTTTATCGGTGGGGAGGAGGTGATCTACAAGATCTACTACAACTGGAACGTTGTCTGGCTGCCTGCGGGAGAGGTGATCTTTCGGACGGAAGATCTTGGAAATGTCTACAAGTTGTCGGCTACCGGGCGGACGTATTCATCCTATGAATGGTTCTTCAAGGTCAGGGACTATTATGAGGCGACTGTAGACAAGAAGACCTTGCGACCCATCCGCACGATCCGGGATGTCCGTGAAGGCGGGTATTCCCTTCATGAAGTGGTTGAATACCACAGTAGTGGACAAAAGGTGACCTCCAGCAGAAAGCGAGGGAACAAGAAGGCAGATGTCAAACAGTTACAGTTGACGGATTGTGTTCATGATATCCTGTCATCGATCTACTATACGCGGAACCAGGATTTTGAGGGTCGTAATCGTGGCTTTACCTTTCCGGTACGCGTGTTCCTGGATCGTGAAGAATATCCCCTGACGGTTGAATTTCGTGGAAAAGTGCACGAGCTCGATGTTCGGGGCCAGGGGTATTTCAAGGCGCTCAGCTTTTCTCCGGCCACCATTCCCGGGAATGTCTTCAATGATGGCGACCGAATGATGATCTATGCCACAGACGATCCCAATCATCTTCCCTTGCTCATCGAGTCTCCTGTTTCTGTAGGATCTGTCAAGGCCGTACTGAAGAGTTATAAAGGGTTGCGCTATCCGGTATCTTCACGTATCAACAAGTAATTCACCCGGTTATGCGCAAGCTTCGAAATCTGTTCCTCATCCTGTTCCTGCTTTTTGGCTTGCTGTGGGGAGGTTCCTACTTGTTGCACCGGTTCGGCGATCACCATGACAGGGTTTCTTCCGATGTCCTGCTCGAACAGATCAGGGACGTGGCCAAACTGGTGACCAATGAAGGGGATTTCATGGAGATCTATGCCTATGAAGATTACTGGGGATATGACATATCTCCGTTGCGCAAGAAGGCATTGGTCCGGGCCAAAGGTCATGCCCTGGTCGGATTTGACCTCGACCAGATCGACATGGACGTTCGGGAGGAAGACCATATCATTGTCTTGAGCCGACTGCCCCAGCCAGAAATCCTGGCCCTGGAAGTGGAGATCGATTATTATGATCTGACCCAGGGCACCTTCAATGCCTTTGCACCGGCAGATCTCAACCGGATCGAATCGGATGTGCGCATGAAGATGCGCCAGAAAGTGTTGGAAAGTGATCTGTATCGTCAGGCTACCGTCCGGATGGGGCTCTTCTACAACACGATCCATGCCCTGGCTGCGCAGACCGGTTGGTCGGTGCGCTACAAGGACCAACTCCACCTCTATGAACTACCCCGCTCCTGATCGGGTAGCATCCCATGACGATGGAAGAGTGGCATGAGATCGATCGGAATACCCTTCAGCAATGGGAGGAGAATGATCACCCCCATCTGCTCATCGATGTCCGGGAGGCAGATGAACGAGCCCGCTGGCATATCGGTGGGCGGCACATCCCCCTGGACGAGATCGTGCGGCGTCGCGGGGAGATCGATCCTGACGTGCCAACGGTCTTCTATTGCCGGAAAGGCATTCGCAGCCAGATCGCCATCCAGCGATTGAGACGGTTCTACCCGGATGCGGACATGTATAATCTGATCGGCGGCATAGGTGAATCCGAACGGTAAGCCAGCCACTTGTTCGCGGTCGGACATCTGATTCCCTGATTCGGAGGTTCGACCAAAGAAATTGGATATATTTGACAGTTATCTGTTCACCAAATCATCTAATTGTTCTGCACTATGCATCCTGCGTATAAACTCATGCTCATTTCCTGGGTAGCCGTGGCGGCCTGGGTTGCCTTCGTGATCTTCACCAACAGGAAGGTTCATCCCAAGGCCTTGTTTGCCCTGTTCATGGTCGAACTCTGGGAACGCTTCAGCTACTACGGCATGCGGGCCATCCTGGTCCTGTACATGACCTCCACCCTGCTTCAGGGCGGATTTGGGTATGAAGATGAAAAGGCCTTCGGGATCTACGCGGCCTATGGGGCTCTGGTGTATCTCACCCCCATCCTGGGTGGTTATTTTGCAGACAAGATGATGGGTTTCCGAAAGGCCATCATCTGGGGATCGATCCTGATGGCCCTCGGGCAGTTTACCCTGTTCATGGACAACCAGGTCACCTTCTTTATCGGTCTGGCCCTGCTGGTGGTTGGAAACGGCTTCTTCAAGCCGAATATCTCCTCCATGATCGGCAAGTTCTACAAGACGGGTGACTCCCGTCGGGACGGAGCCTTTACGATCTTTTACATGGGGATCAACATCGGTGCCTTCCTGACCCCCCTGACCTGTGGTGCGATCGGTGAGATCGAAGGCTGGAAATACGGATTCCTGGCGGCAGGCCTCGGGATGGTTCTCGGGTTGTTGATCCTGCTGTGGGCCCAGAAGAATGGCTGGCTGGAAACCAATGTGGATGAAGATGGAAACGAAATGGACTCCTATCGACCGATCGGCCTGATCCCTGAGGGAAGCGCAAATAGCGGATTTGCCGGAATCAATGGGAAGATCATGCCCTATGTTGCCACGATCCTGCTGGTGGCCATCTCCTGGCTTCTGATCCGCAATGATGATGTCGTGGATTATATCCTGGCCCTGATCGGTGGCGGTGTGATCATCTACATGATCGTGCTGTCCGGACGCTACAATCGGGAACAACAGCAACGGATCTGGGTCATCCTGCTGCTCCTGCTCTTCACGACGGTGTTCTGGACCTTCTTCGAACTGGCCGGATCCGCACTGAACCTGTTCACCGACCGGAACGTGAACAAGAACATCATGGGAGCTGAGCTGACCACCACGTTCTTCCAGGCGGTGAACCCCTTGTTTATCATGATTTTTGCTCCGATCTATTCCTGGATGTGGATCAAGCTGGGACAGATGAACAAGGAACCGGCAGCGCCATACAAGTTTGGTATGGGTCTGATCCTGTTGGGCCTTGGTTTTCTGGTCCTGACCGTCGGGAAGGCCAGTGCCATTGGTGGCATGGTACCCGCCATCTTCCTGATCACCCTGTACCTCCTGCACACCCTGGGTGAACTGACGCTGTCACCGGTGGGCCTTTCCCTGGTGACCAAACTGGCGCCATCACAGATCGTCGGTTTCCTGATGGGTATCTGGTTCCTTTCCTCGTCGATCGCACACCAGGCAGGCAAGCACATTGCCAATTTTACAGCGGTCAATGAACAGGAGATCGTGCAAAGCGACAGCTTCCGGGAGTGCTTCAGTGACGAGACGCTTGAGGCTGCACTCCAGCAACCCAATGTGCTGGATGGCAAATCTCTGGAAGAGACCCTTGTCAGTGATGATTTTGTATCCGCATTGAACGCCAGTTCTTCCACACCCTACTACGTGGCCAGACTGCAGATCAAGGAGATCAAAGAGAAGGCAGACAAGATGACCAATGAGGTGGCCAGGGACAAGGAGCTGAACAAGTCCTTTGTCACGGTTCTGACCAAGAATCCCGAGTTTGCACAGAATGTCAATGTCATTTCCCGTGCCGACGTAGAGACGGCTGTCGAGGGCAGCGCTACCGGTGATGTCATTTCCTGTTTGAAGGGCGACTCACTGAGTCTCAGCCTGGGTGTTTTCCGCATGTTGGGCTTCTTTGCCATCGGGTGCGGACTGCTCCTGTTTGTCCTGGGGCCAATGGTGTCCCGCTGGATGCACGGTATCAAGTAATCCGTAGGCAACCATCAAAAAGGCCCGGACCTCCCAGGAGGTCCGGGCCTTTCTTATTTTTGCGCCATGCATCCACAATTCCGCGTTCTTCAGTTTGTCTGGTTGATCCTGGGCCTCAGTCAATTGATCCTGTTGATCCCCGCACTATGGGTTTATCGAAAGGGTCTTCCTGTTCAGGAAGCAGGCGGTCAAGGCCTGGTCATCTTCTGCATCCTCTTTCTGGCCCTTGCCGCTGCCGTTCCTTTTTTCTGGTACAGGAACCGGGTCAGGCAGATCCAGGCCAACTGGGAGGATGAGCGAAAGATCACCCATTACCGTGCACCGCTCTATTTCGGCTGGGTCCTGTGCGAAGGAGCGAATATGGTCACGTTGATCGCGTTTATGATCACGCGAAATGATACCTTCCTCTGGTTGTTTGCCGTCGGGTTTGCCCTGTACTATTTTCAAAAGCCAAACTGGTCCCTCTTCAGGCGGGACTATCAGGTCGCTTCTGTCTGAAGGACCTTTTACACCAGGAAGCCCGGCGCAGGACGAAATGGGACTCCGGGGTCCTACGGTTTGATGGTGGAGGGCGCGTCGATGTTCGGCTGGATCCAGCGGTCGATATTCGGACAGGTCTTCTGAAAGGAAGGATCGATCTCGATGTAGGTATTGGCAATATGATCCTGGATCCATTCATCCAGGTATTCATTTTTCTTCTCAGCCAGGGCGGCCTCCCGTATCCGGGAATAGTCCGTCTTCAGGCTGGCCTTGTGAGGGCGTGAACGCGATAGAAGCTTGACCAATTGGTAATAGACCTTACCGGTGGGATCCTGATAGGCGATCGGGGAACTGATCTGATTTTCCTGCAGGGTGTCGATCACGAAGAACAACCGGTGATCGAGATCCCCGATTTCAAAGAAAGTATTTCCCGACTTGGGGTTCAGCATCCGTCCACCATTGTTGTAGCTGGTGGAATTCTCGTCCCCGAAGTTCTTGACCGCTTCCTCAAAGGTCATGGTGGAGTCACGTGTGATGGCCATTCGGACGGAATCCAATACATGGACAGCCAGGTCCAGGTCGGCCTGTTCGATCTTGGGAGCGATCAGGATATGGCGGGTATGCAGGAGGTTGCCCCGACGCTCGAGGAGTTGAACGAAATGGTATCCGAAGGGAGATTCAAAAATATCCGACATCTCCCCAGGTTCGAGGTTGTAGGCCACGGATTCAAACTCAGGGACGAATGTGCCACGTTTCTGCCATCCGAGGTCGCCACCCAGACGAGCCGAGCCCAGGTCATCGGAATACTCCGAGGCCACTTCAGCGAAATCGCGTTGATCTTCCGTGATCATTTTGCGGATCTGGGACAACTGGACATAAGCCTGTTGTTTCTGTGTCTCATTGACTTTGGGATAATAGACGATCTCGGCCAATTCCACTTCGGAGTTGAAATAGGGTAGACTGTCCTTGGGCACCCGGTTGAAAAAGGTGCGGACCTCTTCCGGGGTGATCGTAATCGCTGAAAGGACCTGATTCTGCATTCGTTCGATCAGGATCTGGTTCTGGATGGGCTCGCGGAATTCACCACGGATCTCGGAAACGGTCTTGCCGTAATAATCTTCAAATTGCTGGTAATCATTATTCATCAGGGCCAGGATGCGATCGACCCTGGCTGAGATCTGTGCTTCGACCTCATCGTCAGAGATCACGATGGAATCGATCCGGGCCTGGTGGAGGAGGAGGTTCTGCCCCAGGAGGTTGTCCAGGATCAGACAGCGGGCGTTGGGCGGGATGGAGCCACGCTGGGCCTGCATATAAGCCAATTGGGATTCGATATCCGAGCGGAGAATGATCTCGGCACCTACCGTTCCTGTCACTTCATCGATCAAGCGCCTTTCCTGACCATAGCCGGGCAACAGACAGAGAACGGAAAGACAGCAAGTGATCAGGAAAGTATTCAGTGTAGTCATGGTCATAAAGAAACGGCTTCGGATCGAATTCCGAGGTTAGCGGGTGTAGACTTTAACGTTGTTTTTGCGGATCTCGAGCTCATAGAGCTGGTCCTTGACCTGGTTGATCAGATCGATCTGGCGCCTGTGCAGGATCGCTCGGGTGGCCTGGTCCCGGATATACGCCAGTGGAGCAATTTCCAGGGTGGATCGAATGTCCCGCACCTTGAGCAGGTAATTGACATCCTGATCCTTGAAACGGATCTCCTTGCCTACCTGGATACTGCCCTTGCTCACGACACCGGGAGGAAGCATCTGTTCGATCTCTTCATGAGGGAGCCAGGTACTGTCAGCCAGGATGAACCGGTCGGCATATTGTGTCGCATACCGGGTCAGCTTTTTCAGGTTTTCAGGTGTCGGATCATTCCACCAGGTCAGGGCATGGTCCAGTTTGGGGCGGTCATCCTGGATCTGAAGGAGCAGGATATTGGCGATGGGCTTCTCCAGATGGTACTGGTCCTTGTTGGCTTCATAAAAGCTGGCCAGCTCGGATTCTGTAATGGTCGAATCCAGCTGGGTCTCCATGAGCAATCGCTCATAGTTATTGAGGATCAGGGATTCACGGTAGTCCTCGACCAGGGCGTTGATGTTCAGGTCCTCCGGAATGTTCTCTTCGGCTCGTTGCATCAACAGTTGATCCCTGACCCATCGCTCGACATAGGCATTCACGATCAGGACACTGTCCTGTGCCGATACTCCATCATAAAGCAGGCTCTCCATGTCACTGAGGAAGAGCTTCCGCTCGAATACCTCGGCCAGCAGCAGATCATCCTCATGCCCGGATCCTTCCCATGACGAACAGGCGGTCATCAGGAGGACGCAGATCGGGATGGTCAACAGAAGTCCCAGCCTGAGCCGTTCGATCACTTGACGAGGGATTGAAAGACTCGTTGATCTACCTTGACCGTATACCGTTCCTTGAGTTCCTTGATCCAATCCTGTTCGAGTTTGTCCTGGTAATCGGCGATCACATACCCCCTCGCTTCATCGAGGGTTTTTGGGGTGGGGGCAAGGATTTCTTCGATCTTGATAAAATTCCAGCCCTTCGTGCGTTTATCCTCCTCGTTGAATGACAGGGTGCCGGGGGCCCAGACCATTTCATCGACGGCCGGGTTCTTCCCGTGCTCATAGATCAGTTCGCGGGCGCTCAGGATTTCCTTGTCGCCTTTGTTGAATTTGCTCAGCACCTTGTCTGACGATTTGCTGACGGCGTATTTGCGGACATCTTCCAGAAGTTCCGTATCGCTGCTTTTCAAGGAATAATAGGTGACCCGGGCGCGCTCTCCCCAGGAATATTTCCCCTGCTCCTCCGCCTGGAAGAAAGCAGCCAGACCGGTCGAATCCTGCCCGGCCCTGTCCCACACAATCCGCTTGGTGGCTTCAAACAGCAGGATGCCCTCCTCGTATTCCCTCATCAGGGCACGGAAGTCCGGATATTTCTCCTCCAGCCTGGATTCTTCGTATCGGATGCATTCGTCCTGGATAAAATCATTGAACAATTGACGGACGCCTGAGACGAGGTCATTGCTTCGCTTGAGGTTGACGCGCTTTCCGGCGTTCTTGAGCAGGTAGTCCTCGAATGAGGAGACTGGGATCTGCGTGGTCTTGCCCAGGCGCAGGATGGTCCTGTCAGAGAGGCTGCCCGTCCGCGGTCGCCACATGAAGGTGAAGAACGAATCATTCTGCATCTGGGTGTACTTCAGCAGGACGTCGTTTCTCTCCTCCACGCCGATCTCCGCCTTGATCTTTTCGATCATGCTGGTCTTGGCCAATTCAAAACGCTGATCTCGCTTGACCAGAGGTTCGAGACGTCGCTTGGCCAATTCCTCCGTGTCAGGAGCACGCTTGCTGATCCGCTTGATGATGTGGTATCCGCTGGTGGTTTCGATGGGCTTGGTAAAATCGCCATCCTTGGCCAGGGCGAATGCCGCTTCCTCAAAGGAGGATTCATATTTATTGATGCCGAAGAACCCGATATTTCCCCCCTTGGCGGCAGAGAGCTTGTCTTCTGACTCTGCTTTGGCGACCTCTTCGAAATCAGCCCCTTCCCGCAGTGCGCGGTAGAGACTGTCGATCTTGGTCCGGGCATCGGCGCTGTTCTCTCCTTTGATCTTTCGAATGAGGATATGCGCGACTTCGAGCTCGCCCCTGGCAGGTCTGCGGTCGGAGACGGAGAGGATGTGATACCCCAGTTTGGTCCGGAAGATGGGGCTGAATTTACCTACTGGCGTATCATAGGCAGCCGATTCCATGGCATAAAAGCCGGAGGGGAACAGGGCCGTCCAGTAACCCAGATCACCCCCTGTCTTGGCCGTGGTCTCGTCCTCACTGAACTGGCTGGCCACTGCTGCAAAGGACTGCCCACCGATCAGGGCTTTTTCGGCTTCCCGGATCTTTTTCAAGGCGATGGTCGTATCTTCCGGAGAGGCATTCAGATCCACTTTGACGAGGATATGCCCGATACGGACATCATCCTGAACCCTCTGATAAGCCTCATCGATCAATTGGTTGGTCACTTCCTTGTCTATGAGGTAATTGCTGGCCAGTTGCTTGCGGTAGCCAGCCAGTTCTGACTGAAGGGACGGAATGGTATCCAACTTCATTTCCCTGGCCCGGCGGACCTTCATCTTGAACTTCTTGTACAGGTCGAGATATTCCGAAAGTGAAGCCAGACTGAAGTTGGCTTTCGGGCCATTGGTCTTGGTGTAGATATACACGAATTCACTAACCGGTACCTGATCACTGTCAACGCTGAAAAGAATGGGATCAGCCTGGTCCTGGCTCATAGCCAATGCGAGATGACCGATAAAGAAGAGCCCGACAAGGGCGTTCCGAAGGAGTTTCATGATGTCTACTCTTTGGTTCAGAATAACAAGGCGCAAAAATACGAATTGTGGCTCGTCAGCGCCCGAAAATCGGATGCGATAACGTTGTATTCACACGCTTTCTTGTAGTTCGGGGCCTATTCGTGGAAATAGATGCGGTTGACACGGGGTGAAATATTGGTCAATACCTCATAGGGAATGGTCTGCAGGCTGTCAGCCAGCAATCGGATCGGGTGTTCCGATCCGAAAATGATGACTTCATCGCCTGCCCTTGCAGTGGGAATATGACTGACATCCACCATGCACATATCCATACAGATCGCTCCCACGGTCGGAGCCAATTGGCCACGGATCAGCACGGAAAAGCGACCTTCTCCCGCCAGCCGAAGCAGTCCATCCGCATATCCGATGCCCAGGGTGGCAATGGTCCTGTCATGATCGGCCCGGCCTTTTCGTCCATAACCTACCGATTCGCCGGCCGGTACCCGATGGACCCTGGAGACATGGGTCTTGAGACAAAGGGCATGAACCATGGCATCCGAGTGGCCCTGTTCCGTCGGGTCCAGGCCATAGATCCCGATGCCCAGTCGGACCATGTCGAACTGGTACTCCGGAAATCGACGAATGCCCGAAGAGTTGAGCAAGTGGAACAGAGGCCGGTATCCCAGTCCTTCGCTCAAGCGGTCGGTCAACCGGCAGAATCGCCGGGCTTGCTCATGAGTGAATGCATCGTGCTCCGGATTCTCGCTGGCGACCAGATGGGAAAAACAGGAACGGATGAGGACCTGTTCCTGGCGGGAGAGCAGGTCAATGAGCGGTCCAAGGTCCTGTTCTTCCAATCCGAGCCGGTGCATACCCGTCTCGAGCTTGAGATGGACAGGAATGACCGGATCACTGGGAGACAGCAACCGCAGCAATTCCCGAAACTGGTCCAGGGAATGGATCTGCGGCTCCAGTTGATGTTGGATCATGCTGGGAAAACCGGCGCTATCGGCGTTCATCACCAGAATGGGCAGCCTGACGCCGGCTTGCCGGAGTTCTACCCCTTCATCGGCATAGGCGACGCCCAGGTAATGAATGCGCTGGTTTTCCAGGAGCCGGGCGATATCCGGGCTTCCACTGCCATAGGCCGAGGCCTTGACCATCACCATGATCCGTGTTTCGGGCTTCAACTGACGGGCAATCACCCTGACATTGTGGGTCAAAGCGGTCAGGTTGATCTCCAGACGGGTGCGATGGACAAATCGCGTGAGATTGCGACTGATCGATTCCAGTGCAAAGCGCCTGGCTCCCTTGAAGAGAATGGCGGTCTGATGGATGTCCTGGAAGTCGGTTTCCTGGTTGAAGGCATGAACATCCGGAAAGCATTGGATCTGAGGATGGGCTCCAAGCAAAGTAGCCAATGCTGGTCCCTGGGCACCTATGAAGGACAGCCGGTCGACGGTCGCATCCTGCAGGAGCTGGGCGATGCGCCGGACCAGTTCGCTGGTATCCAGTCCACTGTCATCCAGATCGGTGAGGACCACCCAGGTGGAACGGTTCCCCTTGCGCTGGTGCAGGAACGACAGGGCGATGCGCAATCCTTCGAGGTCTGCATTGTAGGAATCGTTGATGATCAGGTTGCCCTGCCACCCTTCCCGGGTTTCAAGCCGCATGGACAAGGATGGCAGGTCGCCGATCCGATGGCACAATACATGTAGATCGTACCCCAGGACCAGACCGGCCAGCAGGCAGGTCATGGCGTTTTCAAAGGAGGCCTGATCGCTGTGGGGGATCAAGGCATGGCCTTCCTGGTCACCATAGATCAGGTCAAGATGGATCGCCTGCCCTTGTGCGACCTTGTTGACGATCTGAAGATCGGTGC
>ERZ795053.5019-NODE-5019-length-13945-cov-4.803384_pt1 | contig 13945 bp, 12 predicted proteins | sample MGYA00375137_ERZ795053 | MGnify/ENA primary metagenome ERZ795053 (study PRJEB30182, sample SAMN05720284) | activated sludge metagenome | isolation source: Anaerobic digester | place: Hong Kong | collected 2014-12-17 ... | reverse complement strand
TGAATCCGCAGTAGGGGCAGCGCAGGCTCTGGCTGCGGCGCCGACCTGGAGTTCAGCATCGGCGTCCAGAGCCTGCGCTGCCCCTACTGCGGATTCACCAAGAGCATTGACTTCGCCGAGGATGCCGCGGTCGCGGAGCAGGACTTCCACGCCGCCCTCGCACGGCTCGCCGACCTGCGCGTCGCGGGGGCCGGCGACACGCCCGCCGCCCGCGAGGTGCGCTGCGGATCGTGCGGGGCGACGGTCACCTTCGTCGGCACGCTCACCAGCCAGGACTGCGCCTACTGCGGCGCCCCCCTCCAGCTCGAACACGCCCACGACGCCGCGCAGCGCATCCCCGTCGACGGCGTGCTCCCCTTCGCCGTCGAACGCGACCGCGCCCACGCCAACCTTCGCGACTGGGTGAAGTCGCGCTGGTTCGCCCCCAACGCATTCAAGAAACAGGGCGCCGAGGGCCGGTTCAACGGCCTCTACACGCCCTATTGGACCTACGACTCGCTCACCTTCACCCACTACACCGGCCAGCGCGGCGAACACTACTGGGTCACCGTTGGAACCGGGAAAAACAAGCGGCGCGAGCGCCGCACCCGCTGGTACCCCGCCAGCGGGAAATTCCAGCGCTTCTTCGACGACGTTCTTGTCGTCGGCGCCCGCGACCTGCCCCAGAAACGCCTCGACGCGCTCGAACCCTGGCCGCTGCACCAGTGCGTGCCCTTCGCCCCCGAACTGCTCGCGGGCTTCCTCGCCCGCACCTACGACGTCGAACTCGACGAGGGCTTCGGCGTGGCGCGCACGCGGATCGACGCGGCACTCCAGTTGGATGTTCGCCAGCGCATCGGCGGCGACGTGCAGCGCATCCACAGCATCGACACCCGCTACGACGCGATCCGCTTCAAACACCTGCTGCTGCCCGTCTGGATGCTCGCCTACCGCTTTCGCGAAAAGGCCTACCAGGTCGTGATCAACGCAGCCACCGGCGAGGTGCAGGGCGACCGGCCGTACAGTTGGGCCAAGATCGCGCTCACCGTGCTCGCGGGCCTCGCGCTGATCGGCGGGATCGCGTTCATCGCGTCGCGCTCGTAAGCGCCCGCACTGCCCGCAAATGGCTGACCACCACTCGCCGCAACAGGTATCCCGAGCCGATCGCATTGCCTCCCCCCGTCACCTCGACACCCCCCACAACTTGGCAGGCGCTTCATGTTCTCCGCGGTTCGGTGCGGCAAATCCGGAAAAAAAGTTGCCGGCCCGCTTGGCGGGCATAAGAATCCGCGATCTTGAAGGGTCAACCGCCCGCGTGGCGCGGGCCTTGGATGCGGGAACCATGAAGCACTGCCTAAAGCCAGCGTGGGGATGTGCCGTAGCAGCCACCGTCGCCCTCTGCACCGGGTGCATGAGCCTCACCCCGTACGCCGAAGTGCTCGACTCCGTGCCGGCCAGCGAGTTCGTCCGCATCAACGGCCAGTGGGTGCACTACCAGCGCGCGGGCAGCGGACCAGCCCTGCTGCTGATTCACGGCTTCGGCGAATCCACCTACACCTGGCGGCAGGTCATGCCGCAGCTCGCGGCGGACCACGACGTGATCGCCGTGGACCTCAACGGCTTCGGCTACACCGAGCGCCTGCTGGACCCGTCAGCCTACTCGCTCGCGGGCCAGGTCAGCCTGGTGGTGAGGCTCATGGATGCTCTCGGCGTCGAGCACGCCACGATCGTGGGACATTCCTACGGCGCGGGCGTGGCCTTGGGATTGGCCACACGCCACGCGGAGCGCGTCGATGGCCTGATCCTCACCGACGGCGGCGTCATCGAGCAGGCCTCAACGGGATTTCTCCTCCGCCCCGTCGTCGAGCCGTTCGTCACCTTCTACGTCCAGTTCTTCCTGCTCAATGAAGACTCGATACGCGGCCTGCTCGCCGACGCATCGGTCAACGACGCGTACATCACCGACACGGTCGTTGCGGAGTACCTCGCCCGCCTGCGCATCGAGGGCCTCGACCGCGCCGTACGCGGACTGACGTCGGCTGCCACCGACATACTCACCATCGTGCCCGCCGGCATCGACAAGCCAACCCTGCTCCTCTGGGGCGCCGACGACGAAGTCATCCCGGTGTCGGTCGGCGAGGACCTCGCGGCGACAATGCCCGACGCGAATCTCGTGACCATCCCCGCCACGGGCCACCTGCCCATGGAGGAGCGCCCCGCCGAGTTCCTCTCCGCGGTCAATGATTTCCTGGGGCAAGCCGAACTGTAGTACCCTGCAGCCAGTCAGGACGGATTCGCCATCAATTGTCTTTCGTGTCGCCCGCAGATCTGCTGATCCGGCCGCTCATGACGCCGCCGTGATCGGCGGCATACCACACGCCGCTGTAGAAGTTCTTGTGGAACAGGACGCGGGCGGAGTAGGTGCCCAGCATCGGCAGGCTCATCGTGTCGAGCGTGATCACGGGCGTGTCGCCGGCCCACACGACCCGGACGGGAACCGGCAAGGCCACGTCCTTGTCGGCGTACTGGACGCGGGCGGTGATCATCCAGTGGTCGCCGGTCAGCTTTTCGGCCTTCTCAATGGTATAGCGGTCGGTGTGCGGCTCACCGAGCGCCGGGGCCTCACCCTCTGCGAAGTTGGTCGACTGCCACGTGCCCTCGAGCGTCACACCGGTGAGCAGATCGGCGAACGCTCGCTCCGCGGGGCTGAGCGACGACGACGTCGGCGACGGCGACGGAGTCTCCGCAGGCGAAGTCTCCATAGCCGGCGTCGCAGGCGACTGATCCTCGGCCGCGGCGAACGGAAGAAGTGCGGCGAGAGCCAGCACGCTTGCAGGTACGATCCAGAGCGTCTTGTTCATCGCTATGCTCCCGTTCGTGGTTATGCCTCAGGGCGAATCAGCGCCTTGACGCTGCGGCCCGCTTCCACGTCGGCCAGCGCCGCGTCCGCTTCCCCGAGCGCATACGCCCGCGTGGTCACGTGGCTGAACGCCGCCATCGCCCGCGGGTCGCGCAGCACCTGCACGCTGCGGTAGAAATGGGAATAATCGGAACCCCACACGCCGCGAACCTGCAGGTGCTTTTTGTTGAGTTCCGTGTGCGGGTTGACCTCGACCGGGCCGTGGTCGGTGTACTGGCCCACGACGACGACGCGACCGGCGTCCCGCGTCCAGCGCAGCGCCTGCGCGACCGCTACCGGCGCCCCGGTGGCCTCGATGGTCACGTCGGGACCACGCCCCTGCGTGCGCTGCATGAGCCAATCACGCCGCGCGGGCTCGTCGTGCGCGTCGATATCCAGCGTGTCAGCCGCCCCCATCTTTCCCGCGATTTCCAGGCGATGGGCCGGCGCGCCGATGCACAACACGCGGGCCGCTCCGCGCAGATGCGCGAGCGCAACCGCCGCGAGCCCCACCGGCCCAGCACCGAGCACGAGTACCGTCTCTCCCAACTGGATGTCAGCCGCGTCGACCGCGTGCAGCGCCGTCGGCAACCCGCAACCGCCCGCCATGAACAGCAGCGGATCCACGCCATCCAGACCGATCACGTGCGTACCCGGCAGCAGGTGCAGCTTCTCCGCCCATCCGCCGGTCAGGCCAGTGTCCACCCCGTAGGTGATGCCGTAAACCTTGCGCTGCGGGCAGCGCGTGCTGGCTTTCGCAACCAGGCAGTACCAGCACGCGTGGCACGTCCGGTGCACGTCGAGAAACGTCACGACGTCGCCCTCGGCGAAGGAGCGGCTGTGGACGTCGCGCAGCTCGCCGCGGATCTTCTCGAGCACGCCGACCGAAACATGGCCCGGCACGATCGGATAAGGCACGCCGGCGAGCCGGCCGTCGCGCAGATGCACGTCCGTCCCGCACACCTCACTGGAGATGACGCGCATCAGCGCCGCGCCCGGGGCGAGTTCGGGCTCGGGGAATTCACGCAGCTCCACCGAAGCGTGCGGTGCGGGCATCACGGCTGCTCGGATCATCGGCATGAGGTTTCCTGGTTTGAGTTGCTGAACAACCACTGCTCGAGAGCAGTGGCACACTGGCACTTCCCTGGAGCAACCAAGTCCCGGCACTGCTCAAGAGCAGTGGCACACCTATTTCTTCGGGCCGAAGCAGTAGAGTGTGCCGTCGAGCGTGCCGATCACAAGCCGCTCGCGCCCCACGGCTGGGCTGGCGGTCATCGGCTCAGCCGCCTCGAACCGCCAGACCTGCGCGCCGGTCGCACGGTTCACAGCATACAAATTACCATCCGAGCAGCCAAAGAACACGCGATCGCCCACGATCACCGGCGACGAATCGATGCGCCCCCGCGTCCGGAACGTCCACCGCCGCTCGCCAGTCGCGGCTGCGAACGCGTGCAGCCGCTTGTCGCGCCCGCCGATGACGACCAGACCGTCCTGCGCCGCGGCTGAGGCTAGAAACGGGAACTCGTGATTCTCGTCGCTGAAGCGCCACAGCACCTTGCCTGCGGCTGGGTCGATCGCCAGCACCTCGTCGCCGTACGTGCCGATGTACGCCCGCCCGTCCATCACCGCCGCCGACGAGCCCGTAACCGAATCGAGCGGCACCGCGCCCCGCGACGCTCCGTCGGCCAGCGCAAAGACGTGGAGCACACCGTCGCATCCGCCGATCATCACGGCATCGCCCGCGATCACGCAGGAACCGTGCAGGCGATCGTCCGTCTGGGATTTCCAGGTGACCTTCCCGTCGGCGCGATCGAGGCAGTACAGCGTGCCGTCATACGAGCCAAAGATCACGCGATCGCCGGCGACGTTGGCCGACGAGATGATCTCCCCCTCGGTCTTGAACGACCACCGCTCCTTGCCCGTCTCGGCGTGCAGGGCGTGGAAAACACCGTCCTCGTCGCCGAAGTAGACCTGCCCGCCGTCGACTGTCGGCGACGACTGGATCGGCGCGCCCGCGTCGAAGCTCCAGAACTCCGCGCCGTCCGCCAGCTTCAGCGCATACAGCTTTCCGTCCTCGCAGGGCGCGAACACCGCAGCCCCGACGATGGCCGCGGTCCCGGAGAACGCCTCCTCGCGCTTGAACGTCCAGGCTACGTCCGGCTCAGCCGGCAGCTCCGTGTCAGCCACGCCGGTGAGTTGCGAATTCCCGCGGAACATCGGCCAGTCGCCGCGCACCGCCCGCACCGGGACGGCGAGCGCCCCCGTCAGGATCACCGCGACGGCCGCACTAGCCCGCGTTCGGTTCATGGACCATCTCCGCGGGCGCGGCGCCCGCCGGGGCGGCTGCATGCGCCGGAGCCGGATGCGCTGCGGGCTTGAACCGCAGCACCAGCGCCGCTCCGCCCGCCGCCATGCACAGCCCCAGGATAAACAGCGGATGAATCCGTCCCGCCGGCTTGTCCCAGAACATCGTGACGAACGTCGCCATGATCGGCGCCCCGGCGAACACCAGCGGCGGCACGACCAGCGGCGAGCCCTTGAACTTGAACGCGAAAACGATGCCCAGCGCCCCGACCGCCCCCAGCGCTCCGGCGATGAACGACGTCCACGCCCCCTTGCTGTTGAATTTCCACGGCTCCATACCGAAGAAACGCACCCCGACGAGCACGATCGCCGCCATCACGAAGTACGCCAGCCCGATGAACAGAAACGCACGCAGCGCACTGTTCGCGCCCAGCGCCTTCTGGCCGTGGTGCACGGTCGGCACGTACGCGCCCCAGGTCAGCACGGTCAACACGACGAAGACGATCCACAACGATTTCATGCGACAACTCCCTTGGACTTGGACAACTCAGCCTCTTGGCCCGGTTGCGGCGCTCACGCCGGCCCCTGCCACGTCTGCAGCGTCCGCCGCAGGTCGGCGGGGATGGGCACCGCCTTGAATTTCCCCGCCTGCATGTGGCAGCACACCGAGCGCATCTGCCCGCGAGCCACCGGCTGACCGTGTTTGAAGAAGGCAACTTCCACCGTAAGCGATTTCTCGCCGAGCGCCGCGACCGCCAGGCGCAGCTCCAGCTCGTCCTCGAACTGCACCGGCGCGGTGAAGTCGCACGATGCGGAAACCCGCGGCCAGCTCATGACCTCGGCGCCGTCAACCGCGTGCACGCTGCGTCCCAGCGACCGCCACCAGGCGTGCTCGACCTCCTCCATCAGCCGGAAGTAATTCGAAAAGTGCATCACGCCGGCGAGGTCGGTCTCGTAAAAGAGCACGCGGCGGGTCATCGTGAACGGGGCAGCCATGGCAGCGGAGTTCCTCTAGCGCGCGAAAAACCTGCTGAGCGTCTCGGCCTTTGGCGGCCGCGTCGCCAGCGAAACGATGATCAGCGCGACGCTCGTCGCCAGCACGGTCACGACCACGGGCATCACGCCGTGAAAATGGTATTCCCGATTGCGGCCCCACTCCGCGTCACGGAAGAGCCAGAACCACGTCACCGCCGTGGTGAGCACGGCTGCGTACGCACCGGCCTTCGTCGCCCGCTTCCAGTACAGCGCTGCGAACACCAGAGGGAACAGGCTGGCGAAGCCGGTGAACGTCCACACGCCGAGCGGGAAAACCGGCAGCTTGTTGTTCAGCGAGATCAGGTAGGTGACCAGCACGATGACGACGACGAAAATCCGTCCCGTGTAGAGCCGGCTGCGGTCGCTAAGGCGATCGTGCCCCAGGTAGTGTCCGACGATGTCGTTGGTGAAGATGCTGCCCACGCAGAGGAACTGCGAGTCGAGGCTCGACATGATCGCCGCGAGGATTCCCGCGGTGAGCAGCCCGCCGAGCACCGGCGAGGTCATCCGCGCCACCATCCGCGGCAGCACCTGGTTTGCCGGCGTGTCGGGGCCGAGAACCTGCGTCGCCCACACGCCGACCAGCACGCAGGGCACCCACACCAGCATGATCAGCAACGGGTGCGCCACGACCGCCAGGCGGAACGAGCGCGCCGTCTTGGCCGTCAGCCAGTGCTGGAAGATGTGCGGGAACATCCCCACGCTCAGCGGAATGAACAGGTAGGTGAAGAACTCCAGTTGCGAAATCCCTACGGGCTTGGCCGGCTTGACGGCCGCGACGTCCCCCTCCGCGGCCGCGGCCGCCAGCCGCTCGGCATACACCGCCTCGTCCGCGGGTGCGACCTGCCGTTTCAGCCGCGAAGGATTCTGCTCGATCACCGCCTGCGTCGCGGCGCGCACGCCGCCCAGATTCTCGGCGATCAGCAGGAACGTCACCAGACCCAGCACGATGAAGACGATGGTCTGGAACGCGTTGGCCCACGCGGTCCCGCGCACGCCGCCGAAAAAGACGTACAGCAGCACGACCAGGCAGATCACGCCGGACCCCAGCGCGTACGGCACCGCCCCGCCGGTCGCGGGAAACAACGCCGGAAATGCGCCGCGCGTGATGCCGCTGACGACCGTACCCGCCCCGATCACACCGATCAGCAGGTAGGGCACGACCAACCCGACCAGCACCGGAAAGAGCAAAAGGCCGAGCTTGTCCGACTCGAAGCGATCCCTGAAAAACTGTATCTGCGTGACGTAGCCGTGCCGCTTGCCCAGCGACCACAGCTTGATGCCCACCAAGAAGAAGCACGCGGAGTGGATGATGCCCGACCACGAGGCCATCTGGCCGTAAACCCCGATGCCTCGCTTGAACGACTCGCCGGTGCTGCCGACCAGCGCAAACGCCGTCATCGTCGTGCCAAACAGCGACATCAGCAGCAGAAACGAGCCAATGCCCCGCGAAGCGAGGAAGTAGTCGGTCGCGGTCCCGCGGAAGAAGCGGTTGCTGAGCAGGCCGAGCACGAGCAGCAGCCCGAGGTAACCCGCGATGATGACCACGGCGGTCTGTCCGGGATTCATGGATGCGCCCTTCTCACTCGCCCGTGGCGAAGCCGTCGTCGTCCACGCCGCGCGGCCAGCAGTAGCGCGTCGCCGCCCACCAGAGCAGCGCCGCCAGGATCGAAACCAGCGCCTGGTACGCGAGCCCGACCGGAATGAACCCGAAGACGAGCGGATGGATATCGTTCCACCACCAGAAGTCCTGGTGCGCCAGGGCCAGCAGGATAATCGCGGCGTAGACGAGTTTTCTCATGACGTCCGCGCCGGCGCAGCCGGCGTCTCGAGCGAACCGATGTCGGCGTAGTCCTTCATGAACTCGAAGATCCGCGGCACCTCGGCGTTGAACACGTCGCCGACCAGGATCCGCGTCAGGTTGTCCTTCTGCTGCGGATGGTCCGCGAGAAACCGCCCGAAACTGAAGTTGCGGTCGTAAAACGCGTACACCAGCCGGCGAATCGACGTCATGCCCGCAACAATCATCTCCTCGTGGCGGCCCAGCCGCTTGGCCGACACGTCGCCCGCGGCGAGCGCGTCGTGAATCGCGTCCGCCCCCAACTCACCCATCTTCAGCGCCAGCATCAGGCCCGACGAATAGACCGGATCGAGAAATCCAAAGGCGTCGCCGCAGAGCAGCCAGCCCGGGCCCGCGATCCGCCGCGCACGATACGAGAAGTCGCGCGTCACGTAAACACCGCCGACCTGCTCGGCCCCGTCGAGCCGGCGCTGCGCCGCGGGACAACCCGCGATCTCGTCGGCGAGCGTGCGCTGCGGCTGATCGCCCCGGCCGCGGAAGAGATACTCCGGCGTCGCGACGATCCCTACGCTGGTCAGGTCGTCCGGCAGCGGGATGAACCAGAACCACCCGTCGCGCGTCGGCGTGTAGAGGATGATCGTCGCGCCCGCGTTGCGGCCCGCGTCGCGATACGCGCCGCGGAAGTAGCCGTAGATCGCGCCGTTCCTCAGCCGCGGATCGTGTTCGGTCAGCCTGAGCTGCCGGGCGATCACCGCGCCCAGCCCGCTCGCATCCACGACGACCGCGGCGCGGATATCCCGTTCGGCGCCGCCGAAGACCGCGCGCACGCCGACCGCCTGCTCCCCTTCGAAAAGCACCTGCCCGACGCGCACGCCGTTATGCACCTCCGCGCCGTGCTCCCGGGCGTTGTCCAGCATTAGCGGATCGAACCGGTCGCGCGGCACCTGCCACGTCGTCGAGCTCGGCTCCGGCCGCCAGTCGGGAAAAAAGAACGGGTCGGACTCGCGGCCCGACGCCGAGACGAACTGCACGCTTTCCTTGCGCGGAAAGTCACTGGCGGCGAGCTTCTCCAGCATGCCGATGCGCGCGAACGTCGCGTGCGTGTGCGGCATCAGCGACTCGCCGATGTGGTGCCGCGGAAACGTGTCCTTTTCCAGCACCAGCACGGAGCGGCCGTGATCCGCCAGCACGGTGGCTGCGGTCGCCCCCGCGGGCCCGCCGCCGATGATGATGCAGTCGTAGTGATCTCGCTTGGGACTCATAGCACGCTGCGCTGGTGAGGCCGACGACGTCGGCCGGCCCTACGCCTCCATCCTCCGATCGGTCACGACCTCGAGCAGTTCAATCGCGGGTTCGCCCGCGCAGTGGATGATGCCGACGCGGCCGTAGGCGTCGCGTTCGCCGCCGAAGTGCGCGCACATGGGGGCATCGGCGCGGAAGCGGAAGAACCACTTCGGCTCGATACGGCGCATCACGTCGTGGGTGATGAGGATGGCTCCCAGGGGAATCTCCCGGGCGAGCACGCCCTCGCGGACCGCGGGGGCGAGGAAGCGCAGGTCGATGCGCACGACGCCGAACTCGACGATGTGCTCGGTGCCGGCAAGCTGGAGCAGGATGTTGCGGCTGTAGATCTCGCCGCGCCGCTCGTGGTTGAGCACGATCAGCTCCACGGGGCGCCGGTGGTAGTCCGCCAGGCGCACGGTCATGTGCTCGGCGTGCACGAGCAGGTCGCGGTACGCGGCGGGCAGCGCCTCGACGGCGACCGCGTCGCAGCCCTCCATCGAGAGGCGATCCTCGAAAAACCAACCGCAGAGCGACTCCAGCGCATCCTCGGCGGTGGCACAATCCCGAATGGTCTGCGTCGCGGGCATCACGTGTACCGGATGTTGCGGTGCTCGGGCTCGAAGAAACGCGGCAGCAGGCCGTCCACGCGCAGCAGGCCCGCACGCGTCAACCGCACCGTCTCGCCCGATACCTCGGCCATGCCGTCGCGGGCCAGCGAGCGCCACGCATCGGCGAATTCCTGGCGTACGTCGACGCCAAACTTCTCCGCAAAATAGCCCGGCGCGATCGCACCCAGCTTGAGCTGGAGGATGAGCTCGCGAATCAACCGCTGGTGCGGCGTCGTGGGCAACGCCCGCGCGATCGGCAGCTCGTCCGCGGCGATCGCACCCAGGTAGTCGTCCCACTGGTCGAGATTCTGAAAGTGGATTCCCCCCACCTGCGCGAACGAGGCGACCCCCGTCCCCACCATGTCCGCCCCGTGCCACAGCGCGTCGCGATAGACGAAACCGGCGTGCGGGCCCGGCTTCACCACCGTGTAGGCGCTGGAGACGACGTAGCCGGCCTGCTGGAACTTCGCGAAGGCCTCGTCCACCCAGCGGCGCTTCGTGGCCCAGTCCGCGACCGGCGGCGGCGCCCCCTCGTCGCGCGACTCGCGCACGATCCGCGTGTTGTGCGGCAGCTCCATCTGGTAGATGGTCAGGCTGTCGGGCGCCAGCGCGAGCGCCTTGTCCACCGTGTCCGCCCACTTCGCGTCGGCCTCCCCCACCATGCCGGCGATGAGGTCGACGTTGACCTGAGCGAAGCCCGCGTCGCGCGCCCAGTCGTAGGCGCGGAAGACCTCAGCCGACTTGTGGGCGCGGCCGTTGATCTCGAGGATCTCGTCGTCGAAGTGCTCGATGCCCAGGCTGAGCCGCGTCACCCCGATCGACTTGATCGCGTGCAGCTTATGCTCCTGCAGCGTGCCCGGCTCGCACTCGAAGGTCACCTCGCGGGCGGCGTCCCACGACCAGTGCCGGTTGATCCGCTCGATCAGCCGCCGGAGCTGGTCGGCGGACAGGTACGACGGCGTGCCGCCGCCGAAGTACACGAACTCGAACTGCCGCCCGGCGAACCGCGGCTGGCGGGCGTACATGCCGATCTCGTTGGCCAGCGCCTCCATGTACGCGTCGATGTCGCGCGCGTTCCGGTCGGTGTACACGCGGAAGTAACAGAACTTGCAGCGCTTGCGACAGAACGGAATGTGCAGGTAAAGCCCCAGCTTCGGCGCCACGTGTGCCGCTGCTCTTGAGCAGTGCTCACCCTCCGCCCCCTCGTGTGCCACTGCTCTTGAGCAGTGGTCTGTATCCGCGTCCGCCTCACCCGCCTGCACGGGCGTCGCGAGCATCTTCCGCACCGCGGGCACGTGCTCGGGCGACCACACCGAAAACGGCGGATAATTGGCCACGAAGTAGCTGCCCGCTTCGGTCTGCTGCTGATCATTGAGTACGTCGAGTTCCACGCGTCCATCCTTCGGTCGAGGCGCAGCCCATCCCGGGTGGGAGGTGGCTGCTGTGGGTGCCCGGCGATTGGGGGAGTCCGACTCCGAATCCGTCGACTCGCAGTATAGCCCAAAGGGCGGCGGATTGCCTTGTAAGATCCTGTCGCAGCCACAACTCGATGAAGGCACCCGTTACGGCGTCGTTACGCCGCAGGTGGCTAGGGCGGTGTGATCGTCGCGTTCCCCCGAGCCGACCGCAGGGTGCCGAGTCGCCGGGAGCAGGGGTCGACGTGCGCCCGGTCCGCCGCCCGCCATGGGGCGGAGCCGGCGGACCGGGCGCGCTCGTCATCACGGAAGAGGCAAGCCGAACACGGAGGCGTCCAGCAGGTCGACATCCTCGTCGCCATCCTGGTCGCAGCGCTGACACTCGGCTGCGAGGTCTGCGAGTGGCGCGATGTTGACCGGACCGGTCATGCACTCCTCCATCAGGCTCCAGTCCGATGCGTCGATGTCACCGGAGTAGTTAATATCCCAAGGGGCGATCGGACGTGGGTTGGCAATCACGACGCTGAGGTCCACGTTGCGCACGACGAACTGCGGGGGCACGCCGGAATCCTGCACTTGGATCGTGAGTTCACTCTCGGAGGCCTCCGTCCCCAGGCCGAAGATCTGGCCCGCCTCGGGACCGAACGGCACGAGGCCAAAACCGGGCGGCAGGGCGCCGTAGATGATCTGCACGTTGTAAGGCGGATTGCCGCCCTCGATAGCCAGGGGGAAAGCGTAGGGCAATCCAGCCAGCGCCGGCGCGATTTCATTGTCCATGGTCAGCGGAGGCGCCGTCGAACCGGCATCAAGCACCTGCAGCGTGAATGGCAAGGCGACGCCGTTGGACGTGCAGCAGTCGAGCAAGCGGACTGAAAAATCGAACTGGCCCGCCTGCAGCAAGACGCCGGCGAGCAGTCCGGTCGGGGCGAGCGACAGGCCAGGCGGCGCCAGCGCCGGCGGATCCAGCACCCAAGTCAGCGGCCCAGGAGGCGCGCCTTCCGCCTGGAACTGGTAGTTAAATCCTTCGCCTTTTGCCCCGGTTTCGGGAACTTCCGCGCCCTCGTCCTGCTGGATGCCGACCGCGGAGAGGTCTTGACACTGGGGGTTGGACTTGTCCCGCGGACGGTTTTTCTTGAGCTGCTGCTTGGCCCATGCCGCCGCGGATGCCAGATCGGTAATTTCGGCGCGTTTGAGGCAATCAATGAGGTACTGCGTGTAGAAGGAGTACTTGCCCGGTTCGAAATAGCTGGAATGGGACGAGTCTGCGGAGGTGGTGACCGTGCCGGGGATCTTCTTGCCCTTCAACTCGTCGATGTCACTCCCGCTCTTGCAGGCCTGCAGAACGATACAGTTATTGGGTACTCCCTTGTCCTTGATCTTGCAGGCGAGCTTCTTGGCGGAGATGCCGCCGCCCGGGAGCTTCAGGTGATTGCGGCTGCCGTGCGTCGAAACATAGACGTAGAGCTTGTCGCAATCCGCGGGCAGATCGGTGAAGGCCTTGCATACGTCCTTGAGCCGGGAATGCGGGTACTTGACCTTCTTGGTGCGCGCCGCGTCGAGCAGGCCCTTGTCCTGCAACGCCTTCATCAGGTTGTCGACGTTTTTCGAGAAGTGCGTTTCGCGGGAGCCGCTGATGGCAATGGCACAGGCGTTGCTCGCCACCTGGGCATGAGCGGCGTGCACGCGCGTAAGCGCAAGCGCCGCGACGGGGATCGCCCCCCCGTCGCGCGGCACGATGCCCGCGCAGCAGGCGCCGTAGAAGTTGTTCGGACTGCAGGTGCGTTCATCCTCCAGCGCAAAGAAGGGCTCGTCGTTGATCTCCAGCCACCACCCGGAGTTCACTACGTTGATGGCTCCCGTGGCATCGTCGACGAGCACGACTCGCGTCGGATGCGTAAACGCCGCAAGCGGATCGTCGTCGATCCAGACGACCCAGGTCGTTGCAGGCAGGACGATCCGTGGCGCACTGCCGTCGGCTGCGGTGAGCCGAGTTCCCGCCGGAAAAGGACTCGGGAAATCGTAGGCGCACAACTGGTCCGCATTGGGGCTGGTGAGGATGACCGCCGCGGTCACCGCGGCCTCGACGCTGAGTTGCGACTGTACCGATGGTGCCCCCAGGTTCCATGCGTAGCGCAGCGCATACTTCAGGTCCACGGGATAGCGCGCCGGTGTGCCCAGGTCCCGGTCTTCATCCGTACCGTCCCAGTAGTCGTTGGCCGGGTTGTTGTCGACGAAGCCGTAGTCTGCACCCGCATCCGACGTCGGATCGGCGCAGTAATCAGCGTTGAGCGTGGAGGACTGCGCCCAGTTCGCCGCGATGTCGTTCGCCGTTGCGTCCAACGCTGACACCACGACCTGGACCGAGCCAATGTTGGCGCCGAGATCCGGGTAAGTGGCCAGATCCACGACACCGCCAAGGTCGTCGCGCAAGGCGATCGTCTCGCCGGAATTGCCAAGATTGTGCGTGCCCGTCCATTCACAGGCAAACACCGTGGTCGCCGGTGCAATATGCCACGTCTCCAACAGCGGCGCCGTGCTCGCCGCGGCCGCTCCGCCCGGCACGATCAAGGCGAACTGCCCCGGCAAGACGACCGGCGATCCCTGGACGAGCAGCAGCCCG
>ERZ795053.5018-NODE-5018-length-13945-cov-8.559539_pt1 | contig 13945 bp, 6 predicted proteins | sample MGYA00375137_ERZ795053 | MGnify/ENA primary metagenome ERZ795053 (study PRJEB30182, sample SAMN05720284) | activated sludge metagenome | isolation source: Anaerobic digester | place: Hong Kong | collected 2014-12-17 ... | reverse complement strand
TCAGCGCGTCGTAGAGCGGCTGCATGTAGGGGTCGACCTTGTCCTTCATGTCGCCCGGCAGGAAGCCCAGCCGCTCGCCCGCCTCCACCGCCGGGCGGCTGAGGATGATGCGGTCCACATGGCCGTCGATGAACATCGACACCGCCGCCGCCACCGCCAGATAGGTCTTGCCCGTGCCGGCGGGCCCGAGGCCGAAGACGAGCTCGTGCTTGAAGAGGCTGCGCACATAGGCCTTCTGGGTCGCGGTGCGCGGCTCGACGATCTTGCGCCGCGTGCGGATCTCCACATGGTCGGAGGCGAACATCTCGAGCTGGCCCGCGGCCGGCGCCGGCCCCGCCGGCTGGCCGCGCGCCATCCGGATCGCCGCGTCGACCTCGCCCTGCGCGACGGTGCGGCCCTGCTCCAGCCGGGCGTAGAGCGCATGCAGCACCCGCTCGGCGACGGCGCGATCCGCCGCCGGCCCGTGCAGCGCCAGATGATTGCCGCGCCGGTGGATGGCCACGCCGAGCGCCGCCTCGATCTGCACGATGTTGCGGTCCAGCTCGCCGCAAAGGTCGATCAGGAGGCGGTTGTCGGGAAACTCGAGAACACTATCGGACAGGGCATCCGGGCTCGTGGCGGGGTTGGGGGCGCTGATCGCCAATAGGCCTCCGGATGACACGGGTGACGCTTGCGCCACTCAGACTGCCCCACGGGGACGCCCGGCGCAAGCGCCTTGCACGGCGATCACGCCTCCGCGAAGCCGGCGGTGCGGACGGTAGCGCTGCACCCTGGGTAGTTTCACGACCGGAAAATTACACGCCATCCGGGCGAACTGCTCGGAATACGTCCATCCCGAACCAGGAAAGGCAAGGCACTGCCTCGCGCCGGGTCGTCGGCCGGGGCGCGTGAGCGCGGAGGTCGCGGGGGGTCGTGTTCCACCGGCGACGGGCAATCCGCGTGCGCCTGACTGGGCGGGCGCGCTCGTCGCGCCTGCCCTCACTCCGGCTGCGGGATCTCCCGCGGCAGGACGCTCGCCACGAAGCTCTGCCGGCCCGACTCGACGCCGATGATCGTCACGGACTTCGCCGGGATCCGGCTGCCCGGCGCATAGCCGATCGTCCCCGTCACCCCGGCGAAATCCCGGGTTGCCGCCAGCGCCGCCCGGACCGCCTCCGGCTCTGGGCTGCCCGCGGTCTCGATCGCCGCGAGCAGCAGCCGGGCCGCGTCGTAGCCGAGCGCGGAGAAGGCGTCCGGTTCGTGCCCGGGATAGGCATCGGCGTATTCCTCGCGGAACCGGATGACCGCCGGATCCGGGCTGTCCGGGCCCAGATAGGCGTGGGTGGTGAAATAGACCGCGCGGGCCTCCGGCACCGTCGCCCAGGCCCCGCCGATGTCGAGCCCGTCGCCACCGAGGATCGGCGCCTCGATCCCGGCCCGCCGCAGCGCCGGGACCGCTTCGGCGACTTCGTCGGGCAGGGCCGCGAGATAGATCAGGTCGACGGGGGGCAGCGCCGCGACCGCCGCGGCCGGATCCCCCGGATCATAGGCCGCCACCGCCAGCACATTCCCGCCCAGGGCGGCGAAGCTATCGGCGAAATAGCCCTGCAACAATTGGGCATAGGTGGACCCCCCGCTGTAGAGCACCGCGGCACTGCGCGCGCCGAGGCTCTCGAAGGCCCATTCCGCCCCGGCGGCCGCCTGGACGTTGTCCCCGAAGGCGGCGAGGAAGAGATAGTCCGGCACCTGCCGGGGCAGGAGCGGCGAGGTCGCCCCCGAGGTGAGGAAGACGCGCCCCTCCGCCGCCGCCACCGGCGCCGCGGCCAGCACCATGTCGGTATCCGAGAGACCGATCACCCCGGCGAGATCCGGCGCACCCTCGAAGAGGGCCTTCGTCCGCTCGGCGATGACCTCCGGCCGGGTCTCGCCATCGACCTCGACCATCTCGACCTTGCGCCCGAAGAGCCCGCCCTCGGCATTCGCGCGCTGCACCGCGAGGCGCGCGCCCTCCGAGGAGGGCACGTCCAGGTTCTGCTGCCCGCCGGTAAGGTTGTAGACCGCGCCGATCACCACCGGCCCATCCTCTCCCGCTCCGGCCACCGCCGGACCGAGCATCGCCGCCAGCGCCAGGACCGCCACCATGCGCAAGACCGCCTCCCCGATTGCCTGCCGCATCCTATCCCCTCCGGCCATGCCGCGAAAGGCTGGCCGCCCTTGCCTCAGGCCATTCGCATTTGGCCCCCATTCTTCATTCTCCGCCCGCCCCGCCACAAGCCGAGGGCAGCGCCCGACCCGGGCGGAAGCGAAGCGCCCGCGTCGTGCCGGAGGCACGCTTTCGGCGTGACGGGGCGGGGCGGGCGCCGGAACATGGCTACCACCCCCGGAGAGGTGGATTGCGATGCTCGGATCGCCATTGACAGCCGCCGGCGGAGCCTTTCCAGAATGCCGCGCCATCGCAGGGAGAATATCCGGACATGACGAAGGAGGATCGCCCCGAACCCGGGCCGCTCACGGTCAACCTGGCGCTTCAGGGCGGCGGATCCCACGGCGCCTTCGCCTGGGGCGTGCTGGACCGGCTCCTCGAGGCGGAGTGGCTCACCATCGACGGCATCTCGGGAACCTCGGCGGGCGCCATGAACGCCGCGGTCTTCGCCCATGGCATCGCCAGCGGCGGGCGCGAGGCGGCGCGGGCGGGGCTCGCCGATTTCTGGGAACGGGTGTCGCGCGCCGCGACCTTCAGCCCCTTCCGCCGCGGCCCGCTCGACATGATCCGCGGCAACTGGTCGCTCGACCGCTCGCCGGCCTATATCATGACCGACCTGATGTCGCGGCTGGTCTCGCCCTATTCGCTCACCGGCGCGGGCGGCAATCCGCTGCGCGACATCCTGGAGGAGACCATCGATTTCGACCGGCTCGCCGCGGGCCCGGTCAAGCTCTTCATCACCGCGACCAACGTGCGCACCGGCCGCGGCCGGGTGTTCCGCAGCCACGAGATCACGCCCGACGTGCTGCTGGCCTCAGCCTGCCTGCCGACGATGTACCAGGCGGTCGAGATCGACGGCGATCCCTATTGGGACGGCGGCTACAGCGGCAATCCGACGCTGACGCCGCTGGTGCGCGAATGCGAATCCCATGACACGCTGCTCGTGCAGATCAACCCCGTCGAGCGTCCCGGGACGCCGCGCACCGCCCGCGCCATCGCCAACCGGCTCAACGAGGTCTCCTTCAATGCAGTGCTGCTTAAGGAACTGCGCATGATCTCGGTCCTGCGCGGGGTCGTCGACGCCGGCGACGGCGAGGGCCGCCGCTGGGCGGAGATGCGCATGCACCGCATCCACAGCGACATGATGGTGGGCCTCGGCGCCTCGTCGAAGCTCAACGCCGAACGCGGCTTCCTGGAGATGCTGCGCGACGAGGGACGCCGCGCCACCGAGGAATTCGGCCAAAGGCACCGCGCCAGCATCGGCCGCGAGTCGACCTTCGACCTCGACGACCTGGACTGACCGCCCCCGGCGCGCGACCGCCTGGCCTTGCGCGACTCGCACTTTTGAGAAACCATGTGATTACAACAAGATAGACCATGTCCCGCTGCGGGACACCCCGGCCGACGCGCCGGGGCGGTTTCGAGATCCGCGGGGTCGAGCCGCTCGGGCGGCCTTCGTATCAGGCCGGGCCGAGCGGCAGGCCGAGCACGTACCAGACGACCAGCAGCAGCGTCCAGAGCACCATCAGCACGACCGTATAGGGCAGCATCAGCGAAACGATCGTGCCGATGCCCGCGTCCTTCTGGTACTTCGCCGCGAAGCCGACCATGACGCCCAGATAGACGTTGAGCGGGGTGATGACGTTCGCCGGCGAATCGCCCACGCGATAGGCGGCGAGCACCAGATCCGGGTCGCCGCCGAGTCGCATGAAGAGCGGGATGAAGACCGGCGCGAAGATCGCCCATTTCGCCACCGCCCCGGTGATCAGGATGTCGATCAGGAAGATCACCAGCACGAAGATCAGGATGTAGCTCACGCCCCCGAGCGGCACCGTCTCGAGGAACTCCGCGAGGTTCGCCGCCAGCACGGTCGCGATGTTGGTGAAGTTGAAGAAGGCGATGAACTGCGCGATCACCAGCAGCAGGAAGATCAGCCCGGCGAGGCCGGAGAAGGTCTTCACGATCATGCCGATCGCCGCCGTCAGGTCCTTCACCGTGCCCGCGCCCTTGCCGTAGGCGAAGCCGATGGTGAAGAAGAGCGCGCTGATCAGCACGATGAGCCCGGACATGAAGGGCGAGCCCGAGAGGATCTCGCCCGTCTCCGGATGCCGCAGCGGCGCCCCCGGCAGCGCGGTCAGGAGCCCGATCACGATCACGAAGCCCAGGAGCGCCCAGCCGGCATAGCGCAGCCCGCGCGATTCCTCCGGGCTCAGCGCCGCCTGCGCCTCCACCGGCACCCCGCCCTCGTAGGGCCCGAGATGCGGCTCGACCACCTTCTCGGTCAGGATGGTGCAGACGAGCCCCATCAGGATCGACGAGGCGATCATGAAATAGAGGTTGCCGACCAGGGTGACGTTCTGGTTCGGGTCGACCAGATGGATCGCGTCGTTGGTCATCTCCGCGAGCAGCGCGTCGGTCGGCGTCACGAAGAGGTTGACGAGAAAGACGCCGGCGACGCCCGAGAACGCCGCCGCGAGCCCCGCCAGCGGATGCCGCCCGAGGCTGTGGAACGCCGCCGCCCCGAGCGGCACCAGCACGAGATAGCCCGCATCCGCCGCGATCGAGGAGACGACGCCGAGCATGACGATGATGAAGGTGAAGATCGAGCGCGGCGCGATCTCCACGATCTTGCGCACCAGCGTCGCGATCAGCCCGGATTCCTCGGCGAGGCCCACGCCGATCATCGCCACGATGATGACGCCCACCGCCCCGAAGCCGAGGAAGTTCGGCACGATCGAGGTGAACATGAACCGGATGCCGTCCGCCGAGAGCAGACTTCTGACCGCGGTCGTGCGCTCGACGACCTCGTGGGAAACCGGGTCGACCGCCTCGTAGGTCGCCGACCAGCCGATCAGGCTCAGGATCACCGACAGGACGATGACGAGGCCGATCAGGATGAAGAAGATGATCGCCGGGTGCGGGACCTTGTTGCCGACCCGCTCGATCGTGGTCAGAAAACCGTCCAGGAAACCCGCCTTGGAACGCGTCTCCACGCCGGACACCGGATCCTTGGTCATCTTCGTCCCCCGCTCAGGCAATCATGCCGACTTGCGAAATTAGCGTTTCGCATAAACGACTTCTTGCTCGGACGCAGCATTGCCCCCGCAGATTGCCCTGACAAGTCAAATGTGCGACACGCGCCGCAATGCGTTGTGAACACTATCCGAGCAGAGGTTGACCGTGACCGACATCTGGATCGTCTTCGCGATCATCGCCTGCGTCATCGCCCTCTTCGTCTGGGATCGGCTGCCGGTGATCGCCGTCTGCGTCGGCTGCGCCATGGCGCTCTGGGCCACGGGCGTCCTCACCCTCAACCAGGCGCTCGCGGGCTTCGGCGACCCGGCGACGGTCTTCGTCACCTCGCTCTTCGTCGTCTCCGGCGCGCTGGAGAAGACCGGCCTCACCGCCTGGACCGGGCAGGTGCTGGCACGCGGCGCCGGCGACAGCCGCTTCCGGCTGATCGTGCTGATGATGCTCTTCTGCGGTGTGCTTTCGGCGCTGATCAGCGTCAACGGCGCCGTGGCCGCCCTCCTGCCCGTGGTGGTGGTGCTCGCGGTCCGCCTGAAGCGCCCGCCCTCGCAACTCCTGATGCCGCTGGTCTTCGGGGCACATTCCGGCTCGATGCTGGCACTGACCGGCACGCCGGTGAACGTCCTGGTGCTCGAGGCCTCGCTCGATGCCGGCGAGCGCGGCTTCGGCTATTTCGAATTCGCCTATGTCGGGGTCTTCCTCGTCATCGGCACCATCATCCTTGCCCTGCTTCTCGGCACCCGCCTGCTCCCGGTGCGCGAGAACCGCGCGCTCCCGCCCGATCTCAGCCGCCACGCCCGCACGCTGGTCGAGCAGTTCCGCCTCGACAGCGACGTCCACCAGCTCCGCGTCCGCCCCGAATCGCCCCTCGTCGGCCGGCCGCGGGCGGAGCTCGCCTTCGACGGCAGCCCCGGCGTCTCGCTCCTCACCGTCCAGGAGGCCGCCGGCAGCGGCGCCGCCCGGCTCGGCGCCATCGAAGCCGGCGACCTGATCGCGCTGCGCGCCGACGCCGACGACGTCGCCGAGCTCGCCGCCGACCTGATGCTCAGCCCCGCCGACGCCGAGGGGGTGAAGTTCGAGGCCGGCCTCTTCACCACCGCCTCCGGCCTCGCCGAGGTGATCATCCCGCCCCGCTCGCCGTTGATCGGCGAGCGCCTCTTTCCCGGCATGGTCACGCCGAGCGGCAACCTCGTCGTGCTCGCCCTCCAGCGCCAGGGCATCGACCTCGCCCCGGGCCAGCCGCTGAAGAAGGGCGACACGCTCCTCCTCCAGGGCACTTGGGAGGCGCTCGGGACCTATATCGCCCCGCCCGAGGCGCTCGTCGTCGACAGCCCCGAGCTCGTCCGCCGCCAGGTGGTGCCGATGGGCCGCAACGCCGCGATCTCCCTCGGCATCATGGCGGTGATGGTCGTCCTGCTCGCCACCGGCGTCGTCCCCGCCGCCGCCGCCGGGATCCTCGCTGCGGGCGCGGTGCTGCTCTTCGGCATCCTCAATGTCGAGGAGATCTACCGCTCGATCAACTGGACCACCGTCATCCTCGTCGGCGCGATGATGCCGCTCTCGACCGCGATCACCCAGACCGGCGCGGCCAAGCTGATGGCCACCTATCTGATCGACGCCGTCGGCGGCTTCGGGCCCCGCGCGCTGCTCGCCGGGCTCTTCATCCTCACCGGCGCGCTCGGCCAGGTGATCTCGAACACCGCGACCGCGCTCATCATCATCCCGATCTCGGTCGTCGCTGCCGAGCAGATGGGGGTCTCGCCGCAGCCGGTCCTGATGTCGGTCGCCGTCGCCGCCGCCGCCTCGTTCCTCACCCCGGTCGCCACGCCCACCAACCTGATGGTCATGGAGCCGGGCGGCTACCGCTTCGGCGATTACTGGAAGTTCGGCCTGCCGATGATGCTCTGGTTCTTCCTGATGGCCGTTTTTGTGGTACCGCTGATCTGGCCGTTCTGACATCGACGGGAATCGCGCAACAGGGAGAACGCGAATGTCCGATCTCGAAGCTGTCCTCGACCGCATCGACGCCGACCTCGATCAGGCCATCGAGCGCCTCTTCGCCACCCTGCGCCTGAAGTCGATCTCCACCGATCCGGCCTATGCCGCCGCGACCCGGGCCTGCGCCGAATGGCATGCCGCCGACCTCGCCTCCATCGGCTTCGAGGCGAGCGTGCGCGACACCGCGGGCCATCCCATGGTGGTTGGCCACGACCGCTCGGCCGCGGGCACCTCCCTGCTCTTCTACGGCCACTACGACGTGCAGCCGGTCGATCCGCTGGAGCTCTGGGAGCACGATCCCTTCGAGCCGCGGATCGTCACCCGCGCGGACGGATCGAAGATGATCGTCGCCCGCGGCTCCTCCGACGACAAGGGCCAGCTGATGACCTTCGTGGAGGCCTGCCGCGCCTGGAAGGCGGTGACCGGCGCCCTGCCGCTGCCGATGACCATCCTGCTCGAGGGCGAGGAGGAATCGGGCGGCGAGAACCTGCCGCCCTTCCTCGACGCCAATATCGAGGAGCTGCGCGCCGACCTGGCGCTGATCTGCGACACCAGCATGTGGGACGCCCGCACCCCGGCCATCACCACCTCGCTGCGCGGCCTCTGCGGCGAGGAGATCATCATCCGCGGCGCCGACCGCGACCTGCATTCGGGATTCTACGGCTCGGCGGCGGCCAATCCCAACCACGTGCTCGCCCGCATCCTCGCCGACCTCCGCGACGGGGAGGGCCGCGTCACCCTGCCGGGCTTCTACGACGGCGTGCCGGAACTGCCCGAGTCCCTGCGCGCGAGCTGGGCGAAGCTCGACTTCGACCCGGACGCCTTCCTCGGCGAGGTCGGCCTCGCCCAGCCCGCTGGCGAGAAGGGCCGCAGCGTGCTCGAGCAGACCTGGTCGCGCCCGACCGCCGAGGTCAACGGCATGGGCGGCGGCTACCAGGGCGAGGGCTTCAAGACGGTGATCCCGGCCGAGGCCTCGGCGAAGATCTCGTTCCGGCTGGTCTTCGACCAGGACCCCCACAAGATCCGCGCCGCCTTCCGCGACTTCGTGAAGGCGCGCATCCCCTCCGATTGCAGCGTGGAGTTCATCGAGCACGGATCGGGCACGGCGGTCGCCTTCGACACGGACGCGCCGGCCTTCCAGAAGACCCAGGCGGCGCTGACCGACGAATGGGGCCGCGATGCCGCCTTCATGGGCGGCGGCGGATCGATCCCGGTCACCACGCTGCTCAAGGAAAGGCTCGGCATCGACGTGGTCATGGTCGGCTTCGGGCTCACCGACGACCGCATCCACAGCCCCAACGAGAAATACGACCTGCAGAGCTTCCACAAGGGCATCCGCTCCTGGGCCCGCATCCTCGCGGCGCTGTAGCTGCAAGGCAGTGCCTCGCTATCGCCGGTTCGAATTGGCCGCGGTCCGATCCATCCGACCGGAAATGGTGTGTTCGACTCCCGGCCCCGAATTGGCAGGTCGGGCGAAAGACCGCACCACGCGCGGCCAGTAAGGCATTCCCCCTGCAGCCCGGATCACGCCGGCTGATCATCGGGATCACATTGCCTCATGCCCCGGCGTTCTCCTCCTGCCTGAGCGAGCGGATCTCGTCGAGATAGGCGCCGATCACTGCGCCTTCCGGCACGACGCCGAGAAGCCTTCCGTCGTCGGCGACCAGCGGCACCGCACCGCCGGTGAAGCCGCGCATCCGCTCCATGGCTTCCAGCAGCGTCGTGCGCTCGCCGAAGATCACCAGGTCGGGAGCGACCAGATCGCGCAGGCGCATGCCCTCGGGACGGGTGACCGCGTCCTGCAGGCGGACCACGCCGCGAAACCGCCCCGCCCCATCCGTGAGGAAGGCCTCCGCATACCCCGAGGCGGAGAGCCGCGCGATCAGCGTCTGGACCGGCTGCTCTGGCCCCAGCGCCACGTATTCCGCGCTCACGTGCCGCGCCACCTTCCGCCGCCCCAGCACCGCCCGGTCGCGGCCCTCCCGGAGATTGAACCCGCGCTCGCGCAGCTGCACGTCGAAATAGGACCGGCCGAAGACATGGTTCGCCACGAGGTTCGAGAAGACCACCGCCACCGTCGCCGCGATGGCGAGGTCGTAGCTGTGCGTGAGCTCGAAGACGATGAGGATGGTGCTGAGCGGCGCGCCGATCACCGGGCTCGTCACCGCCATCATGCCGCAGATCGCGTAAGGCAGCACCCCGGTCAGATCGAGCGGCAGGAGCTGCGCCACCCCGAGCCCGTAGAGCGTCCCCCCCAGCACCCCGATCATCAGCGCCGGGCTGAAGACGCCGCCCACGAAGCCGAAGCCGAGGCAGAGCGCGGTCATGGCGAGCTTGGCCACCAGCAGCACCGCCAACCCGCCCGCCGACAGCGATTCCGCCCCGATCACCGAGGCGAGCGTGTCCTTGCCCACGCCGAGCACCCCGGGAACCGCCAGCGCCACCAGCCCCAGCACCAGCCCCGCGAAGGCCGGCCGCAGCCAGGGTGCCAGCGGCGAGCGCTCGGCGATCCGCGTCGCGGCGAAGATCGCCGTCATGTAGGCCACCGCGAGGAAGGCCGCGAGCAGCCCCTCGATCGCGAAGAGCACGAATTCGTAGCCGTGCCCGACGCCGTCGAACGCCACGAGAAAGAGCGCCGGCCGCACCAGCACCGCGCTCGAGATCAGGTATCCCGTCACCGCCGCCACGGCGACCGGCGCGAAGGCGCGGAGCGAATAATGCCGCAGCACGACCTCATGGGCGAAGATCAGCCCGGCGATCGGCGCGTTGAAGGCTGCCGCGATCGCCGCCGCCGCGCCGCAGGCCATGGCGATGTCCCGCAGCCCCGCGAGCCGCCGCCCAAGATGCGCGGAAATCGAGCCGATCGTGGCGCCGAGATGCACCAAGGGGCCGTAGAGCCCCACCGAGGCCCCCATGCCGAGCGACACGAGCGCCGCCAGCGAGGTGACGAAACCGGCTCGGAGCGGCGGCGCCGGCTCGCGGCCCTGCACCGCGAGGATCGCATCCGCCGGCCCCAGCGCCGCGCCCCCGGCCAGCCCGAGGCGCAGGATCTGCCCGACCGCCAGCCCGCCCGCCACCGGCACCAGCACCGTGAGCAGCGCCAGGAGCCCCGGCCGCTCGGCGAAACCCGCTCGCGTCGCAGGCGAGATCGGCAGGAGGGCGTTTGCCCAGGCGACCACATCGGCGAAACCCACCACCGCCAGCCCGACGGTGCCACCAGTGACGACGCCGAGCGCCGAGACGAGAAGAATCCGTCCGGGGCTTCGCATGGGGTCCCTTGCTGCTCGCGGCGCCCACCCTATCGCCGGACCGGCGTTTGGCAAACAGCTTCGCCCCCGCCGGGGTGCCGGAAACACCCTTGCGGCCAAGGCACCGGCCTCTATAACCGCGCCAATTTGCCGGCCGAGGGTTCTAGGCCACCCCCGGCCCGGCGGTCCCGCGAACACGAAAGCGACCCATGCCGAAACGTACCGACATCCGCTCGATCCTGATCATCGGCGCGGGGCCCATCGTCATCGGCCAGGCCTGCGAATTCGACTATTCCGGCGCCCAGGCCTGCAAGGCCCTGCGCGAGGAAGGCTACCGGATCGTGCTGGTCAATTCCAATCCGGCCACGATCATGACCGACCCCGGCCTCGCGGACGCCACCTATATCGAGCCGATCACGCCCGAGGTCGTCGCGAAGATCATCGAGAAGGAGCGCCCCGACGCGCTCCTGCCCACCATGGGCGGCCAGACCGGCCTGAACACCGCGCTGAAGCTCGCCGACATGGGGGTGCTGGAGCGCTTCGGTGTCGAGCTGATCGGCGCCAAGCGCGCGGCCATCGAGATGGCCGAGGACCGCAAGCTCTTCCGCGAGGCGATGGAGCGCATCGGGCTCGAGAACCCGCGCGCCACCATCGCCAATTCGCTCGAGGAGGCGCTCGACGCCATCGAGCACGTGGGCCTGCCGGCGATCATCCGCCCCGCCTTCACGCTCGGCGGCACCGGCGGCGGCGTCGCCTACAACCGCGAGGATTACGAGCGCATCTGCAAGACCGGGCTCGCCGCCTCGCCGGTCTCCCAGATCCTGGTCGACGAATCGCTGCTCGGCTGGAAGGAATTCGAGATGGAGGTGGTCCGCGACAAGGCGGACAATTGCATCATCGTCTGCTCCATCGAGAACGTCGACCCGATGGGCGTGCATACCGGCGATTCGATCACCGTCGCCCCGGCGCTGACGCTGACCGACAAGGAATACCAGATCATGCGCAACGCCTCGATCGCGGTGCTGCGCGAGATCGGGGTGGAGACCGGCGGCTCCAACGTCCAGTTCGCGGTCCATCCCGAGACCGGTCGGCTCGTCGTCATTGAGATGAACCCGCGGGTCTCGCGCTCCTCGGCGCTGGCCTCCAAGGCCACGGGCTTCCCGATCGCCAAGATCGCGGCCAAGCTCGCCGTGGGCTACACGCTCGACGAGCTCGACAACGACATCACCCAGGTGACGCCGGCGAGCTTCGAGCCGACCATCGACTATGTGGTCACCAAGATCCCGCGCTTCGCCTTCGAGAAGTTCCCCGGCGCCGAGCCGCTCCTGACCACCGCGATGAAATCCGTCGGCGAGGCCATGGCCATCGGCCGCTCCTTCCACGAAAGCGTGCAGAAGGCGCTGTGCTCGCTCGAGACCGGGCTCTCCGGCTTCGACGAGATCGAGATCCCCGGCGCCTCGGACGGCCCGGAGGGCCGTGCCGCCATCGTCAAGGCCCTCGCGCGCCAGACCCCCGACCGGCTGCGCCTCGCCGCCCAGGCCATGCGCCACGGGCTGAGCGACGACGACATCCATGCCGTCACCCGCTTCGACCCCTGGTTCCTCGCCCGCATCCGCGAGATCATCGAGGAGGAGGCGCGGGTGATCCGCGAGGGCCTGCCCCGCGACGCGGACGGCCTGCGGCGGCTCAAGACCATGGGCTTCTCCGACGCCCGGCTCGCGCATCTCGCCGCGCGCACCGAGACCAATGTGCGCGCCGAGCGCATGCGCCTCGGGGTCCGCGCGGTCTTCAAGCGCATCGACACCTGCGGCGGGGAATTCGAGGCCCAGACGCCCTACATGTATTCCACCTACGAGGCCGACGCGATGGGGCTCGTGGAATGCGAGGCCCGGCCCTCCGCCCGCGACAAGATCGTCATCCTCGGCGGCGGGCCGAACCGCATCGGCCAGGGCATCGAGTTCGACTATTGCTGCTGCCACGCCTGCTTCGCGCTGACCAAGGCCGGCTACGAGACCATCATGGTCAACTGCAACCCCGAGACGGTCTCCACCGACTACGACACCTCGGACCGGCTCTATTTCGAGCCGCTGACGCTGGAGCACGTGCTCGAGATCCTGCGCGTCGAGCAGGAGAACGGCACGCTGAAGGGCGTCATCGTCCAGTTCGGCGGCCAGACGCCCCTGAAGCTCGCCAACGCGCTCCACGACGCCGGCATCCCGATCCTCGGCACCACGCCCGACGCCATCGACCTCGCCGAGGACCGCGAGCGCTTCCAGCAGCTCCTGCATCGGATCGGCCTGCGCCAGCCCGAGAACGGCATCGCCCGCTCGCCCGAGCAGGCCCATGCGGTCGCCGCGCGCATCGGCTATCCGCTGGTGATCCGGCCTTCCTACGTGCTCGGCGGCCGCGCCATGGAGATCGTGCGCGACGAGGCGCAGCTCACCCGCTACATCAGCGAGGCGGTGCATGTCTCCGGCGACACGCCGGTCCTGCTCGACAGCTATCTCTCCAACGCGGTTGAGGTCGACGTCGACGCGATCTGCGACGGCGAGGCGGTGCATGTGGCCGGCATCATGGAGCATATCGAGGAGGCGGGGGTGCATTCCGGCGACAGCGCCTGCGCGCTGCCCCCCTATTCGCTCGACGCCGCCACCATCGCGGCGCTGGGCGAGCAGACCCGGGCGCTCGCCCTCGGCCTCGACGTGGTCGGGCTGATGAACGTGCAGTTCGCCATCCAGAACGGCGAAATCTACGTGCTGGAGGTCAACCCCCGCGCCTCGCGCACCGTGCCCTTCGTCGCCAAGGCCACCGACAGCGCCATCGCCTCGATCGCCGCCCGCGTCATGGCCGGCGAGAAGCTCGCGACCTTCCCGATGCGCCCGCCCTATCCCGAGGGCGTCGATCCCGATGATCCGCTGCCCTTCGCCGACCCCATGACGCTCGCCGACCCGCAGATGCCCTGGTATTCGGTCAAGGAGGCGGTGATGCCCTTCAACCGCTTCCCCGGCGTCGACACGCTGCTCGGTCCCGAGATGCGCTCCACCGGCGAGGTCATGGGCTGGGACCGCAGCTTCCCGCGCGCCTTCCTCAAGGCGCAGATGGGCGCCGGCGCCGCCCTGCCCGAGACCGGCACCGTCTTCGTCTCGATCAAGGACAGCGACAAGGCCCCGGCGATCGTCGAGGCCTCGCGCATCCTGCAGGAACTGGGCTTTACCCTGATCGCCACCGGCGGCACCCGCGACTTCCTGACCCGGGCCGGCATCCCCGCCACCCGCATCAACAAGGTCTACGAGGGAAGGCCGCATATCGTCGACATGATGAAGGACGGCGGCGTGCAGATCGTCTTCAACACCACCGAGGGCGCCCAGTCGATCGCCGACAGCCGCGAGATCCGCGCGCTCGCCCTCTCCGACCGCATCCCCTATTACACCACCGCCGCCGGCGCCCGCGCCGCCGCGCTCGCCATCAAGGACCGCATGGCCGGGGA
>ERZ795053.5017-NODE-5017-length-13946-cov-16.103952_pt1 | contig 13946 bp, 6 predicted proteins | sample MGYA00375137_ERZ795053 | MGnify/ENA primary metagenome ERZ795053 (study PRJEB30182, sample SAMN05720284) | activated sludge metagenome | isolation source: Anaerobic digester | place: Hong Kong | collected 2014-12-17 ... | reverse complement strand
TGTGGGGTATCCTGTGGGGTATCCTGTGGGGTAATCCCCTGTTTCCTAAAAACCATCATAAACGCATTATGATTCACTTCAAATTCAGGCTCAGGAAATTTCTGAGCCTTTAAACTGCTTAAAATCCTGCCCATACCGGACCCGACACTCTCAACAAGTCCCGCAAGATAGAATATGTTAAACATAATTGGGTTCCTCGGTTCAGAAGCATGTAGTCCCAGTAATCTGTTTATGGTCCAGTCCTCACTCAAACCTCCGGGATTGAAAAACCATATCTTGTCATCAAAAACCTTTATCTGAGTGGTTATAGGCTTAAAATAATCCCGATGAAGCAAAGCGTTTGCGACGCTTTCTCTTATCGCTTCCAAAGGATAATCCCATATATCGGTTCGTTCCATTCCTTTTATTTCATATCGCACGTTAATATAGCTCTTGATCGCTTCTTCAGTCTCAAGATATTGATGAAACAGATTTCCGCTTGCCCATTTATCCCCGATTATTGTGATATTATCTTTCAAATGAACGATCCGAACCCTTGCGGTATCAAAATAGCGTTGAGGATTTTTTCCAAACAACAAAATGGCAGCATTGTTAATCTTGCCATTTTCCATTAGGCTTAAACGGTTGAAGATTTCTTCAACGGAACTGTCTTTATTCAACACGGTTAATCTGCCATTATTGTTGGCGCTTGTAATAAAACGATAAACTGCTTCAGAATCAATTTCCTCAAATGAAAAAACCCTATCGCTTAACCGTTCAAAACGCATATCACGCTGAAAAAATTGCTTCAGTTCATCATAATTCATCACTCGGGTTGTATTCCCAACACGCTTATAATAACGACCATCAAAAGCAATGGGGATTTGAGATTTTTTAACCTCTATAACAAGAACAAACTTATCATCCACTTCCACCTTTTCGAACTCTGGGGTTATTCCAGTACGATTCAACACCTTGTTGATAATATCCTGATATGCCTTGTCTTTCAAAGGAGTACCACAAATTTCCCCATTATCTTTTACACCCACAAGCAAGGTTCCTCCTGAAGAATTTGCAAAGGCGGATATCGTTTTCAGTATTTCATCCTTGAAGCGTTCCTTAAATTCCAAAATTTTATTTTCATCTTTGTGGATGATTGTTTTGAGTTCTTCGATTTTCATGAAATTCTCAACTCCTTTGCTAAAACAGTTTTTGAGAATCCTACCAGTTCTTGCTGTCTTCCTTTTTTAAGCTATTTGTTTCAATCATTTCCACTTTTTTTAAACTGTCCGTTGTAATTGTTGCTATAAATTGAAAAACAAACAGACAAACATTGAGACTTAGCGGGGACATGGGCGGCTCTGGCCAATATCTTGTTTGACCACGTTTCACCGGGACTGTCCCCCGGAAATTATAGATCTACCGGCTCTGGAATCTTGATCCCCTCTTCAAATGCGGCCTTTATCCATTCCCTCTTTGCATCCTCAATCATAGCCATGCCTTCTTCAATCGTTTCAGCTGTTGTTATAAAGCCCTTTAACTCCGGGATCGAAAGAACATAGCCGTCTTCAATTTCATCTTCTACCATTTCGATTCGATATTTCATTTTTAAATAATCGTCAATTGTTTTCATTTTTAACCTCTTCAAGGGTGTTAATTTAAAATAAAGGCTCAAATATGGGCTCATTGTAGGCTTAATCTGAATCATTTTTTGAGATTGGTATAATCCGCCCTTAAGTACACCGCATAATCGGAAATATTAAAATGATAGGCCTTTAAAAGCTTAATCAGCATATTTCTCAAAGAATTGGCGCTTTGGTTGACCTCAATATAGATCTTGTCTTTGATATGTTTGGGATTTCTCATCAAAGTGGAGTCCTTTGAAAAATACTTTCTCTTTTTCCCGTTCATTGTTTTACTGTTTTCAAAGCCAAGGAATTTATCCCTATCAATTGCCATTAACAATTCACAGGTTTTTACAACCATTTCCTGCCAAGTATCTACATGAACGATTTTGTATTCATTTAATTTAAACCCTGATGGTCTTTTATGGGTGAAATTCTCATACAGCGTATGCTCGATATTTGTATCCACGACATATTCTGAATAATTCGGTAGTGTTCGAATCCCTTGTTCTTCCTCTGGAACTGTATTGTCACTCAAATCATCAATATCCAACAACGCTATTGCCTCATCCGTTTGATTTTCAAAAAAAGAAAACTCCTTTGCTATTTCTCCAAAAAGCTCCAGATTTTCAAACATTCGATGAGAAAAATCGGATTGAATTTTTTCTCCAATCTCTTCTATGATATCTTTGATGGTTTCTTTTAGTAATTCAAGATTTTCTGAAAGATCAATCGCTTTCTCCGGAAATTCGGTCTTGAGCATTTTCAACAAGCTCTCCTTGTCCATATTATTCCCCCTCATTTTAACAACGTGATTATGATTAGTAAAATCACACCCAAAAAGTTTGCAAACAAGAACCCAAAAAGATAAAATGATAGTTTTGAAAGCTTGCTTGATTCTTCCTGATATACTTGTTGATTGTCTCCCAATTTCTTTAGATCCTCTCTTACGTTGTTTAACACTCCTTGGTTTTCTTGGTATCTGTCTTGATTTTCATGTAAAATAGGCCGAAGTGTTTCTGTTATCGCTTCTAAAAACTCATGGGGAATCTCTTTTTGCTCATCAAAAGTTTTCGAGTTTTCCTCTCTTATTGTTTTCAATAAATCAACTTGATGTTTTTGTTCATTCTTCAATTCATTCAATTTCTCGTCTGATTTGGCACTGTTTTCAGACAATACTTCAGGGATGTTCTTTACCTTTGTATTGATTCTTTCTAAAACAGAATCCTGCTCAGAAATTCGGTTGTTAACCATATTTTCCAACTTTTCAAGTTCATTAATAAGCCTTTCTTCAAACCGGATCATTTCGTCTTTTTTACTCAAGCTTCCAGCTATATCAGACATTACAGTAAGTGTTTTTTTCAACATTTCTACATCATCTTTGTTTAATTTTTCACTTTCAGCGTAAAGAATTGCTTGAATTTTATCTTGTTGCTTGCTTATTTTTGATAAATCGTCTGAATGATGTCTTGCCCTTTCTTTTAAGGCATCATGTTGTAGTTCAAATTTTGGATAAATATTTTGATTTTCTTCTATTTTTTTAATATTTTCGTCGATCTCGCTTAACCGATTAAGGATATCTGAAAAAACCGTCTCTTGTCTAAAGTCATCAAATAGAGCATCAATTTGGTCAGGAATTGCTTGCAGTTCACTGTAATAGTTATCAAAAGAGTTGTTTATTTCTTCTCTTAGCTCTTTTATTAATAAAATTGCCTCTTTATTTCCTTCAATCAAATTGAGATTATCACAAATACCGGACAATTTTGATTTAATTTCTTCCATTGAATCATTTAAATCATTAAACTGATTTTCAGCCATTTCCTTTTGTGTATCAAAACTTATCTTTTGCTGTTCACTTTTTTCAAAAAGATAATTCTGATCATTTCTGATATTTTGTAATTTATTTTCAATCATGTCTTGTAAGTGAGATACATTCTGCTCAATTTTCTTTATAACATTTTCTGAAGAATCACTCTTACCCTCTATTAACCTTAACTTGTCAAAAGTGACTCGAAAAGTCTCTTCAATTTTATCTTTGATCATCTCCAAAACTCTTATTTCCGACTCATTTAGGCCAACGATAAGATTAAACGAATCACTTTCTTTGTCATTTTTACCTTTATCTTCAATGGTTTGTATCAATTCCGACATTTCTTTTGAAAGTTCTTTCTCCTGGGCAGCCATATCCTCCAATATTTTTTTGGTCTCATCCACATGAAAATCACTCATAAACTCAGCCCCATTTCGTTCTCAATAAAATCAATAACCGGTTGACGTTTTAACTTCTTATGAAACAACTGATTTTTATAGCTTCTGATACAAGAATAACAACTGCTATCAAGACCACATTCGCAATTTGAGATGAAATATAAACATTCTTTAAAGAAAGACTCTGGATTATTAAGGATATTTGCTCCAGCCCGTTTAACGTGACCGGCACCACCGGGAAAATCATCAAAAAAGATTAATTCCACATTTTGACTTCTTGGAAAATAAAGACAACCATCAATATCATCACGATCTATCGAATAAAGCGAGGAGATTTTTTCTAAGACGGTGTACAAAATCGAATACCAGAGAGTGGAATCAAGCGAGTTACCACTAAAAGAATTAAATTTCATTTTAAGAATATCTGTTTTAAAAGAATAACCTAATGATATTTGTTTTAAATAACTGGGTGATTGACATTCTTTGCCGTAAAATGTTTTATGTTTTCGATCCGTCAATTTGGTGACAGCATGTCCACAAGATTGACAAACATAAAAGCCTCTATGATGATCTCCTTCGTTAATCACCGTTAATTTACCATCTGAAAAACTTTTTAGATTTAACAAGGTGTTTTTAAACTGATGGGTTTGATAAGGAAGACTCGCTGCTGCTTCATTATCTTCAGAAAAAAAGCGCCTGGAAAAAGATAACTTTGAGGGTTTTTTTGTTTTTATTGTTGTAGGCGAACCAGCAGAAATAAATCCAAACTCCGGGACAATGTATTTCCTATAACGAACACTTTCGCCACACCTTTTACAGACAGTCAATTCAGGATCTTCGGTAAGAAAATATTCTTCAAACCAACCGCAATCTTTACAATGATAGTAAACTCTTTCTTCCCAATGCTTCTGATCAAATGGTTTTTTAACATAGTTGGACTGCCAACGTTTTCCTGCAGCAACAACAGAATTCCCAGGTGCATATTCAGTAAGGGCAATTTTAAGATCTCTGTTCAGTTCAATGTCAATTACACTGGTGTCTGAACTAAACAGATGTAAATTAACCACATCAACCGGGAACCCATATTTCGGAAGTAAATTGTTATTTGAGAAGAAACTAATAAGATGACGTGATAAAAGAGTGTTCCTTGTGCTCATAAGGATTAAACGATTCCAAGTGCTGCTTTTACTGGATTCGTCTTTCAATTCCTCCATGGCATTGTCCAATTGTTGAATCTCACTTCTAACCCTTTTATCCGTCCTTTCCAAAGGTCCCTCGCAAGACAAAAGATCATCTTTTCTTTCATTTAGCCAGCCCCAAGAGTCAATTTGATATCGTTTAATGCAGTTATTTGGAAGGATCTTTAATAAAGCTTGTTTTAATTCTTTCGGTTCACTCTCCAGATAATCTCTGAAAAGCATCTTTCCGCTGTTTCCAGCTTGATCCTCAGAGAAAAAAGCCCGAACATCATCAAATCGATCACTAAATCTTTTCCAAAAGAACGAAAAAGCCGTGGCATACATATGCCTTTTGATAATTTTATCGTTTTGAATCTCAAACTCAGGAGGATTCATCTCTCCGTTAATCATCTTTTCAGGGGTTTTAAAAAAGGACAAATCATGAGAGCGACGCAAGCAATAAGTCAAAACAAAAGCAGAAATATCACGACGTCTGCCGGCTCTTCCTGCTCTTTGAACATAATTAGCGGGTGAAGGTGGCATATTCTTTAAAAAAACAGACTCCAAATCACCAAGATCTACACCAAGTTCAAAAGTTGTTGAGCAACTTAAAACATTGATCTTTCCATCCGTAAATTCATTCTGAGTTTTCAAAGCCTTTTCATGTTTCCACTGAGCCGTGTGTTCTTCCACAGCCATACTTAAAAGTTTCATGTTCTGATAAATATTACGATAATGATCATCTTGAAAATGGTTTTTGATCTTCACTTTTTTTAAAAAACCTGAACAACCCTTTGTGGGACAAACATTTTCATAATTAAAAGGAGTGGTCTTACCACATTTTTCACATACATAAATACTGTCTTCTTCAGTAAGAGGAATGATATAAAAATTTTCATAATCCAAACAGCTGTTTTTGAGAATGTTATTTTTAGATTCGTTCAGAAAATTTAAGTAAATTAATTCGTACAGCTTATCAAGTTCCATCAAACCTCTTGCTCTTAAATAATAATCACTGAATTTATTACCAACCTTGCTTTTTGGTATCCATTTCTCACTATTTCCGCCATCAAACTCAAGCTGCCTCGGTTTGAAACTAAAATCATCAAAATCATCAAGATCAATCATCGGCTTGACAATATTTGACTCCCTCATAATCAAAACAAGATTATCAAGAAAACTCTCAGCATTTTCACCAAAAGGTTTCTTGATACCTTCTGGAATTTTTGTGAAGCGGTACTTAAAATATAAAAAACCCAGATTTTCAAGCGCATTGGTTTCATTACTTAAGAATTCCCGAAAGACCATTTGCTTTGCCTTTTCCTCTATATCTTGAGAAGAATACGATTTCATAATACCCATTTGAAGTGCTTCTTTTTTTAACTTTTTAGCAAAATCCTCAAGCCCCCACTGGTTTTCATTTATTTTTTTCCTGTATCGTTCAACCGTAAATAAGATCAAACGTTTCCACAAAATCTGTTCGTAAGTAGATCTTAAATAGGGGGCAAAAAAAGCGGCATCCTGACGATTATCCGAAAAAACCAACAGCTTTCGTTTTGTTTCATTTGGTTGCTTATCCGGCAGCACATCCCAATCAGAATCAACATCTTCCTGAATGCCTGCCGGTTCCTGTAAATTCTGATATACAACATTGGTTAAAATACTGGAAATGGCCTCTTTACTAAAAAAGAACGGATAAATAACACTACCTTTCGAATTTAGCACGCCACAAGAATGACATTTATTGACCACACCGTCTTCCTTATCTGCCTGCAAAACCAATATCTTATCCACATCTGAATGAGCACAACCCCTTCCCGGTAAATTATAGGAATCTAAATTACCACATTTGGGACAAAGTTTGAATAATTTCCCTTTATGATTCTTATCTTCTTTAAAATCATCCCACTCCTTCTGATTCAATATCAGAAAAGCCGATTTAATATATTTCTCAAACGACTCAGTCATATCGTTGAGCTCAAGTTCATTACTAACAACATTCTTGTTTCCAATCAAATAAGAAGCCCCGCAATGTTTACAGGCCGCCAATTCAAACACTTTAAAGTTTTCATTGCCTTTTTCGATCCACTCGTTACGCTCCAATAAAGGGTGAAACCCATCCTGATCCTTAAAAACAAAAACTCCTTCGCTGGCCTTGATAAAAAAATGAAATCGAACCGGGAAAAGGGGTGCGGATGCTTCGTTTTCTTTGACAAAATTACCAATCAACAATAACGAATAGAGTTGTTGGGATGATAAATTTAGGTGTGCTATTTTTTTCTCCAGTTCTTCAAATGTCAACGTTTTATCTTCAAACTCCTTTTTTACTACATGGATATCCCGATTACTTTTAAATGCTTGAAATAGAAGTTGTTGTAGCGTTGTTAATTTTTTAGAATTCTCATAAAGTGCTTTAGGCAATTGATGTTTTTCAAAGATAGTGCATGTTTTCACTATATAATCCCTTTCAGCAATATCATTTTGCTGATAATCAACAATCAACTCTCTCGTTTCATTGTATAAATCAGGATTTTGAGAATGCCAAAGAGCCTCGGAGATATCGTTAACCAAAGGTTCCTTTTCGCTAAAAATAATATCCTCTTCTGCGAAATCACTACCCCCGAACAACTTAGAGGCAAATTCAGCTGTTTTTCCTAAACCTTCTTTTGAAGACAAAGTGGCACTTGTGGCAATGTATTGTATTTGATTTTCATCAGAAACCCGTTGAACCAATCGTCGCATCTGCATAGCCATTTCAATTGCCTTTGCCCCTCTGTAAGAATGGGCCTCATCCAGAACAATAAACTTCCATTGATTTGAATATTCTCCATCAAAAAGTGGGGTGTCTTTCGGTCTAAGAAGTAAGTATTCTAGCATTGAATAATTGGTCAAAAGGATATGGGGGGGAGTTGCCCGCATTTGCTGTCTCGATATCAGTTCATTTTTAAGAGGGTGATGGTGATACAAACGAAAATAATACTTACCCGCTTGATCCTGATCGTCATAAGTCTCTCCTGTATAAGCACCAAAAGTGATGGCATCATAATGCACCAAAAGCTCTCTGATTCTTTTCATCTGATCATTCGCCAGGGCATTCATGGGATACAGTAAAACGGCCCGAACTCCAGGGTTTAATTCTCCTCTTTCATTTTGCCTCATGAGATAATTAAGGATGGGAATAAGATAGCACTCCGTTTTTCCACTCCCTGTTCCTGTTGCAATAACGGCATTTCGTTCTTTAACACTAATCGTCTGAACCGCTCTTTCCTGATGAAGATACAACGGTCTGTCCAAGGGCATTTTATTACTATTCAACAGCTGGAACTCATGACTCAGATCCTCTCTTTTAATCAATTCTTCTATTGACTTTCCCTTTTTAAAATCAGGCGTGGTTTCAATATAAGGCCCCTTGGAAAAAGGATAAGCATTAATTTGGTCGTACAATCTCTTCTTTAACTGTTTATCCTTGACCTCAAAGGTTGTTGTTAAATATCGTTTGTAATTTTCAGATATCTGCTCAGATAATTCAATTGGATTGAATTGATTTGTGTTCATCTTATCCCCCTCTACCATTCTTCATCCTCTGTATCTTTAATCACCGTACAAAATGGCATATAAGACGTCTCATTCTTGAACTGATGAGAAAATTTCACATGGAGATAAACCGGTTCGTCAAGTGGCAAAAGTGATTTCTTTGAAACGATCTCCTTGAAATCAAATCTTTTTTGTTGATTGATCCGAATGATTTGATAACAAAGTGCTTTTGAATCGGTCTTTTCCTTAAAAAAACCTATTTTCATTATATTGAAGTTTCTGTTTGTCTCAACGGACCATTCAGTTAATTTGTCAAACGTTACCCATTCCTCCGTCGATTCTATTTTTTCGCCTTTTTTAAATATGTTTAAGAATGCAATATCTACCTGAATCCAAAATTTTACCTCCCTTTGTAAATCACCTCGGCAGGATAAAACACCGATTATTTTGCTTGGCATTTTATTGTCTTCTTTCGGCGTGTATTCATAAATTTTTTCATGAGGTGATTGATCGGGTGTTAATTGTATATTTTGACCTCTCAAATTAAAATTGACCATCTTTTCGGAGGTAACTATCAGTCTTATTTTTTCCGTGTTGACTGAAAAGACCTTATTTTCTGTTTCGAACTTGAACTGAGGAAACAAATAAAAGGTTATTTCTCTATTTTCCTGACTATCACAGTTGAGAAAAGTAATTGTGTATTTCCTAAAATGATCAAATGAATAAAGTGAACTCTTTTTCGGACAAAATGTTTTCAGAACAAGCACTTCTGATGAAAGCTCAAGGAAAGGACTATCATCTACTTGAAATTTCCAATTTTTCAAATTATCAAATTCGCTAAAGCGAACCTCAGGATAATCATTGAAAACATTTTCCTCCCCTTCTACAATCAAACCTTTGATTCTATTCCTATCGTCTAACTTTGGATTCAAACTCTCCAAACGTGTCAATATTTTTATGGGAATCTCAGGAGAAAAACGATCGAAAATTCTAACTTCATCTTGAAATTTATTCTCAAGAATCGTGATTTCACTTATTTCATCATAAGTACTTTTAACACCCTGTATTGTAATCGTGTTCTTATGCCAGATATACATGTGACCATGACCTGGAAATGCATCATCTGTCAACAGTTTGAATTTGGAATGAATCTTTAAAAAGATACAAAAATCATCAGATAAGGTAAAGCTTTCCAATAAAAGAAATTCCTTATCTGAAAAATCCTGAATAACGATCTCGCACAGATCTTTGGGATTTTTAACATCCAGCGAAAACCGATTGCTTCCATTAGAATCAAAAACCCCTTGCCGATTAAATCCCCCCGGAATTTCTTTTTTAAAATCCCCTCCTTTATTCCTGAGTATCAGACAAAAGTGATTGTGTCCTTGACTTTGATACTGTTTAAAAAAATCAGCATCAATCCTTATTTTCCCAATTTCTAAATGGATTCCCTTATCAAAAGAATACATCCAGCCCACTGAAGCCAAGTTGAAATTCTGTTTTTTAACCTTGGCGTATTGTTTTTTACTGTAATCATGGACATCATCACTCAGTGAGATCTTTTGGCCTTTATTTCTTTGTTTCATGCGATTTAGCGACTCAAGAAGAAACCCCTCTGCGTATTCAGCCCCATACAGAAGAAAATACCTCATAGGCTTTTTCAACGAATTGAAGATATTTAAGTTGTACTTGTTGATTTTTTCTTTGTAAGTTTCATAATCACTCTGACACTCATTTAATATATCTAACGTGGAAAGCCCATAGGCAATCAATTGAGAACGTTGACGACTATATCTCTGGAGGCTCTTAAGTAAGGTGACACTTTTTTGATTCAATACCAAAAGAGGTTGTGTTTTCATTAACATCAGCATCTTTGAAACACTTTCAAAGACTCTATCACTTGAAAGTGCATTCACTATTGCTGACAGTTCTTCTTTAGCTTGAAATTTATCCTGATAGTAATTGGCGTATTTTTTCGAAACATTTTCCTGTTGATATAGTTCTCGCCAAAGTTGCAAAAGTCTTACGGCATCTGCTTCTTCTTCAACCAAATCAAACAGATTTCCAATAAAATTAGAGTACACGTCATAGTAAGCATTAGGCACTTTTGCATGAGCAACAATTCCGAAGATATCAACGACCTGCACTGATTCCGGAAATAAACTTAATAAATCAAAGTTGTTCAGAATCCCAGTGACAAACTGTCTTATCCTTGTTTCAACAACACCTTCGTTGATATGCTTCAGATGAAATGCTTCAAATAAATAGGGCCAAAACCGTTTTTCAACGTAATGTTCTTTTGCAATGGAAACAAGGACATAAAGAAAACACAAGGGATATTTTTTGATATAAGAAAAAAACTTCTCAGTTTGATTCCTCGGATTAAAAATCATAGGCTTTTTAAACTGATAAAGAATTTCTTCATATGTAAAACCGGCCCCGTCCAAATCGATGATGATTTGGATAGCATTTTCTGTTTGGTATTTTGTTAATCCTTCCTCAAAGTCTTTTAGAGTTTTAACCTTTTGTTTGATTTTTTCCTCTATCATGAGAATTCAACACCTCATAAATGACTTTTATACCGTTTTCATTTTCCCTCTGGAACAGTGTCTGAACAGTCCGGAGTTGTCTTTCAATTTCTGGTCAATTCCTCAAAAAACATCATCCTTTTTCATCGGTTTGATTCAACAAAAACTCAGAAGGTGTCCCATAAGAACTAATCGTTAAGGTACTTTTGGAACGTGTAGCCGCAACATACAGCAAAGAACGTTCGCTGAGTTTTACACGGTTTAATTCAACAGGATCATCAATATCTCTGAGGGCATGATTGAGAGGCAGAACGTTTTTATTAACACTAACGATGAAAATGTGTTCAAATTCGAGGCCTTTCACTCGGTGCATGGTGGCAATCCTGACAAAATTAGACGATCTGTCTTCTGCCATATTCGGGGAAATCTGATAGGTTTCCATGCCGCGATTGTGGAGGGCTTTCATAAAATCCCTTTTCAAGGTTCTCGTTCTGAACACAGCACAGATATCCCGGGGATCCGCTCCTTCCTCAATGAGTTTTTTGATGCGGTTATAGACAAATTCTATTTCCTCTTCACTGGTTTCAAAATGTTCTACCTTTGGTTCAGGGCCTTTAAAAAGGGATTTATATCCTTTTCCGGTGTCGATTCCTTCATTCAAATCATCAAAATCAAACCCTTTCAAAATCGAGAAAGCCCAATTCCTCGTTTCCTCAGGGGTACGATAATTAATCTTTAAAATACTGCTTCTTCCCTGAATATTCACACCACATTGTTTCAAACTGATCTTACGGCCATAAATTCTCTGATGGGCATCTCCAACGATAAAGATATCATTGCGCTTCTGTTCTCCCATCAACTCTCGAATCAACATAAACGCCTGTGGACTCAAATCCTGAGCTTCATCTACGATGACCGACCTGTATTTTTTTATCGTTCCCTTGTTTTTCAAAACAACTCTGGCATCCATAAAAAGGGCATTAATATCCCGAACCTTCTCTTGGTCCATTTCTTTTCTGAACAGTTCCATCACTTTCCAAATCTTAACCCTTTCCCGACGTCCGGCACGCACACCCCTGCCTTTTCGTGAGCATTTTAAATAATCCTGCAAATTGTCAATATCCTTTGCCGCAACGATATATTCCCATTCATCTTTTAAAAAATGAATATCATAATCAAAATCATCCGGAGCTGCGGCATAAGCTCTTTCCCATAACAAATCAAGGTCTTTGCCATACTTCAGTTCATATTCATAACCGTTACGTAAAAGATACTCATTTGCCCATCTGTCGATGTTGACAATCTCAATTCGTTTCATGATATTTGGCGAACAAATCTTTTTCAGATTATTTCGAATATCCTCCACAAGATTGGTTGTGAACGTGGTGAACAATATCATTTCATCCGGTTTTGTGTAAATCTTTTCCGCAAGATATTTAGCCCTGTGCATGGCAACAACGGTCTTTCCCGTTCCGGCCCCGCCAAGAACCCTCGCAGAACCACTGTAATCATTCTCGACGATCTTGCGTTGAGAGCGATGTAAAAAAACACGCCATTGATCCAGCGGAGCCGTAAGCATCTCCTGTAATTCATGTTCATTTTCCTTGTCAAACACAACAAATTTCTGCTTTGAAACAGATGTCTTCAACGCCTTGTCAAAATCTTCGGCATCCACATGCTCTTCTTGCTGATCAAGAAACATCTCATTAATGACTTCATCCACCGGAATGCCTTCAAAAACAAAAGAAAGCGCCTCGTAAGACTCCTCAGGCAGGAATTGTTTACTTCCTGCAAAATCCTCTCTGTTCTTTAAAGAATAAACCAAATCAGTCAAATCTTCGGGAATCCCCATTTTCAACAAGTTGTTTTTACTGATATTTCCAAACAAGGCCGGCTGTTCTGAAACGGCTGATTTCGCAGAGGCATTTGAAATCAAGACCGTTTTCGAGACCTCGTAAACCTGAACGGAATTTGTATAGGTATTAACCGAACATCTTCTCTTTTCCGCCCACTTATACGCATCATCATGCAACGCCACATGAAGCAACAGATAAACATTCCCCTTAGACGGTTTATAGACGATGCCTCTGTATTCCTTGTCTATTCTGACCGATTTCATGTTTTTGTCCAGCGCATGTCTGATCGGTTCATAATTGATCCCGGGTGAAGCGGGATCACTCTGAAACCTTGTGATAAATTCCGATACCTTTCGCTGTTTATTTCTGGGAATTTCTGCAAAAGCGGACAAAAAATCATTTGAAATCGCAAATTTAATATCACTCAACATCCTTCTCATTCACCACCCTTTATCACTTCATACCCATGATTGATCAAATAGTTTTCATTATCTCTCTGGTCCTTTCTCAAAAGCACCCGCTTTTCTTCAAACCATATAAATTCAACATCACAAATGATTTCCCCTGTATCGTCAGTGAGTTCATAACCAACATCATCGGGGGCTCTCAACCCTTGTTCAATCAAACCGGCTGCTGTCTTTTTTATCTCGTCATCAAAAACAACGCTTAAAACATCTTGCCAATCCCCCTGCACTGCGACTTCTGTCTGTTCAGGGATTAAATGAGAAGAACTGAAAAGCGGACCGTAAATCCCCTGCTTTAAACCGGACTCAGTGAGAAAGAGGGCATCCTGGAACTGAAAGAGATTAAAGGCCCTGAGAAAATAATGCCAGCTCTTTTTATAATCATCATCTTGAGACACATCCCTGAGAATCAGTATCATCTTGATAAAATTCTTGTCAAAGGAGGCTTTATCCAAAATCGCATAACAACGCAAACAGCCACCCTGAACATCCAACTCACCACACAAATTTGGAGACGAGACCGTGTCAAAATAATCGTCAAACCCCTCTACAGCCGTTTGAATCGTTGCGAGAG
>ERZ795053.5016-NODE-5016-length-13950-cov-6.405470_pt1 | contig 13950 bp, 13 predicted proteins | sample MGYA00375137_ERZ795053 | MGnify/ENA primary metagenome ERZ795053 (study PRJEB30182, sample SAMN05720284) | activated sludge metagenome | isolation source: Anaerobic digester | place: Hong Kong | collected 2014-12-17 ... | reverse complement strand
TTCCAGCAGGACATCAGGATCAAGGGCGCCTGGTCCGGCCCGGCCGGGCTCGAGCTGCATGACCACGCCCTGACCCCGGTGGCGGCCCTGCCGGTGCCCGCGACGCTTTCGGCCGTGCATGTCCTGGCCGATCTCACCCGCCGCCTCGGCGAGGTCGTGCACGACTATCTGGCGGCCGCCTGGACCGGGCCGCGACAGCCGATCACATGGGGAAACACGACATGAACCTGAAGGACAAGGTCTGCATCATCACCGGTGCCGCGAGCGGCATCGGCAAGGGGATCGCCGAGCGCTTCGTCGCCGATGGCGCCAGGGTGGCGATCGCCGACCTCGAGGCCGACGCCGCCGATCGGGCGGCCGCCGAGCTCACCGGCAAGGGGCCGGGATCGGCCATCGGTGTCACCATGAACGTCACCGACGAGGCTCAGGTGAACGCCGGTGTCGCCCGGGTCGTCGAGGAATGGGGCCGGATCGACGTGCTGGTCTCGAATGCCGGGGTGCAGATCGTCCACAGGCTCGAGAACTTCCCGTTCGCCGACTGGAAGAAGATGCTGGCGATCCATCTGGACGGCGCCTTCCTCACCTCGAAGGCCTGCCTGCCGCACATGTACAAGGAGGACGGCGGCTCGATCATCTTCATGGGCTCGGTGCATTCCTGGGAGGCCTCGCCGCTCAAGTCGGCCTATGTCACCGCCAAGCACGGCCTGCTCGGTCTCTCCCGGGTCATAGCCAAGGAGGGCGCCGCGCACGGTGTGCGCGCCAATGTCATCTGCCCGGGCTTCGTCCGCACGCCGTTGGTCGACAAGCAGATCCCCGAGCAGGCCAGGGACCTCGGCATCTCCGAGGAGGAGGTGGTCAAGAAGGTCATGCTCGGCGAGACCGTCGACGGCGAGTTCACCACGATCGCGGACGTGGCCGAGATCGCCTGGCTCTTCGCCGCCTTTCCGACGAACGCGCTGACGGGCCAGTCGCTGAAGGTCAGCCATGGCTGGTCCATGACTTGAGCATCCGACGGCAAACGGCGAGAAGCACGGGAAAAAAGGGGAGTGGCATGGCGAGGCTCATCGACGGCAAGGCGGCGGCGCTGGCCCTGCGGACCGAGGTCGCCCGGGCGGTCGAGGGCTTCGTGGCGGAGCGGGGCCTCCGGCCCGGCCTCGCCGTCGTCATCGTCGGCGATCATCCGGCGAGCCGCGCCTATGTCCGGACCAAGACGCGCATGGCCGAGGCGGCGGGCATCGCCGCGCGGCTGATCGAGCTGCCGGCCGACATCCAGACCGCTGCCCTGCTCGAGCGGATCGGCGAGCTCGACGCCGATCCCGCCGTGCACGGCATCCTGGTCCAGCTGCCCTTGCCGGAAACGATCGACGAGGCGCAGGTGCTCCTCGCCGTCTCGCCCAAGAAGGACGTCGACGGCTTCCACCCGGCCAATGTCGGCGCCCTCTTCAGCGCCACCCGGCCGGACCCCGACCGGCTGCTCGTGCCCTGCACGCCGCTCGGCTGCCTGCATCTCCTGCGCCAGACCCTGGGGGCGGAAGGGCTCAGGGGCCAGGAGGCGGTCATCGTCGGCCGCTCCAACATCGTCGGCAAGCCGCTGGCCGCCCTCCTGCTCGCCGCCGACTGCACCGTCACGGTGGCGCACTCGCGCACCCGGGATCTCGCCGACGTCTGCCGCCGCGCCGATATCCTGGTCGCCGCCGTCGGCCGGCCGGGCCTCGTCCGTGGCAGTTGGGTGAAGCCCGGTGCTGCCGTCATCGATGTCGGCATCAACCGCATCGAGGCCGAGGATGGCGGCAGCCGTCTCGTCGGCGACGTCGCCTTCGCCGAGGCGGAGCAGGTCGCCGGCGCCATCACCCCGGTGCCGGGCGGGGTAGGTCCCATGACCGTCGCCTGCCTGATGCGCAACACGCTGACCGCCGCCCGCCTGCAGTCCGGCGCCGGCGGGTAGCGGGAGGTCGCCCGTCGCGCGTCCATCGGGGTCGCGCGGCCGCTGTCCGGCGCCGTAGCTCGGGCGACGGGCTCAGGCGACCGCGGCGGTGGCCGTCGTCGTCTCGGGCGGTATCACCGTCTCGCTGCGCGGCTCGGGGTCCTTCAGCACGTAGCCCCGGCCCCAGACCGTCTCGATATAGTGCTGGCCGCCGGTGCCGGTCGCGATCTTCTTCCGGAGCTTGCAGATGAAGACGTCGATGATCTTGAGCTCCGGCTCGTCGATGCCGCCATAGAGATGGTCGAGGAACATCTCCTTGGTGAGCGTCGTGCCCTTGCGCAGCGAGAGCAGCTCGAGGATGTTGTATTCCTTGCCGGTGACGTGCAGCCGCTGGCCGTCCACCTCGACCGAGCGGCTGTCCATGTTGACGAGCAGCTTGCCGGTGCGGATCACCGATTCCGAATGACCCTTCGCCCGCCGCACGATGGCGTGGATGCGGGCCAGCATCTCGGCCTTGTTGAAGGGCTTGGTCAGGTAGTCGTCGGCGCCGTTGGTCAGGCCCCGCACCTTGTCGGTGGGGTCGCTGCGGCCGGAGAGGATCAGGACCGGCGTCTGCACCCGGCTCGCCCTGAGGCGGCGGACCACCTCGTAGCCGTCGATGTCCGGCAGGCGCAGATCGAGAATGATGATGTCGAAATCGTAGAGCTTGGCGAGCTCGATGCCTTCCTCGCCGCGATCCGTGGGCTCGAACACGATGTTCTCGGTGCGCAGGGCCGTCTCGATCAGCTTGGCCGATACCGGATCGTCCTCGATTACCAGTGCTCGCATGGTGTCTCCATCTGTCCCGCTCGTCCGTACGTTGCCGTAACCTTAAGACTGGTTTCCTTAAGGCTCTGTTAATGCGGCACGCCTAAATGTCCTTGCGACACGGCCGGATGCGCATGCCGGCGTGCGACGCTGGAGGCGGGGACCGGAACGATGGCGCGAAGGGCGGAATGAGCGAGGCCGAGGACGCCGCAGGCGGCGGGCCGTCAACGGCACCGCTGCTCGGCGAGGACGAGATCAGGGCTGCCCTGGGAGCCGTGCGCGGGCTCGAGACCTGGCGCTGCTTCGGCCGCGTCGCCGCCTGCCGCGGCCAGGTCGTCCGGGCCGCGGGCCTCGGCGGTCTGGTCGGCATCGGCGACGGCTGCGTGGTCGAGCGGCCGGGCGGTGCCGCGGTGGCGACCGAGGTGGTCGGCTTCGACGGGCCGGCGACGCTGCTCGCCCCCTATGGCGAGATAGCCGGGATCACGCATGGCGCCCGGGTCCGGGTCGAGCGGCGTCTCGAGGGGCTGCGGCCCGATGCGAGCTGGCGCGGCCGCGTGGTCGACGCCTTCGGCCATGCCCAGGACGGCGGGCCGCCTCTGCGGCCGGGGCGCCGGATCTATGCCGTCCAGGCGCCGCCGCCGCCGGCCGGCCAGCGGGCCGCGCTCGGCGGCCGTCTGGCGCTCGGCGTGCGCGCCCTCGACCTCTTCGCGCCGGTCTGCGCCGGCCAGCGGCTCGGCATCTTCGCGGGCTCGGGCGTCGGCAAGTCGAGCCTGCTCTCCATGCTGGCCAAGGCGGCGACCGCCGATGTCCTGGTGATCGGGCTGATCGGCGAGCGCGGCCGCGAGCTCAAGGAGTTCCTCGATCATACGCTCGGCGCCGAGGGCCGGGCGCGCAGCGTGGTGGTCGTCGCCACCTCCGACCAGCCGGCCATGACCCGCCGCCGCGCGGCCTACGCCACGCTCGCCATCGCCGAGCATTTCCGCGACCAGGGCGCGAACGTGCTCTGCCTCATGGACAGCGTCACCCGCTTCGCCATGGCGCTGCGCGAGATCCACCTCGCCGCCGGCGAGCCGCCGACCAGCAAGGGCTACCCGCCCAGCGTCTTCACCGAGCTGCCCCGCCTGCTCGAGCGGGCCGGGCCCGGGCGCGAGGGCAGCGGCACGATCACCGGCCTCTTCACCGTCCTGGTCGATGGCGACGACACCAGCGAGCCGATCAGCGACGCGGTGCGCGGCATCCTCGACGGTCACGTCGTGCTCGACCGGCGGATCGCCGAGGCCGGCCGCTTCCCGGCCATGGACGTGCTGAAGAGCCTGTCCCGCACCGCGCCGGGCTGCTACGCGCCGGCCGAGCGGAAGCTGGTCGCCGCCGCCCGCCGGCTGATGCAGAGCTACAGCGAGATGGCCGAGCTGATCGAGCTGGGCGCCTACCGGCCGGGCAGCAGCCCCCTGGTCGACGAGGCGGTCGCCCGCCGCCCCGCCCTCGAGGCGGTGCTGGCGCAGGGCATCGAGGAAGCGCAGGGGGCCGGCGATCCCTTCGCCCGGCTGGCCGAGGCCCTCGACGTCGACTGGCCGGCAGGCTGACCGTGAAGCGCGATCCGCTCGCCATTCTCGCCCGACTCGAACGGCAGACGCTCGATGCCCGGCGGGGGGCGATGGTCGAGGCCCAGGGCCGGCAGGATCGCCTGCGGGGCCGGGCGGCGCGCGACAAGGCGGCGTGGTCCGAGGCGGTGGAGCAGGCGGTGACCGCGGAGGCCGAGCTCGACCTCTGGGGTGCCCTCTCGCGCGGCACCCGTCACGTGCTCGACCGGGCCCTGGCGGAGCGGGACGCGCAGGCGACGGAGCTCGCCGAGGCCCGGGCGGCCCTGCAGGCGAGCCTCGTCGAGCTCAAGCGGCTCGATGTGCTGACCGAGCGTCGCCGCCAGCGCGACCACGCCGCCAGGGCGCTGCGCGAGCGCATCGAGCTCGACGACCTCGCGATCCTGCGGCACCGGCGGGAAAAAGGCGGCTGAGGGCCGGCTGCGACCGGCCTTTGAAGAGCCGGCTCAGTATTCCGGCGCCAGCTCCACCTCGATGCCGTCGAGCTCCTCGGAGAACTTGATCTGGCAGCTCAGGCGCGAGTTGTCGCGAACCTCGAAGCCCTCGTCGAGCATCATGTTCTCGTCGGCATCGGCCGGCGGCAGCTTGGCGAGCGTCCCGGCGTCCACATAGACGTGGCAGGTGGCGCAGGCGCAGCAGCCGCCGCAGGCCGCCTCGATCGGCAGGTCGGCCTCGCGGATGATCTCCATCACCGACCAGCCGATCTCGCCCTCGAGCTCGTGCTGGACGCCGTCGCGGTCGGTGACCTTCAGCTTCGCCATTCAGGCAACACCCAGTTTCTTGTGCAGATCGGAGCTGGAGGTGGTGTAGCGGAACACCAGCCGCTGGTCCGGATGCGCGTTCTTGAACGCCTTCTGGCACATCAGCGCGGCCTCGTGGAAGCCCGAGAGGATCAGCTTGAGCTTGCCCGGATAGGTGATGATGTCGCCGATCGCGAAAAGACCCGGCTGGTTGGTCTCGAACGTCTCGGTATCGACATGGATCAGGTTGCGCTCGATGTTCAGGCCCCACTCGGCGATCGGCCCGAGCTCCATCTTCAGCCCGAAGAGGGCCAGGAGCGCGTCGCATTCGTGCCGGATCTCGCCGTCGGGCGTGCTGATCCGCACCGCTTCCAGTTGGCCGCCCGTGCCCTCCAGCCCGGCCACCTGGCCGAGCAGGAGCCGCGCCCGGCCGCTCTCGACCAGCTCGCGCATGCGCTGCACGCTGTCGGGGGCGGCGCGGAACTCGTCGCGCCGATGCAGGATGCCGATCGACGCGGTCAGGGGCTCGAGATTCAGGAGCCAGTCGAGAGCACTGTCGCCGCCGCCGGCGATCAGGAGATGGCGACCGCGGAAATCCTCCATCCGCCGGACCGCGTAGTAGAGCGACTTGCCCTCGAAGTCCTCGGCACCCGGCAGCGGCAGGCGGCGCGGCACGAAGCTGCCGGCACCCGCGGCGATCACCACGTTGGGGGTCTCGAAGACGGTGCCGGCGGTGGTCTCGAGCCGCCACTTGCCGTCCTCCAGCCGCTGCAGCGCCGAGGCCTGCTGGTCGAGATGGAAGACCGGCTCGAACGGCTTCGCCTGCTCGAGCAGGCGGTCGATCAGCTCCTGGCCGGTGCAGCGCGGCACCGCCGGGATGTCGAAGATGGGCTTCTCGGGATAGAGCTCGGCGCACTGCCCGCCGATCTTGTCGAGATTGTCGACCAGATGGCACTTGAGGCCGAGCAGCCCGGCCTCGAACACGGCGAAGAGCCCGATCGGCCCGGCGCCGATGATCACCATGTCGGTCTGTATTGGTTCCTGGGTGCTCGGTGATCCCGTCATCGCTGGCCCGCCGGACTTTCGGGTGATGGGTGCCGCCGGCACCCGGTGGGTTCGGCTAGCATCACCTTTCCCCTTCGGCAAGCCCGCTGGTCCGCCAGGGGGAGGCGGCGGGCTCAGCCCTGTGGCCGTGTGCTCCAGGCGATGCCCTCGGCCGGTGCCTCGAGCAGCCCGGCCAGCTCGTCGTCGAGCCGCATCAGCGTCAGCGACAGGCCGGCCATCTCGAGCGAGGTCACATACTCGCCGACGCGAACGTGGTGCGCCAGCACGCCGGCCCCGGAAAGGAGCTGCAGGAGGCGGCGGGCGACGACATGGCACTCCATGAAGGAGGTGGCACCGAGCCCGTTGACCAGGACGGCGCAGCGCTCGCCGGGCTGCAGCGCCAGCTCGCCCTGCAGCCGCTCGAAGAGCTGCCCGGTGACCCGGTCGGCCGGTTCGAGCGGCCCGCTCATGATGCCCTTCTCGCCATGGATGCCGAGGCCGATCTCCATTTCATCGGGTGCGATCGCGAAATTCGGCCGGAGGCTCGCCGGCAGCGAGCAGGGGGCCAGCGCCACGCCCATGCTGCGCATGGCGCCGACCGCCTTTTTCGCCACCCGCTCGACCTCGACCAGGGGCCAGCCGGCGGCGGCCGCGGCACCGGCGATCTTGAAGAGGAAGACGCCGCCGGCGATGCCGCGGCGCTCCTCGGCCCGCTCGACCGGGGCGGCGGCCACGTCGTCGGCGCCGAGCACGGTGCGGACGGCGATGCCCTCGGCTTCGGCCAGCTCGGCGGCCATGTCGAAGTTGAGCACGTCGCCGGCATAGTTGCCGTAGAGGAAGAGCACGCCCTCGGGGCCGGCGGCGGCGCGGGCGGCGGTCAGGATGGGCTCGGGCGTCGGCGAGGTGAAGACGTCGCCGATCACGGCAGCCGTGGCGAGGCCCCGGCCGACATAGCCGAGGAAGGCCGGCTCGTGGCCGGAGCCGCCGCCGACGACGATGCCGACCTTTGCTGCCGGCTCGCCGGCCGCGCGCAGGACCACGCGCCAGTCCTCGGGGTGCAGGCGGACGATCCCTGGGTGGACGGCGGCCACCCCTTCGACCATCTCGCGGACGATGTCGCCCGCCTCGTTCATCAGCTTCTTGGTGCGTGGCTCGTCCATGGTCGCCTTTTCCCCAACCGCCTGATCCGGCCCCGAGGATCGGGGGGAAGCGGCCGGGACGCAAGGCTCGGCTCGCCCGCCCTCTGGGGCGATCCGCTCCTCGCTTCCACCGAAGCGCCCGGCAGAGACCGCTTTGCCTCGGCGCCGATCGGCGCTATCGCTCTGGCGCGGCGCACCTGCTGATCTCGCCGCCTTCGAGCCCCGGGTGACCCTTCATGCGCGCCGTCTTCATCCATGCCGCCTACGACATCCGCCTCGGCGACCTGCCGGTGCCCAATGCCGGGCCCGGCCAGGTGCTGGTCGACATCGAGGCGGTGGGCCTCTGCGGCAGCGACCTGCACTACTACAAGGACGGCGGGATCGGCGGGACGCAGGTCATCGTCGAGCCCTTCGTGCCGGGCCACGAGGCGGCCGGTCGGGTGCGCGAGGCCGTTCCGGAGCGCGGCATCGCCGAGGGGGCGATGGTCGCCATCGAGCCGGCCTTCCCCTGCGGCGCTTGCGAATGGTGCCATTCGGGCCGCCACAACATCTGCCCGCATACGCTGATGATGGGCGGGCCGCCCAATCACGGCGCGCTCACCCGCACCGTGGCGCTGGCCCCGGGGCAGCTCTATGCCGTGCCGGAGGGCTTCTCGGCCTCGACCACGGCCCTGCTCGAGCCGCTGGGCGTCTGCATCCACGCCGTCGACCTCGCCCGGCCGCAATGGTTCGAGACCGTGGCGGTGCTGGGGGCCGGGACGATCGGGCTCGGCATCCTCCAGCTCCTGCGGCTCGCCGGCATCGCCGAGCCGATCGTCGTCGACCCGGTGGGCTATCGCCGCGAGAAGGCGCTCGAGCTGGGTGCCGCCACGGCGGTGGCGAGCGTCGCCGAGATCGATGGGCTGACCGCCGGGCGGGGGGCGGACCTCGTGCTCGAGGCGACCAACAGCCCCGCCGGCTTCGCCGATGCGACGGCGGCGGCGGCGATCGGTGGCCGGGTCGTGATCGTCGGCATTCCGGACGGCAACGCCTATACGTTCGAGGCGGCCACGCCGCGCCGCAAGCAACTGCAGGTGACCTTCTCCAGGCGCATGAACCACGTGCTGCCACGCGCCATCCGCCTCGTCGCCGAGGGCCGGCTCGACCCCGAGACGTGGGTGAGCCACCGGATCGGCCTCGATGGGGTGCCCGAGGCGCTCGACATGCTCGCCAATTACCGCGACCGGGCGCTCAAGGTCGTCGTCCAGCCGGACTGAGAGCCCGTGCGGCCGGCCACATCTGCGCAGGCCCTTGACAGGTGGCGGCGCTCTTCCGGATATGGACGAAGATTGTGCGGCCGAACGAACAAAAGTTCGCCGTGGAGGCGACCATGATCCGGCAATCCGCGCCTGTGGCCCGATCAGGAAACGCACGACGCCCGGCAGGCCGCGCCGGCGGCGGCTGACGGGGCACCGTTCGGCGGCAGCGAGGGACCATGGACCAGGATCTCGTCATCGGCATCGACAGCAGCACCACCGCCACCAAGGCCACGGCCTGGGACCGGTCGGGCAACCTCGTGGCCGAGGGGCGTGCCGCCATCCCGCTCGCCAACCCGGCACCCGGCTTCTACGAGCAGGATGCGCAGGACTGGTGGCGCTCCCTCTGCGCCGCGCTCGCCGAGCTCGGCCGCCGGGTCGACACGCACCGGATCGCTGCCCTCGCGATCGCCAACCAGCGCGAGACCTTCGTTCCGGTCGACGCCGAGGGTGAGCCGCTGCGCCCGGCCATCACCTGGCTCGACGAGCGCGGCCGCGACGATGTCGTGCTGCTCTCGAAGAAGCTCGGCCGCGAGCGCCTGCGCCAGATCACCGGCAAGACGCCGGACCCGACGCCGTGCCTCTATGCGCTGCACTGGATGCTCCGCAAGGAGCCCGGGCTCTACCGCCGCACGGTCCGTTTCCTCGACGTGCACGGCTTTCTCGTCCACCGGCTGACCGGGCTCTATCGCACGAGCTGGGCGAGCGCCGACCCGACCGGTCTCTACGACCTCGCCGCCAAGGCCTATAGCGAGCCCATCCTCGATGCCCTGCAGCTCGAGGAGAAGCAGCTCGCCACGGCTCTCCAGCCCGGCACCGTGCTCGGCGAGGTGACCGGTGAGGCGGCCGAGGAGACCGGTCTCCAGCCCGGCACGCTGGTGATCGCCGGCGGCGGGGACGGCCAGGCCGGCGGGCTCGGCACCGGCACGCTCCAGCCGGGCCGGGCCTACCTCAATCTCGGCACGGCCGCGGTCTCCGGCGTCTACAGCGCGACCTACGCCACGGACCCGGCGTTCCGCACGCTGACCAGCGTCTCCGGCGAGGGCTACATCCTCGAGCTCTGCGTGCGCACCGGCACGTTCCTCACCGACTGGTTCGTCAAGAACGTGTTCGCCGTCGACCCGGTGGCCGAGCCCGGCATCTACGACGCGCTCGAGGCCGCGGCCGGCAAGCTGCCCGTCGGTGCCGACGGGCTCCTCCTGCAGCCCTACTGGAGCGGCGTCATGAACCCCTGGTGGGACCAGGACGCGCGCGGGCTGATGCTCGGCCTGTCGTCGGCGCACGGCCAGGCGCACCTCTACCGGGCGATGATGGAAGGCCTCGCCCTCGACGAGGCCATGGGCATCGCCGAGATCGAGCGGGTCACCGGCGAGCGGGTCGACGAGCTCGTGACCATCGGCGGCGGTGCCAGGAGCGAGCTCTGGTGCCGGATCATCGCCGACGCGACCGGCAAGGTGGTGGCCCGGCCGGCGACGGTCGAGGCGACCGCGCTCGGTGCCGCGATCGCGGCCGCGAAGGCCTGCGGCTGGTTTGCCGACGCTGCCGCCGCTGCCGCTGCCATGACCGGCCGGATCGAGGACCGGATCGAGCCGGAGCCGGCGAACCTGGCGCTCTACGGCGAGCTCTTGGAGATCTACCGCACGCTCTATCCGGCGACCCGCGAGGCGCAGGCCGCCCTCGCCGCCTTCCGCCATCGAACGGCTGCAGCGACATGAGCAGCGGCGACGCGCTCATCCAGGATTTCGTCGCCGGCCGCTACCGGGCAATCGAGACGGGCCTGCCGGTCCAATGCCCGATCCGCGCCATCGTCACCGCCCCCAGCCTCGCCGGCCGGGAGGCGGAGCTGCTGCGGGGCATCGGGCTCGCCAAAAACGGGTCGGGCGGCACGATCGGCGTGGTCAGCGACGAGAACACGAGGGACGTGCTCGGCGACCGGGTCGAGCGGGCACTCCCCGGCTGCCGTTCCGTCGTGCTCGACCACCCCCACGCGGACGAGGCGACGGCCGCCGACCTGCGCGAGCGCACCCGGCATTGCGATGCCCTCGTGGCCGTGGGCTCGGGCACGCTCAACGACCTCTGCAAGCACGTCACCCATGGCGACGGCCGCCCCTGCGCCGTCTTCGCCACCGCTGCCTCGATGAACGGCTACGTCACCGGCACCGCCTCCATCACCCGGGGCGACTTCAAGCACAGCCTGCCGTCCCATGCGCCGCGCGGCGTCTTCCTCGACCTCCAGGTCCTGGCGGCCGCCCCGCCGCGGCTCACCCGCGCCGGGCTCGGCGACGCGCTCTGCCGCGGCACCGCCCAGATCGACTGGCTCCTCTCGCATCTCCTGCTCGACACCGCCTATGCGGAAAGCCCGTTCGCCATGCAGCGCGTCGACGAGCCGAAGCTCCTGGCCGCCGCACCCCGCCTGCTCGACGGCGACCTGGCGGCGATGGCCACGCTGGTTCATGTCCTCACCCTCGGCGGGCTCGGCGTCGTGGTCACCGGCACCAGCCACTCGGGCTCGATGGGGGAGCATGGCATCAGCCACTACATCGACATGTTCGCCCGCCCGCACCCGGGCTCCCTGCACGGTGCCCAGGTCGGCGTCGCCACGCTCACCATGGCCCGGCTGCAGGCGCAGTTGCTGGCGGAGGAGGCGCCGCCGGTGCTGCGGGCGAGCCGGATCGACGACGCGGCGCTGGCCGAGCGCTACGGCGCCCAGGCCGCGGCCTGCCGCAAGGCGCTCCTGGCCAAGGCATTGACCGGCGAAAGGCTCGCCGCCGCCAATGCGCGGCTGGCGGAATCCTGGGCCGACTGGCGCCATAGGCTGGCCGCCCTCGCCATCCCGGTCGACCGGCTCGAGGCGGCGCTCTTGTCCATCGATGCTGCCCGGACCGGGGCCGATCTCGGGCTCGAGCCCGCCGCGTACCGGGCCGCCGTCGCCCATGCGCACGAGATCCGCGACCGCTTCGGCTTTCTCGACCTCGCCGCCCATGCGGGGCGGCTAGAGGCGTTCGCCGCCGGCGAAGGGTAGGGGAATCGTGGGCACCGTCCTCGTGCTCGGCGCCGGGGTCATGGGCAGCGCCTTCACCCTGCCGCTGGCCGATGCCGGCACGACCGTCCGGCTGGTCGGCACGCATCTCGACACGGCGCTGATCGACGGCCTGCGCGCCACGGGCGTCCACCAGCGGCTGAAGGCGCCACTGCCGGCGGCGGTCGAGACCTTTCACCACCACGAGCTGGCCCTGGCCCTCGACGACAGCGTCGAGCTGGTGGTGCTCGGGGTCAGCTCGGCCGGCATTGCCTGGGCGATCGACCGGCTGCGCCCGCTGCTGTCCGCGAAGCGGCCGGTCCTGCTGCTGACCAAGGGGCTCGCTGCCGACGGAAGGCGGATCGGCATCCTGCCGGAGCCGGTCGAGGCGGCGCTGGGCTGCCCGACCGGGGCGGTGGGCGGGCCCTGCATCGCCGGCGAGCTGGCGGTTCGCCGGGCGACGAGCGTCGTCATGAGCTTCGCCGACCCGGCGCTGATCCGGCAGGTGCTGGCGCTGACCGCCGCCCCCTACTACCACGCCCGCGCCAGCGCCGACCTCGTCGGCACCGAGGTCTGCGCCGCCTTCAAGAACTTCATGGCGCTCGGCATCGGCGCCGCCCGGGGCATGGCCGACGTGGCCGGGCCCGCTGACAACGGCGCCGCCATGCACAACCCGGCGGCCGGGCTCTTCACCCAGGCGGTGCTCGAGCTCGGCCGGCTGAACGCGCTCCTCGGCGGCACGCCCGCGAGCGTCCACGGCCTCGCCGGCACGGGCGATCTCTACGTCACGGTCCAGGGCGGCCGGAACAGCCGCATGGGCCGGCTCCTCGGCGCCGGCTGGGTCTATTCCAGGGCCAAGGCCGAGCGCATGGCGGAGGACACGGTCGAGGGCGCCGAGCTGGCGCTCGCGGTCGGCCCGACGCTCAGGGCGATGCTCGACCGAGATGACCTGCGAGCCGACGACCTGCCCTTGACCCTCGCCATCCTCGATGCCATCGGCGAGGATCGGCCCCTGGTGCTGCCCTGGGCCGCCTTCCACCAGCGCGGCCCGGGTGCCGCCTGACCGGCCCGACCCCTTGCCCGAGAGCGCTTCCTTCGACCGCGTCGAGCAGCTCCGCACCCGGATCGCCTGGCTCTACTATGTCGAGGGCCTGACCCAGAGCGACATCGCCGACCGCGTCGGCCTCAGCCGGGTCCGGGTCAACCGCGAGCTCGCGGTCTGCCGCGAGCGCGGCATCGTGCAGATCCGCATCAATTCCAGGCTCGCCACCTGCGTCGCCCTCGAGCGCCGGCTGATCCGGCATTTCGGGCTGAAGGACGCGGTGGTCGTGCCGACGCCGGAGGATCCGGCCCTCCTGCCGGGCATCATCGGCATGGCGGCCGGCCAGTATGTCTCCGACCGTCTGGCCGCCGGGATGAGCATCGGCGTCGGCTGGGGGCGGACCCTGCTCGGGTCGCTCAAGGCCATCGAGCGACGCAACGTCCCCGGCCTCTCGGTCGTCTCGCTGATGGGCGGGCTGACCCGGGCATCGGCGATCAACACCTACGAGACGGCGTCCCGCTTCGCCGATCTCTTCGGCGCCGACTGCTATTATCTCGCCGCGCCCACCTTCACCTCCTCGCCCGAGAGCCGCGCCACCTTCATCGAGCAGGCGGCGATCAAGGACGTGCTCGACCGGGCCCGCAAGGTCGACCTGGCGCTGGTCAGCGTCGGCGGGCTCGGCCCTGATGCCACCATCCGCCGCCTCGACATGCTGAGCGCGGATGAGCTGGATTCGCTCGTCGAGGCGGGTGCGCTCGGCGACAGCCTCGGCCATTTCATCGACGCCGCCGGTCGGCTGGTGGACCACCCGATCAACCACCGGGTCATCGGCCTCGCCCCGGCCGAGCTCTCGGACGTGCCGACCGCCATCCTCGCCTCGGGCGGGCCGGACAAGGACCGGGTCATCGGCGCCGTGCTCGGGGCGCGCTTCCTCAACGTCGCGATCATCGACGAGGCGACCGCCGAACGGCTGCTGGCCCGCGCCTGAGTCCGGCGCTATCTCCAGGGTGATCGCCCGAGCGGAACCGGAGAGCCGCCCCATGCCGTCCGATGTCGAACGCGAGCTCGTCGATTGGCTGATCGGCGCCGCGCTGGACCTCACCGACGAGCAGACGCTGTTCGCCGGGCTGTGCGACCGGCTGAGCCTGGCGGGGGTCGGGATCACCCGGGCCTATCTCGCCTCCGAGGTGCTGCACCCGCTGATCGGGGCGCGCGGCTTCATGTGGCAGGGCGAAGGGGCCGTGCGCGAGGATTACGGCCACGACGGCATTGGCGTGGTCGATCCGAACTGGCGGCGGAGCCCCTTCTTCCACATGCTGGACCGGAGCCTCGACCGGCTGCA